>Ga0310812_10000002_pt1 | contig 309829 bp, 271 predicted proteins | sample NN3metagenome_FD_205747 | JGI IMG/M metagenome (GOLD analysis project Ga0310812, IMG submission 205747) | Soil microbial communities from experimental microcosm in Duke University, North Carolina, United States - NN3 | ecosystem: Engineered > Artificial ecosystem > Soil microcosm >...
GCCGCCGGGAGGAGGAGGAGGCCCACGCCCGGCGGGTCGCGGCCGAAGCAGGCCTGGCCCGGCTGGAGGAACTCGCCCGAGAGCCCGGCGCCTCGCAGGAGCACGTCGGCCTGCTCCGCGACGAGCACGCGCGCCGCCTCCATCACCTCTCGGTCCCGGACGAGGGGGTGCTCTTTCCGTCCAAGCGGGCGTACTTCGCCGTCTTCCGGAGACTGCGGGGCGAGATGCTCGACGCGGAGCGCCGGGCGGTGATCCGGCTGCGGGACGAGGGGGTCATCGGCGACGCGGTCCTGCACGCCCTCCAGCTCGACTTCGACCTGGAGGCCTCCGTCCTGGAGCACGATGCGCGCCACGACCCGCGGGGGGCGGGCCCGAGCCCGGAGGCCTGAGCTCAGGGCAGCTTCTTGTCCGGGTCCGCCTTCGGAACGAGCTTCTGCCCGACGCCGCGGCAATCCGTGCAGGGCCAGCGCACGTTCTTGAAGGCCAGCCCCCGCCCGGCGCAGGCGCGGCACGGAGTCGCGTCGCAGATCTCCTTGAGCTGGGGCGCTTCCCGAGGGCCGTCGCACTTCGGGCATTTCAGCGTGCCGTTCTCGCACGCCTCGCAGGCGCTTCCCTCGCCGTCGTCGGACGCAACCCGACCGCGGCCGTGGCAGCGAACGCAGCGAAGCTTCCCCTTCCCGTCGCAGCTCCGGCAGGGCATCACCGCGCTGATGGAGCGGGCGAGCGCGCCGACGTGGTCCTGGAAGACCTTGTCCGTCGTCCGGATTTCGTTGAGGGCCGCGACGGCCTTGTCGAAGCCTCCCTTGCGGGCCACGGCCCAGCGCAGGAGCCCCCACGAGCGGACGAAGCCGACGGACGGAGAATTGAGCCGGGAGCCTTGCGTGCGATAGGCGACTTCCGCCAGGTCGTAGTCCTCCCAGCCGATCCAGTATTGGAGCTCGCTGACGGCGTGCCCCTCCTCGCTGCCGAGGACGCCCCCGCGGGGCACGAGAGTGGAGAGCGCCGGGGTCTCCGCCGGCTTCGGAGCTTCCTGGGCGTGGAGGGGGGCGAGCAGCACGACCAGCAGGATCACGACGCTGCGCATGGGGCTCTCCTTAAAGGGACCCGCGTCTGCCTGCTTCCTGTAGCCCGAATGCGGGCCCATGGAAGAGTATTTTTATGGGTTCCGCCCCGCACGGAGTTAACTCGTGCAACCCGCGGGGCGCCTTGATATAGTGGGCCCGCCGTCGACCGGAGAGGTGGCAGAGTGGCCGATTGCGGCGGCTTGCTAAGCCGTTAGTCTGGGTTACCGGACTCCAGGGTTCGAATCCCTGCCTCTCCGCTCCTTTTACCCTCGACCTTGCATGCACGAGACCCTCTCCGACGACGCCCTGCTCCAGCTGCTCTCGACCGAGGAGGACCGCCTCCCCCGCGGCGCCGTCGACGAGATCGTGCGGCGCGCCGCGCGGCTGACGCCCGCCCTCGCCCGCATGGCGGACGACCGCGCGCTCTGGGAGCGCCCCGACCCCGCCGCCTACGCGCCGGCCCACGCGACCTTCATCCTCGCCGCGCTTCACCCGCCCGACAGCTTCGAGATTCTCCTCCGCGCGGTCCGCATCGCCGTCGAGCTCGAAGACTACTTCGCGATCGACTACGGCGACATGGTCCTCGCCAGCGGCGGCCCGGACGCCTTCCCGATCCTGAGGTCGGTGGCCGAGTCGTCCAAGGAGCCGTACGAACTGCGCCTCTCGGCGATCGAGGCCATCGCCCGCATCGGACTGCTGCACCCGGACGCCCGCGCGCTCGCGCGCGAGTTCCTTTTGAAGACCGCGCGGAATCGCCGCGAGGACGCCGACCTGCGCAACGCCGCGGCCAACGCGTTCCTCGAATACGCGACGCCCGAGGACGGCGACGCGCTCCGCGAGATTGAAGACGACGAGCTTATCGACGACGGAGCCGTGCAGGGGGCCCTTGAGGGACCCGGCGACCCCTACTACGGAAGGCCTCTCGAGCTCCTCGACCTTTATGATCCGGACGTCGTCGAGCAACGGCGCAAGTTCCGCGAGGAGCTGGAGGGAGGCAGCGAGACCGATCTCGAGCTTCCCGACAAGGCATCGCTCCAGGCGCTCTCGGGCCTCGACGAGCCCGAAGGCCCGCCCCCGCCGCTGACCAACGCCTCGTCCAAAGTCGGCCGCAACGACCCCTGCCCCTGCGGCAGCGGGAGCAAATACAAGAAGTGCTGCGGCCGCTGACCCCGTTTCATTTTTTTTAGATCCCCCGCCGTCCCGAAGCTGTACCTTTTACGGGCGCTTGACTTCGCCAGCTATTTCGATCACACTTGCGGCGCGAACCTGGCTGAGATATGGCGGACCTCAATCCTGAAGTCTTCGAAGATCTGCAGGTCGCGGAGAGAAGCCGACCCCTGTTCGAGGCGGCGGGACTGCCGCTCCGGACCTGGGAAGCCTACGCGCTTGCCTTCAACGAGCGCAATCTCCTGCGCCGCGAGATCCACCGTATCAACGAGGGTCGCGGCTCCGGCAGCATCCACCCCGAAGTCCTCGAGCGCCTCCAGGCGCTGCGCAGCGAGCTCGACCCCATGGTCGGCGAGCTCCGCAAATTCCTCCCCCCGGAACCCGCCGATGCCGAAGACCGCGAGCGGCACGAGATGGTGCTGGGCTTCATCGCCGTCTCGCCGACGGCCCGCGACGTCGCCGCCAAGTGGATCGCCAACCCGACCCGCTACCGCGACGAGGCGGTCGCGAAACTCCAGCTGATCGAGCAGGTCGTCGAGAAATACCGCCGCGCCCTGCGCGCCGAGATCGACGCGCAGATGACCGCCCCCGCGACGCCCGACGCGGTGCCGCAGCCGGGGCCCGTCACGCGCATCATGAAGCGTGACAGCGCGCCCGCCGAGCCGCTCCATCCGCCCGGCCGCATCGACGCGAGCGCGTCCAGCGGCGAGGTCGCCCTCGGCTGGTCCGGCGTGCCCGGCGCCGCCCTCTACGCGGTCAAGCGCTCGATGACGCCGGGCGGCCCCTACACGACGATCGCGCGGCCGGCGCAGAACTTCTACGCCGACACGGACCGGCAGAACGGCACGACGTACTACTACATCGTCGCCCCGCTCGACGCCGGCGGCGCCGAGGGCCCCGCGTCGGTGGAAGTCCAGGCGACCCCCATGGCGCCGCCGCTCGCGCCCGGCAACCTGGCTGCGACGCCGGGCAACCACCGCGTGTCGCTCACCTGGGGCCCCTCCGCGGGTGCGGCCCGCTACAAGCTGATGCGCGCGATGACGCCGTCGGGCCCCTCCGCCCCCATCGTCACCTGCGCCGAGACGACGTACATCGACACGACCGTCGCGAACGGCACGACCTACTTCTATACCGTCGCGGCCCAGAACGGCGCGGGAGAGAGCCCGCCCTCCCCGCAGGCCCAGGCGATGCCCGTGGCGCCGCCGCCCCCGCCGGTGCGGCTCGTCGCCGCCCCGGGCAACGGCCGGGTGCTGCTCACCTGGCCCTCCGTGCACGGCGCGAGCAGCTACACCGTGCGCCGCTCCACCGACGCGGCCGGCCCCTTCGCCGTGCTCGCCGGCCCCTCCGTCCCCTCCTGCATCGACACCGGCGTCAGCAACGGAACGACGTACTACTACGCGGTCAGCGCCCTCAACGCGGGCGGCGAGAGCAACCCGGGCGCGCCCGTGTCCGCGCTGCCGATGGGCCCCACGGCGCCGCCGTCGGGACTCGCCGCCGCCGCGGGGAACGGCGAGATCCACCTGTCCTGGCTGCCCACGCCGGGCGCGTCGTCCTACGCGGTCCGACGGGCCCCCGCCGCCGGTGGCCCCTGGGGCGTCATCGCCAACCCGGCCGGGCCCGCCTACACCGACACCGGCCTCGACAACGGGTCGACGTACTTCTACGCCGTCACCGCCCAGAACGCCGGCGGCGACAGCGACGCGTCCGCCCCGATCTCGGCGGCCCCGGTCTCGCCGCCGCCCGTCCCCACGGGACTGGCCGCCGTCGCGGGCAACACGCGCGTCTCGCTCGCCTGGACGCCGACGCCCGGCGCGACCAGCTACGTGCTGCGGCGCGGCCCGGACCCCGGCGGCCCGTACGAGGCGATCGCCGCCCCGACGACCAACGGCCACGCCGACCTGCTGCTCTCGAACGACACGACGTACTTCTACACGGTCGCGGCGAGGAACGCGGGCGGCGAGAGCGCCCCCTCGGACGAGGTCGCGGCCACGCCGGTCGGCCCGCCCCCCGCGCCCCTCGACCTGGAGGCCGCGCCGGGCAACACCTGCGTCTCGCTCCGCTGGCGCCCGGCCGCGAACGCCGAGCGCTACCGCGTGATGCGCTCCGGAACGCCCGGCGGTCCCTACGCGGCGATCGGCAACCCCGAGGACCCGTCCTACGTCGACACCGACGTCGCCAACGGCACGGCGTACTACTACGTTGTCCGGGCCACCAACGAGGGCGGCAAGGGCCCCTACTCCTCCGAGGCGACCGCGACGCCCGTCGCGCCGCCCGCCGCCCCGACCGGCCTCCTCGTGACCCCCGGCAACGGCACGATCGCGCTGACCTGGAACGCCGTCCCCGAGGCGACGAGCTACACGGTCCTCCGCGCCCCCGGCGCCGACGGCCCCTTCACGCCGATCGCGTCGCCGGCCGGCACGTCCGCAATCGACGCGCAAGTCACCAACGGGTCGACGTACTTCTACGCTCTCAGCGCGATCAACGCCGGCGGCGAGAGCGCGACCACCGACCCCGTCTCGGCGGTCCCCTTCGCGCCGCCCGGCGCCCCCTCAGGACTCGCCGCCACGGCGGGCAACGCGCAGGTCTCCCTCGCCTGGACCGCGTCCCCCCGCGCCGTGGGCTACACCATCCGCCGCGCGACGAGCGCGTCGGGGCCCTACGACACGGTCGGTCAGGCCGCGATCGCCTCCTTCACCGACACGAGCGTCACCAACGGCACAATTTACTACTACGTCGTGGCCGCGCAGAACCCGGGCGGCGAGAGCGTCTCGTCGACGCCCGTCACGGCCCTGCCGATCGCGCCCCCGCCGACCCCCGCCGGCGTGCAGGCCCTGGCGGGCAGCGACTGCGTGACGCTGGGCTGGTCCGCGTCACCGCGCGCGACGAGCTACTCCATCCGCCGCGGCACGACGCCAGGCGGCCCCTACGCGCCGATCGCGTCCCCCGCGGCCCCGTCGTACGTCGACACCGACGCGCCGAACGGGGGGATGTACTACTACGTCGTCACGGCGCTTAACGCCGGCGGCGAGAGCGCGCCGTCCGAGGAGGTCTCGGGGTCGCCGCTCGCGAGCCCCGGCCCGGTCTTCGCGCTCGAGGCGTCCGCCGGCAACGGCCAGGTTTCGCTCCACTGGCCGGCGGCCGAGAACGCGACGGGCTACGTGGTGAAGCGCTCGCTCGAAGCCGAAGGGACCTTCGCGCCCATCGCGACGGTGCCGGGCTGCGATTACACCGACGCGGGCCTGACCAACGGCACGCCCTACCACTACCGAGTGAACGCGCTCAACCCCGGAGGCGCCGGCAGCGACTCCGGAACCGCCAGCGCGACGCCGGTCGCGCCCCCCGCGCCCCCGTCCGCCCTGACCGCCTCGGCCGGGAACCGCGAAGTGACCCTGACCTGGGCGTCGGCGGCGCGCGCGACGAACTATCTCGTCCGCCGCTCGTCCAATCCCGGCGGGCCCTATACGGTCGTCGCCACCGTTGTGGGCACCAGCCACCAGGACAGCGGCCTCGAGAACGGGCGGACCTGCTACTACGTCGTCACCGCCGCGAACGCCGGCGGCGAAAGCAGCGCGTCCTCGGAAACGCAGGCCACGCCCGTCGAACCCCCGGAGGCGCCGACCGACGTCACGGCGACCGCGGGCAACAACCAGGTGCTGATCGCGTGGTCCGCCGTCCCCGGCGCCACGTACTACCAGGTCCGGCGCGCGACCAACCGGCGCGGGCCCTACGTGACCGCCGCCAATGTCTCGCGGCTCAGCGCCGTCGACAACGGCGTCGAGAACGGCACCACGTACCACTACGTAGTCCACGCGCTCAATGCCGGCGGGCGCAGCGCCCACTCGGTCCGCATCTCGGCGACCCCCGTTCCGCCGCCCCCGCCGCCGGCGCGCGTGACCGCGCTGGCCGGGAACTTCCGCGTGTCCCTCACCTGGGAGCCGGTGAAGACCGCCACCGGGTACAGCATCAAGCGCTCGACCAGCCCCGGCGGGCCCTTCACCACCCTCTCGCGGGTCCAGACGACGTCGTACCTCGACTCGGCGGTGACGAACGGCACGACGTACTACTACATGGTCCGCTCCGCGACCGGCGTCATCAAAGGGCCGCTCTCGCCACAGGTCCAGGCCACGCCGACCGCGCCGCCGCTGGCGCCCTCCGGGCTCTCCGTGACGCCGGGGCATTCGACGATCGCGATCGCCTGGAACGCGTCGGCGGGCGCCTCCGGCTACCACGTGAAGCGCGCGGCGTCGCCGGACGGCCCCTACGACACCGTCGCCAGCCCCGAGACGAACGCGTGGGAGGACATCGGCCTCGCGAACGGCACGACCTACCACTACCGCGTGAGCGCCGAGAACGCCGGCGGCGAAAGCCCCGACTCGCTCGCGGTGTCCGCGTCGCCCGTGGCCCCGCCCGCGGTGCCGACGCGCCTTCAGGCCCAGCCGGCCAGCGGCGAGGTGTCGCTCGCGTGGACGCCGGTCCCCGGCGCGACGAACTACCGGGTGAAGCGGGCGGACTCGCATGAAGGGCCCTACGCCCCGATCGCCGAGCCCGCGGAGCCGAGGTACACCGACACCGGCCTGAACAACCGCACGACCTACTACTACGTCGTCAGCGCCCTCAATCCGCACGGGGAGAGCTTCGACTCCTCGCCCGCGGACGCGACGCCCGTCGACGCGCCGGCGACGCCGCTGGGCCTGACGGCGATGCCGGGCAATTCGAAGATTGACCTGGCGTGGACGCCCGTGCCGGGCGCGGTCCGCTACCGCGTCATGCGCTCGGCGACGCCGGGAGGTCCCTATCAGCTGGTCTCCAGCCCCCGGGACCCGTCGTACTCGGACTACCCGCTCACCAACGGAATTCCGCAGTACTACGTCGTGAGCTCCGTGAACGCCGGCGGCGAGAGCCGCCACGGCACGGAGGTCTCGGCGACGCCGGTCCCGACGGGAGTCGCGGGCCCCAAGCTCCCTCCGCCCCCGCCGGCGCCCGAGGCGGCGCCGAAAGCGGCCGAGGAGAACATCCCGACGCTCGAATCGATCCCCATGCCGTCGGGCAAGAAGACGCAGGGCATCGACCTGGAGCGGCTCCTGGACCTGCGGCGCGTCGAGCAGCTCCGAGCGCTCTTCGAGGAGACGGCGCAGAAGTTCGAGGAGTGGGAGGTGCTCACCCTCATCCACGAGGAAGGCTACGAGACGCGCAAGACGATGGAGCTCCTGCTCCGCTACAAGAACCAGGGCAACGCCGAGGCCTTCACGGCGGGCGCCATCGCGCTCTTCGAGAAGGTGCTCAAGATCCGGGCCCAGTACGGGGCCTTCGTGCGCAAGCTCCGGGGCTGCCTGGAGAACCTGGACGTGCGCACGCCCACGGGGCCCGTGCTGGAGATCGCGCTCGGCTTCATCCTGCAGGCCCCCAAGGGCCGGAGCCGCGCCGAGCAGTGGGTCGCCGAGCCGGAGGTCCACCGCAAGGCCGCGTCCGAGTACATGAAGATGGCCTACACGATCGCCCGGAAATACCAGGACGCGCTCTGATCCGAAGATTGCCTTGCCCCCGGGCGACTGTTAGACTCATCGTTCTGAGCGGGGCAAGCCGTTTGGGAGGTGGGCGATGATTCTCGAGTGCGCAGCCTGCGCCAAGATGTACCGGATCCGCGACGACGCGTCGCCTCAGCCGACCAAGTGCCCCACCTGCAACGGGGACCTTCGCGCCACGGGCGGCGCCCCCAACGCCGCGACCTCCCGCGTCAAGGAACTCGAGACGAAAGTCCAGAGCCTGGAGCGCGAGCTCGCCGAGAGCCGCTCCGGCCGTCCCACGCTGTCCGTCGAGACCTCCCCCGGCTTCTCCGGGTTCTCCGCGCCCGTCGCCGAACTCCGCTCGGCCGCCGAAAAGGGCGACCGGCTCGAGCGCGACCTCCTCGCGCTCCGCTCCGACATGGAGCGCAAGCTGAAGGACAAGGACCGCGAGATCGCGCAGGCCCGCGAGGCGGCCGACCGCGAAAGCGCCGAGCGCCGCAAGCAGGAAGCCCGCGCGTCCGGCCTCGAGGAGACCCACGGGCGCGCCCTCGAGGGCAAGGAGAAGACCATCCAGGCCCTCGACGCATCGATCGCCTCGTACCGCTCCAAGCTGGAGGCCGCCCAGAAGAAGCTCGACGCCGTCGAGATCCAGCGCCTCAACGACCTCAACGCCTTCGACTCCCGCATCCGCCAGAAGGAGGAGTCGGACCGCGTCAGCCTCGACCGGACCACGGAGATGCAGCAGCAGGCCCTGACGGCCCTCCGCGTGGAAATGGAAGTGAAGATCCAGGAGAAGGACCGGCAGATCAGCGAAGGCCGCCAGGCCCTCGACCGGGAGGCCGGCGAGCGCCGCCGCCTCAGCGAGGAGCTCAACCGGCTCCAGGAAAACGTCGCCCGCGAGGTGGCGGAGAAGACCGCCGCCGGCAGCGCCCTCGAGGCCACGCTCGCGTCCTACAAGTCGAAGATCGACACGCTCCAGAAGCGCGTCGACAGCCTCGAAGGCCTCCGCCGCTCGGAGCACGACCAGCTGACCAAGCAGGTGCACGTCAGCCAGGCCATCCGGAGCCGGGTCGACGAGGCCGGCCATCTGGCGACCGACCTGGACCACAGCCTGGACTCCATCGAGGCGTCGATCGCCACGCTGCGCGACCGCTCGCGGCGCCTGAAGGCGTCGCTGGAACTCGGCCCGGCCGAGACGGTGGCGCCGGTCGCCCCGCTGTCGACCAGCTTCGTCCCTCCCGCGGAACCCGAGGCCGAGCCCGTCCGGCCGGCGCTGTCACAGGCCGACTGGGGCACCCCGGTACCCGCGCCCGACGTCGACGCCCCGATCGAAGAGCCCGCGCCCGCTGAGGACGCGGCGCCCGCCGAAGAGCTCCCCGCCGAGGAGCCCATGCCGGAGCCGGTCGAGCTGCCCGCATTCAGCGACGTCACCAAGACGAAGATCAAGCCGGCTCCCGCGCGCGAGCCCGATCCGGATCCCGCGGCCGAGCCCGCGATCCTCGAGAAGCGTCCCGACATCGAGCCGGAGCTGGAGCTCCTCCCGGACGAGACCCAGGGACGCGTGAAGGAGCCGACCGGCGTGCTTCCGATCGTCGACGCCCAGGCGTCGGAGGAGAGCTCGGACATCCCGCTCATCTCGCCGCCCGAGGACGAGAAGCCGGCGCCCCCGCCGCCTCCGACGAAGAAGGACGACACGAAGCGCAAATTCTCCTGGCAGCGCAAATAGCGTCCCCGGGGCGTTCGCGTCGCTTTCCCTTTTTTTTAGCGCTCCCGGCCGAAGCGCCGGTATAATCTCGATTCCACACGAAGGAGACCTCCATGGCGAGCGGCGTCCCGAAAGGCTGGGAAAAAGACTCGGACAAACTCTTCATCCACGAGACCGGCATCCGCATCCAGCGGATGACCTACAAGGGCAAGGACGGCTGGTTCCTCGTGCCGGTCGACCTCGACGCCGCGGTCATCGAGTTCGAGCCCACCAAGGAAGGCTGCGACAAGGCCTTCGAGGCCTTCGCCAAGGGCGCTCTCGTGGTCAAGCCCAAGAAGACGAAGGCCCCGAGCAAGAAAGCCGCCGCCGCCAAGGTCGCTCCCAAGGAAGAAGAGGCCGAGGAGAAGGACGACGATGACGACGATGACGACGACGACAAGGCTGAAGCCGACGAGGGCGACGAGGGCTAAAGCCTCCTCTCCCCCCGTTCACGGAATTTGGGATTGATCTCTCTCCCTTCCCGCGTTACGATAGCGACTGTTGGGTGAGTTTGGTTCGACTGCCGGCGCGACACACGTCCGCTAAATTCCGATCCTGCCCGCCCAGGTGAGCTGTTTCTTTTCTTTTTCGAGGTTGTAGATGACGAACATCTACGTGGGCAATCTGTCGTACGAGGCGACCGAGGATGACATCCGCCAGGCCTTCGAGGCGCATGGCGAGGTTTCGTCCGTGGCGATCATCATGGACAAGATGACCGGCCGGTCCCGGGGATTCGGATTCGTGGAGATGCCGGACAAGAACCAGGCCAACGCCGCGATCCAGGCGCTGAACCTGCAGGAAGTCCGCGGTCGCGCGATCACCGTCAACGAGGCCCGTCCCAAGACTGAGGGCGGACCGCGGGGCGGCGGCGGCGGCCGGGGCGGCTACGGCGGGGGCGGCGGCGGCCGGGGCCGTCGCGACTGGTAGTTCCCGAGAGCAATCCATCGGGGGGCGCTCCGCAAGGGGCGCCCCCTTTTTTCTAAAGCCTCATGAGCCTCCTGGCCGCGTCCTCCCTCGGCAAGCAATACGGCGCTCGCTTCCTCTTCCGCGACGCGGAGTTCACCCTCGCCGAAGGCACGCGCGTCGGCCTCATCGGAGCCAACGGCACCGGCAAGACCTCCCTCTTCCGCATCATCCTCGGCGACGACGACCACGAGGGCACCCTCAACCGCAAGCGCGGCCTCCGCATCGCCGCGCTCGACCAGGACCCGCACTTCCCGCCCGGCGCGACCGTGCGGGAGGCCGTCGTGGGCGCCGACCCCGAGCTCGCCGGACTGGAGCGGGCGATGCGCGAGATCCACGAGCAGCTGGAACACTCCTCGGCCGACGAGTCGGCGAAGCTGCTCGACCGCCTGGCCGACGTCGAGACGCGCTTCGAGGCGCGCGGCGGCTACGAGGTCGAGCACCGCGCCGACAAGATCCTCGACGGCATCGGCTTCCCCGAGGGGCGCCACGACGAGAAGGTCGAGACGCTCAGCGGCGGCGAGCGCGGCCGCGTGGCCTTCGCGCGGATCCTCATGATGGAGCCCGACCTCTGGCTGCTGGACGAACCGACCAACCACCTCGACATCGACGGCATCCTCTTCCTCGAGCAGTTCCTCATCGACAGCAAGGCCAGCGCGATCCTGGTCTCGCACGACCGGACCTTCCTGGACCGGCTTTCGTCGGAGACCTGGGAGATCGAGGCGGGCAAGTTCTGGCGCTATCCGGCGGCCTACACCCGCGCCCGGCAGCTCCGCGACGAGCGGATCAAGGCGGCGAGGCGCGAGTACGACAACCAGGCGGCCTTCATCGACAAGGAGTCCGAGTACATCCGCCGCTACGGCGCGGGGCAGCGGGCGAAGCAGGCGGCGGGCCGCAAGAAGCGGCTCGAGCGGCTGGACGTCCTCAGCCGCCCCGAGGAGCGGGCGCGCGTCATGGACCTCGACCTCTCGGCGGGCGAGAGCCCCGGCTCGATGATCCTCAAGGTCCGCGATCTCGCGGTCGGCTACGGCGATCGCGTCCTCTTCAAGGACCTGAATCTCGAGCTGGAGCGCGGCGAGGTGATCGGCGTGGCCGGCCCCAACGGCGCCGGGAAGACGTCCTTCCTCAAGGTGCTCCTCGAGGAGCTGGCGCCGCTCTCGGGCGAGATGTTCTGGGGCAAGCGGGTCCGCAAAGGCATCCTGACGCAGCACGAGCGCTTCGACGACGAGGACACGACGCCCTACAAGTTCCTCCGCGCGGCGGACCCGATGCGGACGGAGCAGCAGCTGCGGAACCTGCTCGGCGCGATGCTCTTCGTGGGCAACGACGTCGACAAACCGGTGCGGGTGCTTTCGGGCGGCGAGCGCAAGCGGCTGATGCTGACGCGGCTGCTCATCGAGGGCAACAACGTCCTGCTCCTGGACGAACCGACGAATCACCTGGACGTGCCGAGCCGCGAGGCGCTGGAGCTGGCGCTGGCGGTCTACGAGGGGACCCTGATCGTGGTCAGCCACGACCGCTACTTCGTCGAGCAGGTCGCCGACCGGATGCTCTGGATCGAGGGCGGCGAGGCGCACCTGACGGAGGGCGGCTTCGCGGCGGCGCTGGAGAAGCGCGAGCGGCGCCGCGCGGCGGCCCCCAAGGGACGGCCGGAGCCGTCGAAGAAACCCGTGGTGGCGTCGGCGCCGCCTCCTGCCGCGAAACCGGCGTCGTCGCGTTTTTCGAAGCTCAAGACGGACGAGCTGGAGCGGCGGATCGGGGCCGCCGAGGCGCGCCTCCGTGAACTGCAAGAATCCTTCGCAAAGCCGGATGTTTACCTGAATGCCGAGCGCGTCCGCGACGCCCGCTCGGAGGAAGAGTCGCTCCGGGCGGAGCTGGCCGGCCTCGAGGAGGAATATCTGGGCCGCGGAGAATAGCGAGGTACGATTTTGTTTGCGTGTCGGAGCTTTTAGAACTGTAATTGACTGCGTTCCCCCGCCGGCAGGTCGGCGAGTGGTATCGTAGGCTCATTCGGGGTTTAGCCATGTACACGGACAAGTCGTTGACGTGCGTCGATTGTGGGACGGAGTTCACGTTCTCTGCCGGCGAGCAGGAGCGGTTTGCGCAGCTCGGGTTCACGAACGAGCCCAAGCGCTGCGCGCCCTGCCGGGCGGCGAAGAAGGCCGCGGGCGGCGGGGGCGGCGGTCGCGGCGGCGGCGGCGGTGGTGGTTTCGGCGGCGGGCGTGGCGGCGGCGGCGGTCCCCGCGAAATGTTCAGCGCGATCTGCGGCGAGTGCGGCAAGCCCACGCAGGTGCCCTTCAAGCCGCGCGGCGACCGTCCCGTCTATTGCAGCGATTGTTTCTCTAAGAGGAGATAGATAGCGCCATGGCGAAGAAAGCGAACAGCGCGTTCATGAAGCCCCTTCAGCCGAGCGACGCTCTGGCGAAGGTGACCGGGCCCAAGCCCCTCCCCCGTAGCGAGGTGGCGAAGAAGCTCTGGGTGTACATCAAGAAGAACGGCCTGCAGGATCAGAAGAACAAGCGCATGATCAACGCCGACGAGACCCTGAAGGTCGTCTTCGGCGGCAAGAAGCAGGTCAGCATGTTCGAGATGACGGCGCTCGTCTCGAAGCACCTCAAGTAACCCTCCCTCGGTTTTCATCGAATGACCCCCTCCGGGGTCATTCCCTATCCATCGCCAGGGTGGAGAACGTACCCAGGGTGTTTCTCCACCCTCGGCCGGGTCGGCTTCCGGGGAATTCCCGGAAACGCTGTGGGAAGCAGGGGAACAGGGTTAATATGTAGAAGGAACCTCCCGGGGAGCGGGACCAGGGGCCGAAAGGGTTTGTCGGACGGCTCCTGATGCGGTAGAGTTTCCTATCCCGCTGAGATTGCTCCATGGATGACCGCAAGCCTTCCGTCAAGTGCGCCTGCGGACATTCCTTCGCCATTCCGCCCGACCAGCTTTTCAAGGACGTCGCCTGCCCCAAGTGCGGCAAGGTGGTCCTCAACTCGACCCCGCCCGCGGCCGCGCCCAAGTCCGAAAACCTGAAGGCGTCCCGCAGCGAGGGCAGCGCGCCGAAGCCGGCCCCCAAGTCCGAGACCCTGCCCACGGCCAAGGACCCCGGGACTCCGAAGGGGGACACGAAGCACGAGACCACGAAGCCCCCGGGCACCGCCCGACGGGCCCCCCTCTTCATGAAGGAAGGGCCGCTGCCCGACCCCATCCCCGGCTACACGTTCCTCAAGCGCCTGGGCCAGGGCGGCATGGGCGAGGTGCTCCTGGCAAAGCAGGAGAGCCTCGACCGCCAGGTTGCCATCAAGCTGCTCCCGGCGGAGCTCTCCAAGGACAAGGCCTACGTCGCGGGGTTCATGAAGGAGGCGCGCTCGGCCGGCAAGGTGGCCCACGAAAACGTCATGGGCGCCATCGACGTCGGCGAATCCAAGGGCCGCCACTTCTTCGTCATGGAGTACGTCCAGGGCGAGACCCTCTTCCGCCTCATCAAGCAGGACAAGACGATTCCCGAGGCGAAGGCCCTCGACATCGCCCGGCAGGTCGCCCGCGGCCTGCGCCATGCCCACCAGATGGGCCTCATCCACCGCGACATCAAGCCCCAGAACATCCTCATCACCCCCGAGGGCCAGGCCAAGATCTGCGATTTCGGCCTCGCCACCGAGCTCAAGTCCGACGACGCCCAGCTCGGGGAGAACGAGGAGAATGTCCACACGACGCCCGCCTACGCGTCGCCCGAGCAGTGCCGCGCCGAGCCGCTCGACCACCGCACCGACATGTACTCCCTCGGCGTCACGCTCTTCGAGATGCTTGCGGGGCGACGGCCCTTCGTCGCCTCCACCCCGAAGGAGCTGATGACGAAGCACGTCACCGAGTTCCCGCAGTCGCCGCGCGTCATCAACCCCGCGATCTCCGAGGAGGCCGCCCAGCTGGTGCTGCGCCTGCTCAAGAAGCAGAAGGACCAGCGCCCGAAGGACTACGACGAGCTCCTCGCGGCCTTCGACGCCCTGATGAAGCCGGCCGGGCCCAAGACGCAGCGGAGCATCGACGCCGCGACCACGCACCACGCGCCGCCCCCGAAGAAGCCGCTGGCGCTCCTGATCGGCGGCGCCGCCGCGGCCGTGGCCGTCATCATCGTGCTCGCGATCGTCCTGACCCGGAAGCCCGCGACCGTCACGACGGTCGTGAACGCGACGGTGGACCCCGAGATCCAGCGCCGCTTCGACGACCTCAAGGCCGTCACGAAGAACGCCATGGGTCGCCACATGGACTACCCCGCCGTCCGCGCCAAGTGGAAGGCGGCCGAGGAGCAGTACGCCGGCACCCCGCACCGCGCCCTCTTCGCGGGCGGCCGGGTGGACTTCGAGAGCGCCGTCAACGCCGAGGCCGACGCGCTGGCCAAGGAGGCCGTCGACGAGGCCGCGAAGTCGATGACCGAGGGAAGGACCGCCGACGCGCTCGCCGCGCTGCGCCGCTTCCCCGCCGAATTCGCCGGGACCCCCGCGGGCAGCAAGGTCGCCGCCAAGGTCCTCGAGGTCGAGCGCGCCTCGGACGACCGGATCCGCGAGGAGCTCCAGGCCGTCAGCTCCCTGCTCTCCGCCGGGAAGCCGGACGAAGCCCGGCACAAGCTGCTGAGCCTGAAGAACGCCTCGGCGCTCGACGGCGCCGAAGTCCGCCCGCAGGTCCGCGCCCAGATGGACGAGCTCCTGCGCCGGATCGACAGCGCGATCGCCGACGCGAAGAGCCGGGCGCTCGACCCGGGCTCGCGCGACGTGCAGCCGTCCGTGAAGACGCCGGCGGACCCGAAGCCGGCCACGCCGGACAAGCCGGACAAGCCGGTCGGCAAGAATCCCGATCCGAAGAGCCCTCTGCCCACGGCCGCGCAGGTCCCCTACGCGGTGCTGCGCGACACGGCGGAGCGGGGACAGCTGGACAAGCGTCTGGCCGCGGCCGGCTTCTTCGGCAAGAGCCAGAAGACTTCGGCGTTCCACCGGGCCGCCGCGATCTTCCTGGCGCGCGAGGAGACCACGTGGAGGCTGGAGGGGGCCTCGCTGGCGGGGCTGCAGGAGTACCTGGCGTCCCCCGAGCTGGACCACGCGGAGACCAAGGACGGGCTGACCCCGGCGGACCACCAGAAGCTGCTGGAGCTGCTGATCCGTAAAATCTCGGAGTCCGGCGCCGTGCCGGTGGACGCGCTGCAGCTCTTCGCGCTCGCCCACCTGCAGGAGGTCGCGCTCCACAAGGGGAAGCTCGACCCCGCCCTGCTCCTCCAGGGCCGCTTCGCCAAGGGCCCGCTCTCGGACCTCTGGGGCCCGAGCGCGGCGGTGGTCCGCGTCGAGATCGCGGGCATGCTGCTCAAGCCGCCGGGCCTCTGGGTGCCGCGCGCGGCCGAGACGGCGGCCATCGCGCCCGACTTCCCCACGCGCTACCTGGGCGCGCTCTGCACCCTTAAGGACCAGACCTTCGACGCGCTCCCGACGATCGACCGCTGGAAGAAGCTGCCGCCGGGCAGCCCCGACGTCGCCGCGTGGACGAAGTTCTGCGACGCCGTCGCGGAGCGGATCAAGGCGGAGATGACCTGCGAGCTCTGCCTGGGCCAGGGCCGCTACGGCTGCAGCGCCTGCGCCGCGACGGGCGCGATGCCCTGCGTCACCTGCCGGGGCAACGGCAAGGTGCTCGATCCGAGCGAGGGCACCAACCTGACCTGCAAGGCCTGCGGCGGCCGCCGCGTCGCGGCCTGCACGGTCTGCACGGGGCAGAAGGGCTTCAAGTGCGCGGCCTGCGAAGGCAAGAAGACGCGGCCGCTCATCACCGGAAGCCACTACCGCATGATCCTCGACCTCGGCCTCTGCGACGTCTGCGCCGGCACGGGGAACCTGTTTACCGCGGTCGCCTACCCCTGCTTCTCCTGCGACGGCAGCGGCCGCAGCATGGAGGCGGTCCTCAAGGACTTCTCCAAGCTCCCGCCCTGGGCGTTCAAGAGCCGCGAGGGGCGGATGCTCCACTCGGCGCTGCGCTGGCTGGCCCGCCACCAGTCGCCCGACGGCGCCTGGGGCGCGTCGGACTGGTCGAAGTCCTGCCCCGAGCCGGGCTGCAAGGCGGCTCCCGTCGGGGTCATGGAAGTCGGCGTCACCAGCCTGACGCTGGCGGCCTTCCTGAACGCGGGCTTCGGCCCCGAAAGCACGGTGGAGCTCGGCAACGTCCCGGCGGGGCTCGCGGTGCGGCGGGCGATCGCGTGGCTGCTCTCGCAGCAGCAGGCGGACGGCTCGATCTCGCACGGCTCGTCGCCGAAGCCGATCTACGAAAATCACCTCGCCGTCTGGGCGCTCTTCACGGCGGCGCAGCTGATCCAGCCGAGCGACGCGTTCGGCGACAAGGACCGGGTGGCGCTCCGCGAGGCCGCCCTTCGGGCGCTCAAGTGGTCGCTCAACAACCAGGCCAAGGGCGCGGGCTGGGGCTACACCGTGGGCGCGAACAGCGACACCTGGGTGACCTCCTGGGGCGCGATGGCGATGCTGGCGGCCCGCGACGCCGGCGTCGACGTCCCGAAGATCAATCAGGGTTACATCCTGCAGTGGCTGGACACGGTGACGGACAAGAAGGACTTCCATCTCGGCTACATGCCGGCCCAGATGGGGAAGGTGAACCTGAGCGGCAACGAGAACTACCTGCACCACGATACGCTGAGCGCGCTGGGGAGCATGGTGCGCCTGCAGATCGAGGGCAAGCCGTCGTCGACGTACGCGGCCGCGGACAAGCTCCTCGAGAAGGACCTGCCGAACTCGGATCCGCTGCGCCGCGACTACAGCTACTGGTACTTCGGCACCCTGTTCACGGCCTTCCACGAGCAGCGCCGCGGCGCCCTCTGGACGCAGTGGACGCAGGCGCTGCTGCGCGAGGAACTGACGCTCCAGGAATCGACGGACAGCTGCGCGCTGGGCTCCTTCCCGATCACGGAGCGCTGGAGCCAGATGGGCGGCAAGGTCTACGCCGCCTCGATGAACGCGCTGACGCTCGGCCACCTCCTCGGCACGCGTCCGGTCCTCCCGCCGAAGAAGTAGGCCCAGACCGTCTACGCCCGATCGTAGACGATGCGGCCGTCGCCCTCGACCCGGGCCATCGGGCTCAGCTCGTGGGCCTGCTCTTGCGGCACATGAACGACGCGCCATCCCCGGACCAGGAGGGCGTCGCTGATCAGGCGCCGGTGGCAGCGCCACCACAACGCCTCGGCGCACATCACGGCGGTCCGCCGGCGGCGCGCTTCCTCCTCGAGGGCCGAGAGGGCCTGCCGGAAGGAATCCGTTTCCATGTAGCCCGCGTAGGCCCGGAATGCTGCGACCCGCCAGGCGGGGTGACGCTCGCCCTTTTCGTGGCGCCTCCCTCCGAGGTCCTGGAACCAGCGGTAGGCTTTCACCTTCTGAAGGGCGTCGCCGTTGAAGTGGGGATTCCTCGGCGAATGCGGAAAGCGCCGAACGTCCGCCAGGAGCTCGACGTCCCGGACGATCTCGAGGAATGGATCGAGAGCCAGATTCGAGTGACCGACCGTCCAGATCGTGTTGGCCATAGTGTCACATCATGGCACGCCCGACCCGTACCCTGGAAAAATGATTCTTCGCAACCTGGGGTCGGGAAGCGGCGGAAATGCGACAGTCGTCGCGCAGGACGGCCGCGCCATCCTGATTGATGCCGGGCTCGATCGGGCGAGGATCCTGGCCGGCCTCGGGGACCTTCGCCTCGAGGGGATCCTGATCACGCACCGGCATTCGGACCACCTCGGGCGCGACGCGCAGGTCCTGGGCGCCCCCGTTTGGATCGAGAAGGCGAATTGGAAGGATGCGCTCCGTCTTCGCTGGATCCGGGACGAGGTCCACTTCTTCGGAGAGCCCACCTTCAACGTCGGCCCGTTCGAGATCACCGCATTCCCGCTTCCCCACCCGGGCCGCTCGCCGTGGAACAGCTACGGCTTCCTCGTCGAGTGCGGGACGAAGCGCCTGGCGTATGCCACCGACCTGGGACGAGTGACGAACGAGACGCTGGCGTTCCTGCGGGACTGCGACGTCGTCTTCCTCGAATCCAACCACGACGTCGTGATGGAAGAACGCTCCGGGCGGGCGCCCGGACACATCAACTGGGTGCTTTCGGAGACCGGGCACCTCTCCAACCGCCAGTGCGCCGACGCCCTCTCGCAGGTCGGATCCCCTCACACGGTCGTGCTCGGCCACATCTCCAAGGAGTGCAACACCCCGGACCTGGCCCTCGCGTGCGCGCGTCAGGTCCTGCCACGGACCACGCGGCTTCTCGCGGCGGAGCAGAGCGCCGCGTCCGCGGAGATCGCCGTCTAGAGGCAGAGCCCCAGGGTGAATCGCGCCGCCGTGGCGTCCGCCTGCGGGTTCCCGAAGACGACCCGATAACAAGCCTCGCAGGCGCCGATCTCGCTGTGCGGCCACGGGCTGACCCAGGGCTCGCGCCGGCCGCAGAGGACGCAGAACCCCTCGGTCATCCGCGCCCGATGCGTCGCGCAGAGCGCGTCGGCCTCGTCCCGGGATTGACATGCGGGATCGACCGAGAGCTCCAGCCGACTGGACCCGTAGTACTCGCACGCCACGCAGATGGACGTCCGTTCCATGAACCCTCCCAGCAGTCCGTCGGCAATCATGGTGCCAGACCGCTGGGACAGAATGGGTCACGGCAAGCGGCGCAAATCTCAACCCGACTCGATGCTCTGCCCGTAGTCGGGAGGGCTCTTCTCGGAGGGGCCGTCTCCCGGCTTCTTTGGAGAGGAATCCGGCAGCCGCGGTCCTGTTTTCTTCTTGGTTCCATACTCGCCGGTCCCGGGCGGAGCGTGGATCCTGCGGTCTTTGGGATCGGTCATAAGGACCTCCGGGGGCTCCTAGAAGAACGATCCCCGCCTCGGGTGCCCGTTATCAGCCCCTCCTCCGACAAATTACCGCCCCGGCCAAGGAAGGTTGACAGAAATTGTCAGTACCGGAGTCCAATCCCCGTACCCGTCATGGCCCGGGGTTTGCGGGTACAATCCCCTAGGGATTTCATTGATGGGTGCAGGGGATCATCATCGCCCGGCAGCGGCGCTCCGGGCTCAGGCGGCTCGCGAGTCCCTCTCCCACTGCCTCCTCTGCGCCTTCCGCTGCGGGGTGGACCGGACGCTTGGACCCGCGGGCCTCTGCCGAACCGATGCCACCCCCCGCCTCTTTCACGAGGGGATCGAATGGGCCGGGGAGCAGGCCCTGGTCCCGACCTTCGTCGTCAGCCTGAGCGGCTGCAACATGAGCTGCTCGTTCTGCCTTACGGGCGAGTCCAGTCAGAACGGCCGGGCAGGCACAGCCCTGGACGCGAGCGCCCTCGGGGCCCGGATCCGCGCCTCCGCCGCGACGCTCCGCAGCGTCACGATCCTCGGCGGCGAGCCCTCCATCCATCTCGACGGCGCGCTGGAGATCGCGGCCCGCGTCCCCCGCAATCTCCCTCTGGTCTGGAAGACGAACGCCTACGCCTCGCCCGAGGGCCTTTCCCTGCTCGAGGGCATTCCCGACGTCGTCCTGGCCGACTACAAGTTCGGCAACGATGCCTGCGCCGCCCGCCTGGCGAACGTGCCATGCTACACCGACATCGTCCAGGAAAACCTCCGTTGGGCCGCGAGGACGTCGCGGCTCCTCGTGCGCCACCTCGCCATGCCGGGGCACCTGGAATGCTGTCTCGCCCCCGTGGCCGGATGGCTGGCCCGGAACCTCCCGGGCACGCCCCTGAGCCTGATGACCGGCTTCCTTCCGACGTTCCGGGCGGCAAGCGATCCCGAGCTTGGGAGGACGAACCGCGACAATGAACGCCGCCGCGCGGCGGAGATCGTCCGAGCGTCCGGCGTACCACTGGCGCCCTGGACTCTGGCCCCGGTCCCGAGCGCCGCCGGGTCGTCGGCCGACGACCTCTGGATCGACCGGCAGGGCCGCATCTGCGTCGATTCCGCCTCGGCCGACCTGATCGGGGTCCTGAAACGCCTGGGCGACGAGTTCGTCCCTACCTTGTAGGAGCCGCCGGTTGAAAAAGCCGAAAACCGCCCTCGAGGAGATCGAGATCCTGATCCGGGCGCGCTACCCCATCCTCTACATCGTTTCCTGGGAAGAGCAGCGCGTCCAGGACTGGCTGGTCGAGATCGCCAAGAAGCGCAGCAAGCGGGTGTTCGAGTGGTCGTTCAGCACCGGCATCGTGCCGGCGGGCACCTCGATCCAGTCGCAGCGGCCTCGAACGTCGACGACGAAGGACCCGCTCGCGGCACTGGACCACGTGGTCGACCAGGTAGACCCCGCCCTCTACCTCTTCAAAGACCTGCACCCGTTCCTCACCCGGAACAACTTTGCGGTGATCCGGCGCCTGAAGGAGATCGGGCTTCAACTCAAGAACAGCTACAAGACGATCGTCCTCATTTCCCCCACGATGGAGCTGCCGCCCGAGCTGGAAAAGGAAGTGACCGTCGTCGACTTCCCGCTTCCCGAGACGCAGGACGTCTCGGCCCTGCTCGATCGCATCATTCAGGAAGTGAAGTCCCAGCCCAACATCAAGATCGATATTCCTGCGGAGGCGCGCGAGAGGCTCCTCAAGGCGGCGCTGGGCCTGACGCTGTCCGAGGCCGAAAACGTCTTCGCCAAGATCCTCGTCAACGGCGGGAAGCTGGGCGAGGACGACGTCCAGGCGGTCTTCTCGGAGAAGCGCCAGATCATCCGCAAGAGCGGCCTGCTCGACTACTACGAGACCGACGCCCGCTTCGAGCAGGTGGGCGGGATGCAGCACCTGAAGGACTGGCTTCGGAAGCGCGCGCTGGCCTTTGCGGACAAGGCCCGGGACTTCGGCCTGCCGCCTCCCAAGGGGGTCTTCCTCCTCGGCGTCCAGGGTTGCGGCAAGAGCCTTTGCGCCAAAGCCGTGTCCGGCCTCTGGGGAATGCCCCTCTTGCGACTCGACGTCGGACGCATGTTCGGCAGCCTTGTCGGCTCTTCCGAGGAGAACATGCGCCGCGCGATCCAGGTCGCCGAGTCCATCGCACCCGTCGTGCTCTGGATCGACGAGATCGAGAAGGCAATGGCTGGCTCCAAGTCGTCGGGGAACACGGACTCCGGCACAACGGCCCGCGTCTTCGGGACCTTCCTGACCTGGCTCTCGGAAAAGACCTCGTCGGTTTTCGTGATCGCCACCGCCAACAACATCAGCGACCTGCCTCCCGAGCTGCTCCGGAAGGGCCGCTTCGACGAGATCTTCTTCGTCGACCTGCCCAACGACGAGGAGCGCCGCGAGATCTTCCGCATCCACCTCGGGCTTCGGAAGCGCGACCCCGCCGCGTTCGACGTCGACGCCCTGGCGCGGGAGGCCGCGGGCTTCAGCGGCGCGGAGATCGAGGAAGCGATCGTCTCCGCGCTCTACGACGCCTTCTCCGAGAACAAGTCGCTCACGACCGCCCACGTGACGAAGGCGCTCCTCGAGACCGTCCCGCTGTCGCGGACGATGGAAGGCGAGCTCAGCCGGCTGCGCACCTGGGCGGAAGGCCGCGCGCGGCTGGCGACGCCCAAGGAGTCCGCCCCCGTCCAGCCCGGCCGTCGCATCGAATTGTAAGGAGGACGCATGAGCGCCGTCGTGGTCCTGGCTCCCATCGTGGTGGCGTCGTGGCCGGTGCTCGCGTCCGCCGTCGTGGCGGCGGCCGCCTCGGCCGGCTTCCGCGTGACGAAGAAGGAAGAGGTGAAGCTCAAGGCGCGCCCGAAGAACTCGGTCGACCTGTCGATGGAGAACGCCGACATCGTCGCCGATTCCCTCTCGCCCGATCAGAAGATCGTGGTGGAACGGGGAGGCGTCACGGTCACCTTCTCCCGCGACGCTCGCGGCTCGTTCAGCACCTGCGTCGAGGGCGACCTCAGCAAGGACGAGCTCAAGAAGATCGGCGAGGACCTCTCGGGCCGCGTGATCCAGCAGTACGTGTACCGCCGCCTGTCCGAGGAACTCGGGCGCAGCGGGTTCTCGACCGTGTCGGAAGTGAAGGCCGTGGACGGGGCGATCCGCCTCCATGTCCGCCGCTATCAGGAGTAGAGCCATGGAACCTCACGACCTCGAGATCGAGATCGGCAAGGACGGCAAGGTGCGCGTCAAGACGGCGGGCGCGAAGGGCAAGAGCTGCCTGGAGTACATCCGCCTGGTGCAGGAGATCGTGGGCAAGGAGCTGAACCGGGATCTGACGGCCGAGTACTACGAGCCGGACTCGCAGGTCCAGATCGACGACCTGAAGAAACAGCAGCAACAGCAGCGGCGGCGGGATTAGCGGATGAAATGCCCGAAGTGCGGTCTCGCGCGACCCCTGGCGGACCAGGTCTGCCGGCGCTGCAAGTACGTCTTCGACGAGGACCGCTTCCTGGCCCTCGAGCCCCCCAGGGCCAAGGGCGGCGCGACGCCGGCCCAGTTCTTCGAGAAGCGGTCGTGGAACCTCTCCTGGATCCCCTGGAAGGTGGATCTGAAGCCCTGGGTCGCTCCCGTCGCGTCGCTCGTTCCCGGCCTGGGGCACGTGCTCCTGGGGCGTCCCTGGTTGGGGGCGCTCTACTTCATTCTCGTCGCCGCCTTCGGGTATTGGAGCGTCACCCTCTTTTCCGAATCCAGCGGCCGCATGCTCTTCGGCATCGCCGTCTCCACGCACGCGACCTGCATCCTGGACACGACGCCGTGGGGACGTTCGCCGGCGCTGCGCGCGCGGATGCTCGGCATGGCGGCCGTTCTCTCGGGCCTGATCCTCCTGTACTGGCCGCTCGTCGTCCACCTGGCCAATCGCTTCGTCGCCCCCGTGCGGCGGGACCGGGACGCGATTCTGGGAACTCCCTTCGCCCCGCTGGGCACGGAACAGATCGTCATGATGGTCGTCCTCTTCGTGTCGACGATCCTGGTCTCGGCCTTCCTGGGCCGCCTCCTCTCCTCGAAGGAGCCCTGACCGTGGGACGCTTCTCGAATCTGGAGTTCGACGGCCACGACCCGCTTCGGGAGGAACCGCAGGCGGGCGAGATCCGCGACGACGCCTACTTCCTGCGCCTGGCCGACCAGGAGTTCCGCCGCGCGCGCTTCGAGAAGGCCCTCCGCTTCTACTCCCGCTCGTTGGAGTACAACGCGAACGCGCACGCCGCCTGGGTGGGACAGGTCCAGATGCTCGTCGAGATGGGCGAGTACAAGGAGGCCAAGCTCTGGGCCGACAAGGCGTTGGAGCTCCACCGGGACAACGCGGAGATCCTCTCGGCCAAGGTCGTCGCCTGCGCCCGCACGGGCGAGACTCAGAAGGCCGTCGAGTTTTCGGACGCGGCGATCGCGCAGCGCGGCACGACCCCGTACGTCTGGCTGGCGCGCGGCGAAGCTCTCATGGCGGCGCGGCAGCCCAACGACGAGTTCTGCCTCGAGAAGGCCGCGGCGGAATCGAAGCAGGACTGGTTCGTCCAGCTGCGGATCGCCCGGATCTTCTACTCGTACCGCCAGTTCGCGCGGGCCATGTCCTGGATCCAGAAGGCCACGCAGCAGGAACCCGCCGCCCCCTACGTGCTGCACGTCCTGGGCGACTGCCAGCGGGCCCTCGGGTTCGGATCCAGCGCCAAGGCGTCCTACCGCCAGGCGCTGGCGCTCGATCCGGAGTTCCTGATGTCGCGGACCGCGCTGGACGACCTGGAGGGGGAAGGCTTCTTCGGATGGATCTGGAGCCTGGCCGCCGGGCTCTTCAGAAGGAGGTAGATCCGTGAGCATCGCCGCACTCATGAAAGAGGCCCGGAGCAAGGGCGCCTCGGACCTCCACCTCATCACGGGCATCTCGCCGGCGATGAGGATCAACGGCGAGATCATCCTCGCGAACCAGCCGCCTCTCGAGGCCCCGCAGCTCCGCGCCATGATCGACGAGATGCTGAACGAGGAGCAGAAGAAGCACCTCGAGAAGCAGCGGGAGCTCTGCTTCTCGCTCTTCGACGCCGAGCGGGCGCGGGCCCGCATTACCGTCTACTTCCATGCGGGGAACCCCGAGGTGTCGGTCCGGCTCTGCACCTTCGCGATCCCCAGCGCGCAGATGCTCGGCCTTCCCCCAATCATCGACGACCTGGCGCGCAAGCCCAACGGGCTGGTGCTGATCGCCGGCGCGACGGGGTCGGGCAAGACGACCACGCTGAGCTACATGGTCGACGTCATCAACCGCGAGCGTCGCTGCAAGGTTGTCATGATCGAGGACCCGGTGGAATACGTGCATCGGCCGCAGAAGGCCCTGATCGTCCAGCAGGAGGTCCACACCGACACGCTCTCGTTCTCGAAGGCGCTCATCCACGTGCTGCGGCAGAATCCCGATGTCATCGTGATCGGGGAGATGCGCGAGCTCGAGGCGATCGCGACCGCCCTGACGGCCGCCGAAACGGGCCACCTCGTGCTCGCCACCCTCCACACGCCCAATACGATGCAGACAGTCGAGCGCATCACGGCGGTCTTCCCCGGCGAACAGCAGAAGCAGATCACCCTGCAGCTGGCCAACTCGCTGCAGGCGGTCATCACGCAGGACCTGATCCCGCGGGCGGATCGCAAGGGCCGCGCGCTGGCCTACGAGGTCATGGTGGCCAACCCCGCGGTCCGGACGACGATCCGGGAGAACAACCTGCACCAGCTCTACAACCTCGTGGAGACGGGCCGCAAGGACGGCATGAACACGATGGACCAGTGCCTGCAGGACCTCTACCAGCGGGGCGCCATCACCTACGACGCGGCGCTCAACCGGGCCCGGAGCGCCGACCGCTTCGCCAAGCGCCAGGAGAACGCGACCGGCGTGTGGAGCAAGAAGGCGTAGACGTCCCGCGCCGAACCTTTCCCGGCTGCATCCGTTAATAGCCAGAACGAGATTCTGGAGACGCGATGCGGAACGCTGCGGCGATCGCCCTGGGCCTTCTTCTCCTCGGCGCCTGCGCCGAGCCGGAGCCCCGTATTCGCTGCCGCTGTACCCTTCCCGAGAACGGCCGCACGGGCTGCACAAAGCCCTGGCCCGACTACAACAAAGGCATCCGCTGGCACACGGACCTTCGGGAAGCCTTCCAACTGGCCCACCAGGAAGGAAAGCTCGTGTTCTACTTCCTCCTGGTGGGAGACCTGGACAAGTCCCACTGCTGAGCGGCCGGTGAACACCTGAGAACCGTGGTGTTCTCGGACGAGCGGGTGGCGCTGGCGTTCAATGCGAAGTTCATCAGCGTCTGGGAGAATCAACGCCCGGAATCACGCTTCCTGGACAACCCGCCCAAGCCGGAGAAGGTCCTGTTCCAACCCTGGGAGGACTTGCCGCTGGGACAGGGCGACACCAACGTCATCTCGGTCTTCGCCACCCCCGAAGGCCAGATCCTGAATGCCGTGCCGGGCTACCTGGATGCCGAGGCGTTCCTGGATGAAATGCGGCTCGCCCAGGCGGTGCGAAAACTGACCCTGGACGACAACTATCAGCCGCTTCCGGGGGCCTCGAAAGCCTTCGCCGGTCTCCACCGGGCCGCGTCGGATCTCTATGGGAACGAGCCTCCCGCCCGGGCCCACTGGGTTCTGGAGACGAAAGGCATGGGGACGCTGATGTTCGCGCATCGTTTCTCCCACCTCGAGAGTCCTGCCCAGACCCTCCACGGGCTCTTCGCTCCCCCCTCCTGCTTCTCCTTCTGCTCGGAGTGACCCCCCTCCGCGATTTCCGACGCGACCCGGGACAGCGGCGACTCCATGAGCTAAACTCTTCATGGAACGGCATTCACAACCGTAACCCTGAGGAGCATGAGAGCGTTCGGCGGAGATCTCGGGATCCTGGGGCTGGCCAACCTGCTTCAGGTCATCACGATGGGAGGCGCCCGCGGCTTCCTCACCATCTCCGACAAGGAGCTCAAGAAGACCATCCAGTTCTGCAGCGTGGGGATCCGCCTCGTCAGCGGCGTCCGCCGCGCCATCCCCCTCGGCCAGATCCTGGTCCGCTCCGGCAAGATCACCCCCGAGCAGCTCGAGGAGCTCCTCGCCGAACAGCGCAGCAGCGCCCGCCGCCTCGGCGATCTCGTCGTCGAAAACGGCCTGGTCACCAAGGAGGAGATCGACAAGGCCCTCGGCGACCAGGTGGCCGAGGAGATCTACGAGCTTTTCGGATGGAACGAGGCGCGCTTCTACTTCGCGGAGAACGAGAGCGACAGCCTGCCCAACGGGGCCGGCCCCCTGGCGGCGGTCACCCTCGACACGAACATCATCTCCCTCATGGTCGAGGCGGCCCGGCGCGCCGACGAGATCGCGCGCATCCGCTCGGAAATCCCGATGGACCAGATCGTCCCGAGCCGCACCGAGGTCCCGATCACCTTCGAGGGGCTGCAGGTCGCCCAGGACACCGCCGAGGAGATCCTCACCCTGGTCGACGGCAAGCGCTCCATCGACCAGATCACCCACGAGTCGGCGTTCCCGAAATTCACCGTCCTGACGACGCTCCACGAGCTCAAGCAGCGCGGCTTCATCGCCCTCGACCCGCCCCGCGAGACCATGGTGAAGCGCCCGACCGGGCCCTCCATCCTCGTGATCAACAAGGACTCGGCGTCCCGGGCCGAGACCGCCGCGCAGCTGAACAACGGAGGCTACAACGTCGTCGAGGCGGAATCCTGGGCCGGCGCCGAGTCGTGGATGGATTCCGTGAAGGCGGTCGTGCTGGAGACGAGCTTCGACACCGATGAAGCCCTCGACCTCTGTGAACGCCTCCGGGAAGACTCCCGCAAGCCGTTCATCCTCGTCACCGAGGGCGCCTCGATGGACACCGCCCTGCAGTCCGGCGCCCGCTACGTGCTCCTCAAGCCGGTCCCCGAGAAGCTGCTCATGGAGCGCCTCCAGGGCCTTCTCTGATCAGCCACCGAGGACACGGAGCAGAATCTGAGTTCTTCTCTGGGTGCTCTGTGGCCACTTCGGAGAGGATCTACCGCAGAGATTTGACGTAGGAGAGCCACTCGCGCTGGATGCTGCCGAGGTCCGCGCTGGTGAAGACCGCCCGCGCCTCGGCGGTCGAGTGCGTCTCCAGCAGCACCTTCACGTAGCGCTCCAGCAGCGGCTTGTACTTCCCGCCCTTGCCGTGCACCAGGAAGTGCACCATGCTCCAGGCCTGCGCGTACTGCAGCTCCGGCGCCAGCGTGTAGAACATCTCCTTCGACTCCCAGAGGACGAAGTCGAAGCCGAAGCCGTCCCAGCCCGAGTCCAGCGCGGCCTGCAGGTTCCGGAGACGGCCCTTCAGGATGCCCCCCACCGAGGCGACCCGCCCGCCTTCGATCCGCACCCCCGAGACGTACTCCGCCATGCCCTCGTCCATCCAGATGGGCACGGTCGGCAGGATCGCGTGCAGGTACTCGTGGAAGGCCTCGTGGGTCATGGTCTGCAGCGTCTCCTCTTCCGACTCGTCGCGGTAGAAGAGCAGCTGCTGGTACTGGTTGAAGAAGACCCCCGCGGTGTGCTCCAGGCGGTCCTCCGACGTGAAGTCGGCGTAGACGTAGTAGCTCTCCGGGGTGTCGCAGATGAAGACGAAGGGCTTCCGCGCGCGCGACTGCGGCCCGCTCACCAGCTGCTCGAAGTACGAGCGCGCGCCCGTCAGGTGATCGGCGTACTTCTGCGCCCGCTCGCGGACGGCCTTTTCGGCGTCCTCCTTCTTCCCCTTCCGCGAGAGGCGCGGCGCCTCCGCGCGGATCAGGTAGTGCGGGGTCTCGATCGCGACCACCCCCGACCAGCGCGGGCCCGCCACGACGTTGCGCATCCGCTTGGCCTGGCGCCGCAGCGAGACGTCGGCGGGCTCGAGCCGCCGGGCCAGCTCCAGCTCCGCGACCGCCTCGGCCTCGCGGCCGCCGTAGTAGTGCAGCAGCGCGCGGGTCAGCCGCGCGTGCGCCAAATCGGGGATCAGGTTCAGCGACCCGTCGATCTCCCGCTCGGCCTCGGCGTACTTCCCTTCGCGGAGCAGCAGTTCCGCGCGGGCCACCCGCGCCTCGACGAACCCTTCCTGGTTCGCCGCGGCCTCCGCCAGGTCGCGCATCGCGCCCGCCGCGTCCCCTTCCTGGTAGCGCCACTCGGCGCGGTAGAAGTACGTCAGCGGGAACCAGGGCGCCTCGCGGATCGCGTCCTCGAGGCACTGCCGCACCAGGCCCGAGAGGTGCGAGATCTGCTGGTCGCTCTTGGCCTTCCCGAGCTTCTGGAGCCAGGCGCGGCCGTCCGCATAGGCCTTGACGACCTTGGGCGGGGTGACGTCGACGAGCTCCGCCTCGATCGGCAGCGGCGTCTCCAGCCCGTCGCCGAAGCTGCGGCCGCCGTCCTCCTCCGCCGTCGCGCGCTCCTGCCGGGTCGTCCGGCGGTCCTTCGAGAGCTCCGCCTCGATGATGGTCAGGCGCTCCGACTGCAGCCGGCGGATCCACTCCGGCGAGGCCCGGCCCTCGAACTTAAGCGCGCGGTAGGAGACCTGCACCGCCGAGTCCTGGAAGCCGTTCCCGCCGACCACGGGCTGCAGTACCGTGAACTCGGGCAGCGAGCCCGTCCACGTGGTCACGCCGCCGACCCGGAACTCCGCCCGGCCGGCGTCGATCCCGATCTCGATGGTGCCGCTCTTTACCGCGAGCATCCCCTGCGAGAGCACCTCCTGGCCCCCCTGCCGGTGCAGGCGGATCACGCGGTAGCCGCCGTCGGGCTGCACCAGCGCGACCAGCAGATCCAGTTCCCCGGGCGTCACCTCGGACGCCACGCCGACCACGTAGCCGGCCTGCCCGCTGATCGCCAGGGCGTCGGCGCTGATCCGGATCCGCCCGCTGAACTTCAGATCCCCCGGGAGACCCCAGAACAGCCGCTCGCCCTCGAGGACGAAGGACCCCGTCCCCGGCACGATCTTCGCGTTGGTCGAGATCTTGAAGTCCTTCGCGTGCTCCAGCGACTGGAAGTCGTAGCGGATCGACAGCGTGTCGCCCTGGATCTCGGACTGGCCCCTCAGGGTGCCGACGCCGCCGCCCAGCCGGGCCAGGTCGGGCACCAGATCGACCAGCGAGCGGTCGACCTTCACGGCCTGATCGAAGAGGACCTTCGCGGCCGAGAGCGCGTTCCGACGGACGGCCAGCTTCCCCGCCTCGAGGAGTTCCGTCGCCTTCGCCGGGTCCGGGGCGTCCACGATCAGGCGGCTGTAGACATCCGTCGGCAGCTCGTCCAGAGAGAGCGTGAGCTCCATCCGGTCGCTCGCGAGCGTCACGCTGCGGCCGCTGAACTTGGTCACGCGGAGCATCTCGTCCATGTCCTTCACGCCCAGCAGGCGGATCGGAATGGGCTTCTGCTTGGTGCGGGACTGAAGCCGGGCCTCCCACGCGGCCGTCAGCTCCTTCTCGGCGGCGGCGTCGAGGGCGATCTGCTTCCGGACCTCCTCGACCCGCGCCAGGGCCGCGGGCCGGCGGCTCCCCAGCTTCTGCTTCAGGAGCCCCAGCGCGCGGATCAGCTTCAGCTCGCCGGCCGCGCTCTCGGCCTCGACCCGGACGTGCACCTGGGAGGCGCCGAGGTACGGCGCCAGCGCCGCCACCGCGTCGGTCGAGAAGTCCCCCTTCTTGTAGGCCTCGAGCAGCGTGCCGCGCAGGTCTTCGAAGTCGACCAGGCGGCGCACCGACTCCAGCTCGGCGTTCAGGTCCTTCGCGAGGTCGCCGGCGACGTCCAGCTCGGCGGGGATCTTCCAGCCCTGAAGCAGCTTGAGGGCTTCGCGGGGCTGGCGGGCGCCCAGGAGGTCGCGCAGCTTCTCGTGGACCGGATGCCAGACGACGCGGTACTCCTTGGTGGCGGCGGCCTGGATCCGCTCCTGGTTCTCGCGGACATCCTCGAGAAGCTCGGGCGGCGCGATCCGGCGCAGCTCCGCCCAGGCGTCGTAAAGCGTCTTGAACGCCTTCGGGCTGCCCTTCTCGCGCTCGAGAAGCTCCTTCACGCGGTCGGCCGGCATCCGGGGCCGGGGCTTCGGGAGCTTCTGGGGCACGGCGGCCTTCGTGAGCTCCGGGGGCGGCGACGCCGGCGGCGGGGCCTTCGTGCCGCTGCGGACGATCAGGATCAGCGGCAACGAGAGCAGGACGCCGCCCAGGGCGCCCAGGAGGGCGAAGAGCTTCTTGCGGCGTCCCTTGAGGGATTCGATGTCGCGGGCAATCGCCCGCCGCGTGGAGGCCGCCTGGGCGTGATGCCTGGGAGCGGGGCCTGGAGGAGCAGGCTCCTCCGACATGGAGCGCCAGTAATGTCCCGGGTCGTGCTCTCGGGCCATTCTAACCCCTACCCGTACCCGCAGCGCCCGGACGCCGCCCTGGCCGACCCGGGCCTGGTCCCGTGGTTGAATTATACGATCAGGGGGAGAATGGAGAATAGAGAATAGAGAATCCGGACGAGCCACCACCCTGGATCAACAGAAGTCCCACCGGACGCAAAAAGAGGCACGGCGATTCTCCCTGCAGAGCAGCTTCGCCACGGGGCTTCGAGGGGTGTGGGTGCGTCCGGGTTTTCTCGGCCGCCGGCGGGTCTGTCGGGGCTCTCCGTCTCCGGAGGGTCCCTCGTATTCTCTATTCTTTATTCTCTATTCTTCTCAGCATCCCTGCACACCAGGCAGTGGATATTCCGCTGGAGCCGGACGGTCCTGAACGTCATATCGCGCAGATCGGCGACCAGCAGGCGGCCCAGCAGCGGCTCGCCCAGGCCCGTCAGCACCTTGATGGCTTCCATGGCGGCCAGCGAGCCGATCATGTGCGCGACGGCGCCGAAGACCGGGAACTGCCGCCGCCAGCCCGGCGGATCGCCCGGGTAGAGGCAGGTGAGGCACGGGGTCTTGCCCGGCACGAGCGTCGTGAGCTGCGCCTCGAGCTCGTACATCGCCGAGTCCACCATGGGCTTGCGCTGCTCGAAGGCTTCACGGTTGAGGAGGAAGCGCTCGCGGAACAGCGGCGCGGCGTCGACGATCAGATCGACCCGGGAGACCAGGTCCGCGACGTTGTCCTCCCCGATGTTCTCGGCCACGGTCTCGACCGCGAGGCGCGGGTTGAGCTCGCGCAGTCGCCGCGCGGCGGACTCCACGCGCGGCTTGCCCAGCCAGTCGGCGGTCATCAGCGTCTGCCGGTTCAGGTCGCTCGGCTTCACGCTGCCCCGGTGGGCGAGCACGAGGCGCCCCACGCCCGCGGCGGCGAGCGCGTAGGCTGCGGCGCCCCCCACCCCCCCCACGCGGCTGACCAGGACCGTCGCGGCCTTCAGGGACTTCTGCCCCTCTTCGCCGAAGCCGGCGACCGAGATCTGCCATTCGTAGACGGCGCGCTCCTCGGCCGACAGCGGCCGGCGGCTCCGCGAGCCGCCCAGGCGCTTGGACACCTTCATGTCGGTGTTGTTTCCCACAGTCTAACCGCCCGATATCGGAGTGATGATCGTCACGATCTCGCCCGAGGCCACCTTCCGATGGTCGCCCGAGCGGACCTGATCGTCGCCGATGGCGACCAGCAGCGAGGGGTGGGGGCAGCCGTTGGCATCGAGGGCGAGGCGCCGGAACGCCGTGCCGTGCTGGCGGGCCAGGCGGATCACCAGGTCGTGGATCGTCGTGGGCTCGTCGAGCTCGACCACCTCCGACGCGAGTCCCGTGGCGACCCTCGCCTGCGCGGCGTACTTCACGGTGACCTTCATGATGCCTTCTCTCCCACCCGGCCTTCCGTCACGGCGCCGCCGGCCAGCCTGAAGAACCTGTCCCCCAGCGCGTCCGCCTCGTGGAGGCGATGGGTGACGTGGAGCGTGGTCACCCCCGTCCATTTCCGGACCTGGCCCAGGAGCTCGACCATGTCCCCCCACGTCTCATCATCCAGCGCGCTGAGCGGTTCGTCAAGCAAGAGGATCTTCGGGCGGGCCGCCAGCGCGCGCCCGAGCGCCACCCGCTGCGCCTCGCCGCCGCTCAGCCCCGCGGTCGAGCGGTCCAGCAGCGGCGTGATCCGCAGGTGCTCGGCGAGCTCGGCCACGCGCCGCTCGATCTCTTCGCGGCCCCAGCCGTGGACCGTCGGCGCGAACGCCAGGTTCTCCCGCACCGTCATGGTCTGGAAGAGCGCCCGGTCCTGCGGGACGTATCCGATCCCCCGATCGGCCGGCCGCAGCCGCGTGACGTCGCGGCCGTCGAAGCAGATCGCGCCCTCCTCCACCTCGCGCAGGCCGCAGAGCATCTCCAGGAGCGTCGTCTTCCCGCTGCCGGTCCGGCCCATCAGGACGCCGTAGCCTCCCGCCGGGACCTCGAAGCTGACGTTCTTCAACGAGAAGCCGCCGGAGCGGACCGAGACGCCCTTGACGGAGATCACGGCCGCACCGACCGGCCGATCGCGTCGGCCGGCCCCAGGAAGCGCAGCACGAGGAGGACCGCCATCGCCACGAGGACCATGAAGAGCGAGACCGCGACCGCCGCCTCCAGTCGTCCCACGCTGAGCTCCAGGAAGACCGTCGTCGAGAGCACCTCGGTCTTCTCCCGGGTCGCGCCCGAGAAGACCAGCACGGGGCCGAACTCGCCGAAGGAACGGGCCCAGGCGATCGCGAAGGCGGCGAGCACTCCGCGGCGGGCCTCCGGGAGCACCACGCGGAAGAAGGCATGGGCGCGGCTGCAGCCCAGCGTCATCGCCACCTGTTCGCTGCGGGGCGTCATCTGGTCGAAGGCGATCTTCATGGCCCGGACCGCGAAGGCCGCGCCGACGGCGAACTGCGCGATGACGACGCTGACCCGCTGATAGGTCACCGGAAAGACGTTGTCCTGGAAGAGGCGGCCGAGCCTCGTCTGGAACAGGATGAGGAGGCTCAGACCCACCACCAGGGGCGGCAGGACGATCGGAATGTCGAGGATCGCGTCGAGGAGCCGCTTGCCCCAGAACTGCGCCCGCGACATCAGGTAGCCCAGCGGCACGGCGACGAGCGTGGACAGCAGCGCGCTGAGGCTCGACGTGAGCAGGCTGAACCAGACCGCGAAGCGGATCTGGGGCGTGGCGAAGCCGGCGAGGCCGTCGGCGGTCGTGTACAGGAAGTTGGCCGCGACCATCGCGAGGATGAGGAGGACGTAGCCGCCGCCCAGGATCGCCAGCGCCAGGAGAAACGGCCGGTCCCCTCGAGCCATCGCTACGGCGTCCCCTTCCAGCGGAAGCCCTCGGCCTGGAAGCGCTCGCGCGACTCGGGGGACTTGAGCGCCTCGATGAGGCGGGCGGCGATCTGCGGACGCTTCGACTCCTTCGAGACCGCGACGGGCTGCGTCGCGAGGGCGCAGGGGATGTCGATCGCGATGGCGTCGAGCGCGTCGGCCGCCGAGACCGCGTTGCTCACGTAGGCGACGACCGCGTCGAGCGACCCGGTGCGCAGCTGGTTCACCAGCATGTCCCCCGTGGGGGTCTGGACGGCGACGTTCTTCATGACGTCGTTCTGCGCCTGGCTCTGGCGGAGCGTCTCCTGCGTCAGCACCCCGAGGGCGCACTGCTTCTCGTGGCCGATGCCGATCTTGAGCCCCGGCTTGCCCAGGTCCTTGATGGTTTTCACCCCGTGCGGGTTGCCCTTCTTGACCAGGATCACGAGCTGGTTGATGGAGACGTCGGACGGCGGCTGAAACCGGTCCTTGACCTGCTCCATGAAGGACGTGTCGCAGGCGAAATAGAGATCGGGCTTCTCCCCGGCCTTCATCTGCGCGACCAGGATGCCGCAGCCGTTGTAGACCCGCGTCACCGCGCAGCCTTCCCGCTTCTCGAACGCGTCGATCGTCTTCTCGATGGCGGGCCGCAGCATGGCGCCGCCGTAGAGGAGGATCTCGGGCTTCTCCTCCCAGGCGTCGCCGTCGATGGGATCGTACCCGCTCTTCCGGAACTCCGCCTGGCCCCGGTCCTTCGCGGCCAGGAAGCGGGCGAAGCGCAGCCCCGACGCCGGGTAGGTCGAAGATCGGAGGACGACCGCCGAGACTTCCGCCTTGACGCCCGCGAGCTCGGGCACGTCGACCCGCTCCAGCTCCGGATACTGGCGCACGGTGGCGTCCCAGACGAAGCCCGCGTCGACGGTGCCGAGCTTCAGGTCGTTCGCGACCTCGTTCACGGTCGGCTTGAAGACCAGCGTCTTGTCCTTGAGCGGCGTCCACTTCCCGGACTTCTCGAGCGACTGCCGGACCAGCTTCCCCACCGCCGCGGCGTCGGGGTTCGCCTGGCAGACCTTCACGTCGGGCCGCAACAGGTCGGAGATCGAGCCGATCTTCTTGGGATTGCCCTTGGCGACCGCCAGAACGGCGACCTGCCGGGCGAGCGGGAAGGTCTCGGCCGCCAGGCCCTTGTCTCGGGCCATCTTCACGTAGCTGTCGTCGGCCGCGATGAAGAGGTCGCCCTTGCGGCTCACTTCGGCGTTGGCCAGCAGGGTCTGCGAGCCGCCGTACTGGAGCTGCACCGGCTTCCCGTAGGCTTTCTCGGCCGCCTCGAGCGGCTGCCGGATCCCGGCGGCGCAATAGACCAGGATGGGCCCTTCCGGCGCGGACGCCGGCGTCGACGACCGGAAGAGCAGCGCCGCGATCGCCGCGAAGGCGGCGAGCGAGAGCCCGAAGGCGAGCAGCCGGCCGGGTCGATTCATGCGCCGCTCCTGCGAAGGATGGCAAACCGGTAGAACACCCAGAAGAAGATCATGGCGCCGATGCCGATCCAGAGGAAGGACTTCAGGGTGGCGTCCTCGGAATCGGGGCGCGGCTCCTCCACGGGCTTCAGCAGCGCCGCGGACTCGGGGACCGTGAGGTCGCTGTGCACCACGTTCTGCGGAGGCATCACCACGGGCGACTTCTGCCCGCCGAGAATCACCTCCAGGCCGCAGAGGAGCGGGGCCGATCGGCGGGGCACGAACTTGATCTTGAGGTCCCGGGCCGCGTCGGCGGTGAATTCCCGGACGAGGGCCCGGTCGCCGCCGCCCGCCTCCTTCGCGATGTCGAAGTCCTTCAGGACCTCCTGGCCCTGGATCAGGACATCGAAGACCCGCTGCTCGGGCTTCAGGCCGTCGGGCTCCGAGAAGTGCAGCCGCACCAGGTAGGGCTTCTCCTCCTTCGCCTCCTTGTCGAGCATCAGGGTGAGCGACGTGATCCCCTTCACGCCCGAGGCCGCGACCCAGGGGATGCCCTCGCCGGAGATGCGCGACGAGTGGCGGCGGAAGTAGGTGACCCCGCTGCCGTCCAGCGCGACCGGGGCCGCGGGCGACTTCCCGCCCACGCTCGGGTGCTCCACCCAGAGGGTGCCGTCCTCGGCCCGCCGATCGCCCGGCGCGCCGAAGTTGACGCCGATGCGCTTGACGGGTCCCTTGACGTCGGCCGACCCGAAGAAGGTCCACATCTCCGCGTCCGGCATCGGCACGAGCGCGAGCGACGCCTGGTTCTGGTAGCTGCAGATGCAGGTGCGCGTGTAGTCGGGCGCGTTGAGCAGGCCGCCCGCGACAATCAGGTTGTTCGTACAGCCCGACTTGAAGCCGCCCAGGTTGCCGGTCCCGCCGTCGCCGGCGAGGTCGAAGTAGCCCGCGGCCCCGGAGCGGAACGTCAGCAGGTGCTCCGACGCCGCGGGGGTGTTGCAGCCGTAGTTGCGGGCCCAGGACCACTCGACGGGCAGCAGCGTGATCGGGTGGATGCGCCCGCGGGGCGCGCCCGTCATCAGGTCGCAGGCCCCCTTCTCGCCCGCCAGGATGGTGTCGCCGTGGATCATGCCGGGCCCGGAGAAGTTTTTCTTCCAGAGCGGCTTGCCCTCGGCGGCGTTCCAGGCGCGCATCTTGTCCTTGGGCTCGTCGTTGATCGTGTCGCGCGCGACGCGGCCGGACTCGACGAGCACGTCCCGCGCCTCCGAGTAGCTCAGGAAGGTGCCGAAGATATCTTCCTCGCTCTTCCAGAGCTCGCGGCCGGTCTTGAGGTCGAAGGCCAGGAGCAGCGGGCTGATCTTGGAGGGATCGCCCTTCTTCTTCAGGCGCTCGGCCTCGGGTCCGGAGCGCCGGTCGATGACGAAAAGCCGCCCGCCGCCCACGCAGATCGAGTTGTGACGGAAGCCGGCGCGGGCGCTGGCCTGCCAGAGGACCCGCCCGTCGTTCCGGTCCATCACGAAGAGATGGCGGCTGGAGGAGCGGCTGTCGTTGTCGGGCTTGAAGCTCATGAGGGCCTTCATGGCCGCGTCGAGGGGCGCGTTGGGCTCGTCGAAGCCGCCCGTGGTCTTCTTCACGATCGTCATGTCGACGGTCGGCTCGGAGCCGCCGACGAGGACGTCGCCGGACAGCGTGAGGCAGGTCCAGTCCGAGGTCCCGCCGCCCGGGATCGCGAACTCGGAGAGGATCTTCCCGGTCGCCGGGTCGAGGCGGACGCACTTCTTCTTCCAGGCGACGTAGATGCCGTCGGAACTGGAGACCATGTTCGAGCCCGACGCATTGGCGCCGGGCTGGTGGATCGTGTTGTTGTAGAAGTCGCCGACGCCAGGCAGCGGCGTCTCCCAGAGCAGGCGGCCGGTGTAGATGTCGGTCGCCCGCACCATGTCGATGCCTTCGATGATGAGGCGGCCGTCGATCACGTGCGGCTGGGGGCCGTGGCCGTGCCTCGGCAGGATGCCTTCGTGCGACGGCCCGCCGAACCAGAGGAGGCCGAGCGGCGCCCGCACGATCGAATCCTTGGAGACGCGCGTGTTCGCGGCATCGCCGTGCTCGTGCGTCCAGTTGCCGGCCCCTGCGAGGGCCCCCGCGCGGGTCAGAACGACGGCGCCGTTCAGCTCCGAGAGGACGGCGCCGGGGTTGCCCCACTCGCCCACCCACTGGTCGAGGTCCACCTTGTTGGCAAGCTCCTTCTTGATCAGGAGCCGTCCCCCGAACGGGCGCAGGGCCTCGAAGAGGCGCTTCAGGGTCGGCGCCGACATCGGGCCGGACTCGCAGAGGATCGCGCTCGCCAGGTACGGCGGCAGCGGGATGGTCGCGTCGCCCTGGTGGACCGCCACGCGCTCCCCGTAGAGGCCGGCCTCGGCGAGCGCCTGCCGGGTCTTCCGCACGCGGCCGGCATCGGGGTCGATCACGATCGTCCGCAGGGCCGGGTTCTCCGCCATCCGGGCCAGGGCCGGCAGGTCTGACGCCCCGAGGATCAGGGCGTAGCCCTCGGTCGCGGCGAGCGGGGCGTCCTTCCGGGGCGGGGCCGCCGGCTTCCACGCGTGCACGACCGGCTCCTGCCGCTCGGCGCCGAAGCAGTGGATCATCCCTTCGCGGGTGACGACGAAGAGGCGGTCGTCGGCGGCGATCAGGCTCGCCGGCGTTCCCTGCACGTCGAGGCGGTACGCCTCTTTCGGCTTGCCGCCCAGCTGCACGACGGCGATCCGGCCCTCGCTGCCGGCGTAGATGCGCTTGCCGGCCCGGAGCAGCGCCGTCACCAGGGGCGTCTCCACGGTCTCGGGAGACGCCATCTTCCACTGGTTCTTCAGCATCTTGGCGCCCTTGCGGTCGACGGTCTCGACGACCGACATCGTGGGCGGCTTGGCCAGCAGGAGGTCCTTGTTCTTCCCGGCGTAGGCGAAGAGGTCGTCGTTCAGCGCGAGCGGACGGCTGAACTCGCCGACGTAGAGCCCGGTCTCGAGGTCGTAGGCCATCCCGCCGGCGAAGTAGACCTTGCCGAAGGTCGCAACGTCGGAGCCGCCCCGCCGTCCGTTCTCGGCGTATTTGAAGAACTTCAGCTGGCCGGTCGAGCGGACGTAGCCGGCCGGGACCGAGCGGCCGCCGCTGATCAGCAGCAGGTCGCCCGTCGCCGTCATGGGCCCCTGCGGCGCGATGCCGGCGAACGAATCGACGTTGTGGGGCTGCTGCATGTAGCGCGAGCCGTCGCCCTCGTTGGTCCAGACGACCGCGCCGCTCCGGGCGTCGAGCGCGTGGAGGAAGATGCCCATGAAGGGCCAGATGCCCGCGCCGAAGTAGACCACGCCGTCGGCGACCACGGGGGCGCCGCGGGCGGGCCAGGTCGAGATCAGCCTCTCGTTGCCGAGGATGCGGCGGTCGGAGGGGCCGCCGCGGAACTTCCACAGGACGTCGCCCTTCGCGGCGTCCAGGCAGTACAGGTACCCGTCATCGCTGGCCACGTAGACGCGGCCGTCCCAGGCGGCGGGCGCGAAGCGGACCGGCCCGTCGGAGAAGAAGGTCCACTTCTTCTCGCCCGTGCGCGTGTCGTAGGCGCTGACGCCGTCCTCGCGGGCCGAGGGCACGAACATCATCCGTCCGAGGACCACGGGCTCGTAGACGGCATCCATCTGCACGCGGGGCTGGTCGGGCCAGCCCGGCTGGAGCGGGGGGAGCTCGCGGGTCCACTGCAGGGTGAGGCGCTCCGGGAGGGAGCGCAGCGTGGTTCCGGTATGGGCGGGGTCCCGGCGCCAGAAGGGCCAGTCGGCGTCGCCGCCGGCCTGTGCCCGCGCCCCAGCGGCGCCCAGCAGCGACAAGGAGAGAATCGCGAGAAGTCGGGTCATGACCAATATATGTCGACGCTGCCGATTCATGTCACCGGTATGGTAACAAAATGGACGGTCTATTTTGTTACCGGGACAGGACCCGCCGTCCGGTCACGGCGACCAGGAGACCGGCCACGACCAGGGCCCCCCAGAGATACGCTTTGGACCCCTGTGGCGTGGCGGGCGGGGCTGCAGGAAGCTCCGCCTCGGGCGGGCGCGGCTTCAGGATCGGCGTCGGCACCGGAGCCTTCGCGGGCGCCGCCGCCAAGCCGGCTTCCCAGTCGGCCGCGAACAGGAGGTCGAGCCCCGGATTGAGCTCCTTGGCCTCGCAGGAACAGGCGCCGATCAGGAAGGTCCCGGCCTCGGCGATGTTGGCGGGCGTCAGGCCCTTCCCCGTCATGGCCCAGAGGGCGCGGCCGCGCCCGAAGATCGGGAACACGATGGGGCCCTCCAGCCCGCTTTCGCTGTTCAGGAGCATGCGGACCAGCGACGCCTCGCCCGGGGCGTTGCGGGCCAGACGCAGCACCGAGAAGTCCACCCGGATCGGCACCTCCGAAAGGAGCGGCGGATCGTCGGGGTGGTGGGCGGGCAGCTTCAGCGCCTGCTCCAGCCGCTTCAGCTCCACGTCCAGCGTCTTCTCCGCGGCGTCGTCCGCCGCCTTGTCGCCGGAGTCGAGGAGGAGCCAGACCGCCGACTCGCCCTCCAGCAGCCGCTTCGCGATCTCGCGCCGCGCAGGGGAATCGGTCAGTTCCTTCGCGGAGGCCGCGCTCAGGGGCCCCGTCCAGGCCACGATGTCGGTGCCCGGAAAGACCGCCGCGATGCAGGGGGCTTCAAGCTTTGCCCGCTCCAGCAGCGCCTTCCGCTTGGCCGGCACCGCTTCCGCCACGTCGATCCGGTCGACCTCGACGTTCGCGCCCGCCTGACGCAGGACGTTAAGGGCGGCCTTGCCCTCGTCGCCGAGCGGCCCTCGGTGGAAGACGACGACGTCGTACGGCGCGGCCTGCCAGCGCTCCAGCGCGTAGCGGAAGACGGGGATGTTGCAGGTGGGCGCCAGCGCCGACGCCGAGAGGATCAGGAGGAGGGCTCGCACCATAATTACCTAACGCTCGAGGAGCGGGGGTCCACGACTCTTCCCAAAAACAACGGCGTGCCGGTCGGCAGGTCTCGGATCACGAAAAGGAACGGCCGGTCGACGTGGAACGGGATGATGTTCCGAGGAGGCGCGGAGCCCGCCAGCATCGGCACCGTCACGGCCGCCGCCTCGGTGCCCTTCTCGTCGACGTCGACGAAGGTCTTGTGGAGCACCTCGCTGAGGAAGAAGCCGGGCTCTTGCGAGACCCGGGAGAAGTCCCCCTTCTCGAAGGCGCGGATGATCCAGAGGGCCCGCAGCGGCGCCGCGAGCATGAAGCTCGACTCGACCCGGAACTTGGGGAGCGACAGTTCGGTCTGGCGCGGCTCCATCGCGGCGAAGAGGCCCTCGAGATGCGACGCGTTGAGCTCCTTCTGGACCTTCTCGAAGGTCCCCGCATCCGGCAGGAGGAGGGTCATCGCGAGGTTGCCGCCGCTGTAAGGCAGCTGGAGCGCCTGGAGTTCCCGGTCCCGCGCGTAGGCGAAACGACCCCCGTTGTGCATCATCGGAACCTGGACGCTGCTGCCGTTCAGGAGGTGGAAGGGCTCGGGCCTCGTGCCCCCTTCGAAGAACGGCTCCTCCCAGCGCGCCTTGAAGTAGATCGCGTTGGCCAGCAGCACCCGGGTCATCGGGTGCAGGAGGCCGGGCGAAAGGACGTCTTTGATCTTGTCGCGCGTCGCCTTCGCGACCCAGGCGTTGACGATCTTCACGGCCTCGTCCGGCGCCTTCGCGAAATCGACGTCCCGGACGTCGGCCCCGAGCGTGCTTCTCAGGGTCTCGACGAAGGGGGCCTCGATCGGGTAGCCGGTCTGATGCCAGATGGCGTTCGCGAGGGCGAGGTGGCAGCCGAAGGAATCGGGCGTCACGCCTTCCGCGTGCGCCAGGCGGTTCTTCTCGGCCGCCGTCGGCTCCGAGCGGCTCGCCAGCGTGCGCGCCAGCGTCCCGGCGGCCTCGACCAGCGCGTCCCCGGCGCCGGGGCGGCCGAGCGCGTTCTCGATCTCCTCGCAGGTGCGGCCCGTCGCGCCCGCGTGGACCATGGTCAGCGCCGTGGCGATGCTGTAGGGCGAGAAGAACAGGTTCCCCGGGTCGATCTTCTTGAGCTCGTGGAAGAGCGCCACGCTGAACAGCTGATCCCCGGAGGCCACCCTCGGCAGGATCGGGGCAGCCGGGGCCGCGGGCGCGGGCTCGGGAGGGGCCTTCTTCTTGAAGAAATCGAACATCCTGCCCTCTACGGAAGAAAGCGCGACAGCCGGTCCACGGGTTCCAGGATGCGGCGCCGCGCGTGGGCGCGGATCCGCACCCGCTGCTCCTCGTCGAGGTAGGCGAGCGGCGATTTCCCGTCCACGCGGGCCAGCATCAGCACCGCCAGATGATACATCGTCCGCGCCTCCAGCGCGGGGTCGGGCCCGTACGCCTCCAGAAAGGTCTGCGCCGCGTCCCGGTACCGCGCGTCGGCGAAAATGAAGGCCTTGATGAGCAGATGGTTCAGCATGAAGCCCAGGTCGAAGGCGGGGTCGCCCCAGTGGGCGACTTCGTGGTCGAGCACCCAGAGCCCGTCCCTGTGGACCAGGATGTTCTTGGGGCTGTAGTCTCCGTGAACCAGCGTCTCGCGGGTGAAGTCGGCCCGGATGGGCAGGTCGGGGTGCCGCTTCGCGGTGGTCTCGTAGTAGGGCTCGACGCGCAGCTCGTGGAAGAAGCCCTGCCCCGCCAGCGCGCGCGCCGCCTCGGCGTCGGGCCTGCGGTGGACCAGCGCCAGGCGCCGGCCCAGCTCGTGGGCGATCGAGCAGCGCACCTCCCCCGCCATGAGCTGGTCCTTCCACGAGGGCCCCTCGGCGTAGGTCATCGTGTACGTGTAGATCTCGGGCTCGACCGAAAGGACCTGCGGCACCGCCTCGGGCCCCACGATGCGCCCCCAGGCGCGGAGGCTGTCGATCTCGCGGAACACGCGGCGCGGGTCGCTCAGCCACTCCATGGCGACCTTGAGCTTCGGCAGGAACTGCTTGCGGACGTGGCCTTCGTCGGTGAGGACGACGTCGCCGCTCACGCCGCCCGAAAGGACTTTCATGACAATCGGGGATTGCGGATTTCGGATTGCGGATGGGGATCCCCCCTCCGGGGGGCCCTCGTCTTCAATCTGCAATCCGAAATCCGCAACCCGCAATTCCTCATTTGCCTGCGATGCACTCGATCTCGACCGCGAAGCCCAAGGGCAGCGCGCCGGCCTGGATCGTCGTCCGCGCGGGATACGGCGTGCTGAAGTACGTCTTGTAGACCTCGTTCATCGCCGCGAAGTCGTTGATGTCGCGGAGATAGACGTTGCACTTCACGACCCGGTCCAGCGAGGTCCCGGCGGCCTGGAGGATCGTCTTGATGTTCTCAAACACCTGGCGGGTCTCGGATTGGACGTCCCCCTTCAGGTACTCCCCCGTCGCCAGGTTGAGCGCCCCCTGCCCGCTGACGTAGATGAAGTCGCCCGTGTCGATGGCCGAGGACAAGGGCGCCGAGGACGCCTTGGTGCCGGGGGGCTGGATCGGCTGCCTCATACCTTCACCGCGACTTTCTTCTTCGCGCCCACGAATTCGACGACCTTCGCCGCCTGTTCGGTCAACGACGCGTAGTCGCCCGCCAGGACGGCGGCCGTGTGGGTGAACTTGGCGCCGAGGCCGACCGCCTTCGCGCCCGCGTCGAGGTAGGGCTTCAGGTCCTCGAGGCCCAGCCCGCCCGTAGGGAGCAGCTCGAGGAACGGCAGCGGAGCCAGCACGTGCTTGAGGTAGGCGGCGCCGCCGAAGTCGGGAACCGGGAAGATCTTGATGGGCCGGCAGCCGTCCTGCCAGGCGGTCATGATCTCGTTGGGGGTGGCGCAGCCGGGGATGTAGACGACGTCCTTCTTTTTCGCCCAGGCCGACACGGCGGGGGTGTAGATCGGCGAGACCAGGAACGTCGCGCCGGCGTCGACGGCCTTCTTGGCGTCGTCGACGGTCAGGATCGTGCCGGCCCCGATGGTTCCGAGCTTTTCCTTGGTGAACTCGCGGATCAGGTCTGCGACGGACGGGGTGGTCCACGTGATCTCCTGGATCCGCAGCCCGCCGTCGCGCGCGGCGTGGGCCTTCTTGCGGACGAGGTCGGCGTCGTTCTCGCGGAGGATGACGACCGCCTTCTCGGCGTAAAGCTGCTCGCGGACCTTTTCGGCGCTCATGGACGACTCCTTCTATTTATGCGCGATGCACTCGATCTCGACGGCGATGCCGCCCGGGAGCGCGCCGGCCTGGATGGTCGTGCGCGCGGGGTACGGCGCCTTGAAGTAGGTCTTGTAGACCTCGTTCATCGCGGCGAAGTCCTTGATATCGCGCAGGTAGACGTTGCACTTGACGACCTTGTCGAGCGAGGAGCCGGCGGCCTCGAGGATGGCCTTCATGTTCTCGAACGTCCGCTTGGTCTCGGACGTCACGTCGCCGTACTCGACCTTCCCGGTCGCGGGGTTCGTCGGGCCCTGGCCGGCGAGGAAGATGAAGTCGCCCTCGACGATCGCCTGGGAGTACGGCCCGATGGGCTTAGGAGCGTTGTCGGTCTGAATCGCCTTCCTCATGGGACCCTCCGGTGGATAGGACGTGCCGGCGCAGCCGGCGACCAGGAGCGCGAGAAGCGCGCAGGTTTGCCTCATGGCTCCTCCTCAGGGAACAAACGGTTCTATCAAACAGTTGCGGGGATGTCACGTCTTCAGCAAAGCATGGCCACGGAGGCGGCCGGGGCGTAAGATCTCGGGCATGAAACACTTCGCCCTCCTGCTGCTCCTCCTGGCCGGCTGCGCCCCGCAGACCGCCGACGCGGGCTACGACGTGGTCCTCCTGAACGGGCGCGTGATCGATCCCGAGACGAAGCTCGACGCGGTCCGCTCCGTCGGCATCAACGCCGGCCGCATCGAGGCCGTCTCCGAGGGCGAGCTGCGCGGCCGCACGGTGATCGACGTGAAGGGCCTGGTGGTCGCGCCCGGCTTCATCGACCTGCACTCGCACGGGCAGGACGCCGCCAACTACGCCCTGAAGGCGGCCGACGGGGTGACGACGGCCCTCGAGCTCGAGGTCGGCACCGCCGACGTCGACCGCTGGTACGCGGAGCGGCAGGGCAAGTCGCTGGTCAACTTCGGCGTCTCGATCGGCCACATCCCGGTGCGCATGGCGGTGATGGGCGACAAGGCGGGCTTCCTGCCCGAGACGAGCGACAAGGCGAACACGGAGGCGGCCAACGACGCGCAGATCGAGCAGATCAAAAAGCGGCTCCGCGAGGGGCTCCGGCGCGGCGCCGTCTGCATGGGCTTCGGCATCCAGTACACGGGCGCGGCGGCCCGCTGGGAGATCCTGGAGGCCTTCCGGGTCGCGGCCGAGTTCGGGGCGTCCTGCCACGTCCACATGCGGCACAACGGCCGCAAGGAGCCCAACAACAGCACCCACGCGCTCGAGGAGGTGCTGGCGGCCTCCGCGGTGTCGGGCGCGCCGCTCCACGTGGTCCACATCCACTCGACCAGCGTGGCCGCCACGCCTCGGCACCTCCAGATGATCAGCGAGGCCCGCGAGAAGAGCCACATCGACGTCACGGCGGAGTGCTATCCCTACCAGGCGGGGATGACGAAGCTCAACTCGGGCGTCTTCGACGGCAACTGGCGCGAGGCTCTCGAAGTGGACTACAAGGACATCCTCTGGCCGGCGACCGGCGAGCGCCTGACGGCCGAGACCTTCGAGAAGTATCGCAAGACGGACGACTACGCGATCATCTTCTCGATCCCCGAGTTTGCCGTGAACGCCGCCCTGACCCACCCGTTGGTGCTGATCGGGAGCGACGGCATCTGGGACCCGGTCAAGAAGCAGGGCCACCCGCGCTGCGCCGGCACCTACGCCCGGATCCTGGGCCGCTACGTGCGCGAGCAGAAGCTGATGCCGCTGACGGAGGCGATCCGCAAGATGTCGCTCGGCCCCGCGCAGCGGCTGGAGCACCACGCCCCGATGTTCAAGAAGAAGGGCCGGGTGCAGGCGGGCGCGGACGCCGACCTGGTCGTCTTCGACCCGGCGAAGGTGATCGACCGCTCGACCTACGAGAATCCGACCAAGCCGTCCGAGGGCTTCACCTACGTGCTCGTGAACGGCGTCCCGGTCGTGAAGGACGGGACCCTGCAAACGGGCGTGTTACCCGGGACCGCTGCCCGGGCGCCGATCCGATAGCTCGACGACGAACTGCTGCGGCGGGCGCAGGCGCCGCCAGATCCAGAAGATCGGGAAGCCGGAGGCCGCGATCAGCAGGCCCCAGAGCGGCGAGTAGTTGGGCTTCTCCTGATGGATCTCGCCCCACACGATGGCCGCCAACCCGACGCTCGTCCCCAGGATGAACAGGAGCGGCACCCACGGATAGGCGGGGGTCCGGAAGGGCCGCGGCGCGTCCGGCATCTTCTTTCTGAGGACGAATACCGCGCCGACCGTGAAGAGGAGCGCGAACCATTCCACGACCACAAAGTAGGTCGTGAGCACATCGAAGTCGTTCAGGACGAAGACCAGGACGATCGCCACCGCCGCCTGGATCAGGATGGCGGCGTAGGGCGAGGACCAGCGGGGATGGGCCAGGCCCAGGAAGCGGAAGGTGAGCCCGTCCTGCGCCAGCGCGTAGGAGACGCGCGGCTTGGCCAGCACGCAGGCGCTGAGCGCGCCCAGGACGCTGCACATGATGCAGAAGCTGACCGCCGTTCCCACCCAGGGCCGGATCGCGTCCGACATGAGCTTTTGCGGGACCGAGGCCTTCACGGCGGCCATCTGATCCAGCGGCATCGCGTGGATATACGCGACGTTGGCGCCGACGTAGAGGAACACGATGGCCGCCATGCCGACGATGATGATGCGCTTCATCAGCTTGTCGGGCGCGACGACCTCGCCCGCGATCATGCTCACCGCGATCCAGCCGTCGTAGGCCCAGATGATGCCGGCGATCCCGCCGCCCAGCTTCCCGAGCTCGACCGGCTTCCCGCCTCCGAAATGGCCGAAGCTCCCCTGGCTCGCGAAGAGGCCGACCAGCATGATGGCGCCGAGCGCGGCCACCTTGATGAACGTGAAGAGCCCCTGGATCGCCGAGCCCCAGGCGGCGCCCAGCAGGTTGGCCACGGACAGGATGACGATCGCCCCCGACGCGAGCGTCGGAATCACCCAATGCGGGATGACCTTGAGATCGTAGCCCAGGACCCCCAGGAGCAATTCCGCGAAGAACTGGGCCAGGGCGCCGACTCCCGCCGGCGCCGTGATCATCAGATAGATCCAGCCGAAGACGAACGCCGACGAGTCCCCGTAGGCCGCCCGGAGGAAGACGTAGGAGCCGCCCGTCTTGGGCAGCATCGAGGCCAGTTCCGCGACGGCCAGGGCGCCGAAGATGCAGATCGCGCCGAGCGCCGACCAGAGGCCGAGGATCACCCAGGGATTCGGAAGATTGGCCGCCAGCGTGCCGGGCTTCCGGAAGATGCCGCTGCCGATGGTGATGCCGATGATGAGCGCCGTCCCGCCCCAGAAGCCGATGACGCGTCGAAGCTCGCCTCCGGCGGGCACACTCATGCGACGAGACTAACACCTCGCTCCTTGACGGGCAAGGAACGTTGTGATACCCAGAGACGTACTAGAAACGGAGGAGCTCCCCACATGAAACGAATCGCGTTGGGCTTGCTGATCCTGGCGGGCTGCGCCACGTCCCGTCCGGCCGAGATGGCGGACGGCCCCCTCACGCTCCACGCGCGCCGCGGCGAAAAGTCCGAGACGCTCTCGTGGAAGCCCGCCGAGACCGCGATCATCATCTGCGACATGTGGGACACCCACACCTGCGCGGGCGCCGCCCGGCGGGTCACCGAGATGGCCCCGAAGCTCAACGCGTTCGTGTCGGCCGCCCGGAAGCAGGGCGTCCTGGTCGTCCACGCGCCCAGCGACGTCATCAAGTTCTACGAGGGCACGCCGCAGCGGCAGCGCGTCAAGGACGCGCCCCTCGCCAAGGCCTCCGTCCCCTTCAAGTGGAACCGCCTCGACCCCACCCGCGAGGGGCCGCTGCCGATCGACGACAGCGACTGGTGCGACTGCCGGCCGAAGTGCAACATCAAGAAGTACGAGGAAAGCCGGAAGTGGCCCTGGACCCGCCAGATCGCCACGATCGAGATCGCGGCCGAGGACGGCGTCAGCGCCGACGGGCAGGAGATCTACAACCTCTTCGAGCAGCGCGGCATCAAGAACGTGATCATGACCGGCGTCCACACGAACATGTGCGTGCTGGGGCGCTCCTTCGGCATCCGGCAAATGGTCATGATCGGCAAGAACGTGGTGCTGGCGCGGGACCTGACGGATGGCCTCTACGATCCGGAGAAGCCGCCGCACGTCAGCCACGACGCGGGCGTCGCGCTGCTGGTGGGCCACATCGAGCGCTACTGGTGCGCGAGCATCCCGAGCTCGGACCTGCTCCGGAACTAGCAAGAAACTCTCTTATTGGCCACAGAGCCCACGGAGCCCGCGGAGAACAACTCTGTGGGCTTTGAGGGCTCCGTGGCCAATCCGGTCTGGATAAAAAAAAGGCCCGGCGGAACCATCGTCCCGCCGGGCCTTTTTGTTTGGTCGCTTAGAACTTGATCTCCGCGCCCACGTTCAGGAAGAAGATGTTGTTGCTGTCCTTGGCGATCGCGAACTGAGGGTTCAGCACCAGCCAGATGCCCTCCCCCAGGTTCAGGGCGCCGCGCAGGCCGACCAGGAAGGCGATGCCGTTGTCCAGGCCGTCGACGCCGCCGAAGTAGCCGTACTGGACGCCGACCTGGCCGCGGAAGTCCCAGTCCTCATCCTTGTAGAACGCCGCGTCCGTGCCCAGCGTGGCGAAGAGCAGCATCCCCGACTTGTCGAAGGTCGAGGGGATGTCCCGGTTGATGCTCGACACCGAGAGGTCCAGGAAGACGCCGATCCGCTCGGGATCCGTATCGACGATGCTCGAGAGCAGGGGCGACGGGATCCGGTACTGGATGCCCCCGACGAAAGCGCCGTTGTCCTTGAACTTCGAGCTGAACTTGGCGAACCCCAGGTGGGCGTCCAAGGCCGACTTGCTGAAGTCCAGGACGTCCGGGTCGCCGCCCTCCGCCTGCTCGGGTTTCGGCGGGACCGGCGCCTCGGGCCGGGGCGGCTTCTCCTCCTGCTGCAGCGAACGGGGCAGGTCATCCTCGCCGGCCCAGGCCTGGGCGGAACCCAGGATCAGGACCGCCAGGAACACGCCGAGGCGCCCCAGCGACGCTGGAAGCTTCCGGCCGTTCCGGCGGAAGCGGCGGGCGCCCCAGATCAGGGCGAAGGGCAGCAGCAGCTCCAGGCCGGTGGCGCCGCAGTAGCCGGCCTTCGGGAGGACAAAGGACAGCGGCACCAGCAGGCTCAGGTTCACGGTGATGAGCTGCGGGTCGTTGGCCGCGCCGGGGCAGCTCACGGTGATGGAGCCGCTCATTCCGCCCGCCGGCAAGCCCGTGATGTCGACGGAGATCGTGAGCGTGCCCGCGTTGGTTCCGCCTGCCGGGGTCACGCTGAGCCAACTGGGGTCATTCGAGACCGCCGTCCAGTTCAGCGTCCCCGTTCCCGTATTGGATACCGCCACCGTCTGCGATCCCGGACTCGTTCCCCCGACGAACGCAGTGAACGTCAAGGTGGTCGGGCTCAACCCGATCGCCGGCGTCGTCAGGACGTTGAGCGTCACGGTGATCTGCCGGGGCGAGTTGGACGCGGCGAGGTCGGTGATCGTGATCGTGCCGTTATACGTTCCGCCCACCAGACCCGTCTGATCGATCGTGATCGCCCGCGACACAAACGAGCCCGCGCCGCTGCTGCCGGTGGTCGCCGGCGCCAGCGTCATCCACGGATCCGAGAAGGTCGCGGTCCAGTTCAGGGTGCCGCCGCCCGTATTGGTGATGTCCACGTTCTGGGTCGCCGGTGCAGCGCCACCCTGCGGGGCGTTAAACGTGTAGCTCGTCGCGCTGAGGCCGATGCTCGGGGTTGCAGCCGCGGTGACCGTCAGGCTGACGTTGATTGTTTGAGGCGTGTTGGACGCGCCCGCCGCGCTGATCGCGATCGTCGCGTTATAGACGCCGGGCGTCAGGCCCGCCTGGTTCACCGAGATCTTCCTGTTCTCGAAGCCGCCACCCGCGAGGCCGCCGGTGGACGCCTCGATGCTCAACCAGGCCTGGGACGGAGTGCCGACCCAGTTCAGCGTCCCGGTCCCGGTGTTGGTAATGGTGACCGTCTGGTCCGCCGGAGTGGCGCCCCCCTGAGGCGCGGTGAAGGAGAAGCTGTTCGAACTCAGGCCGATCGTCGGCGTGTTGTTGACCACCAGCGTCACCGGAACCTGCTGAGGCGTATTCGTCGCCCCCGCCGCGGTGATCGTGATGACGCCGTTGTAGACCCCGGCGGTCAGGCCCGCCTGGCTCACCGATACCTGAATCGGGGAAAGCGTCGATGCACCGCCCGACAGGGCGCCGCTGGCCGGCGTGATCGACGTGATCCAGGTCTCGGTTTCCGTCGCCGTCCAGTTCAGCGTCCCGTTGCCCAGGTTGCTGATGGTCAGCCCCTGCGAAGCGGGCGCCGCGCCGCCCAGCGGCGCGTTGAACGTCAGGCTCGACGGGCTGAAGCCGATCGTCGGATTGGTGTTCACGACCAAGGTCACGGTCACGGTCTGCGGGGAGTTGGATGCGGCGGCGTCCGCGATCAGGATGGTTCCGTTGTAGGTCCCGGCCGCCAGGCCCGTCTGATCCACCGAGATCGCCGGGGTCGAGAAGCCGCCTGCGCCGGCGCTGCCGTTCGGCGGCGTGACGGTGATCCAGGGATCGGACGGAGTCGCCGTCCACGTCAGGGTCCCGCTGCCCACGTTCGTCACGGTCAGGGGCTGCGACACGGGCGGCGTGCCGTTCAGCGGGGCGTTGAACGTAAAGCTCGTCGGGTCCAGCCCGATCGTCGGCACGGTCACGATGTTGAGGGTGACGAAGATCAACTCCGTCGGATTGGTCGCGTTCGGATCCGTGATCTCGATCGTATCCGTCAGGGTGCCGGCGGGCAGAGCCGCCTGATTGACGGAAATCGTCAGCGTGGTCGGCGCGCCGCTCAACAGGCTACCGCTCGTGGGAGAGACCGTCAGCCAGGTCGCGCCGTTGGTTTTCGTCGCGGTCCAGACGAGCGTGCCGGCGCCGGCATTGGACAGGGTCACCGTCTGCGACGCCGGCGCGGTTCCGCCCTGCGCCGCAGTGAAGGTCAGGCTCGTCGGATCCAGGTCGATGGTGGGCTGGTCGTTGATGTTCAGCGTGATGGGGATCGACTGAGGCGAGTTCGTCGCCGTGCCCGAAGTGACGCTGATAGAGCCGTCGTACGCTCCGGCAGCCAGAGCGCCGCGAGTGACCGTCACCGTAAGGGTGGCGGACGCTCCCGGTCCCAGGGAGCCGGTGGTCGGACTCACGGCCAGCCAGGTGCCAGCGGCAGGAGTGGTGACCACGGGGGCGGCCGTCCAAGCCATCGTGCCGCCGCCGCCGTTGGTGACGGTCATCGTCTGGAAGGCCGTGCCGGTGCCTCCCGTGCTGGGAACGTCGAAGGTCAGGCCGGCCGCAGGACTCAGGACGATAATCGGAGTGCTGCTGACGTTCAACGTCACATTGACGACCTGAGGCGGCTGGGTCACCGGAAGGGGGAAACCCGTCGAGTTGTTCGTCACCGTGATCGTGCCGGTATACGTTCCGTCCGGAAGACCGGCGTGATCCACGGAGACCGACAGCATTGCCGTCGCCGCCGGCCCAAGGTTGCTCGTCGTGGGAGTGACCGAAAGCCAGGTGCCGCCGGCCGGGGTCGTCACGGACGCCACGGCGTTCCAGGTGAGCGTTCCGGGTCCGACGTTCTGGACCGTCACCGTCTGCGGGAGAGGGTTGGGGCCAACGCCGGGCGCATCGAACACCAGGCTGGTGGGGTCGAGGCCGATCGTGGGACGGTCGTTAATGATGACGGTCACGGTGACGACCACGGGTGCCCCGCCGCCGGTCTTCTGATCGAAGCTGATCGATTCGTTGTGGACGCCCTGGGTGAGAGTGGTGACGTCGACCGAGACGTTGACGTTCTTCTTCATCGCGGTCTGCCGGGCGCCCTGAGGCGGGGAGCAGATGATCCAGGGCTGGGAAGGGGTCGCCTTCCACTGAAGTTTGCCGGTGCCGGCATTCTTCAGCTGGACCCGCTGCGGCGCCGGGTTGGGTCCGCCGAGCGGGGCGGTAAACGTCAGCGCGAGCGGCGTCACCTGGACAATCGGAGGATCGATGGTGAGCGGGAAGCGGGCCTTCGACAGGAAGCCCGCGTCCAGCACCATCGCCAGTTCGTTGCCGCGGACCTCGTACGAGAGGTCGCGACGCTTGCCGTCGGCGTCGATCGCCGTCGCGCCACCGTAGCGCAGGTACGAGGCGCTGCCGGCGTCCTTGAACTCGAGGGCATCCTCCTTCGCGCCGCGCGAGCGGAGCTGTTCCGTCCGCTTCAGCGGGCTATCGAGGCCGACCGTGACGGTCAGGTCCCCGTCCCGCTGCAGGGCCGCAAGATCGGAGCCGAGGACAAAGACCTGCTCGACGCCCTGGTCGAGGAGCGCATACTTTTCCGTGACCGAGCCACGGTGGTAAACCACGCGCTCGTGCTCGACGGTCGGCTTCCCGTCCGAGAGCCAGCCACCGCTGCGCAGGCTCTTGCCGCCGATGCGGATGTCGCGGAGGGAGAAGTCGAGGTGGCCGCGGTCGCCGTTCACGCGGACGCCTTCCGGCCGGAATTCCTGGGTGACGAACCCGTTGCCGGTCCGGATCACGCCGTCCTCGGCCGTCAGGACCGTCGGGCGATTGCCCAGGCGGGCTTCGATGGGCGCGTCCCGGCGGATGCCGGCCTTGCCGGCGGCCTTCGGCGCATCCTGCTCGCGTTCGAGGAAGGCATCGGCGTCCTCATCGTCGGGAAACGCGGCTACCGCGGGGGCCTCCACCGGCCGCGGCGCGATCGCCGGCCGCTGGATCCGTTCGTTGAGAAGGAGTCCGAGGGCGACGATCGCCCCGGCCATCGCCAGCCGCAGCCACCAGGAACGCTTCACGAGAGCCTCCCTTACCCAAAAAGTGTTTCCGCGCCGGGTGCAGTGGAGAGGGGAATGAAGCTCCCTCTCCCCTGCCTGGACTGATGGACCTTATGGGTCCCCCGGTCGCCCCAGAAACACTACCCATATCCCCTCGGCGGGTCAATGCAAATTTGCATTACACCCCGTTCCCGCCGAAAGGCGCCCGCGGAAAGTCCCGCAGATCGCCGAAGTCTATCACACAGTTTTCAAAATTCCACGGCGGTCCTTTTCTTTTTGACCCGATTTCGTTAAATTCACGGTTCGCCATGGCGCTGCCTCCAAAGAAACCGCAGACGGGACGCGTGCCCCCGGGAAAGCCCGCGGCCGCCCCTCCTCCGAAGGCCAAGGCCGGTCCGCCCACGCGCCGAGGCGCCGCCGCGCCCGCGTCCAGCCGCGCCCAGGCGCCGGCGTCGGGCCGGGCCGCCGCGGCCCCGAAGAACAACCTGCCCCTCATCCTGGGCATCGCCGGCGGCGTCGTCGTCATCGTCATCATCGCCATCGTCGCCATGTCCGGCGGCGAGGAGCACAAGCCCGAGAAGGTCGGGAAGAACAAGGACACCAAGACCGACACCGCGAAGAAGGCGCCGCCCCCGGACGTCTCGGCCCTCGAGGCGACCGGCAAGTCCAAGTGCGAGGAAGGCGTCCGCCTCATCCAGCCCCGCCTCAACCCCGACCCCTCGTCGCCCAAGGAGCGCGTCTTCAACGACCTCGAATCGGGCCTCAAGCTCCTGAAGGAGGGGCTGGAGGCCTACAAGAAGGCGACGGACCTGGCGGGCAGGAAATACCCGATTGACGATTACCGCAAGACGCAGGACCGCGCGATCAAGATCTTCTGCACGGAACTCGAAGGCGAAGGACTGAAGAACTGCGATGCCGGCCTGAAGATCATCAAGTCGACCGAGTCCCGCATCGTCGACACGAACAAGCTCAACGACCAGGAGCGGGCGCAGCTCTACGAAGAATTGAAGAAGGGATCCGATCTCATCGCCGCCGGGATGGGGCTGTTCTCCCGTTCCGAGGCGGTGTCGGGCCACCAGTTCGACGTCACTCCCTACCAGGAGGCGCGGAAGGTGGCCCGGATGAAGTTGCCCGAGCTCAAACCCAACTAACGCCAGTTATGCCTACTGAAGTGCTCCCGATTGTCCGGCCCGAGAACAAGACGAAAACCCAGCCGCCCTACCACGTCGTGCTCTGGGACGACCAGGACCACACCTACGACTACGTGATCGAGATGCTCCAGAAGCTCTTCGGCCACGACCTCGCCACCGCATTCCGCATGGCCAAGGAGGTCGACTCGGCCGGCCGCTGCAACGTCTTCACGGGCACCCTCGAGAAGGCGGAGTTCAAGCGCGACCAGATCCACGGCTACGGCGCCGACCCGAAGATCCCGCGCTGCAAGGGGTCGATGTCCGCGTCGGTGGAGCCCGCCCAGGGATGATGCCCGAGGAGTTCCGCAAGGTCGCCACTCTCTCCGAGATCCCGCCCGGCAGGATGCTGGCCCTCCGGGTCGAGCGCGAGGACGTCGTCCTCTATAATGTAGGCGGCGCCATCTACGCCTCGCGCGACTTCTGCCCGCACGCCGGCTTCCCCCTCTCAAAGAGCGCGTTCCGCGAGAAGTACGTGCGCTGCTCGCTCCACGCGTGGGAGTTCGACGTCACCAACGGCGAGTACACGGGCAACCCGAGCATCCACATGAAGTGCTTCCCCGTGAAGGTCGTGGGCGACGAGGTGTGGATCAGCCTGCTGCCGCTCATCCCCCCAAAGCCCCGGCCGCCGGTCTCCCGGGACGAGGCCTGATGCGGCCGCTGCTCGCGCTCCTGCTCGCGGCGACGCTGACCCCTGGAGGGCAGGACAAACCCAAAGCGTCATCGAACCCGGACGACTGGGACTTCGTCTGGTCCGACGAGTTCGACGGCAAGGAGATCGACCCGGCGACGTGGAAGTACGAGACGGGCGGCCACGGCTTCGGCAACAACGAACTGCAGTTCTACACGGACCGCTCGGACAATTCGTTCCTCGAGGGCGGCTCGCTGGTCCTCCGGGCGCAGCCCGAGAAGTTCCAGAACCGCTCCTACACGTCGGCCAAGATGCAGAGCAAGGCGGCCTGGACCTACGGCCGCTTCGAGTTCCGCACGAAGCTCCCGAAGGGCAAAGGGATCTGGCCCGCGATCTGGATGATGCCGTCGGACATGAAGAAGTACGGCGGCTGGCCGTCCTGCGGCGAGATCGACATCGTCGAACAGTTGGGCCACGAGCCCAACCGGGTCTACGGCACCCTGCACTACGGCAACCCCCACGCGAGCAAGGGGGCGAGCGCCGCGCTCCAGAAGGGCTCCCTCGTCGACGACTGGCACGAGTACGTTCTGGAGTGGTATCCCGGCGAGATGCGCTGGTTCGTCGACGGCGAGCTCTACGAGGTCCGCAACGACTGGTTCACGAACGCCGCGGGCGCGGCCTGGCCGGCGCCCTTCGACCGGGACTTCTACCTGCAGCTCAACCTGGCGGTGGGCGGCAACTGGCCCGGCGCCCCGGACGCCTCCACGGTCTGGCCCCAGACGCTGCGCCTCGACTACGTCCGCGTCTTCAAATCGAAAGTGTCGCCCGCCGTTCGCCCCAAGGGCAGCGTGAAGGGTGAGCTTCCCCCGCTCAAGCTCTGGGGTCTCGTTAAATAAAAAGAGCCGGGCGGCTGCCCGGCTCTCTGTTTTCTCTTCTGTTTCCTGTTTCCTGTTTCCTGCTTCCTGTTTCCCTACTTCACCTTCGTCATCCGCCCGAAGATTTTCAGTTTCTTGAATTGGTTCAGGATGTCCTCAGCCTTGTTCTTCGACACGTTCTTCGCGAGCGGGATGACGAGGCGAGTCGTGAGCTCCTTCGCCTCGCTCGTCGAGCAGCCCTTCACCTTGGCGATCAGCTCGGCGGCCTTGTCGCGCTTGGACGTATCGGTGATCTTCGACAGGAAGACGTTGTAAAGCTCGCCGGCCTCGGCGGGGGCTTCCTCCTCCTCGACGGGAGCCGCCTCGGGCTCGGCCATCGGGGCCTCGGGCAGGGGCTCGGGCTCGGTCGGCGCGAGCGGCTCGGCCTCGGCGGCGAAGCCTTCGTCGGCGACGGGCAGTTCCTCCAGCGGCGCGGGCTCGGGCAGCGCCTCGGGCTCGGGGAGCAGCGGCTCCTCGGGCGCCAGCTCGGACTCCGGCGCGGCCTGCGCGCGGATCTCGTCCAGAGCCTCGGGAAGGTCGAGCGATTCGCCTTCGCCCGCCAGCGGCGCGACGCCTTCGACGCCCACCGCGCGCGGCGCCGGCATGGCCGCCTCGGCGAAGTCCATGGTCGAAGCGCCGACGGTCGACTTGACGGCCTGGGGAGCGGGGGCGCGGGAGGCCATCACGGGAGCCGCCGCGGCGGCCGCCGCCTCGACGCCGTTGCTGCCCACCACGACCTGCGGCTCCGCGAGCTGCAGCTTGCCCAGGCGGCGGAAGAGGAAGCTCTCGCCGCAGCCGGGGCAGACGAACGCGTTGTTGTCCCACTCGAAGGCGAGGCCGTTGACGGCGGGCGCGCCGCCCGCCGTGAACTGCGGCCGCACCGGCCAGTTCACCTTGGGGAGCTTGCCGGCGACCCGCGCGGTCACGCGGAACTCCATGCCGCTCTTGGACAGGTCGCCCAGCGTCGGCGTGATCGCCTTCACTTCCTGCTTGGTCAGCTTCGTGGCGAAGATGATGGGCGCGCTCTTGCAGATCTGGGTCGCGATCGTGTCGTCCAAGTTGAAGGCGCGACCGAACGCCTTGGCGGCGTCGGAAAGCCGGGCGGACTCGACTTCGACGACGATCAGGCTGAATTCGCCGACATCGGATGCCATATCGCGCGCTCCTACCTAATGATCGGGTGTTCCGCTCGTCCCCAGGCTATGAACCGAGGCTCGAGTCTAGCTTTCGAAGATTCCAGAATCAAGAATCAAAACGGCTCCGCCAGATCATGTTTCTAAAGACTCCGACTCCCGCGTCATTGGCCACGGAGGACACGGAGCAGAATCAGAAATCCTCTCTGTGCCCTCAGTGTCCTCTGTGGCCAAATCAGAGCAGGCCCTGGGCCTTATACCAGGCCGCCGTCTCCTCCATGCCCTTGTCGAGCGCCACGCGGGCGCGCCAGCCGAGCAGCCGCGCCGCCTTTGCGGGGCTGCAGCACCAGGCCGGCTGCGTCATCTCGAGCGCCTTGTCGCGGCCGAACATCGACCGCTTCCCCGCCAGCCGGGCGCCGTCCTCCACCACCGCCCCGAGGAAGCGGACGACCCGGTCGGGGATCCCCACCCGCAGCGCGCGCTTTCCCAGCGCCTGCTGGATCAGGCCCAGCACGGCCGACACCTCGACCGCCTCCTCGTTCGCGAGGTAAAAGGCCTGATTCGCCCCCTCCGCTGCCTCGCCCGCGCGCACGATCCCTTCGGCGAGATCCCGCACGTGCACGATGCTGATGATCTTGCGCCCGCCGATCTCCGGCCTCAGCCCCTTCGCGACCGTGCGGTACATGTCGTAGAGGCCGAAGTCGCGCGGGCCGTAGACGACGGGAGGACGGATCACCGTGACGGGCGTCCGCTCGCGCCGCTTCCACACCGCGCCCTCGCCCTCCCACTTGGACTTCCCGTAGAGCGAGATCGGGCTGCAGGGTGTCGTCTCGTCGACCTCCTCCCCCGGCCCCGCCACGGCCAGCGAGCTGACGTGGACGAAGCGCCCCGCGCGCGACGCTTCGAAGACCCGCACCGCGAGGTCACGGTTGCCCGCCAGGTACTCCGCGTAGGTGTCGGCCCGGATGACCCCCGCCACGTGAAAGAGCACGTCGCAGGCCGGCAGCGGGGACGCCGCCTCGTCGACGCGCTCGACCGACTTCCCCTCCAGCCAGCGCAGGTTGCTGCTCCGACGCACGAGCGCGGAGACGCGCCAGCCCTTCTCGAGGAGGACGTCGACGAGGTGGGACCCGACGAAGCCGCTGGCCCCCGTGACGAGCGCGCTGGGCATGGGGGCTGAGTATAGCCAGGATTCGCGGGATGTCGTATGATTCTCGGTGGGTTTCTTCTTTGGAGGCCGCTCCATGCTGCTGCTCCTCGCGTCGATCCTACTCGCGGACCTGGCCGACGGCGGAAAGGTCGCCCTGCTGCAGGGAACGATCGAGACGAAGGGCGCGGCCGACCCGGACTTCAAGCCGCTCAAGGTCGGCGATGCGGTCGAGGAGATCTGCCAGATCCGCACGGGAGCCAAGTCCAAGGCGCTGCTGGGGCTGCCCGGCGGCGTCGAGCTGCGCATCAATGAACAGACCGAGCTCGCCCTCGAGGGGGCGCGCAAGATCCAGATCAAGAAGGGCCGCATGATGCTCCTGGTCCCGAAGGGCCCGCCGCCGCCCTTCGAGATCCGCACCGAGCACCACCCGATGCAGACCCAGGGCTGCACCGTCGACGTCAGCTATCAGCCCCGCATCCCGAACGGCGCGCCGGCCACCGCGTACATCATGGTGCTCGACGGGAACGTGAAGGCCTTCGCGCGGAACTTCCAGCCGGTCATCTACCCCGGCTTCGTCGCCTCCGCGTTCGGGACGCAGCTCAACACGCCCGACTCCGTCCGCAACGGCGCCATGGATACCGAGTGGGTGCACTCGCTCCTGGTCGAGCAGGGAAAGCAGACGGACGAGACCCAGAACCGCACGATCGAGCTGCTGTCGATCCTGTCCAAGCAGGCCCAGGACGATCCCGCGGAGGCGGCGCTGCGGAGCCTGGGCGAGCTGGCGGCCCCCGAGATCGCGCACTGGCTCAGCCGCTCCTTCCTGGAAACGCAGGTGGCGCGCCGCAAGGCGGCCTCGAAGGCCCTGGCGGACGCGGCGACGCTGAAATCCGCAGCGCTCATGGCGCAGTTGCTCACCCACCAGGAAGCCCAGGTCCGGATCATCATGGCCGGCGGGCTCGCGCGCCTGGCGGGGAAAGACCTCGGCTACAACGAGGCCTACTGGAAGGGCGACAAGCTCGAGGCGGGCCAGAAGGCGTGGGAGGAATGGGTCAAGCAGAACGCCAAGTGACCTCTCCCCTGTGAGCATCAACGTCTCCCAGATCTTCGTCCGCTACCCCGACGAGAAAGACGCCGCGGCGCTGCTCGCGTCCCGTCAGGAGCGCGGCCCGGGCTCGACCTCCTTCCTGGTCGCCCGCACCGGCACGCCCTGGCTGGCCGTCTCCTCGGGTGACAATGCGCCGGCGCCCGAAACCGCCCGGCAGCTCTCCCGCGCGCTGGAAGGGACCGCGGTCTGGTTCGGCCTGGCCGGCAACGCGCTCGCCTACCGACTGATCCGCTACGACCTGGGCCGCGAGGCCGAGAAGGCCCTCGAGCCGCCGGAGATCTTCCAGGCCGACGGCGCGCAGATCATGCCCGCCTACCGGGACGTGGAGGCGGAGCTCTACAGGAAGCTTCGCGCCTTCGAGATCCCCTTCGAGTACATCTATCTGTTCATGGAGGAGATCGGCGTCTCGGGAGGAGACCCCGGCCGGACCGACGCGGCCGTCGTCCGCGAGGGCTCCGTCGAGAACTTCGTCCACCGGGTCCCCCGCCGCAGCGTCGACGCGGTGCGGACGCTCTTCGACCACCACAAGGAAGGCGAGCAGACGGTCTACGAGTCGATCCGCCTCCAGGGCGCCTTCGACAACGCTCGGGCGAAGCAGCTGCTCCAGACGCTGGACCAGATCACCAGGCGCCGCACCCTTCCCCCGGGCTGGAGGATCCGCTACGTGCTCGACCCCGAGGTCGACGCCAACTTCGTGATGCGCCTGCTCGCGGTCCACGCGGCCGGCAAGTTCAGCTACGAGCTTTCCCATCTCGAGCCCTGACGCCATGATCACGCACCTCTTCTTCGATGCCGGCCACACGCTCGTGTTCCCGAACTTCCGCCTGGTGGCCGAGAAGCTCGCCCTCCGTGGACCCCGGGTGGCCATCGAGGACCTGGAGCGCGGCGATCTGAAGGCCCGCTACCAGCTCGACGACCCGGAGCTGATCCGGAGCAGCACCGACCACTCGCGCTGGACGGTCTACTTCGAGACGATCTTCCGCCACTGCGGCGTCACCGAGGCCGCGATCGTGCGCGAGGTGCTCGCGGAGCTGCAGGCTATCCACAAGGTGAGCAACCTCTGGGAGGTCGTCCCGCCCGAGGTGCCCGCGGCCCTCGAGGCGCTGAAGCCGCGCTTCCGGCTCTCGGTGATCTCGAACGCCAACGGGACCGTGCGGGAGAAACTCCGCCGCGTGGGCCTGCTCGACTACTTCGAGATGGTGCTGGATTCGCACGAGGAGGGGATCGAGAAGCCCGATCCGCGAATCTTCCGGGCGGCCCTGGAGCGCATGGGCGCGCGGGCCGAGAGCTCGCTCTACATCGGCGACATGTATCACATCGACGTCGCCGGCGCCCGCGCCGCCGGGATGGAGGTCTTCCTGCTCGACCCCGGGGGCCTGCACGGGGACAAGCCGGTGCGGCGCATCCCCGGGCTGGGCGCGCTCGCATCGTCGATTGACGCTCCCTCCTGACCCGCCTATAATTCTGGCGCATGCCCTATGTCATCGTGAAGGAGTTGGGTGCCGAGCGGAGCCAGCCGCTCACGGAGCCCGAAGTCCTGATCGGGCGTTCGCGGCAGAACCACATCAAGCTCGTCACCGAACAGGCGTCGCGGCAGCATTGCCGGCTCGTCAAGAGCGAACGGACCTACCGGCTCATCGACGGCGGGTCCTCGAACGGGACCTACGTGAACGGCCAGCGGGTGGCCGAGAAGGACCTGGCCGAGGGCGACGCGATCTCGGTGGGCAGCGCGGTGGTCGTCTACCACACGGGCGAGCACGCCAAGCCGGCGTTCAAGCTCCCGGACCCGGCGAACTTCCAGCTCCCCATCGACGACCGCAACGTCAAGATCCTGCTCCGGACGATCGTGAGCGCCGCCTCGAGCGAGAACCTGGAGTCGTTCCTGAACGCGGCGGTCGACAACGTGATCGAGATCGCACAAGCCGAGCGCGGGATCCTGTTCACGCGCGCCGCCGACGGCGAGCTCAAGGCGATGGTGGCGCGGGACGCCGCCAAGAAGCCCATCCCGGAGCTGGTGGGCATCAGCCGCACGATCCCGAAGCAGGTCTGGGACACGCGCAAGCCGATCTTCCTCCTCGACACCGAGCGGGAGATGGAGTCGGTGCAGTCGCAGAGCGTGTCCCTCTACCACCTCCGGACGATCATGTGCGCGCCGCTGAACGTGGGAGAGAATCTCCTGGGCGTGCTCTATGTCGACAACCACGCCAAGACGCGCGAATACAGCTCCACGGACCTGGCGATCTTCGAGGCGGTCGCCAACTACCTATCCCTCACGATGGCGAACCTGCGCTCGGCGCAGGACGCGAAGGAGCGCGTCGAGGCGCGTCGCAAGGCCCTCGAGCACGAGAACGCGGTGCTCCGCGCGGCGCTCGAGAACCGCAGCCACATGATCGGCGAGTGCGCCGCCATGAAGGCGGTCTACGAGAACGTGAAGAAGGTCGCCCCCACGGACGCCACGGTCCTCGTGCTCGGCGAGAGCGGCACGGGCAAGGAGGCGATCGCGCACGTGCTGCACGACCTGTCGCCCCGCTCGGAGCAGCCCTTCGTCGTGATCGACTGCGCCGCAATCCCCGAGACGCTGCTCGAGAGCGAACTCTTCGGCTACGAGAAGGGCGCCTTCACGGGGGCGGTCGGGCAGAAGCAGGGCAAGTTCGAGCTCGCCCAGGGCGGGACGCTGTTCCTGGACGAGATCGGCGAACTCACGCCCAGCCTCCAGGTGAAGCTGCTGCGCGCGCTGGAGCAGCGGACGATCTCCCGCGTGGGCGGGGCCGAGCCGATCCCGATCGACATCCGGCTCGTCGCGGCGACCAACCGGAACCTGGAGGAGATGGTGCGGGCCGGCAAGTTCCGCCAGGACCTGTACTTCCGCCTGAAGGTCGTGACGGTGCTGCTGCCGCCCCTTCGGGAGCGCGGCGGCGACATCCTCCTGCTGGCCGACTTCTTCCTGGCCGAGGCCAACACGACGAACGCGCGGACCGTGAAGGGATTCAGCGAGGAGGCCCGAACGGCGATGCAGGCCCACCGCTGGGACGGCAACATCCGCGAGCTCAAGCACCGGGTCGAGCAGGCGGTGATCCTGTCGAACAACCAATTCCTCTCGACGGAGGATCTCAACCTGGTGGCAGCGGACAAGAGCTTCCGCTCGCTGGAGAAGGCGCGGGACCACTTCGAGAAGACCTACGTCGTGCAGGCGCTGGCCCGCAACGGGTTCAACGTGACCCGCACGGCGAAGGAGATCGACCTATCGCGCCAGCACCTGCAGAACCTCATCAAGAAGCACGGCATCACGCGCTTCACCGACACTGATGACATCGGATAAGGGCCGCGAATTGTCGAAGTAGGCCCTTCCCCCGCCAAGCCGACTTGTCACAGCAACTACCTGATTTACAAAGAGTTAGGAACACACCTCCCGACTGCCAAGTAAAGTTGACACTTCGCGAGTCCGAACCCTCAAAATTTAGCTGATTTTAGCTATAGAGGGCTGGCATGGCCCTTGCTCTAGCGTAGGGGTCGTTACCAACGATCTTTAAGCTGTAAAAAAATTAGATCCCGCTCCAACTGCCCCGACCCGTAGTCGGGGCGCTTTATTTTAAAGCATATCGGCCCATCTCGTATACTCCTGCCATGAAGCGCTGGGCCCCGCTTCTCCTGGGCGCAGGAGGACTGGCAATCCTGGCGTACCTTCTGTCGGTCGATCACAAGCCACGGAAGCCAGAGGTAAACGCCCAGGCTCACAATACCCCTCTCGACGCCAGCCCCAAGCAATCGAGCCCCGACCCCCAGCCCGGGTCATCAAGTCTCCCGCGATCTCTCCTTGATCGGGCCAATGAAATCCTCGCGTCCCGCAACGTCGAGAAGCTCCAGGACTTTGCCTCCGAGCTTCGGCATGAGGCCAGAACGAACTCCGACTTTCTCAAGACCCTGGGGGAGATTGTCCTGAATCCAAGTCAGCCCATGGATCTTGGCGAACTTGCAGCCGTCGTGCTGGGCTCTCTCCAGGGGACAGAAGCCCAACACTACCTGAGTAGCGCTCTTGCGAAAAGCGTCGATGCCGGATGGAGCCGGACCCTCATCCTCGCCCTGGGGTCATTCAAGGATTGGACTGGAGACGAAGAAGTATTCGGTCCCGCATTGGGCGCGTGGGGCGTGAAAACTCGACTGGGACTGGTCATTTCCGTCGAGGCCAGCCTGCCGGACCTCGCCATCCGCTCCCAGGTCCTCAGTTACCTGGCTGTTGCTTCGATTGAGGTACGCGATGCGGCCGTCCGCGCACTGTTTCACTCCACCCAATTCAGCGAAGTTCGCCGTGATTTTCTGTCCTCCCTACGATCAGAGGGGAACCAGGACCTAAAAGGCGAAATCGGAAAGGGACTTGCCGAATGGGCGCGGACGGAGAAAGCCGAATCTCCCGAGCGTCAGGCCATTACCGGGGCGATCCTGGAGCAAGGAGCGCGACGGGAGGCCGCTGCCGTTCGATTCGGGGCGGAGAACGCTCTTAAAGTCATGGCGCTCACGACGTCGGAAGTGGCATCGCTCGCAGCATCTCTCAGAGGCCCGGATTTTGATCAGCGGCGTTGGGCTTTCGCCATCTTGACGGAGCAGGCATCGAGGCCGGGCTTGCCGGGCCGCGAGGAGTTGTTTGACAACTTTGAGCAAATCCTTGGCAAGGATGCCAGTCCGAAGGGGCGTGAATATGCCGCGGCCGCAATCGCCTCATTCCCCGATTACGTGAGATCCGGGCCCGTCCTCGTTGGGGCCCTCTCGGACCCTGCCTGGCACGTCAGAGCACGAGCGGCCGAAGCGCTGGGGAAGATCTCGAAGGATGAGACGGTAATGGCAGCACTTCGACGGGTCATCGCGCAAGATGACAACCCAAGCGTGCGCCAGACCGCCCAAAGAAGCCTGGATCGCCTTTCGAGGTGATCCGGAGCGATATCCGCTTAGAAGCCCGAGACATTCAGCAGGGGATAGGGTCTTCCATCCGGACCCGTCACGAACTTGGTGGCAGCACCGACCAGAGCATCCCGGACGGCAGCGGGAGTCGGCGGAGTCGACTGGCTTGCAATGAAGAGCGCGGCGCCACCGGTGCAATGAGGCGTTGCCATGCTGGTCCCGCTGATGGTATTGGTTCCCCCGTTATTCCACGTTGAGAGGATGTTCACTCCCGGAGCGATCAGATCGACTGCGTCCGGATTGGCGCTCCAGTTGCTCCACGAAGCGAAATAGTTATTGTCCGGATTATTGACATCGCTCGTCCCCGAAGCGGCGACCGTGATCGCCTCCGCAACGCGAGCGGGAGAAGAGTCCTTCACATCCACTCCGCTGTTTCCGGCGGCAATACAATAAGTGACGCCGGCGGCAATGGACCTGCTCACTGCAGCATCAAGGGCGCTCGAAACTCCTCCCCCGAGGCTCATGTTGGCCACCTTGATACCCTTGAGGGAAGCATTCGTGGAAACCCAATCGATGCCCCCAATCACTCCCGAGGTCGTGCCGGATCCATTCGCGCCGAGCACTCGGACGGACCAGAGTTTCGCACCCGGGGCGACACCGACGACTCCGGTACCGTTGTCGATGGCGGCGGCGGTACCCGCCACGTGGGTCCCGTGTCCGTTAAGGTCCGAATAGGTCGGTTTTCCGGAGACGAAGGTCACCCCACCCCCGATGTTCAGATCGGGATGAGGCCCCACTCCGGTGTCGATGATGGCAATACCTACATTTACAAACGCGCCGCTCCCGTCACCGGCATGGGTGGAGCTGGAAGGCGCGTTTACCCGGGTCACTCCCCAGGGAGTAATTTGTCCGATGGCCTTGATCTCACCATCGGGTTCGATGCTCTTTACCCGCGGGTCTTCGGCCAGTGCACTTGCGGCGGCGACGCCGAGAGCTCCTGCAAACCCGTTCAAGGCGCTCTTATAGACGTGATCGGCGGAAGCGCCATGCTCCGCGATGACCGTATCGACGTCGACGCCGTCATGCAGGACGACGATGAAGCGCTGTCCGCCTCCCGGATTGCCCCGGCCATTCTCCTGGGCAGTCCCCAGACTTCCGCAAGCAAACGCCAAGATAGCGGCAGCGATAAGATTCTTCACGGAACCCCTCCCGATCTAGCTAGTCCGACGATCCTCCCTGGTCAACTCAGAATAGACACCAGAGAACCCCTGGAGTCAATGCATTTATGCAACATTTTCTCACATATCATGGGTATCTCAGATTCGCCGCGAAAGTGGTCGGGGCGCCCCTTCCTGTGACCCCAAATGACACACCCATCAGCGATAGTGTGATCGTGATGAGGTTACGAATCGTAACGCGGCGTTACGAAACGTAACGCGAGGACCAGACCGATGACGAAAACGCGCGTGTTTCCAAAGGCTCCGGGTGGCACAGCCTTTGCGTAATTGCTTGACGCATATTTTAGAGGAGAGTTAAATGATGCCAGCACAATTGAAGGAGAGAGGTATGCCGGTTCCCCCCGCCCCGCCCCAGCGCGACGAACGCCGCACCGAGGCGCTCAAGACCGCCCTCGCCCAGATCGAGAAGCAGTTCGGCAAGGGCTCCATCATGCGGCTCGGCGGCGACGCCAAGCTCGACATCGAAGGCATCACCACCGGCTCCCTCGGGCTCGACCTCGCCCTGGGCGGCAAGGGCTTCCCCCGCGGCCGCGTCATCGAGGTCTTCGGGCCGGAAGGCTCGGGCAAGACGACCCTCTGCCTCACCATCGTGGCCAACGCCCAGAAGGCCGGCGGCTCCGCCCTCTTCATCGACGCCGAGCACGCCATGGACCCCGCCTACGCGCAGAAGCTGGGCGTGAACCTCGACGAACTGCTCCTCAACCAGCCCGACAGCGGCGAGCAGGCCCTCGAGATCGCCGACATGATGGTCCGCTCCTCCAGCCTCGACGTGATCGTCATCGACTCCGTCGCCGCGCTCGTGCCCAAGGCCGAGCTCGAAGGCGAGATGGGCGACACCCACGTCGGCCTCCAGGCGCGCCTCATGAGCCAGGCCCTCCGCAAGCTGACCGCGAGCGTCTCCAAGTCCCGCACCTGCCTGATCTTCATCAACCAGATCCGCGAGAAGATCGGCGTCATGTTCGGCAACCCCGAGACGACCCCCGGCGGCCGCGCGCTGAAGTTCTACTCCAGCGTCCGCGTCGACGTCCGCCGCATCGGCCACCTCAAGGAAGGCGAGCAGGAGGTCGGCACCCGCGTGAAGGCCCACATCGTGAAGAACAAGATCGCGCCGCCCTTCAAGAAGGTCGAGTTCGACATGCTCTTCGCCAGCGGCATCTCCTACGAGGGCGACGTCCTCGACCTGGGCGAGATCAACGGAGTCCTCGAGCGCTCGGGCGGCTGGTACTCCTACAAGGGGGAGAAGCTCGACAACGGCCGCGAGAAGTGCCGCGCGGTGCTGAAGAGCAAGCCCTCGCTCGCGCTCAAGATCGAGAACGAAATCCGTGCGAAGCTGGGCGTGGAGCCCCGCTCGATGCCCGTGGGCGCGAAGCCCATCGCCCCCTCCGCGACCGACAAGCCCGCGGAGAAGCCCGTCGCCGAGGCCCCCAAGGTCGCGGCCAAGCACGACGACGACAAGAAGCCCGCGAAGAAGTAGCGGAAGCCTTCGGGGGGAACGGGGTCCAGCCCCGTTCCCCCGCTTTTATTTCCCAAGGTCGAGGACGATGTCCTTACCTTTGGTGTCCCACGGGCCGTTACCGCCGTCGTCCACGCCGTCCGGACCGACGCTCCAAATCTTCAGGGTGGCGCCGCTCCCGCTCGTCTTCAGCTTCCCCCCGAAGGGGTCGTCGAGCTCCAGCGGCTCACCCCCAATCTTCTGGCGGATCGCCATGCGGAGCGTGCGGAGCTGAACCAGGCGGTGGCGCGTGACCTCCGTGGTCCCTCCAAGGCCGGGCAACATCGTCTTGGTGAGCGGATTCATGGCCGCCTTCGACTCCTGCTCGAGGACCGCCCTCCGGGCCTTGAGCTCCGCCCACGGAAGCGTCTCCGCCTTCGCGGCGCCCTCCATCAACGGGACAATGTGATCGAACGCTTCCGTAAAGAGCAGCCTGACGAAGACGTTGGCGGCCGCCGCCTGCTCGCGCAACATCATGCTGGAGTAGATGGCCTCGTTGGAAAGCACGCGCCCGTGGTTCGGGAATGACCCGTCCAGGACGGCCAGCCCGGCGTCGAGATCGCGCAGCGCGTCGGCGTCCAGCTTGTCCGCCAGCATCAAATCGCGGGCTTCCTTGAGACCCAGCTGCAGCAGCGCCGCGCCGATCATTTCGCAGATGACGACGCCGTCGTGCCCGACGTCGCGGCCCATCTGCAGCAGATCCAATAGAGCCCCCGCGGCCTCCCGCGGCTTGCCCGACTCCGCCAGCGCCCGCGCGTGGAGCACCGCGAGGTTCGCCATGCTCTGCGTCGCGAGAAGGCTGGGCATCTGCATGTTGGGGCCCGATTCCCAGTCGTAGGGGTAGCGGCACGACGAGCGCGCGGCCCCCTGGCGCAGGCCCTCGAGGGCCTTGGCGTGGGTCGCCAGCATCGTCCGGCCGAACTCGGGGTCGCCCTTCGGGTCCCGCGTCACGAGCATCCCCAGCCGGCTGATATCCTTCGTTCCCTTGATCGCCGTCAGCGCCGGGTTGTAGTCGTCCCAGGCGTTGCCCGGCTCGGCCTTCCCCCGAAGGACCGGCCGCTCCGCGGGCCGGGCCTTCCACTCGGCAATCATCGCCTTGGTCTTCGCCTCCATCTGGTCGAGTTTCCGCCCCGAGACGGCGGCAACCCAAAGCAGGAGGATGCCCAGGCAGCCGAGGATGGCGCCCACGACGATGCCCAGGATCTTCCAGCCGCGGCCGCGCCGCTTGACCTCTTCCGCCATGGCTTCACCCTCCGACCCTTGAGACGCTGCGGGACCGCCGATGTTTCAGCGACCTCTGGACGTTAACACATTGGCGCTTGACAGTCCCGGGAGGCGGGCCGATAATCCACCCCCCATTTATGATGACACTCGACGAAATTCGCGAGCGGTACCTCGACTTCTTCAAGAAGCGCGGCCATACCGTCTACCCGTCCGACTCGCTCGTGCCCCCCAACGACCCCTCGCTGCTCTTCACCGGGGCCGGCATGAACCAGTTCAAGGACATGTTCCTGGGCCGCGGCACCCTCCCCTTCAAGCGCGCCACGACCTCCCAGAAGTGCCTGCGCACCGGCGACCTCGAGTCCGTCGGCCGCACCAGCCGGCACCATACGTTCTTCGAGATGCTCGGCAACTTCTCCTTCGGCGACTACTTCAAGCGCGAGGCCATCAACTGGGCCTGGGAATTCGCCACCCGGGAGATGGGCATCGCGCCCGACCGCCTCACCATCTCGGTCTATAAGGAAGACGACGAGGCCTACAAGATCTGGAACGAGGAGATCGGCCTCCCCGCCGCCCGCATCGCCCGCCTGGGCGAGGGCGACAACTTCTGGCCCGCCAACGCCCCCAGCCAGGGGCCCAACGGGCCCTGCGGCCCCTGCAGCGAGCTCTACTACGACTACGGCCCCAAGTACGGCTGCGGCTCCCCCGACTGCTCCATCACCTGCGGCTGCAACCGCTACGTCGAGATCTGGAACCTCGTCTTCACCCAGTTCGACCGCCAGGACGGCGGGATCCTTCAGCCGCTCCCCCAGAAGAACATCGACACCGGCGCCGGCCTCGAACGCTGGGCTTCCGTCCTCCAGGGCGTCCAGTCCAACTTCGAAACCGATATCTTCATGGCCATCATCGGCGCCGAGTCGCACCTGCTCGGCCTCTCCTACAGCCCCGGCACCGAGCAGGCCTCCCGGATGCGCCGCATCGCCGACCACGTCCGCGCCCTGACGTTCTGCATCGCCGACAACGCGCTGCCCGGCAACACCGGGCGCAACTACGTCGTCCGCCGCATCCTCCGCACCGCGCTGCGCGACGGCGTCCAGCTGGGCCACGACAAGCCCTTCCTGCACCGCCTCGTCCCCGCGGTCGTCCAGGTGATGAAGCGCGGCTATCCGTACCTCGTCGAGCGGCAGAAGACCGTCGAGCAGATCGTCAAGGGCGAGGAGGAGAAGTTCCTCAACACCCTCGAGAAGGGCAACGAGCTCATCAGCGAGGCGATCGAGCGGCTCCGCCGGGAGAACAAGGATACCCTCAGCGGCGAGGAGGCCTTCAAGCTCTACGACACCTTCGGCTTCCCGATCGAGATGACCGAGCAGATCCTCCGCGACCAGCGGCTGAAGCTCGACCGCGTGCGCTTCCAGCAGATCATCGAGGGGCGCAGCGAGGGCGACCGCTCCACCGTCGACATCTTCGAGAAGGGCCCCTTCTCCACGATCAAAGAACAGAAGGTCCCGGCCACCGAATTCCTCGGCTACAAGATCCCGGTCGCCGACATCGGCAAGCCCCAGGACGCCACCGTGCTCCGCATCATCCAGCTGGGCGACCGGAAGAAGTACGACGAGTCCAAGAAGGACATCACGGCCTTCACGTCGCTCCTCAACGCCAAGACCTCCTCGATCGTCGAGAGCGCGGGCGAAGGGGCGGACGTGGCGGTCCTGCTCGACCGCACGCCGCTCTACGGCGAAGGCGGCGGCCAGGCCGGCGACGCGGGCGCGATCACGAACGGCGCCACGGTCGCCGTCGAGGACACCCGGAAGCCGGACAACTACTACTTCCACCTGGGCAAGGTCACGAAGGGCACGCTCAAGGTCGGCATGAAGGTCGGCGTCCGCGTCGACGCCGAGCGGCGCCTCAACATCATGCGCAACCACACGGGGACGCACATCCTCCAGGCGGCGCTCCGCGCCGTGCTGGGCGGCCACGTCCAGCAGGCGGGCTCCGTCGTCGAGGCCGACCGCCTCCGCTTCGACTTCTCCCACTTCCAGGCCCTCACGCCCGAGGAGGTCCGGAAGGTCGAGGACTGGGTCAACGGCGTCGTCTTCGCCGACCACCCGGTCAGCAAGCTCGAGATGTCGATGGAGGAGGCGAAGGCCAAGGGGGCCATCGCGTTCTTCGGCGAGAAGTACGGCGACCGCGTGCGCGTCGTGACCGTCGGGCCGAGCCTCTCGGTCGAGCTCTGCGGCGGCACGCACCTCGAGCACTCCGCGACAATCGGCGCGTTCCGGATCACGAGCGAGTCGTCCATCGGCAGCGGCATCCGCCGCATCGAGGCCGTGACGGGGCCGAAGGTCATCGAGATGACCCGCGCGCAGGAAGAAACCCTCAACGAACTCTCGAAGCTCCTCAAGAGCCCGCGCCACGACGTCTCCAAGAAGGTCCAGAAGCTGCTCGAGGAGGTCGCCAAGCTGAAGTCGAAGGCGGGCAGCGCGGCGGCCGCCCCGGCCGGCGAAATCCCGCTGCGCGACGTGGGCAGCGAGAAGATCGCCGCCCATCACGTGCCCGACTCCACCGTGGACGACCTGCGCAAGGTGATGGACGGGCTGATCCAGAAGAAGAAGGTCGGCGCGGCCATCCTGGCGGGCGGCGGCGAGAAGCCGGCGTTCGTGATCGGCGTCCGCGAGGACCTCGTCAAGTCCAAGGGCCTGAAGGCCGGCGATCTCGCCAAGGAAGTCGGCAAGGCCTGCGGCGGGGGCGGCGGCGGCCGCGAGGTCCAGGCTCAGGCCGGCGCGAGCGACGCGTCCAAGATCCCGCTCGGCTTCGAGACCTTCGAGAAGCTGGTCCGCACCAAGCTCGGCGTCTAGCCCCCGACTCTCGCCGATTGGCCACAGAGGACACCGAGGACACAGAGCCGATTCTTTGTGTCCGAATCCGCACAGGAACTATCTTCTCGGTGCTCTCCGTGTCCTCGGTGGCCGATCCGTGAGGGGCTACTTCAGGGCCAGCTTCTCCGGCGGCGGGATCTTGCTGAGGTTCTGGGTCCCGACATTCCCCGAATAGCCGTAGCCGAAGCAGTTGTACTCCGGCCGCAGTGCGTTGCGGTGGTGGTCGCTCGCCTGGTACCAGCCCTGCCACCAGGTGTCGCCCGTCGCGTAGCCGATGCAGACGTTCTCGCCCGCGCCGGACGGAAACCCCTCGGCCTTCACGCGCGAGGTCGGGCTGCCGTCGCTCCCCTCGTGCCAGATCTTCTTCGCGGCGCTGCAGACGCCGCTGTGCTTCTTGGCGGCGCGGCAGAGGCGCGGGTCGAGGAACATCGCCCGCAGGCCCAGCATCTCGCGGTACTCGTTCACGATCTTCGTGTGGGCCTTCTCGTCCGCCGTCACGGCGGGGTCCTGGAGCGCCTCGTTGAACTTCTCGACGGCCCGGTTCCACTTGTAGGCGTCCTGCTCCTCCTGGCTCAGCGTCAGGCTGCGCAGCGTCACCATGCCGGACGGAAGGAAGGCCGCGAAGGCCACGGGCTCGAGGTCCTTGTCGTCGGGGTCCTCGCCGAGGTCGTGCAGAAACTTGTCGCCGATCTTGCGCGCCAGCTCGATCTCGCGGGTAAGCGACGCGTCGGGCTTCGCCGGCACCGCGTTGCCCTGCTCCCAGATCTCCTGGACGCTCCCCTTGTTCTTCTTCAGGATGATCTGGTCCACGCGCGCCTGCCCGTTGGCCTGCTCGCCCTTCTTGTAGTCGGGGTGGTCCTCGCGGAGGTAGATCTTCTCGTCGCGGATCAGCTTGAGCGCCTCCTCGCGCTTCTTGTCCAGCTCGGCGCGGAGGGTCATCAGGTGCTTCCAGGCGCCGCTGCCCTTCCCCTTGTCCTGCGCCGCCTTGATGCTGCGCGCGCGGGCGGCCTTGAAGGCGGCGGCCAGCTCGGCCTTCACGGCACTGCGGACGTCGTCCTTCACCCCCGCGCCATAGTAGAGCTTCATGGCCTCTTCGACGTTCTTCTCGAAGGCTTTCAGGTCGGAGCTCGAGGTGACGAGCTTGGACGCGGTGACCACCTTGGCGGCGGCGTCCCGGAGCGCCTTGGCGGGGTCCTCGGCTTGCGGCGGCAGCAAGGTGCCGAAGGTCAGCGCCAGACAGGCCACGAGTTTCAGCATCGCCCCAGCCTCCCTAGAGCAGGCGTTACCCTCAGTAGACGCAGTCCGACCGCGCGCATGTCGAAAAATTGTGGTCCGGGGCACAGATTTCCGGGGGCCCGGATGGGCTCCGGCGAGGCCCCGGAACCCGAAGCTTTCCCTTGCATTGCGGGGGTCGCTTCGCTAGACTCTGGCCCTCTCGATCTGGGGCGGAGGGGGGCCTCCAACGGAGAAAGTATGCCGAATCCGAAGCGCAAACTCGCAAAGTCGTGGCGCGGCTGTCGCCGGTCGCATGACCACGTCCACGTTGTCAATCTCTCCACCTGCCCCCGCTGCAGTCAGCCCAAGATGGCCCACCGCGTTTGCGGAACGTGCGGCTATTACAAGGGCGAAATGATCGTCGACATGAAGAAGCTGTAGTACCCCCTCGACGGATTCGATGCGCATCGCGATTGACGGAATGGGCGGGGATCATGCGCCCGATGTCGTCGTGTCGGGCGTGATCGAAGCCGCCGGACAGCATCCCGACGCCCAGATTCTTCTGGTCGGGCCGAAGGATCGTGTCAGCCACCCCGGCCTGCCGGGCAACGTCCAAATCATCCACGCCCCCGAAGTCATCGCCATGGACGAGGAGCCCGTCAAGGCCCTGCTCCGGAAGCGCAACTCGTCGCTCAACATGGCGATCAACCTGGTGCGGGACGGCCAGGCGGATGCCGTCATTTCGGCGGGAAACACCGGCGCCGTCGTGGCGGGTGCGATCATGCCGATGTTCGGGCTCGGAAGGCTTGAAGGCGTGAAGCGGCCCGGGATCGCGATCCCGATGCCGGTCGACGGGGGCTTCTGCACCATGATCGACGCCGGCGCCAACCCGAACGCGAAGGCCCTGCACCTGGTCCAGTACGCGGTCATGGGCGCCTGCTACGTGAAGTACCTGAACCCCGGCATGAAGCTGCCCCGCGTCGGGGTCCTCAACATCGGCGAAGAGCAGAAGAAGGGCACCGACCTTCAGCGGGAGACGCACGAGATTCTCGAGAAGGCCCACCTCAACTTCCAGTTCGTGGGCAACATCGAGCCCATGGCGATGTACCGCGGCGAGGCCGACGTCGTCGTCAGCGACGGCTTCACGGGCAACCTGGCCCTCAAGATGGCGGAGGGTCTCAAGGAGTACATGCTCCGCCAATTCCATGCCGAAGGCCTCGACAGCACCGAGGACGGCAAGGCGAGGATCCTCCGCGCGACCGCGAAGATGGACCACTCCGAGCACGGCGGCGCGCCGGTCCTGGGAGTCCGCGGCATCGTCCTCAAGTGCCACGGCCGCGCGACGGCCCGAACGATCACCAACGCCATCAAGCGGACGGCCGCCTTCATTAAAGGCAAGCTGAACGAGCATATCGTGGACGAACTTCGCAAGATGTCGGTCCGAAGCGCCTGGTTTTCCAAGTGGTTCGGCTCCGCGAAGGATGAAGAATGAGAGTCAAGATCCTCGGCACCGGTTCCTATGCGCCTCCCCGGGTCATCACCAACCGCGACCTGGAGAAGCTGGTCGATACGAACGACGAGTGGATCACCGAGCGGACCGGCATCAAGCAGCGCCATGCCGCCGACCCCGGCGTCCCGACCTCGGAGATCGCCGCCATCGCGGCGAAGAAGGCTCTTGAAGCCGCCAAGGTCAACCCCGAGGAAATCGATACGATCGTGGTCGCGACGTCCTCGGGAGATCGCATTGTCCCCCCGACCGCCGTCTACGTGCAGAAGATCCTCGGCTGCTGGAACGCGGGCTGCTACGACCTGGTGGCCGCCTGCACGGGCTTCGCGTACGGCCTCTCGTCGGGCCGCGCCTACATCTCGAGCGGCCAGTCGAAGCGCTGCCTCGTGATCGGCGCGGAGGAGCTGTCCAAGATCACCAACTACGCGGACCGCACGACCTGCATCCTCTTCGGCGACGGCGCCGGCGCGGTGGTGCTGGGCCCCTCCGACGACGACAGCGACATCCTCTACTCGAAGATGGGCGCCGACGGCCGTACGGCGGACCTCATCATCACCCCGGCGGGCGGCACCGACCGGCCGCTCACGCCCGAACTGCTCGAGAAGAAGGAGCACATGCTCCAGATGAAGGGGCGCGAAGTCTACAAGTTCGCCGTCCCCAAGTTCGTCGAGATCATCCAGACGGCGCTGGCCGCGACGGACCTCAAGATGTCCGAGATCGCGCACTTCATCCCGCACCAGATGAACGCGCGCATGATCGAGGCGGTGGCCGAGCGCCTGGGCTTCCCGATGGAGCGCATCGTCATCAACATCGCGGACTACGGCAACACGTCGGCCGCGTCGATCCCGATCGCGCTCGACGAGGCCGTGCGGGCCGGCCGCGTGAAGCGCGGCGACATCATCCTGATGAGCGCGATGGGCGCCGGCATCACCTGGGGCACCGTGGTGCTGCGGTGGTAGGCGTCGCCTACCTCTTCGCGGGCCAGGGCGCCCAGGCCGTCGGGATGGGCAAGGATCTCGCCGCGGCCTTCCCCAAGGCGAAGGAGCTCTTCGACCGCGCCTCGGCGATCCTCGGGTTCGACCTCGCCAAGGTCTGCTTCGAGGGCCCCGCCGAGGAGCTCAACCGCACCGACCGCTGCCAGCCGGCGCTGCTGGTCCACGGCATCGCCTGCCTGGAGGTCGCGGCCCAGAAGGGGCTGCCCCCCGCCGAGGCGGCCGCGGGCCTCTCGCTCGGCGAGTACACGGCCCACGTCTACGCCGGCTCCCTCTCCTTCGAGGACGGCGTGCGCCTCCTCCAGAAGCGAGGCCGCACGATGCAGGAGGCCTGCGACCGGACGCCGTCCGGCATGGTCTCGATCCTCGGCCTCGACCGCGAGAAGTGCCAGCAGGCCTGCCAGGGCCAGGGCGACGTCGGCGTCGCAAACCTCAACGCGCCCGGCCAGATCGTGCTGAGCGGCGAGAACGGCGCCCTCGAAAAGGCGGTCGCCAAGGCGAAGGAGCTCGGCGCCAAGCGCGCGATCCCGCTCAAAGTCGCGGGCGCCTACCACTCCGTGGTGATGAAGTCCGCGCAGGAGCAGATGCAGAAGGAGCTCGCCGCCGTGACGATCTCGCGGCCGCGCATCCCCGTCTACGCGAACGTCAACGCCAAGCCCCTGCAGGACCCCGAGCAGATCCGGCAGGCGCTGGCGACGCAGATCTGCAGCTCGGTCCTCTGGGAGGACTCGGTCCGCGCGATCGGCGCGGCGAAGTACGTCGAGTTCGGGCCCGGCAGGATCCTCGCGGGCCTCGTCCGGAAGATTGACGACAAAGCGGAAGTAACCTCGATCGAAGGCGTTTCCTAGGACTGAAAACCAGGACACAGTACCCAGGCAGAGTCATCACCCTCCCCTTCCCCTCCCTCGCAGGGAGGGAATCGAGCGCCTTCCTCCGGGAAAGGCCGGGATGGGGACTCCTCTTCCTGGGTACTGGGTCCTGGTTCGTCGTGACGAAGGAAGGACTGACGGATGAAAATTGATCTGACGGGTAGAGTTGCCCTGGTGACAGGAGCCAGCCGCGGCATCGGCCGCGAGATCGCCAAGGCCCTCGCGGGCGCCGGCGCCAAGGTCGCCTGCGTCGCCACCAACGAGGAGCTCCTCCAGTCCCTCGTCGCCGAGATCGGCAACGGGGCGATCGCGCTCAAGTGCGACGTCTCCAAGCCCGCCGAGATCGAGGCGACCGTCGAGAAGGCGGCCCAGCAGCTGGGCGGGCTCGACATCCTCGTCAACAACGCCGGCGTCACGCGCGACAACCTGCTGCTCCGGATCAAGGAGGAGGACTGGGACGTCGTCCTCGACACCAACCTGAAGGGCCCCTTCCTCTTCATCAAGGCGGCGGGCCGCTTCCTGATGCGCTCCAAGGCCGGCCGCGTGATCAACATCTCCAGCGTCGCCGGCGTGCTGGGCAATGCCGGGCAGGCGAACTACAGCGCCTCGAAGGGCGGCCTGATCGCGCTCACCAAGACGGCGGCCCGAGAGCTCGGCTCGCGCGGCGTCTGCGTCAACGCCGTCGCCCCCGGCTTCATCAACACCGACATGGCGGCGAAGGTCGACCCCAAGGTCATCGAGGGGGTCGTCAACAGCCTCCCGCTGAAGCGCATGGGCGAAGCGAAGGAGATCGCCTCCACCGTGCTCTTCCTTGCGAGCGACCTGTCGGCCTACATCACCGGCCAGGTCCTCGGCGTCGACGGCGGCATGGCGATGTAGGCCCCTCCCCGGCCACTCTTTTTTCCCGCCGGACCGTCTCCACATTCATTATGTGCTACACTCTCCCACGAGAGCCATGAGATTCCCCGCCTTCTGGATCGCCGCAGCCGCCGCCTTCGCGGCCGCCCTTCCGGCCCAGGCTCAGAGCGAGTACGTCGTCCTGAGCGAGGGGAACGACCACTACGACCGCGGCGACGTCGACAAGGCCATCGCCAGCTACTCCCGCGCCCTCACGCTCAACCCGAAGCTGGCCCTCGCGTACGCCCGCCGCGGCCGGGCCTACCGCAAGAAGGGCGACCTGGACAACGCCATCCAGGACCTCGACCACGCCATCGGCATCGACAATCGCGACCCCTGGAGCTACCGCGAGCGCGGCCTCGTCCAGCTCGCCCGCCCGGACTTCGAAAAGGCCATCGCGGACTTCGACAAGGCCGTCTCCCTCGACCCCCGCGACGTCGGCTCGATCTACAACCGGGGCCTCGCCCGGCAGGCCGCCGGCCAGATCGACGGCGCCATCGTGGACTTCACGCTGGCGCTGAAGCAGAACCCGACCTACGCCAACGCCTACGCCAACCGGGGCTCGGCCCACGCGGCCAAGAACGACCTCGCCAAGGCGTTCTCGGACTTCAACACCGCCCTCCGGCTCAACCCCAAGTACGTCGGCGCGTACCTGCAGCGCGCGAAGATCTTCCTCGACCGGATGGACTTCGCCTCCGCCGCGCGCGACTTCGGCGAGGCGATCCGCGTCGAGCCCGGCGAGAAGGCCCACTACCACAGCCGCGCCGCGGTCTACACCAAGCTGGGCGACCACGCGAAGGCCCTGGAGGACCTCACGAAGGCCCTCGAGATCGACGCGTACTTCCTCGAGGGCTACCGCGCCCGGGCGCGCTGCCACGAAGACCTGGGCCAGATGGAGAGCGCGCTGGCCGACTACGCCAAGGCGCTGGAGCTGGAACCGCGCGACACCATGATCTACCTCGCCCGCGAGGAGTTCCGCCTCCGCAAGGGCCAGTTCGACGAGGCCGTCGCCGACTACTCGCGTGCCATCCAGAAGGACTTCCAGTTCCCCTGGACCTTCGCGCGCCGCGCCCGGCTCCGCCACCAGCGCAAGGACCTGGAGAAGGCCTTCAAGGACATCGAAAGCGCCCTCCAGCTCTCCCCCCGCGACGCGGAGTTCATCGCCCTCCGGGGCGACATCCGCCGCGACCAGGACCTCCTGGGCGAGGCGGTCGCGGACTACGTCCTCTCGCTCGAGATCGGGCACAACACGAACGAGGTCGGGCCCCGCCTGGTCGAGGTCCGCTTCCGGATGGGCGGCATCGACGCGGCGATCGAAGCCTGCACCCAGCTGGTCAACGCCGCGACGGATTTCGCCTGGGGCTACGCGGAGCGCGGCCGACTGCGGGTCCAGAAGGACCAGCGCGCCGAGGCGCTGGCCGACCTGGAGAAGGGCCTGGGCCTCAACCCGAAGCTCATCCAGTACCGCGAGCTGCGCGCGAGCCTTCGGGAGGAGAAGGAGCTCTGGGCGGGCGCCATTGAGGACTACACGGCGCTGCTGGCGCCCGGCCTCGCGAAGGCCGAGCTTTACGCGAGTCGCGGCCGCTGCTACCGGAAGCTGGGCCAGATCATCGAGGCGTTCAACGACTTCAGCAAGGCCGTCGAGCTCAACGCGAACTACGCCTGGGCCCAGACGGAGCGCGCCGAGATCAGCGTCCTCCGCAAGGAGTGGGAGGTCGCCATCCAGGCCGCCACGGAGGCGATCCGGGTCAACCCCGGCTACGTGTGGGCCTGGAGCGCCCGCGCCCAGGCCCAGGCCGGCAAGGGCGAGTCCGCGCAGGCGCTGGCCGACTTCGCCCAGGCGATCGAGCTCGCCCCCAACGTCGCCTCGCTCTACCGCGAGCGCGGCATCCTGCAGCTCAAGTCCCCGCCCACCGACGCCGCCCTCCAGGACCTGACGAAGGCCCTCGAGCTGGAGCCGACCGACAAGGGCGCCCTCGCGCTGCGGGCCGAGATCTACACGCGCGAGAAGAAGTACGCCGAGGCGATCCAGGACTACGACCGGCTCCTCCAGATGGACCCCAAGGCGACGAAGCTCTACGCCGCGCGCGCCGAGCTCAAGCTCGCCAACGGGGACGAGGAAGGCGCCAAGGCCGACTGGGCCCAGGCCGGCGACGACGCCCCCCGCGAGCGCCGCACCGCCTCCGACAAGAAGGAATAGGCTCCCTCCCCCCGGTCGATTCTTTATTCGCTATTCTCGATTCTTTTCTATTATGTGGCCCATGTCCGAAGACCGGCAGGCCGCGCTCGACAAGCTGCGGCGGAAGGCGCTCGAGGGCGGCGGCCCCGACAAGATCGCCCGCCAGCACGCCGCGGGCAAGATGACGGCGCGCGAGCGCATCGCGCTGCTCGTCGACGAGGGCTCCTTCGACGAAATCGACATGTTCGTCGAGCACTCCGCCACCCACTTCGGCATGGCCTCGAAGAAGTTCCCCGGCGACGGCGTGGTCACCGGCTTCGGCCGCGTGGACGGCCGCCCGGTGGGCATCTTCTCACAGGACTTCACCGTGCTGGGCGGCTCCCTCGGCCTCGCCCACGCGAAGAAGATCTGCAAGATCCAGGACCAGAGCCTCAAGCTCGGCATCCCGGTCATCGGGCTCAACGACTCCGGCGGCGCGCGCATCCAGGAGGGCGTCGAGTCGCTCGGCGGCTACGCCGACATCTTCCTGCGCAACACCCTTGCGAGCGGCGTCATCCCCCAGATCTCCGCGATCCTCGGGCCCTGCGCCGGCGGCGCCGTCTACTCCCCGGCCATCACCGACTTCGTCTTCATGGTCCAGGGCGTGAGCTACATGTTCGTGACCGGCCCGAACGTGATCAAGGAGGTCACGCGCGAGCAGGTGTCGTTCGAGGACCTGGGCGGCGCGGCGGTCCACAACGAAAAGAGCGGCGTTGCCCACTTCGCGACGAAGAACGAAGCCGACTGCCTCCAGCAGATCCGCCAGCTCCTCTCCTACGTCCCGCAGAACAACATGGAGGAGCCGCCGCACGTGCCGACCGGCGACGACCCCACGCGGCGCGACCGGAAGCTCAACGACCTCGTCCCCGACAGCCCCCAGAAGCCCTACGACATGAAGGAAGTCCTGACGACCGTCGTCGACAACGGCGTCTTCTTCGAGGTCCACAAGGACTACGCGAAGAACATCCTCGTGGGCTTCGCGCGGCTCAACGGGCGCTCGATCGGCATCGTCGCCCAGCAGCCCGCCTTCCTGGCCGGCTGCCTCGACATCGACAGCTCGATCAAGGCCGCCCGCTTCATCCGCTTCTGCGATTCCTTCAACATCCCGATCATCACGTTCGAGGACGTCCCCGGTTTCCTCCCCGGCGTCGCCCAGGAGCACGGCGGCATCATCCGCAGCGGCGCCAAGCTCCTCTACGCCTACTGCGAGGCAACGGTCCCCAAGATCACCGTCATCACCCGGAAGGCCTACGGGGGCGCCTACGACGTCATGAACTCCAAGCACATCCGCGGCGACATGAATTTCGCCTGGCCGACCGCCGAGATCGCCGTCATGGGCCCGGAGGGCGCGGTCAACATCATCTTCAAGGACGACATCGAGAAGTCCAAGGATCCGAAGAAGGAGCGGGCCCGGCTCATCGCCGAGTACCGCGCCAAGTTCGCCAACCCGTACATCGCCGCCCAGAAGGGCTACATCGACGACGTCATCGAGCCCGCCGACACGCGCCGCCGCCTCATCAAGGCGCTGGAGCTCCTGAAGACCAAGCGGGACAAGAATCCGCCCCGCAAACACGGAAACATCCCGCTGTAACGACGCGTTCAACATCCAGGGGCGACCGGGCAGGGAGGGAAACGGTGAAAGACTACGTGGTGCAGTCCGGTCCCCTTCGGACCTTCGACAGCCTCTACGACAACCGCTACGACAAGCTCCGGCCCGTCGGCGACTTCCACACCATCTGCGTCATCGCGAAGCCCGTCACCGAGCGGATCGCCATCCAGTCGATGAGCCGCTCCGCCTCGCTGGAGCTCACGTTCCTCACGGCGCTCTTCACCGAGCTCGCCGGCGGCAGCAACGTGATCTTCGGCCTGCGCGACATCACCGGCGGGAAGGCGGGCGAGCTGGCGAAGAAACTCTTCAAGGCCGAGGGCGTCAAGTGGCACAAGGCCCTCTACGGGGCCACGGAGGACGACCTCGTCGTCCTCGAGCTCAAGAACTTCGCCGCCGGCATGGCGATGCTCCGGGACTTCGTCCCGCCCGACGAGGGCTCCTTCTTCTGCTACCTCACGGCGATCCCCTTCGACGCCTTCCAGATCTACTGGGACCGCGCCGTGCAGGCCTCGCTCAAGTCGCGGGACGACCGCTTCCGGCGGGACGTCATGGCCCTCGCGACCGAGGCGAAGATCACGCTCTGGCAGGACCCCGATGGCTCCTACACCCTGATGCTGCACCCCAAGGTGACGGACGTCGAGGCGGTGGAGCGCGCCATCACGGCCGCCGGCGGGAAGGCCGGCATGGACATCACCTTCGCCCCCGGCCTCTTCGGGTGATCCGGCCCGTCGCGCTCGTCATTCTTTATTCTCTATTCTTTATTCTCTTCCTATAATCCTCCATCCGTGTTTAGAAAAGTCCTGATCGCCAACCGCGGAGAGATCGCCCTCCGCGTCATCCGCGCCTGCAAGGAGCTCGGCATTCGCACCGTGGCGGTCTACAGCGAGGCCGACCGCTGGTCCAATTACGTCTCCCAGGCCGAGGAGGCCTACGAGATCGGCCCCGCGCCCGCCCGCGAGAGCTACCTGCGCGTCGACAAGATCCTGGACATCGCGCGCAAGTCGGGCGCCCAGGCGATCCACCCGGGCTACGGCTTCCTCTCCGAGAACGCGGACTTCTCCGAGGCCTGCGCCAAGGCGAAGGTCAAGTTCATCGGGCCCGGCCCGGAGACCATGCGGGCGGTCGGCAATAAGATCGCCGCCCGGAAGACGGCGCAGAAGCTGGGGGTCCCGGTCGTGCCCGGCATCTCCGGGCAGGTCGACGAGGCCCAGGTCCTCGCCTTCGGGAAGCAGCACGGCTACCCGCTGCTCCTCAAGGCGGCGGGCGGCGGCGGCGGCAAGGGCCTCCGCGTGGTCCGCGAGGAGAAGGACGCCGCCAAGGCGCTCCGCGAGGCCTCGAGCGAGGCCGGCCACGCCTTCGGCAACAGCACGGTCTTCGTCGAGAAGTACATCTCCAAGCCCCGCCACGTCGAGATCCAGGTCTTCGGCGACCGCCGCGGCAACCTGATCCACCTGGGCGAGCGCGAGTGCTCCGTCCAGCGCCGCCACCAGAAACTGGTGGAGGAGAGCCCGTCCGTGGCGGTCGACCCGAAGCTCCGCGAGAGGATGGGCGAGACCGCCAAGAAGGTGGTCAAGAGCGTGAAGTACGAGAACGCGGGCACCTGCGAGTTCCTCCTGGACGACAAGGGCAACTTCTACTTCCTCGAGGTCAACTCGCGCCTCCAGGTCGAGCACCCCGTCACCGAGATGATCACGGGCCTCGACCTCGTCCAGATGCAGATCGCCGTCGCGGCGGGCGAGAAGCTGCCGCTGAAGCAGGACGAGGTCCGGCGCCGCGGCCACGCGATCGAGACGCGCATCTGCGCGGAGGACCCCTTCAGCGGCTTCGCCCCCGCCACCGGCGAGGTCGCGGCCGTCCGCTTCCCCGCCGGTCCCTTCGTCCGCGTGGACAGCGACCTGCGCATCCGCTCGCAGGTCACCGTCTTCTACGACTCGCTCATCGCGAAGCTCATCTGCTGGGCCGAGGACCGCGAGACGGCGGTCGACCGCATGCTGCGCGCGCTGCGGGAATTCAAGATCGTGGGCGTGCAGACGACGATCCCCTTCCAGATCCAGCTCTTCCAGAACCGCAAGTTCCGCGCGGGCAAGATCCACACCCACTTCGTGGACCAGGAGTTCGACTTCAAGGACGTGAAGGCCGACCACCACGAGGAGGCCGCCATCCTCGCGGCCGCGCTGGAGTTCCTGCGCCGCGAGCAGATGACCCCGAAGTACGCGAGCCCCCGTCCGATCTCCCCCTGGAAGATGGCCTTCCGCGACGACCCATGAAATTCTTCTCCCATTCCAACGGGCACAACTTCGAGCTGGACATCCAGCCCGACCGCGACCGCCTCCTCATCCGCTGCAACGGGAAGGAATTGGTCGTCGCCTTCGACGACCAGAAGTGGTCGATCCGGACCGCGTTCGTCGGCGACCGCCGCCTGGACTTCGGCTGGGATCGACGAGACGGCGTCTACTCCCTCCACATCGAAGGGATCGAGTACGAGGTCATTGTCCGGGACCCGAAGACCGAGCTGCTCGCGAAGGTCGTCGGGGGCGGCGCCGCGGCGAACTCCGCCGCCGACGTGAAGGCCCCGATCCCCGGGCTGATCACCAAGGTCCTCCTCAAGGCGGGCGACGCCGTCAAGAAGGACCAGCCGGTGCTCTGCCTGGACGCGATGAAGCTCGAGAACGAGATCGCGGCGCCGCGCGACGGCACGGTCCGCTCCATCGAGGTCCAGCCCGGCCAGGCCGTCGAAAAGGGGCAGTCGCTGTTCACCATCGGGTAGAATGGCTCCATGAACTGCCCCTCCTGCGGACGAGTCCTGGCCAACAACGCCAAGTGCGTCTACTGCGGCCAGGGCACCAAGTTCAAGAAGCGGGAGGAGCTCCAGATCCCGGAAGGCACCACGAAGCCGCGTCCCGCCTCGGGCTTCCCCTGGGGCCGACTGGTGGTCTTCCTGATCCTCGCGGGCGCCGTCGCAGTCGCCTTCCTGAACCCCGAGCTGAACGCCAAGATCCGGGCCCTGATCCCGTGAAGCCCGGTGTCTAAGCAACAAGGGCGGAGCGGGAAGCCCCCGACTCTGCTATAATCCGACCCAATGGACGATTCCCAGCCCGGACAATTCCCCTACACGCGGGGAATCTACCCCCGCATGTACGCGGAGCGTCCCTGGACCTTCCGCCAGTACGCGGGCTACGCGACCGCGGAGGAGACCAACCGCCGCTACCGCTACCTCCTGGAGCGGGGCCAGACCGGACTCTCGGTCGCCTTCGACCTCCCCACCCAGATGGGCTACGACCCCGACCACGCGATGGCGCGCGGCGAGGTCGGCAAGTCGGGGGTGTCTATCGCCTCGCTGGCGGATATGGAGACGCTCTTCTCGGAGATCCCGCTCGACAAGGTCACGGTCTCGATGACCATCAACGCCACCGCGATCGTCCTGCTGGCGCTCCACGTGGCGACCGCGGAAAAGCGCGGCATCTCCCCCGCGGCGCTGGGCGGCACGGTCCAGAACGACATCCTGAAGGAGTTCGTGGCCCGCGGCTGCTACATCTTCCCGCCCAAGCCGTCGCTCAAGGTCGCGGTCGACGTGATGGAACACGCCTGCCGCCACCTACCCCAGTGGAACTTCATCAGCGTGTCGGGCTACCACATCCGCGAGGCGGGCTCGACGGCCGCCCAGGAGCTGGGCTTCACGGTCGCCAACGGCATCGCCTACATGGAGGCGGCGCTCCGGCGCGGGATCGACGTCGACCTGCTGGGCCGCCGCGTCAGCTTCTTCTTCAACGCCCACAACGACTTCATCGAGGAGATCGCCAAGTTCCGCGCCGCGCGGCGCCTCTGGGCGACGATCATGCGGGACCGCTTCAAGTCGAAGGACCCGCGCGCCCAGCAGCTGCGCTTCCACACGCAGACCGCGGGCTCGACCCTGACGGCGCAGCAGCCCCACAACAACGTGGTGCGCGTCACGATCCAGGCGATGGCCGCCCTGCTGGGCGGCACGCAGTCGCTCCATACGAACGCGATGGACGAGGCGCTCGCCCTCCCCAGCGAGGGGTCCGCCAAGCTCGCCCTGCGCACCCAGCAGATCCTCGCCCATGAGACGGGCCTCTGCGACGTGGCCGACCCCTTCGGCGGCTCCTACCAGATCGAGCAGGAGACCGACCGGCTCGAGTCCGAGGCGAAGAAGTACATCGAGACGATCGACGGCATGGGCGGCTCCGCCGCCGCCCTCGAGTTCGAGCGGACCGAGATCGAGCGCAGCGCCCTCGCGTGCCAGCGGGAGATCGAGAAGGGCGACCGCGTGATCGTCGGCGTGAACAAGTACGAGGAATCCGGCAACGGCCACGAGCTCAAGGTCCTCAAGGTCGACGAGAAGATCCAGGCGGCCCGCCGCGACGCGTTCGAGCGCCGCAAGACGTCGCGCTCGAAGACGGCCGTGGACGCCGCCCTCTCGGGGCTGAGGGCGGCCGCCGACCAGGACCAGAACCTCTTCCCCGCCGTGCTGTCCTGCGTCAAGGCCGAGGCGACCCTGGGCGAGATCTGCGGCGCGCTCGTCGAGAAGTACGGCCGCCACGACCAGGGGAAGCCCCTCTCGTGAGGTCGCTGCTGGCGCCCGTCGTGTCCGGCCTCGCGCTGGCCGCGCTGCTCTACGGCCTCCTCTGGTCCGCCGAGCGGCGCCTGCCCGAGCCCGAGGACCCCTGGCTGGACGCCTTCGTCGGCGACGGCATGAAGGCGGAGTTCCGCTCGTTGTCGACGGAGCCGGACAAGTCCATCATGTCCGGCGACGCGCGCGAGCTCTTCAAGGGCCCCGAGGTTGCCGGTGCGGTCGTCCGGAACTACCAAGTGGCGAACACGTCCGTCCAGGTGCTGCGGATGGCGAAGCCCGGGCTGGTCCCGGAGATCCCGGAAGGCCGGAAGCTCGACTACCGCTTCAAGTCGGGCGGCAACACGGTGCACCTCTGCCGCACGGGCCGCTCCATCGCCTTCGTGGCCACCGTGGGCAAATGGATCCCCGTCGTGGGACAGATGAAGACGCCCAAGCGCCAAGTCGAGGAGATCTTCGACGCCTTCGAGGAGACCGTGAGGCGCTACCCGTGAAAATCCGGAAGATCGAGCACCTCGGGATGGCCTGCCGCTCGGCCGACGCGGCCGCCAAGTTCTACACCGACGTCCTGGGCCTGCCGGTCGTCGCCCGCGAGACCCTGGACGACATGAAGCTGAAGGTGGTCAAGGTCCGCACGGGCGAGTCGGTGCTGGAGCTGCTGGAGCCGCTCGACGGCGAGCCGGTGATCTCGAAGTTCCTCGCGTCGCGCGGCGAAGGCATCCACCACGTCTGCCTGGAAGTCGAGGACATCCGAGAGGCGATCCGCGAGCTGAAGGCCAAGGGCTACGCCCCCCTCTGGGACGAGCCGAAGGTCGGCGCCGGCGGCAAGTGGGTCACCTTCCTCCGCCCCAAGGACACCTTCGGCGTCCTCCTGGAGCTCAACCAGGACCGCCCTCACGCCTGAGGAGGTTCTCCGCTCACGCGGGAGGATCTGTCGGGCGGATCTCGATCTCCGACACCGTCGCGCGGTCCGGCAGCTTCAGCGCCGCCACCAGCACCGACGCCACGTCCTCCGGCCGGACCAGCTTCTCGGCCTGCGCCATCTTGGCCGCGTCGTGACCGAACTCCGTCAGGGTCGAGCCGGGCTCCAGGATGACGACGCGAATGCCGTCCTTGCGGACCTCCTGCAGCACCGAGCGGGAGAGGCCGATCATCGCCCATTTCGACGCCGCATAGGCCGCCCGCTGCGGCACGGGGTTGCGGCCCGCGAGGGACGCCAGGGTCACCAGGGTGCCGGCCTTCTGGCGCCGCATCACGGGAATGGCGGCCCGCAGGAGCAGGAACGGTCCACGCACGTTCGTCCGGTAGACCCGGTCGAACTCGGCCGTGCTCATGGATTCCAGGAGCCCGTGGTGCCCGATGCCGGCGTTGTTCACGACGACGTCCAGGCGGCCGAAACGGCAGGTCGCGGCCTCCACGAGCGCCGCCGCGGTCCCCTCCTCGCCGATGTCGCCGGGCAGGGCTTCGACCTCGGCGCCGCGCGAGCGCAGCGCCTGGGCGGCCTCCTCCAGGGAGCCGGGCGAGCGGGCCCCCAGGACCAGGCGGGCGCCCTCGGCCGCGAGGGCCTCCGCGATGGCCCGGCCGATGCCGCGGCTGCCCCCGGTGACGATCGCGACGGCCTGTCGTAAATCCATGGGGCTAAAGTACGTCCGAGGGCCGTCTCCCCTCAAGCAGTATTGCTTGAATTGCCGATATAGGGTCCATATAATTCGCCCCCATTACCGGGGCCCCTCGACCTATTCCCATTGACGGAGGACCTATGGCGTCTGCGGCCGAAATCGAGACCAAGGTCATTGAGATCGTGTCCAAGCAGCTCGGAGTGGCCAAGGATAAGATCTCGAAGACCTCCTCGTTCGTGAACGACCTGGGCGCCGACTCCCTCGATACGGTCGAGCTCGTGATGGAAATCGAGGACGCGTTCGATCTCTCCATCCCGGACGACGCGGCCGAGAAGATTCAGACCGTGGGCGACGCGATCAGCTACATCGAGAAGAATGCCTCCGACAAGAAATAGGGTCGTCATCACTGGCATCGGCGCCATCACGCCGGTCGGCAACAGCGTCTCCGAATTCTGGAATGCCCTCCTCACGGGCAAGAGCGGCGCCGCCAGGATCACGAAGTTCGATGTGACGGGACACTCCGTCACGTTCGGGGCCGAGGTCAAGAACTTCGACCCGGGCAACTACATCGACCCCAAGGAAGCGAAGCGGATGGATCCCTTCGCCCAGTTCGCCGTCGCGGCGGCCAAGGAAGCCGTGGCGGACGCGAAGCTGGACTTCTCCAAGCTCGACCGCTTCCGCTGCGGCGCCATCATCGCGAGCGGCATCGGCGGCCTGCACGAGCTCCAGGAGCAGGACAAGAAGTACCTCGAGAAGGGCGCCGGCCGCATCAGCCCCTTCTTCGTCCCCAAGATGATGTCCAACGCCGCCTCGGGCCAGATCGCCATCGCGTTCGGCCTGGGAGGCCCCAACTGGAGCGTGGCTTCGGCCTGCGCGTCGGCGAACCACGCGATGGGCACCGCGCTCCGGACGATCCAGTACGGCGACGCCGACCTGATGCTCGCCGGAGGCAGCGAGGCGGCGCTGGAGTACCTGTCGCTCGCCGGCTTCGCCAACATGGGCGCCCTCTCGACCCGCAACGACGCGCCCGAGAAGGCGTCGCGCCCCTTCGACAAGAACCGCGACGGCTTCCTCCTCGGCGAAGGCGCCGGCATCCTGGTCTTCGAAAAGCTGGAGCACGCGCTCGCGCGCGACGCCAAGATCTACGCCGAGGTGCTGGGCATCGGCAACAGCGACGACGCCTACCACATCACGGCACCCGATCCCGACGGCACCGGCGGCGCCTACGCGATGAACCAGGCCCTCAAGGACGCCGGCCTGAAGCCCGAGCAGATCTCGTACATCAACGCCCACGGGACCTCGACGCCCCTCAACGACAAGATCGAGACCGCGGCGATCAAGAAGACCTTCGGCGACTACGCCAAGAAGATCCCGATCAGCTCGACCAAGTCGATGGTCGGCCACCTGCTGGGCGCCGCGGCGGCCGTCGAGCTCGTCGCGACCGTGTGCTCGATCCGCGACGGCGTCGTGCACCCGACCGCCAACTACGAGACGCCGGATCCGGACTGCGACCTGGACTACGTGCCGAACGAGAAGCGCAAGGTCGACGTGAAGTACGCGATGTCCAACTCGCTCGGCTTCGGCGGCCACAACTCCGCCATCGTCATCGGCAAGCTGGTCAAGTAGTTCGACCGACCCGCGCTCCCGCGGTTGACTCCCTCCCGCCCGGTGCTATACTCCCGTCGATAGAGGAGAGAGGGGGCCGGGCCGCGCCACGTCTGCGAGACCCGCCTCCCCGCGACGGGGTAGCCGGATGGCGTGGGTCCTGGACCAGATCTGGAAGCGTCTCAATCAGGAACTCTTCCGCACCCTCTCCCCCGACCGCTATTCCCTCTGGATCCGCCACGCCCTCCCCGCGACGCTCGACGAGGAACTCTTCACGTTCCACTTCTCGTCCACGCACGCGAAGGACAAGGTCGAGTCGCTGCTCCGCGACGGCGTCACGGCCGCCGCCCAGAGGGTGACGAACCGAAACGTGCGGGTGCTCTTCTCCGTCGACGGCGACGCCTTCGTGGCGCCCGCCGATACGCTGCCGCCCGCGCCGCGGCCGCCGACCTTCGCGACCTTCGTGGCCGGCGCCGGCAACCGCCCCGCGCTCTCGGCCGCCCGCGCCTTCGCGCGCGGCGGGCCCGGCGACCCCCGCTCGCTGCTGATCTACGCCGCGTCCGGCCTCGGACGCAGCCACCTGCTGCGCTCCGTCCACGCGGAGCTGTCCGGCGCCCTCTTCTTCACGGGCGACCAGTTCCGCCGGCACTCGCGGGAGGCGCACCTGCGCGACCGCATGGACGCCTTCCGCAAGAAGTGCAGCGCCGCGCCGGTCTTCCTCTTCGACGATCTCCACCTGCTCTGCGGCCACGACGAGTCCCAGGCGGTGCTGGCCGACATCCTCGCGTCGCTCGCCGAGCGCGGCGCCCGCGCGGCGCTGACCAGCGAGCGGCACCCCCGCTTCCTCGAGCGGCTCCACCGGAACCTCCGCGCCCGGCTGCGGACCGACGTCGAGGTCAGCATCGACCGACCCGACGCGGCCTGCGGGACGGCCTTCCTCCGCTCGGTGGCGCCCGCCGGGGCCCCGGACGCGGCCCTCGCGTACATCGCCGACCACGTGCGCTCGAGCCACACGGACCAGCTCTCCTGCCTGGCCCGCTTCGTCGAGCAACCGCCCTGGTCGCTCGCCTCCGCGCGCGCCGCGGTCTCGGAGTTCCTCAACCACTGGAGCCTGGGCCTGAGCTACGAGGACATCGTCCGGGCGGCCGCCGCGGACTTCGGCGTCACCGTGGGCGAGATCTACTCGCTGGGCCGCTCCCGCGAGGCCGCCGAGGCCCGGCAGGCCTGCTTCTACCTGGCCCGCAAGCTGCTCGGCCGGCCCTTCGCCCAGATCGGCGACCACTTCGGCGGCCGCGACCATTCGACCGTCCACGAAGCCTGCCGCAAGCTGGAGCGACAGCGGGGCGCGCCCCGGGAGCGACTCCGACGCCTCGAAGAAGGTCTCCAGAAGTCCTGCTAGGGGCCGAGCTGTTCCCGCAGTTCCTGAACTTCCTCCGGAAGCAGGCCGAAGGTCTCCCACCAGAAGCCGGACGGCCTGTCCCGGAACCGCTTCGCGCCGATCATCCTTCGGCCGAGCTTGAGCTTTTCCTCTCGGAGCTCCTTCTCCTTGCGCAGCCATTCCTGGAAGCGGAACTCCTCCGGACCGCCGAGCCGAGGAATGATCCGTCGAAGCAGCCGGCGGCAGACGTAGCGCCGCCCCTTGTTTCCGGGGTCGATTCGGTTCTCGTAGAGCACATCGATCGTTCGGGAGTGATCCCGGACGATGGGATGGAGATCCTGGCGAAACAAGGAGCTTCCGTCCACCCGATCAACCCCCTCCAGCAGCTGGATGATCCGCTCCCAGCCGAAACCGACATCCGTGGAATGTCCGAGAGGATTGACGAGGTTCCCGAGTTCCAGGGATCCCACGAAGACCTCGCTGCAGGTCCCTCCGATCAGGCCGTCGGACCACTCGCAGCTCCCATCCTCGAGCGTCGAATATCCGAGGTGATCCCACAAGCGGCGCTGATCCGGCCGGGAGGGATGGACGCGGACCTCGGTGACCCGGGGTTTGATGCCGAGATCGTCGAGGATCCGGTCCCACATCCGGACGGAGTCCGAATAGTCCCCTCCCCCGAAGGAGAAGTTCCCAAGCATCTGGAAGTACGTGAGGTGGGATCCGTCGCCGACGAGCTCAAGGTCGTTCGTCCGGATGCAGGATTGCAGGGAGCCGTGTCGGGTGTGATCGGGCGTCCGGAATCGATGGCGGAAGCGTTGCATCCCGCTGCAGATGAAGAGCGTGGAGTCGTCGTCCGGGATGATCCGTCGGTCCTCGACGAGCGGGAAGCCGAATTCGAGGAAGCGGCTCCGGACGACCTCGATTACGCTTGGCGGCTGACCATTTGGTTATCCTCCTGTCGTTCTCTAATTGAGGCCTTCAATCGTCCCAGGAGAACAAACCGGATCCAGGGCCGGAGGTTCAAACAAATCGGGCGAATCGCGGCCACAGCAGCCCCGGGCCCGCTTTCCTCTTCATCGAACTGCGGCGCCCCCCCGCGAGGGAGGGGCGGAGGGCCTGCCGAATTCCTGCTTCCGGGCCCGTCCCGGCGGGCACAACATTGTTGATATGAGAACCCGGGAACGTAATAATACCCGTCCTTCAGGGCTGGAATTACAAACAAGGAGAGCAGAGCCATGCCGGAGATCAAAGCCCCCTTCTACGGTCACGCCCGTCAGTACCACAGCATCAAGAAGGAAATCGACGACGCCATCTCCCAGGTCCTCGAAAGCGGCTCCTACGTCGCGGGCCCCGCGCTCAAGACGTTCGAGGGCGACCTGTCGAAATACTTCGGAACCAAGTTCGCGTGCGGCCTGAACTCCGGCACGGACGCCCTCTGGCTCGCCTTCATGGCCCTGGGGGTGAAGCCCGGCGATGAGATCATCACCACCGCCAATACGTTCTTCGCCACCGCGGAGGCCATCTGGATCGCGGGCGGCACGGCGGTGCTCGTCGACTGCGATCCCAAGACCAAGAACCTCGACCCCAAGAAGGTCGAGGCCGCCATCACGAAGAAGACGGTCGGCATCGTCCCGGTCCACCTCTACGGCCTTTCGGCCGACATGAAGGCCATCAGCGCGATCGCCAAGAAGAAGAAGCTCTGGGTCGTCGAGGACAACGCGCAGAGCATCGACGGCCACGGCCCGGGCTGGAAGCAGGGCGAGCTGTCGGACGCGGTCGCGACGAGCTTCATCATCCAGAAGAACCTCGGCTGCTTCGGCGACGGCGGCGCGCTCGTCACCAACCGCGAGGACATCGACGCCTACGTCCGCAAGATGCGCAACCACGGCTCCACGGTCCGCTCCGTCCACAGCTTCGGCTTCAACAGCCGCCTGGACGACCTCCACGCGGCCGTCCTCTCGGTCAAGCTGCGGCACATCACGAAGTGGACCGACCGGCGCCGCGAGATCGCCGCGCGCTACACCAAGGGCCTGGAGGGCACGAGCTTCGCCCTGCCCGCGAATCCCGAGGGCTATCGCCACGTGTTCCACCTCTACGTGATCGAGCACCCGAAGCGCGACCAGCTCGAGAAGGACATGCTCAACGCCGGCGTCGACGTGAAGATGCATTACCCCATCGCGATCCACCAGCAGAAGGGCTTCCCCTGGGGCAAGAAGGCGGTCGTCGCGAAGGTGCCCAACTGCGAAAAGAACGCCGCGCGCTGCCTCTCGCTCCCGATGTTCCCCGAGCTGACGAACGAGGAGGCCGACTACACGATCGAGCAGCTGGTGAAGTGGGATAAGGCGAACGGGAAGTAGGTCCCGGGAAACAGGAAACGGGAAACAGGAAACAGAAGAGGAGCCCCCACCCCCTGCCCCCTCCCCGGGGGAGGGGACGGAAAGACAGATGAGCAAGACCTACAAGGTCCTGATCGCGGGCATGGGCAAGCGCGGGCAGCATCACGCCAGCGCGTTCAGCAAGAACCCGCGCTTCGAGGTCGTCGCGATCAGCGACCCGGTCCCCGCGCAGCTCGACAAGGTAAAGGCGCTCTACCCGAAGGCGACGGCCGGCGCCGACGCGGCCGCGCTGGCCAAAGAGGTGAAGCCCGACATCTTCTGCTTCTGCACCCCGCCCCACATCCGGATCCCGCTCATCAAGACGGGGATCGAGTCGGGCGCGAAGCTCATCGCGTACGAGAAACCGATGGCGATGTCGATGACGGAAGCCCTCGACATCCGCAAGGCGGTCCAGGCGGCCGGGGTCAAGACCGTGGTCGCCCACCAGCACCGCTACGGCCCCCACTACAGCGCCGTTTACGATCTCATCCGCAGCGGCGCGATCGGCCGCGTCCACACGGTCTATGGCACCGCGGTCGGCTGGCTGATGCACCTGATCACCCACCTGATCGACTACATGCGGAGCTACACCGGCAACGCCGAGGTCGAATGGGTCATGGCCCAGGCGTCCGGCAAGGGCAAGTTCGCCGACAACCACCCCTCCCCGGACTACATCTCCGGCGTGCTCCACTTCGCCAACGGCGTCCGCGGTTACGTGGAGTGCGGCGCCGGGGCGCCCGACGTCCCCGAGGTCGACTACTGGTGGCGCAAGAACCGCGTCGGCGCGCAGGGCACCGAGGGCTTCGCCGAAGCGCTCACCGGCGGCGGCTGGCGCGCGATCACGAAGAACGGCCCCAAGTCCGGCGGCGGCGCGATGGACTACGAGCAGGACATGGCGCCCTACGTAGCCGACATGGCCGCGTGGCTCGACGACGACAAGAAGGTCCACCCCTGCGACGGCGAGCAGGCCTTCAAGGGCATCGAGATCACCATGGCGCTGATGCGCTCGGTCGTCGAGCGCGGCCAGGTGAAGCTCCCGCTCGGCCCCGGCGAACCCGAGGTCGAGGCGCTGAAGAAGTCGATGCCCGAGAAGCCCGTGATCCTGTCCTTCGAAGGCAGCCGCAAAGAGTACCCGAAGTAGAAGAAGCAAGGGCCCCCCGCAGGGGAGAGCTGTCGCGGGCGGCAGGTCTTACTTCGTCCTTCGTGCTTCTTACTTCTGCCCCACGCGCCACTTGTTGGCGAAAACCCACTTGTAGAACTCGCGGCGCTTGAGCTTCGAGGCCGCGGCTTCGTCCAGGACCACGATCGCCCGCGGATGCATCTGGAGCGCCGTCGCCGGCACCTCGGACATGATCGGGCCCTCGACCATCCGGCAGATGATGTCGGCCTTGTCGGCGCCCGAGGCGAGCATCAGGCACTTGCGGGCCTCCATGATCGTCCCGACCCCCATCGTGATCGCGTGGTTGGGCGGCGTCTTGCCGGCGCCCGCGTAGTGGGCCACGGTATCCGGCTCCAGCGTCTTGGCGCGCGTCCGCGACCCGAGCGAGGAGCCCGGCTCGTTGAAGCCGACATGGCCGTTGCGCCCGATCCCGAGGATCTGCAGGTCGATGCCGCCCACCACCGCGATGCGGTCCTCCACCAGCTGCGACTCGTCCTCGAAGTCCGCCACGTCCCCGCGGAAGAGGAAGACGTTCTTGGGCTCGTACTTCACGTGGTTGAGCAGGTGGTGGTAGAAGAAGTAGTTGAAGCTGTCGGGGTTGGAGGGCGCCAGCCCGTGGAACTCATCGAGATTGAAGAAGCGGACCTGGGCGAAGAGCTCGGGCTTGGTGCGGAGCCGCTCGTAGAGCCCGACCGGGGTCTTCCCCGTCGCCAGCCCCAGGACGAGGCTGGGCTTCCGCTGCAGTTCTTCGGTCACGATCTTCGCCGCCCGGTCGGCGAGCGCGGCGGCGTCGGCTTCGATGATAATTTCCATGCGGCGCGAGTATAGTTTCAGGGCGGAAAGCCGAAAAGAGAATTCATGAACCGGCGCGTCGCGCGCACGTCTAAGGAAGTATGAAGACTTTTCTCCTGGCCCTCGCTCTGCTCTGGACGCTGCCGGCGGGCGAGCCCTGGTGGAACAAGGAGTGGAAGTACCGGCGCCCGATCGCGGTCCGCAACCGCGGCGACAAGCCGCTCGCGAAGGGCTTCACGATGCAGATCGACGTCGATCCCGACTACCTCCAGATCCGCGACAAGTCCAAGGCCGGGCTGGAGGACTGGGCGCTGATCCGGCGCGGCGAGCGGCTGCCGCTCGTCCTGCAGCCGTCCGGCGCGAAGAACGTCCGACTCTGCTTCCGGACCGCGGCCGATATCCCTGCCGACGGCACGGACCCGTACTTCCTCTACTACGGGTCGCCGGATGCGGCCCCGCTCAAGACGTCCCCCGACGAGGTCTTCGAGCTCTGGGAGGATTTCTCCCGGCCCGAAGCGCTCGCGGAGCGCTTCCAGGTGGACAAGGACCTCACCGTGTCCGTCACCGACGGCGCGCTCATGATCCGCGAGGTCGCCAACGAGCGCACGGCGTCCTCCCCCGCGCGCCTGGCGTTCCGGAAGTTCCCGGCGCTGGACGGCTTCGAGCTCTCGCTCGACCTCGAGATGGATTCCAGCGACGCCTCCGGCGCCGCGTTCGCCGTGACCGTCAATCTCAAGGAACCCGAGGCGAACGACCCGACGATCGCGAAGAAGGTCGACGATCTGCTCGAGAAGCTCGGCGACGACAGCTGGGACCAGCGGGAGAAGGCAACGAAGGAGCTCATCGCGCTCGGCCGCCCCGCGGCGGCCCGCGTCCTCGAAGCCTCCCGCTCGACGGACGCCGAGGTGAAGTGGCGCGCCAGCCACATCCTGAAGATGATCCAGGAGAAGTACCCCGCGCCGACCTTCTCGGCGGGCGTCGCGGCCGGCCAGGCGGGCATCACGGCCGTGCTGACGTCGGTCATCGGGGCGAACCGGACGAAGACCCGGCACACCGGCGGCTGGCCGGTGCGGACCCGCATCATCCTTCAGCGCGACCCCGAGGGCGAGATCAAGGTGCTCTGGAACGGCCGCTACCCGCAGTCGGGGCTGATGCCGGGAGCGATCCGCGACGTGGCCTTCACGGTGCACAAGGCGGGCGGCGCCGCGCTGGGGACGATCAAGATCGACAACATCCTGGTTCGCCGCTTCGTCGACGAAGACTCCCGGCCCACCAGCACGATCGACCTGGAAGAAACCCGTCCTTAGACGGCGAGGCGGGAGACGCCGGCGCGCAGGTACCAGCGCAGCAGCGTCCGGACCTGCTCGTCGCCGCTGAAAAGCGCTTTCGCCTCCTCGCGGCTCGCGAAGCCGAGCTTCGCCGCCTCGTCGGGCTGGTCCCAGAGGTAGCGGACGTGCGACGCCAGGCTCTTCACGTCGCCCGGCGCCGACAGGAAGCCCGTCACGCCCTCGACGACGAACTCCGTCGCGACGCCGACCCAGGCCGTCACGACCGCGCGGCCCGCCGCCATCGCTTCCACGACGCCGGCCGGCCAGACTTCCGGCCGCGAGGACAGGTAGAGCAGGAAGCGCGCCTCGGAGATGTTGCCCTCCAGGCGGATCGGGATGTCGGGATGCAGGGCGGCCGTCTCGGCGACCCACTTGCGCGCGGTCTTGTCCTTCCGGTCCGCGAGCGCCAGGACGTAATCGCCGGCGCCCGGCACGTCCTCGCCGATCTCGATCGGGTACGGCAGGCAGGCGGCCAGGTTGTCGCCGGCGCTGCGCCCGCCCATGCCGGCGCGCGCCTTCTGGCTGGGCGCGATCACCCAGTCCGCGCGCGAGGGACGATCGTAGGCGGAGTGCACCACGGAGACGCCGTACCCCGTGAAGGCGTCGGCGAACCAGGGCTCCGACGAGAAGACGTGGATGACGTCGGGGTGGTGGATCTCCAGGATCTTGGCCACGCGGCGCTCGATGCCGACCCGGGGGAACCAGCCCAGGTCCTGGAGCTTCACCGGATGGACGATGACGACGTGCCCTGCGCGGTGAAGGCCACCGCCCAGCGCCCGCGCGGCCGAGCTCGGATGGACGCCCGGACCGTCGATGATCAGGATGTTCATGCTTCCCCCTCTCCCTCTCTCGGACTCAGGCCGACTGCGCTTCCGGCGCGGACGCCTCCGGAGCCGGCTCGGCCTCGGTGCTCGCCGCGCGGAGCTCGTGCTTGAGCTGCGCGTAGAGCTCGAAGACCTCGCGCGACAACTGACGGAAGATCTCCTCGTGCCGGGACCGGCCCGCCTCGGTGAGGTGGTAGCGGTAGCTGCGGTTCGTGTCGCCCGTGACCTCGAGCAGCCCTCGGCCGACGAGGTCGTCCACGTAGGCGTTGATCATCGTGGCGCTCACGCCGGCGGCGCGCGCCAGGCTGCGCTGGCTCACGGCCTCGCCCTTGCCGATCTCGGCGAGGACGGCCATCTCGCGGCACTCGCGGGAAGGTTTGAGCAGCTGGAAGGATCCGGTCAGCATCATCATTCAACCCCTCGGACGGTTCACCGACCGTCCGTAAGGTTATCGAACGAGTGGAACGGAGAACTGAAGATGAAAATCGTGAACAAAACAGACGGTGCTTTTTGTTACTGGCGGGCGGAGAGGATCACGTCGCAGACTTCGCGGACCGCGGCGTCGCCGCCGCGGCGGGCGGTGACCCACTTGGCGGCCTTGCGCACCGTCGGGACGGCATCCGCCACCGCGACGGGCAGCCCGACCTTGCCCATGGGCGGCAGGTCGTTCACGTCGTCGCCGACGTACGCGACGTCCTCGAACGCGATCTTGCGCGCCGCGAGAAACCCTTCGAGCGTCTTGAGCTTGTCCTCGACGCCGATGAAGACGTCGGCGATTTTCAGCTTCTCCGCGCGGCGGCGCAGGATCTCGCTCGCTTCGCCGCTGATCAGCGCGACCGCGATCCCCGCCTCGAGGACGAGGCGCAGGCCCATGCCGTCCTTCACGTGGAAGCGCTTGAGCCCTTCCCCGTTCGGTCCGTAGTACATGCCGCCGTCGGTGAGGACGCCGTCGACGTCGAGCACCAGGGCCCGGACGCGCTTGAGAAGCTTGGGGGGAACCGCGCGGCTCATGCCGAGGTGCCGGCCGAGCGCGCGACGTGGCGGCCGAGCGCCTCGATGACGTTGCGCCAGTCGTGGAGACGCAGGCGGAACTCGGTCTCGATGATTTCCGCGAGGCGCGCGACGTCCTTGAACTCCAGCGCCGCGGAGAAGCGCAGGAGCGCGTCCTGCAGTTCCTTGATCCGCGCCTCGACCGTGGTGCCCGAGGCGTCGAGGTTCTTGAGGTCGGCCATCGAGAGGGTGCCCACGTCCCGCACGGCGCGCAGGAGGATGTCCCAGCTGTAGAAGGTCTGGTCGGCCTTCTCGAGCGTCTTGGCGTACTCGCCGGCGTTGGCGCAGGCCAGCGCCTCCTCCTGGGTCTTCTCCATGTTCTTGAGGTGGCCCAGGAGGCCCGAGAGGGTGCCCACGGAGAACTGGAACGGGTCGCCGGTCTTCACCTCGAGGAGGCCGAAATCGCCGGGCGGCTGCTGCCCCTTGGGGCCGAGCTTGTCCACCTCGATGCGCTCGCCGTCGAGGATGAAGGCGACGACGATGCGGCGCCGCGATGAAATATTGCGCTTGAGGGCTTCCAGCACCGCCAGGAGGGTGGTGCCGGCGTCCGGCGTCATGAGACCCGTCTTCCCGTCGACGACCACTTCCATACCCCGGCGATGATAGACGGCCCCTTCAGGAGCGTCAACCTATTTGCCGATGAAAATGTGGGATTTCATCTTCTGGAGAGGGGACATGAAACTGCTGCCGGCCTCCCTGTTCGTCGCGCTGGCCTGTTCCGGATGCGCCGAACCCCGCGCCACCCAGCTGCTCTCGGACGACCTCGAGCCCGCGGTCACCCAGATGACGACGGGCCGCTCCGGCGGCGACCAGGACCCCGACGCCTCCCGCGACGGCCGCCTGCTCTTCTACGCCTCGACTTCCCACGGCGACACGGCCGACCTCTACGTGAAGACCGTCGGCTCGAACGTCTCCACCCGTATCAGCTCGGGGCCCGGGGACAAGCGCTTCCCCCGCGTGAGCCCCACCCAGCCCCGCACGATCGCGTACTGCTCCAACGAGCGGGGCACCTGGGAGCTCTGCCTGATCCCGGACTACGTCGACGCCCCGTCCAAGTCGGTCGTCCTGAGCGAGCCCGGCACCGACAACCTGCATCCCAGCTGGTCGCCCGACGGCAAGAAGATCGTCTACTGCTCGACGCACGACCGCGCGGGCGGCGAATGGGTGCTGAAGATCAAGGACCTTGCGACCGGGAAGACGACCGTCCTCGAGGACGCCGACGGGCTCCTGCCCGACTGGTCGCCCGCGGGCGACCGCATCGTCTTCCAGCGCATGAAGCGCCGCGACGACTGGCTCAGCTCGATCTGGACGCTCGACCTCGAGAACGGCGCCGCCCGCAACGTCACCTGCGTCTTCTCGAACGACGACTGGGCGGCCATCAACCCCGCCTGGTCGCCCGACGGCCGCCGCATCGCCTTCGCGACGGTCGGCAAGAGCCGCGCCCGCGCCGGCGTGATGAACGAGGCGGACGACGTCTGGGTGGTGGGCGCCGACGGCATGAACCCGACGCGCCTCACGACGGCCGCCTCGGCCGACTGGATGCCGGCGTGGTCCCTCGACCGCATCTACTTCGTCAGCGACCGCTCCGGGAGTCCGCGCATCTGGAGCCTGCAGGCACCATAGGATCCCTCCTCCGGGCTTGAAGCCGTAGCCTTCATCGAGGAAGATCCACTTCGATGCCGGCACAACCGCTCCTTCAGGTCCTAGACCTTTCGAAGCGCTTCGGCGACCGCAAGGCCCTGGACAAGGTCTCCCTGACCGTAAAACCCGGCGAGATCGTCGGCGTGCTGGGCCGCAACGGCGCGGGCAAGACAACCCTCTTCAAATCGCTGATGGACCTGCTGCTCCCGGATGAGGGCGAGATCCACGTGTGGGTCAATGCGACCTACGTCGCCCAGGAACCTTCGCAGGTCGAAGATCGACGCCTGGAGATCTCCCGAGCCATCAGCACCCGACCTGCGCTTCTGTTGCTCGACGAGCCTTTCTCGGGCGTTGACCCGATCCAGGTGCAGCAGCTCAAACGCCTGATTCTGGATCTGCCTCGCCAGGGTACAGGCGTGTTGCTCGCCGATCACAACGCAGCAGAAACGCTGGGTATCTGCGACCGCGCGTACATACTGCACGAAGGGCGGATCCTGGCGCACGGCACACCGGGAGAATTGTCGAAGGGCTGAGGTCGGAGTTCTGCTTCTTCCCCCGCAGGGGGACTGGAGGGGGGAACGGTCCGGGTCGGTGTTCCTGGTTCTGGGTTCTGGGTTCGGTGTTCTGGGTTCGGTGTTCGGTTCTAAGCCGGGAGCAACCCCGACCGGCCCTCATCGAGCCGAGTCGGGGTCTCCCGGGGGATCTCATAGGAATCCGCAGCTCAGCACACGCTTGCGCTTGTGCCGCCCCGCTCTCTCCCGCTGGCGCGCCCAACCGATCCCCCGGTATGGGCTGCGCTCCGGATTCCACACGAGAGCCGCTAGTGCTATCGTCGGCGCTGCAGGTTCAACTTGAGATGAAAGAGACGCGCCGTCGCATTTCTGCGGATTACTGCGACTTCACGTCCGCCTTGATGAGCCCCGCCGCGTGCAGCGCCTTCACGACGTCGACCAGCTGCTGGTCCGTCAGCGCGGGGCCGACGCGGTCCATGAACTCGGAGAGCGTCTGGCCCTCCTTCGCGTGGAAGAGCCCGGGACGCGTCCCCGGCGCCGGCGCGGGAAGGATCACGCTGCCGGCCCGCAGCCGCACCTCGCCGGTCCAGGACACCGCCTTCGTCCCGTCGTTGATCACCACCGAGGCCGTCTCGCTCCGGTAGAAGGTCACCGGCTGGTTCAGGATCACCTCGAGCCAGCGCACCGGCTCCTGCTCGTAGTCCACCGCGGGCGCCACGCCCGTCACCTCGCGGTACTCCGCCGCAGAGGGGATCCGGACTTCGATCAGGCCGCCGTCGACCGCCGCCGCGACATCCCGCTTCCCGTTCGAGCCGGACAGCGCGCCGGCGTTGATCTGGAACGTCAGCTGGCTGGCTTCCGTCAGGTCCGGCTTCTTCAGGACCAGGCTGAACGACTTGCGGCCCGACTTCTCCTTCACGAACGTGTGCTGGAGGGGCTTCTCGACGATCGCGCCCGCCGGAATCGTCCCGACGGTCTGGTTGGCCCGGCGCGCGTCGCCCTGCACGATCAGCCGGCCCGACGCGAGCGCGTAGATGTTGGGGTCGCGGCGCCCCATCGGGCCGCGCAGGTCGGTGATCTGGAGCTCGCCGCCCGCAAGCGACTTGGCGTCGCCGACCACCGAGACGCTCACGTCGATCCGAGTGCCTTCCTTCTGGAACGCCGCCAGCTCGGCCGAGACCAGCACGAGCGCGGCGTTGCGCGCGTTGAGCTCCTGCACCGCCACGTCGGGCGACACCAGGTTCTGCAGCATCGCGCGGACCACCCGGGCCGATTCGCCGCGGGGGCTGTCGCCCTGGCCGTTGAGGCCCGTCACGACGCCGTAGCCGCGGATCTTGTTCGCCCGAGCGCCTTCGACGTCGACGAAGTCCTTCACGACCTGGGCCTGCGCGGCCGAGGACGCGGCAAGGATTGCGGCGAGGGCGACGATCAGCTGCTTCATGGCACGTTCTCCACGTCCCGTCCGGGTTAAGTTCCCGGGAACGGGCGGGCCAAGGGGCCCGCCCGTCCCAGGGCTCCGGAGAGGGGTTATGAAAGGAGTTCCGCCGGGAGGCGGACATCCCTGCATGTTTGGGAAGGCGCGAGGGGGTCATCCCCCGGGACCCTCGCGCCGTGCAGATCGCTCGTCGGACCGTCGTAGACCACCGACAGGTTCACGACGCTGTCGGAGGACGTCTTGTTCTGGGTCACGTTCGCCGCGGCGACCTCGCCGGTCAGCCGCAGGACTTCCTCAACGCCGTTCACCGTGCGCCGCTTGAGCGCCTGGAGGACCAGCGTCCCGTTCGGGCGGATGTCGATCACCTCCGCCGTGATGCTCTGGCCCGCCGCGGCGGACTCCTTGCCGTCGAAGCGGACCCACTGCTTCAGCTCCTTGTCCCAGCGCGGGCGCGCCTCCTTGCCGGCGGGCGCCTTCGCGGGTTCCGGGAACTGGATCTGGACGTGGTCGTGCTTCTTCAGCGCCGGCTTCTTCGGCGGATCGTAGGGCGAGGCGTCGTCCTGGATCAGCGACTGCAGCGCGAGAAGCATCGCGACGGCGATCATCGGGAGGCCTCCACGACGTCGACCCGCGTGCCGCTCGCGACCTTCGCGCGGAGCCGGTTGCGGGACGTGACGAACTCCAGGCTGATCTCCTGGCCGGGCGCGCCGTCTTCCAGGGCCCTCGCGTCGACCTCGTAGCCCGAGGAGACCGCGCGGACGACGTCGCCCCTCTTGACGGCGGGCTTGAGCCGGAGCTCCGCGGCCGTGACGGCGGCGCCCTGGCGGATGCGGACCGCGGGCACGGCGCCCACGAAGGCCGCGACGTCCGCGGGGCGCTCGTCCTCGGTCAGCTCGACCCGCTTGATCTCGAGGTCGGCGCGGTCGATCGCCCGGCCGGGGGCCAGGTCGCGCGCCGCGAAGACCGCGTCGCGGACGCGGAAGATGCGGGCGACGACGTCGACCTTCGTGCCATTGGAGAGCAGCGCGGCGTAGCCGGCGCCGCGGGATTTGATCTCGACGACGTCGACGCCGTCGGGGCAGGTCTCGGGCTGGAGCTGGAGCACGCGCACGGACACTTCGTCGGCCCGCAGGCCCGCCTCGCGCTCCATCAGGTGGCGCTTGATCTCGAACGCGACCGCGCGGGAGAGCGGCTCCGAGGCCGTGGAGAGTCCCGAGGACACCTCGACGCGCTCGCCGCGCCAGGCGAAGGCGGCGGGATCGACGCCGCGGCGCTCCAGCTCGCGGCGGATCTCGTCGAGCGTGACGGTGCGGGTCTTCCCCTCCTCGGGCGCGCGGCCGAGGTAGACGTCCGCGATGCGCAGGCGGGCGGCGGCGTCGCTGCGGTCGGCGTCGACGAGGTCGATCACCCGGACCCAGCGGCCGCTGACGGTCGCCTTCTCCTTGAGCGCGATCGTGTCCGTCTCAAGGAGCGTCAGGAGCAGGAGGGCGATCGTCACGACTTCCTCCGCAGATTGTTCACGCTCTGGAGGATTTCGTCGGCCGCCTGCAGGACGCGGTTGTTGAGTTCGAAGGCCCGCTGCGCCTGGATGAGGTCGGCGAGCTCGCGCATCGGGTCGACGTTCGACTGCTCGAGGTGGCCCTGGCGGATCCCGCCGATCTGCCCTTCCCGCGCCTCGCCCGCGGCGTCGGTGGCGCGGAAGAGGCTCCCGCCGGCCGACTGCAGGCCCGCGGGATTCTGGAACGTCGTCAGCTCGATCTGCCCCAGCTCCTGGGGCTCCTCGCGGTCCGGGTAGCTCCCCTGGACCAGGCCCGCGGCATCGATCATCAACTTGGTATAGCCGGGAGGCACCACCACGGGCGGATCGACGAGGTAGCCCTCGGCGGTCGCCAGGTTGCCGTCCGCGTCGAGGCTCAGGTTGCCCGCGCGGGTGAAGGCGACGCTGCGATCGGGCAGGAGGACGCGGAGGAAGCCGTCGCCCTCGACGGCCAGGTCCAGCTCGCGCTGCGTGGCCTGGAGCTTCCCGGCGTCGAAGACCCTCGAGGTCGACTGGAGGCGGACGCCGGAGCGGTCGAGGAGGTCGGCGAAGCTCGCGCGGCTGCGCTTGTAGCCGATGCTGTTGGCGTTGGCGAGGTTGGCGGCGATGAGGTCGATCTGCTGCAGGAGGGCGCGGCCGCCGGTGGCGGCGATCGCGAGCGCGCGGATCGACATGGCGGACCTCTATCGGACGGGACGGGCGAACTCGTTCACCGTGCGCTCGAGGGTCGCATCCAGGATGCGGATCATCTGGAGGTTCGCCTCGAGCGCACGGAGGGCCCGGGTCAGCTCGGCCGAATCGAGCGCGGGATCGGCAGTGGACCGCTCGAGAGTCCCCTGCTGGATCCGGCTTCCGGCGGCGGCGCCGAGCGCGCTGCCCCGATTCTCGACGAGGTTGTCCCCCCGCTTGGCCAGGCGGGCGACGTCCTCGAACTCCACCACCCCCAACTGTCCGTTTTCCACTTCCCCCTGATAGAGCGTCCCGTCCTCGGCGATGCGGAGGCTGCCGGCGGCCGCGGCGTCGAGCGCGATGCCGCGCCCGTCCGAGGCCAGGACCTGGCAGCGCCCGTCGGCGGTGACGAGACGCCCCGAGCTGTCGATGTTGAAGTTGCCCGCGCGCGTGTAGTAGTCGGCGCCGCTCTCCAGGTCGCGGACCGTGAAGTAGCCGGGGCCGGCGATGGCGAGGTCGAGCGGGCGGCGGGTCTCCTCGAGCGAGCCGTCGCGGCGATCGGCCGCGACGACGGCCTCGAGGTTGGCGCGGAACCCGACCAGGTCGCGGCGGAAGCCGACGGTCGCGACGTTCGCCAGGTTGTTGGCGAGGACGTCGACCTTGGCGGACTGCGCGAGCGCGCCGCGGCCCGAGATCGCGATTCCGGTCGTCGACATCAGAGCACCACCGTCCGGAAGAACGCGAGCGCCGCGACCCACCAGGGGCGGCGGGCGGCGATCGTGCGCGACGCGGCCTCGGCGGCGGCCAGCAGCCGCTCCACCTCGGTCTCCAGCGCGTTTTCGAGTTCCATCGGCGCGAGTAAAAGCAACCCGCGTGCCAATTCCTTCCCCGGAGGGAAGCCGTCATGGGGACGGAAGTTCCTTCCGAGCTCCGTTGCGGAGCGACAGAAACTTCCGACTGTTCAGCTCCTGAGCGGTTCGGGTAGAGTGGGCTCGTGAAGCGTTCGACGAAAATCCTGTTGATCAGCGCCGCTCTTGTGGTTGTCCTGCCGCTGATCGTCTGGTCTGGAGCCCTGCTGTACTGGCACGTCCGGATCCGCTCGTCTCTACGGAACCTGGAAACCCAATGGGGATTCGGAACGGCGACGAATGAATTCCATGAAGGGCACGATCGTCTCTTGCTGTGGACCGCGGGCTGCCGCGCCTTTCCCTATCTGGTCGCGTCGCTGGAAGAGGACGGCACTCACGAGCTTTATCACCTCCTGCTGTTTAATCAGGTTCACGACCTCGCATCAGCCCACGGCAGGACCAGTCCGACTGCTCCGCCCCAGGAGCCATTCGGGGCCGTGCTGGGCGTGCTCGACCCGAATCGTTGCTCCGGCAACGGTCCCCCGGGACGTCGGCGCTGCACCCTGGAGCTCACGCAGTGGTGGCACACGGAGGGCTCGCGCTGGCACCAATGGTGGCGAGTGTGGACGCGCGCCTGCCCAGTCGACTAAAACCTCCGACTGTTCAGGTTCCGAACATTGCGCGGTAGACTAATCTTATGAAATACGTCCTCAACGCCATCTTCGGAGCCCTGGTGCTGGCCCTGATCGTCTGGGTGGGCCTCTACCTCTACTGGCACGTCAAGATCTCGGGGGCGCTCAGCACGCTCAAGACCCAGTTCCCGCCCACCATCATTGACCGGACGGCCGACCCCTTGAAGGGCGAGGCCTTCGACACGCTGTCGGGGGCCGGCTGCCGCAGCCTTCCCGTCCTGGTGGGCGCCCTGGATTCCGGCAACAATCCGGAGCTGATGTACGATGCCTTCTTCCGGATCTTCAGGGACCAGCTTCCGTCGCCGGAGGGCAATCCCGACGCCAAGACCCAGTTGCAGTTCCTGGAGGACAACCGCGTCTTTCTCTCGGACAGCATCGAGCGGCGCCGCGAGAAGGTCGGCCGGGTCCAGGCGTGGTGGAAGGACAACGGGCCCCGCTATCACCAGGACTGGCGCCTCTGGTCGTCGAAGTGCTCGGCCCCGTAGGCGGAACGGTTCGCCGATCGGACAGGGTGGCCGACGTCAGGCCGCCGGGCGGCCGAAGATGAGGCGGCCGGCCGAGGTCTGAAGGACGTTGGTGACCGTGAGCTCCACCTGCTGGCCGATCTTCGAGGCGCACTCCTCGGCCACCACCATCGTGCCGTCGTCCAGGTAGCCCACGCCCTGTCCCGGGCTCTCGCCCGTGCGGATCACCTTGATCGACAGCTTCTCGCCCTGGAGCACGACCGGCCGCAGCGCGGTCGCCACGTCGTTCACGTTGATGACCTCGACGCCCTGGACCTGCGCCACCTTGTTGAGGTTGAAGTCCGTCGTCACGATCCGCGCGTCCAGCGTCTTGGCGAGCTTCACGAGCTTCGCGTCGACCCCCGAGATGTCCGGGAGCTCGACCTCGTGGACCTCCACGCCCTTCGACTTGCGGAGGCGGTTCAGGATGTCCAGGCCGCGGCGGCCGCGGTTGCGCTTGAGCTTGTCCTGAGAGTCGGCCACCTGCTGGAGCTCGTTGAGGACGAAGCGGGGCACGATCACCGTGGTGTCGATCACCTTCGTGTCGATCACGTCGGCGATCCGCCCGTCGATGATCGCGCTCGTGTCCAGGATCGCCGGCTTCGAGCCGCCCGACTCCCGCTTGAGCTCCACGAAGGGGATCACGAACTTGAAGTCGTCCTTCATGTGCAGGATGACCAGGATCGAGAGGAAGCTGAGCACCACCGTGATCGAGATCGACCGGTAGGACCTCATCACCGGCTCGGTGTTCGGCAGCACCAGGTCGAGCGTCACGTTGATGAAGTAGGACACCAGGCAGCCGACCAGGAGGCCGATCATGAGCGTCGACAGCACCGACGCCACCCGACGGGTGAACGCGAGCTCGACGAGGACGAAGCAGAGACCCGCCCCGAGTCCGGCCGCGAGCCCGCCCATGGCATGCTTGTAGACCTGGTCGCCGATCGCCACGCCCAGCACGGCGCAGACCCCGACAAAGAGGGCGCGAACGATGTGGAGCATATCTACAGAATGTTTTCGAACGGATAGAACAGTTTTCTGTACTCGTCCTGACAATAGCGGTCGGTCATGCCCGCGATGTAGTCGGCCACCGCGCGGTGCACGCCCTGCTGCGTCGCCCACTCCTGGAAGCGCGGCGGAAGCATCGCGGGGTTCGCCGAGTAGGCCCGGAAGAGGTCGGCGATGAAGCGCTTGGCCTTCTCGGACATGATCAGGACGCGGTAGTGGCGGTAGACGTTCTGATTGAGGAAGTACTGGAGCGCCTTCTTGAGGCGGTCCATCTCGGGGGAGAAGCGGACGGCGGCCTCCTTGGCCGCCCGCACGGCCTCGATCGAGTCCAGCTTCAGCCGCTTCACGTTCGCGAGCGTGGTCTCCACCAGGTCCGTCACCTCGAGGTTGATGATCTGCCGCACCGCGGCGCGGATCCGCATCTCGCCCTCGAGGTTCGACCCCTCGGTCGCCTTCCGCCAGACCTCGAGGGTCGCGAGCTGCTCCTCCGTCAGGAGGCCGGCCTTGACGCTGTCGTCGATGTCGTGCGCGTCGTAGGCGATCGAGTCGGCGATGTCGACGACCTGCGCCTCCAGAAGCGGCGCCCACTCGGGGTGGTACTCGGCCTCCACGTCCTTTCGGCCGGGCCAGCCGTGCTTGCGGATCGACTCGCGCGTCTCGTAGGTCAGGTTGAGCCCGGGGAAGCCCGGGTAGCGGTGCTCCAGGATCTCGACCACGCGGAGGCTCTGGCGGTTGTGCTCGAAGCCCCCGTGGGCCTTCATGCACTCGTCGAGGGCGTCCTGGCCCGAGTGGCCGAAGGGCGTGTGGCCCAGGTCGTGGCCGAGCGCGACGACCTCGCAGAGGTCCTCGTTCAGCCCCATCGCGCGGGCGATGGTGCGGGAGATCTGGGCCGCCTCGGTCGAGTGGGTCAGGCGGGTGCGGTAGTAGTCGCCTTCGTGGTTGACGAAGACCTGGGTCTTGTACTGGAGGCGGCGGAACGCGGCGCAGTGGATGACCCGGTCGCGGTCGCGCTGGAAGGCGGTGCGGAACTCGTGCTCGACCTCCGCGTCCTTGCGGCCGACGGAGCGCCCGCTCTTCGCCGCGAAGGGCGCGAGCGTCTGCTCTTCCCGCTGTTCCAGTTCCTGCCGCGTAATCATCGCTATAGAAAAAAGGGGGGCCGCGAGGCCCCCCCTTTCCTTCTCTTCTCTATTCTTTATTCTCTATTCTCGGGGTCGTCACTTCTTGACCCCAATGATCTCGTCGATCCACCCGAGCAGCTCCTTGAGCTCGGAGAGTTGCGTATCCGCCATATGCGCGATCCGGAACGTCTTCTCCTTGAGCTTGCCGTAGCCCTCGGAGATCACCGCGCCCCGCTCGTAGAGCTTGTCGTAGAGCTGCTTCACGGTGACGTCCTTGCGGGTGTTCTCGACGCAGGACACGGTCGTGGACCAGCAGCCCTTCGCGGGGAACATCTTGAAGCGGTCGTTCGCCCAGTCCTGGCAGGTCTGCGCCATGTCGCGGTGCCGCTTCCAGCGGTTCTCGAAGCCTTCCTTCTCCATCCGCTTCATCTGCACGTCGAGCGCGTAGATGAGGCTGATGACCGGCGTCTCGGGCGTCTCGTTCTTCTCGTCGGTCTTCTTGAACTGGTGCAGGTCGAAGTAGTGGCCCTTGTTGGGGACCTTGGCGGACTTCGCCATCGCCTTGTCGGAGGCCCAGACGACCGCGAGGCCGGGGGGCAGGCCGAAGGCCTTCTGGGTGCCGGCCAGCAGGTAGTCGATGCCCAGTTCGTCGGGATTGATGGGAACGCCGGCGAGGGAGCTCACGGCGTCGACCGCGAAGGAGACGTCGGGATACTTCTTCATCACGTCACAGATCTCGCGGAGCGGGTTGAAGAGGCCCGTGGACGTCTCGTTGGAGACGAGCGTCAGACAGTCGTACTTGCCCGTGGAGAGCAGCTTGTCGATCTCCTCGGGGCGGTTGGGCTGGCCCCACTCGACGCCGTACTTGTCGGACTCCTTGCCGTTCTCGAGCGCGATCTCGTGCCAGCGCTCGGAGAAGTTGCCGCAGGTGCAGGAGAGCACGCGCTTGGCGCAGAGGTTGCGCAGGGCGCCTTCCATGGCGCCCGTGGAGCTGGACGTGAAGAGGTAGATCTGCCCCTTCTCGGTGCCCAGCATCTTGCGGAGGCCGGCCTTCGCGCTGGAATGGATCTTCTGGTAGTCCTTGCCGCGGTGGGAGATCATCGGCACCGCGCAGGCCTGGAGAATCTCGGGGTGCACTTCAACGGGTCCGGGGATCCACAGTCTCTTATGTCCCATATCATTCCTAGCTGATGTTCAGTTTGCAGAGCAACAACCCCGTCAGAAGTTTCGGATAGAAGTCCGTCGACTTCTGGGGGAACTTTTCCCCGTTCTTCACGACCTTCTGGATCTGGTCCATCCGCACCGGGTTGACGAGGAAGGCAACCTGGTACGGTCCGGTCGCTCGGACGTGGTCGATCGTCTCGTCCGCCGATCGGTAGAAGTGCACGTTCTTCTCCGCGGCGAGCTGCTCGGGGCCGATGCCCAGGAGCTTCTCCAGGATCAGCGTGTGCAGCAGGCAGACGTCCAGCGAGCGCCAGTCCTCGGAGCGCTTGTCCTTCACCTGGGCGGCGGCCGCCTTCACGTCGCGGGTCACGAAGAGGTAGTGCGACTTCGAGCCCTTGGCGACGGCGCCGAAGCAGGGCTTCGACATGCCCTCGACCCTCAGGTCCTCGAGCAGGTCGCGCCGCGCCTCCTTCTCCTCCTTGTCGCTGTTGAAGGAGTACTCCCGGATGTCGAAGGCGCTCTTGGCCGCGTTGAGCACCTTCGCCATGTCGAAGTTCGCGATGTCGTAGCAGAGACGATGGGTGCCGAAGATCGTGAGCTCGTCGTCCATGTTGACGAGCGTGGCCAGCACGTTGTCCGGCGTCTCGGTGCCGGTCGCCTTGATGCCCTGCTTGGCGCACTGCTGCTTGTAGTTCCAGCTGGTCTCGTAGCGGTGATGGCCGTCGGCGATGATGCACTCCGACGCCTCGACCGCCTTCTGGATGGCCTTGATCTTCTCGGGGTCGTCCAGGCGCCAGACCTTGTGGGTCTCGCCCAGGTCGTCCTTCGCCTCGAAGTCGGGCTTGCCCTTGGCGAACTCGTCGCCGATCGTGTTCACGATCTTCTTGGCATCGGGATAGAGCAGGAAGATGTTCTCGGTGTGGGTCTTGGTGGCGCTGATCAGCGCGAGGCGGTCCGCCTTGGGCCCGCTGTGCGTCTGCTCGTGGGGCAGGATCTTGCCCTTGCCGGGCTCGTCGATCTGCACCAGCGCCACGAGGCCCTTGCGGGTCTTCACGCCGCTGGGCGTCTTGTAGATCTGGTGGTAGACGTAGAACGCGGGCTTCGGATCCTGCACCATCACGCCGCTCTTCAGCCACTCGTTCAGCGTGGCCGCCGCGCCCTGGTACTTGTCCTTGCCCGGCTCGTCCTTCCGCAGGATGACCCGGATCAGGTTGTGCTCGTGCTTCTTGTAGTACTCGTCCTGAAGCGCCGGGTTGATCTTGTCGTAGGGCTGGGTCGTGAGGGGCGTCAGGTCCTTCGTCTTCGACGTGTCGAAGTGGACGCCCTTAAACGGATAGATTTTCGGCATTGCTCGCTCCGCAAACGCGCTCGTAGAGCGCTTCATATTGGGGAACCACCCGGTCGACGTCAAACATTTCTTCGGCCCGGCGCCGCCCGGACTCGCCCATCGTGCGGCCCAGGTTCTCGTCGCGCAGAATCTCCACCGCGGCCCGGGCCAGGCCTTCCACGTCGCCCACCGCGACGATGCGCGCGCAGGCCTCGCTGACGACCTCGTGGACGCCGCCCGCGTCGGTGGCCACCACCGGCACGCCGCAGGACATCGCCTCGAGGACCGACATCCCGAAGCCCTCGAACTCGCTGGTCGACAGCAGCAGGCCCGCCCCGCGGAGGTGCTCCGCGACGTCCGGGTCCTCCCCGACGAAGCGGACGTGCTTCTGGATATTCAGCTTGGCCGCCAGCGCGCGGACCTCCGGCTCGTCGGGCCCCTTCCCCACCAGGACCAGCGTCGCCGGGACGCGGCGCCGGACGAGGTAGAAGGCCCGCAGGGCGTCGAGCGTGCGCTTCACGGGGCGGAAGTTCGAGACGTGCACGATCGCCGGGCCGCGCCGGGGCGAGGGCGTGAAGCGCCGCGTGTCCACGAAGTCCGGGATCACCTGGATCGGGCAGGAGATCTCAAACCAGGACGGCGTCTTGTCCCGGAGGAAGGCGCTGACCGCCGTGACGGCGTCGCTGCGCTCCAGGCCGAACTTGGTCGCGCGCGCGAACGACGCGTCCTGCCCCACCAGCATGATGTCGGTCCCGTGAAGCGTCGTCACCGTGCGCAGCTTGCGGCCCGACATCTCCTTGGCCAGGAAGGCGCTCACCGCGTGCGGGTAGGCGTAGTGGCAGTGGAGCAGGTCGAGCTCCACCTCGGCGATCTTGCAGGCGGCGGCCATGCCGTAGGACGGGTACTCGAAGAGCGGGTACTGCGGGATCGTGATCTCGTGGTGGTGGAAGCGCTCGCTGACCGGGCGGAGCCGGAAGGGCGGGCGATAGCTGAAGAGGTGGATCTCGTGGCCGCGCTCGGCCAGCGCCATCCCCAGCTCAGCGGCGATGACGCCGCTGCCGCCGGACGTCGGATAGCACAGGATGCCGATCTTCATTCGAGAATCGCGTCCGCCTCGATCTCCACCACCATCTCGGGATCGATAAGCTTGGAAATCTGGATCATCGCCGTCGCCGGCCGGATGTCCTTGAACACCTCGCCGTGCGCACGGCCGTACTCCTCCCAGCGCGAGATGTCGGTGACGAAGAGCCGGGTGCGGACCACGTCCTTCAGGGTCGCGCCGCCCTTGGCCAGCGCCTTCTCGATGTTCTTCAGCGTCTGGATGGTCTGCTGATAGGGGTCGCCCGGCCCGACGATCTTGCCGTTCTCGTCGGTGGCCGTCGTGCCCGAGACCGCGATCGTCTTGCCGACCTTCACGGCGCGCGAATAGCCGACGATGGGCTCCCACTTGGACCCCGTCGAGATGTTCTGGCGGCTCATCGTTCCTCCGAAGCCCGAATTCCGAAGCCCGGACCCCGGGCTTAGTGCTTGAAGTGACGCATCCCGGTGAGCACCATCGGGATGTTGCGCTTGCGCGCGACCGAAATGACCTCCTCGTCGCGGATCGACCCGCCCGGCTGGATGACGGCCGTCGCACCCGCGTCCAGGCAGGTCTCCAGCGCGTCGGGGAACGGGAAGAACGCGTCGCTGGCCACCACCGAGCCCTTCGCGCGGTCGCCGGCCTTGCGGACGGCGATGAAGGCCGAGTCGAGGCGGCTCATCTGGCCGGCCCCCACGCCCACGACCTTCTCGTCCTTGGCGAGGACGATCGCGTTCGAGCGCACGTGCTTGCAGACGGTCCAGGCGAACTGGAGGTCCCGCATCTGCGCGTCGTCGGGCTGGCCCACCACGGGCTTGAGCTCCGCCGTCAGCGCGTCGTCGGGCGACTGCACCAGCATGCCGTCCCGGATGGTGCGGACCTGGACCCAGCCGCTCCCGTTCGGGGCGGCCGTGCCGGCCTCGAGGATGCGGAGGTTCTTCCCCCACTTGGTCTTCTCGCGAAGGACGTCGACCGCGCCCCGCGCATACTGGGGCGCGATGATGCCCTCCAGGAAATTCTCCTTCACCGCGATCGCCTCGGCGGTCGCGACGTCGACGATGCCGTTGAACGCGGCGAGGCCGCCGTAGGCCGAGACCGGGTCGCCTTCGAGGGCCTTCTTGAACGCCTCGAGCGCCGTCTCGGCGCAGCCGGCGCCGCAGGGGTTGTTGTGCTTGACGATCACGCAGGCGTTGCGGCGCAGCTCTCGCGCCAGCTCGAAGGCGCTGTCGAGGTCGAGCAGGTTGTTGTACGAAAGCTCCTTCCCGCCCAGGAACGTCGCGTGGGCGACGGAGGGGGCGGTGCGGATCGACGAGCGGTACGAAGCGCCCTTCTGGTGCGGGTTCTCGCCGTAGCGCAGGTCGTCGATCTTCTCGAACTGCAGCGTCAGCAGGTCCGGGAAGTCCTCGCGGCCGCCCAGGTAGGACGCGATCGCGCCGTCGTAGCGGGCGGTGTGGTTGAACGCCTTCACGGCCAGCTCGCGCCGGAGCATCTCGCTCGTCGAGCCGTCGCGCCGCCGCAGGTCCTCGATGACGCGGTTGTAGTCGGCCGGGTCGGTGACGACCGTGACGTACTTATGGTTCTTGGCAGAGGAGCGGATCATCGACGGGCCGCCGATGTCGATGTTCTCGATGGCCTCCTCGAAGGCGACGTTGGGCCGGGCAACGACTTCGCGGAAGGGGTACAGGGTGACCACCACGAGGTCGATCATCTTGATCCCCTGCTTCTCCGCCTGCGCCTGGTGCTCCTTGGAGTCCCGGACGCAGAGGATGCCCCCGTGGATCTTGGGGTGCAGGGTCTTGACCCGGCCGTCCATGATCTCCGGCGAGCCCGTGTACTCGGAGACGTCGGTGATCTTGATGCCGGCGTCCCGGAGCGCCTTGGCGGTGCCGCCGGTGGAGAGGATTTCGATGCCGAACTCGCTGAGCCGGCGCGCGAACTCCACGATGCCGGTTTTATCGAAGACGCTGACGAGAGCCGTGCGAATCTTCATCGGTGGGCGGCATTGTACGAGCGTCGCTGGACGGAGTCAACGTAAGGCGGAGCGTCGCGGACAAATGCCCGAAGACGCTCGAAGATTATCCGGATTGTTCGCGGGTGATGACGTCCGCGAGCTCGCTCGACAGCTCGAGGAGCCGCGGGGCCTGCGACGCGCGATAGACCGAGTCGTTGCTCACGAGCAGCCAGGAGCCGGCGACGTCGACCGTGCAGCGGACGCGCTCGAGGAAGAACTTCGCGAGGCGCGGGGTGACGAAGCGGCGCGCGAACGCCGGGTCGGGGCTGTTCACGTAGAAGCGGCGCGAGAATTCGGGCATCGAGGGGAAGTCGATGTCCTCGTAGCCCAGCAGCGCGGCGGCCTTGTCCACCAGGCGCTCCGGCCGGATCAGGATGGGCGGGAGCGAGACGCCCATCTGGGCCGCGACGGCGGAACGAGTGTGGGTCCGGCGATGTTCCCGCTCGTCGCTCCAGAGCCAGGAGCGTCCCGCCCGGTAATAGTGGACCGTGACCCACTGATAGTCGAAGAACGCGAGCTTGCGGCCGCGGCGCTCGCCCGTGATCGTATTGATGCCCGCCTGGAAGTCCCCGCCCGCCTCCTTCGCCTTCTCGATGCAGCGGAAGCGGTCGACGGCGTCGCGGAGCTCGCGGGGCAGGCCGAAGTTGAAGTTCATCCCCAGGCGCCGCGCCGCGCGGTCCAGGCCCATCTGGCGCCGCGTCTCCGAGACCTGGACCAGCACCCAGCCCAGGGCCAGGGCGGCCAACGCTCCGAACAGCAGCACGTATCCCATGTTCCGGTTAGACCGCGCCGCGGCACGCTTCTTGCATGGATTCCGGGGACGGCCGCCGGCGCCGCGGATCCGCGCCCGGGTGCGCAATTCGCTTCACAGCGCGGCCCCCGGATCGTCCAACGCAGGGAGTGAAATGGCAGAGTTGACGCTCACGAGCGGCGCCCCTAGAATCGGGCCCCTCAACATGTGGAAGAAGGCCTTCTTCGCGATCACCCTCACCATCGGCCTGGCTCTCTTCATTTTCTTCATCCAGAAGTTCGGCGGATTCCAGAAAGCCCTCGAGGCCGTCGCGGCCGTCGGCACGTCCGGCGTCGTGGCGTTCATCGCGCTTGCCACCGGGACGCTCGTCTTCCCCGGCCTCGGCTGGTGGATCCTGATGCGCAGCGAGAACATGAAAGTCTCGCTCTGGACCACCCTCAAGGCGAACTTCATGGGCTTCCCCGTCAACTTCATCGCCCCGTCGATGTACCTGGGCGCCGAGCCCCTGAAAACGTTCTATATCGCCCAGGTGTCCGGCGAAACCAAGCGGAAGATCCTGGCGACGATCGTGGTCAGCAAATTCCAGGAGATGGGGGCGCTGCTCTTCACCATGGTCCTGGCGGCGGGCATCGCGGTCTGGAAGATCGATTTCCCCCGCCAGCAGGAGATCATGGTGCTGACGGCGCTCTTCACGCTCCTGGGGCTCTTCCTCCTGGCCGTGTACGGATTCATGAGCAACCGGCAGCCGACGGTCAAGGTGATCAACTTCCTCGCCCGCTTCGGCAAGTCGCACCGCTTCGGCCGCTGGCGCCGCCGCCTCGCCCGGCTCCGGACCCGCGCGGAGGAGATGGAGCACCTCATCCACATCGCCTTCACGAAGCGCTGGAAGACCTTCCTGGTCGCGCAGGCGATCACGACCCTCTCGGCGCTGTCGGTGCTCGTCCGCCCCTGGCTCTACTTCTATTTCAGCGCGCGCCACGACTTCGTCCCCTTCGAGAAGCTCTCGGCCATCTACATCGTCACGAACCTGATCAACATGCTGCCCCACACCCCGGGGGCGCTGGGCGTGATGGAAGGCGGCATGGTCGGCCTCTTCCGGATCCTCCACCTCGGGGACGACTCCGACGCAGGCGCCTACCAGATGGTCGGCCGCATGGCCGACCTCGTGCTGATCCTCTTCGGCGCCTGGCTGATCTTCCACTACAACCTGCAGGCGATGGCCAAGCGCATCGCCGCCGGCAAGGAGAAGGTCGGGGTCCACGAGACCGAGCCGGATGAGGAGCCCGCGAAGTCTACTTCCGCTTGATGACCGGCAGGAGCGCGCGGAACTCGTCGGTCCCGGCGCGCTGGAGCAGCTCGAAGATCACCGTCTCGGTCGACGCCGGCAGGACCCCCGCGCCGGACATCTTCTCCGTCCCGATCGCCCCGTTGGCCTCCGTCCGGCTGCTGCTGGCGTCTCGGACCAGGTGCACCTGGTAGCCCGCGGCCTGCGCGTCGAGGGCGGTCTGGCAGACGCAGACGTGGGTCTCGTAGCCCGCCACAACGACCTGCTTGCGCCCCAGGGACTCGAGTTTCGCGCGGAACTCCTCGGAGCCGAAGCAGGAGAAGACCATCTTGTGGAGCGGCGCGTAGGACGCCAGGGCGCTGCGGAGCGGCTCGATCGTGGGGCCGAAGGCCTTGGCGGCGTGCTCCGTGACGATCACGGGAACGTTCAGGACCTTCGCGGCTTCGGCGAGCTTGAGGAGGTTCGCGGCGACCTCGTCGCGGCGCGCCATCTCGGCGTGGAGCCGATCCTGGACGTCGACCAGGACCAGCACCGCCTGGCTCCGCTGGAGGAGGTTCGGGTGGGACATCAATAGCCGGCGAGATCCGGCTCGATCGCCCCGCCCTTCTTGATCTTCTTCGTGGGCGCGTCCTCGCCGCCCGCGCCGGCGTCGAAGCTGTACTTGACCTCAACGAAGCGCGAGCGGAACTGGTTCACGCCCTCCTTCACGGTCTTCCCGTCGATGAGGGCTTCCTTGAAGAAGCGGGCGATCTCCTCCATCTCCGACTCCTTCATGCCCCAGTGCGTCATCTCCTGGACGCCGAGGCGGAGGCCGGAGGGCTTCATGACGGCCTTGGGGTCGTCATGCGGCAGGAGGTTGTAGTTGCAGATGATGTCGTTGGCCTCGAGCTTCTCGGCGCAGTCGCGTCCGCCGCCCTGCTTCTTCACGTCGACGGCGACCTGGTGGCTCTGCGTGTAGCCGAACTCGGCCAACTGGACGTCGAAGCCGTTCTTCGCGAGCGCCTTCGCGAACGCCTTGGCGTTGGCGACGACCTGCTTGGCGTACATGGGGCCGAACTCCATCATCTCGTAGGTCGCGACGAGGAGCGGCGGCAGCGTGAAGAGGTGGTGGTTCGACAGCGAGCCCGGGAAGGCGAGCTTGTCGATCCGCTTCCACTTGTCGTCCTCGAGGTTGGAGAGGACGACGCCGCGCTGCGGGCCGAAGAAGGTCTTGTGGGTCGAGCCGAGCAGAATGTCGCAGCCCTCGGCCAGGGGGTCCTGGAACTGCTTCCCGGCGATCAGGCCCAGCACGTGGGCGCCGTCGAAGACGCAGATGACGCCCAGGTCCTTGCAGACGGCGGCGATCTCCTTGGCGGGCTCGGGGAGCATGATGAGGCTCTTCCCGATCAGCACCATCTTGGGCTTTTCCTTGGCGAGCATGTCCTTGGACGCGGCGACGTCGATGGCGTAGCCGTTCTTCTTGTCGCGCGGCCAGCGGAGGATGTTGCGCGTGTACTTGCCCATCCCGCCCATGGGCTGGTGGCTGATGTGGCCGCCCACCTCGAGCGAGTTGACGATGACCTTGTCCTCGGGCTTCACGAAGGAGGAGAAGACCACGTCGTTGGCGTTGGTGCCGCTGACGGTGCGGACCTCCGCGTTCTTCACGTTGAAGAGCTTCTTCATCGCGTCGCGGGTCTTCGCCTCGATGACGTCGATGTGCTTGGTGCCCTGGTAGTAGCGCTTGCCCTTCTCGGGGTGGCCCTCGGCGTAGCGGTGGCCGAAGTCCGACGGCAGGAGCGCCCGGGCGCGGGCCGAAAGGACGTTCTCGCTGGCGATGAGGTTGATGGTGTGACGCAGGCGCCAGTCGTCGTTGGCGCGGACGACGTGCTCGACTTCGCGGACCAGATCTTCGCTCAAGCCCCACCCCCCCGGAAAATAGGCCTCAGGCAATAGGCAGCAGGCATTGGCCCGAGGCGGGAGCCTCCGGCGCGTGCCCGTTGCCTATTGCCTCGCCTAGGCGGGCTTCTGGACCCGGCCGAGCCGGAGGCAGGACGTGCAGACCTTGAGCCGCACCGTCTTGCCGTCAACGACCGCCCGGACCTTCTGAAGGTTGGGCTTGAAGCTTCGCTTCGAGCGTCCGGTGATCTTCCGGCCCACGCCGCCCTTGGCTTTCGCCAGGCCGCGCCGGGTGATCTGTTCGCCGCGGATGGGACCCTTGTTGCAGATCGCGCATCGGCGGCCTTTGGTCAGTGGCTGAATCACGCGCGATAGCATAGGGTTTTCGCGGCGGAAATCAACCATATTGTTGTTCGGGCCGCCTTCCTGGTTCGGCCCGAACGGTGGAAGCAGGAAGCAAGAAGCAAGAAGCAGGCAGAATCCAGCTCGGTTCTTGCTTCTGGGGTCGAGATCAATCCTCAGGGCCCTCGCTTGACTTAGGGGGACCCGGTGCTACACTTCAGGCAGTCGATCGGCGTTCCGGGAAAAAGGGGACTCCTCCATGGCCCAACGGCACCTCGTTGGTCTGGATATCGGATCGAAGTTCATCAAGGCCGTCCAGCTCACTCAGACGGCCGGCCAGTACAAGATCACCGAGTTCGGCATCGCCGAAGTCTCCCCGCAGGTGTCCGTCCCCGACACGATCAACGAACTCTTCGCGAAGAAAAACTTCAAGACCAAGCGCATCGTCAGCTCCGTCAGCGGGCGCTTCGTCTTCGTCCGCTACATCTCGATGCCCGTGATGAGCGACGAGGAGCTCGTCAACGCCGCGAAATACGAGCTGGGCAAGTACATCCCCGTCGAGGTCGACGAGGTCCTCCACGATTCGCAGAAGCTCGAGGAGCTCGCCGCGCAGGAAGGCCAGGAGCCCGAAATGCGCGTCCTCCTCGTCGCCGCCAAGCGCACGTTCATCGACGAGCACGTCGGCATCCTCGAAGGCGCCGGCCTCCAGCCCGCCATCGTCGACGTCGATTCGTTCGCGCTGGGCAACGCCTACGAGCTCTCCGGCATGATCAATCCGCAGGCGATCGCGGCCGGAAAGCTGGTCGCCCTGGTGGACATCGGGGCGTCCAAGACGAACATCAACATCATGAGCGACACGATCTCGTACTTCACGCGCGAGTTCTACAAGGGCGGCGACGACCTCACCGACTCGATCTCCAAGAAGCTCTCGCTCGAGATGAAGGACGCCGAGAACCTGAAGCGCAGCGTGGCCGGCGCGGCCTATACGGGCGGCGGCGGCGGCAGCAGCACCAAGACGCCCAGCAACCCCGGGAACATGCCGATCGTCATGGTGTCGTCGGAAGACGCCGACAAACTGCGCGGCGAAACCTCCTCGCGCGGGATGACCCGGGTGGGCACGATGGGCGGCGGCGGGGGCGGCGACGGCGACGCGGACCGCGTCGTCGACTGCATCTCGAGCGTCGTGGAGGACATCTGCCACGACATCAACATTTCGATCGACTACTTCGAGAATCAGTACGACAAGAAGGTCGAAGAGGTGTACATCACCGGCGGCGCCTCCAGCACGATCGGGCTGCCCGAGACGCTGGAGCGCACGGTCCAGAAGCCCGTGAACCGCTGGAATCCGCTGCAGTATTTCGAGCTGGAGCTTCCCCGGGACTCCCAGCAGGAACTGCAGGACAATCCGACGCAGGCGGCGATCGCGCTGGGCCTCGCGTCGCGGATCGTCGAATGATTGCGGAACCGTACTTTTCCCGGGTGTCGACCTTGACAAACCCCTAAGGGGGGGTAGACTTCAAAAATCATGGCCTCCCGAAACCTCGTCGGACTTGACGTTGGTTCGAAGTTCATCAAGGCTGTCCAGGTCACCGAGACCAGCGGCCAGTACAAGATCACCGAGTTCGGCATCGCCGAAGTCTCTCCTCAGGTGTCGGTGCCGGACACCATCAACGAGCTCTTTTCAAAAAAGAACTTCAAGACGAAGCGCGTCGTCAGCGCCGTCAGCGGGCGCTTCGTCTTCGTCCGCTACATCTCGATGCCCGTGATGAGCGACGAAGAGCTCGTCAACGCCGCCAAGTACGAGCTGGGCAAGTACATCCCCGTCGAGGTCGACGAGGTGCTGCACGACTCCCAGAAGCTCGAGGAGATGGCGGCGCAGGAAGGCCAGGAGCCCGAGATGCGGGTTCTTCTGGTCGCCGCCAAGCGGACCTTCATCGACGAACACGTGGGGATCCTGGAGGGCGCGGGGTTGCAGCCGGCGATCGTCGACGTCGATTCGTTCGCCCTGGGCAACGCCTACGAGCTGTCCGGCGCGATCAATCCCCAGGCGATCGCCGCGGGGAAGCTGGTCGCCCTGGTGGACATCGGGGCGTCCAAGACGAACATCAACATCATGAGCGACTCGATCTCCTACTTCACCCGCGAGTTCTACAAGGGCGGCGACGACCTCACCGACTCGATCTCCAAGAAGCTCTCCCTCGAGGTGAAGGACGCCGAGGCCCTGAAGCGGAACCCCGGCGGCGAGCTCGACAAGGTGCAGGACTGCATCTCGAGCGTCGTCGAAGACATCTGCCACGACATCAACATCTCGATCGACTACTTCGAGAACCAGTACGACAAGAAGGTCGAAGAGGTGTACATCACCGGCGGCGCCTCCGCGACGCAGGGCCTCCAGGAGACCCTCGAGCGCACGGTGCAGAAGCCGGTCCAGAAGTGGAACCCGCTCCAGTACGTCGAGCTGGAGCTGCCCCGCGATTCTCAGCAGGAGCTTGAAGATAATCCCGCCCAGGCGGCCATTGCACTGGGGCTGGCCTCTCGGGTACGTCGAGACTGAACAATGATCAAAATCAACCTGCTCCCGACGGAAAAACGCAAGGCGGAACGCACGCCTCTGCCGCGCTTCCTGCTGATCGCCTCCACGGCGGCGGCGTTCTTCATCCTGCTCTTCTACAACCTCTGGATCCTGAAGCGGATCTCCGACACGGTGGACGCGACCAAGGAGCAGAACAACATCCTGGTCAGCCTGAAGCCGAAGGTCGACGAGTTCGAGCGGCTCTCGGCCGAGGAGACCGCCCTCAAGAATAAGGTCAAGGAAATCGAGAGCCTCATCACCCGCGACGTGGAGTACTGGCGGATGGTGAACGCCCTCTGGGACGTCATCCACTCGAACCCCAAGGTCTGGATCGATGACTTCCGCGTCCTGGACGCCCGCACGGCTCCCGGCGAGCTCCGGCGCGTCGACCCGGAGTCGAAGGACGCCGTCGCCTACGCCGTGACGATGCGCTGCCACGTGGCGGGCGACGACGTCAACGAGATGACCAAGTTCCGCAAGGCGCTCAAGGATCACCCCCTGCTGCAGGAGATCCTGACGCTGATCAACTTCAACGTGATGTGGAACGTGACCGAAGAGAAGATGAAGGAAGTCGAGGAGTCGCACGCGATCGACTTCGACATCGCCATGTTCGGGCTGGCGACGCCCCCGAAGCGTCAGACGACCCCGGCGCCCGCCCCGCCCAAGGCCGGCAGCGCAACGCCGATCAAGGCAACCCCGGCTCCGGCGCCGGCCCAGGGAGGCACGAAATGAACGAGAAACAGTTCACGATCATCTGGGTCGTCGCGCTCGTCATCATCCTGCTGGCCGGCAGCGGCGCCATCTGGTACCTCCAGTTCGACGTCCTGGTCGAGAAGACCCGCGAGCTGGACGCGGTGAAGGCGCGCGTCGCCGAGGCCCGGGCCAAGGTGGCCAAGATCCCGGCGCTCGAGAAGTCGATCAAGGAACTCAGCAAGAAGGCCGAGGAGCTGGCGACGCACATCCCCAACCTCGACCGCGCGGAATACGACGTGTTCGCCGAGCTGCTCGACGAGATGCGGCGCCGCGCGAACGTGAACGTGCCCCGCGTGAACTGGACCGTGCCCAGCCGTCCGGCTCCGATCCCGGGCCGCCCCGCGGTGGTGCAGCCGCCGACGATCCACAAGGTCCAGTACGACGTCTCGGTGTCCGGAAGCTTCTACCAGCTGATCCGCTACATCAATCTGCTGGAGCAGCAGCGCCGCTTCATCGGCGTGGACAACTTCGCGATCAGCAAGGGCGCCGGCGCCGGCGAGAACGCCAAGGCGAAGGCGACCGCCCCCAAGCGCGACCTGAGGCTCTCGATCTTCAGCTACACGTACAAGCAGCCCCAGAAGCCGATGGAGCTGCCCATGCTCGACGAGCGCGCGGGCAAGTCCACCGACATTCCCGACTAGACCACCAAACAATTTCCGGGATCTTCGTGAGGAGATCCTCTGCCCGCAAACCAGTACACAGTAGACAGGACACAGTACACAGGCAGACCGCTCCCCCCTCCTGTCCCCCTGCGGGGGACGCCAGCCCAATCCTCTATCGAGTTTCTGAACCAGCATGGGGAGATTCTGCTGGCTGTACTCGCGAAGGACACCAACCCAATCATCGACAGGGATTCAGAACCAGCATGGAGGGTTGCTTCTGGCTCCCCCTCGGGGGGATGGGAGGGATTCCTCTGCCTGTGTCCTGAGTACTGTGTACTGGTTCGTCGGGCGTTACTTGTCGTACTTCTTCAGGATTCCTTCCAGCTCCGCAGTAGCGTCTTTGAGGTCGGGCTGGTCGAAGCGCGCGAGCTGCTGTTTGATGAGGTCGACGGCTTCCGCCATCTTGTTCTCCTGGGCGAGCCCGTCGGCCTTCTTGCGGAGACGCTCGACGTCCTCGCGGGCCTTCGCCTGGATCGCCCGGATCTCGCCTTCCGCCTTGCCCTTCGTGTCGGCGGGCAGCTTGCCTTTGACGAAGTCGCTCCAGTCCTTCAGGGCGCCGGCCCAATCGGCGGACTCGCCGCTCAGCTTGTGGCGGGTGGCGATCTCGGTCTTCCTGGCCTGGAAGTCCGGCCCCTTGTCGGGGGTCGCGTCCTTGGGACCCGTGGCCGGGGACGTGCTGCCGGCCGTGCGCCGGGATTCGAGGCCGTCCACGAGCTTCTTGAGCTCCGACGCTTTGACCTTCCAGCGGTCGCCCTGGCAGAGCTTCAGGGCCTCGCCGTAGGCCTGGATCGCGTCGTCGAGGTGCTCCGCCTTCTCGGCCTTCTCGGCCTTCTTGACGAACTGGTCGATCTGCGCGCGGACCTTGTCGTCGCCCTCGTGGGAGCCGAAGGTGAAGAAGGCGCCGACGCCCAGCAGCAGGACGGCCGCTGCGGCGACGGCGATCAGGACGACGGGGCTCTTCTTCTTCGGCGCCTCGGCGGCCGGGCGGGTGCCGCGGGAGGCCTGGATCCGGCCGGACTTGTTGACGCGGGTGCCGGGCTTCGCGGCGGCGCCTGCCTTCGCCGGGTCGACGGGCTTGAGCGCGCCCTGGGAGACCGGCTTGAGGGCGCCCTGCGACGCGGACTTCGCGGCCTCGAGGCGCGCGGTGCTGCGGCGCGTCGGGGCCACGGGGACGCTGTCGGTGGCGATCTTCGGGGCGGCCGGGCGGGCCGGAGCGGCAGCGACGACGGGCAGTTTGGCCGTGGGGGCCTTCGGGGACACGCCGGCCTTCGCGGGGGCGGGCTCGGCGGGCTTGGGGGCGACGTCCTCGAAGGCGATGCTCGTCGACCCGATCGTGATGCGGTCGCCGGGGGCCAGCAGGTGCTGCTTGATCTGGACGCCGTTGACATAGGTGCCGTTGCCGCTGCTGAGGTCGACGCACTGGTAGCCCTTGGTCGTCTTGACGATCTGGCAGTGGCGGCGGGAGGCCTTGATGTCCTTGAGGCGGACGTCGCTTTCGAGGCCGCGCCCGAGCGTCACCGTGGCGGACTGGAGAGGGACTTTCTGCTCGACGCCGTCGACCACGATCGTGAGGCTGGCCATGGCGACTCCGGTTGCGGATGGCTAGTGGACGTCCGTCTTGTAGATCAGCTGCTCGTACTGGTCGGCCTGACGGGCGATGAACTCGAGGGCCTCCCCGGTGGCCTGGGGGGTGCTCGTCCCGAGCGGGCGGGTTTCGGTCATGACGAGCTCGGTCCCGTCGACGGCGAGACACCCGTGGGGCATGCGCAGGTTGAGCTTGAGGGCCGAGCGGAGGCGGGCGTCGTTGAGCTGGTCGGTCTTGCCGATGCGGGTGGTGAAGCGCACCATCTCGTGGCCTTCATCTTTGAATTGGGAGACGGCGACCAGCTGCTGGCGCTTCCCGCCCTGGGGGATCGCGAAGTTGAGAACGCCCTGGTCGCTGAGCGTCGTCCAGCCCTTGAGCTTGGAGACCGCCTCTACCAGTTCGTTCAGCGTCATGCCCAGCGAATTATAGGACCCGCTCGGGCGGAAGTGCAAAGCAAATCATCCCGGCGGGGCCGGGATCAGGACACCTGGCGCTGGAGCAGGAGCGCGGCGTTCTCCACGGACATCTTGCGGAGCAGGGCGAGCTGCTGCTCGTCGAGCTTGGAGAAGCGGCCGGACACGAGGTAGTCGTGCTCGCCGTTGCCGCAGACCTGGACGCTCAGCACCTGGGCTTCCAGGAGGGTGCCGTCGAGGGAGCCGCGGAAGTGGGCCAGGAAGCGCCGCTGGGTGAACATCTTGTTGAGGTCGAGGGAGGAGGGGGCGATGCGCTTGCCCAGCGAGGAGCCGGCGCGGCGGGGCTGCCGGACCCGAGCGGAGAAGCTCGCGCCGTCCATCTTGACGAAGATGCCTTCGTACTCGGTGGCGCCGTCCCAGAGCCAGAGTTCGCAGTCGTTCCTGCTGTCTGCCATGATCCCCTCCTTGGCCGGCCCCAGCGGACTCACCCCGGTCGCGGGACCCATCTGATATTGTGATAGAGCATAATTAATGCATTGTCAACAAAAAAAAGAGAAAAACGCGCGGCTCAGGCGCCCGGGCCCTTCAGGGTCCCGATCCGCAGCCCGAAGCGGTCCCCGATCTTCACCGCCGACCCCTCCGCCAGCGTCCGCCCCGACACCCGCAGCTCCAGCGGATCCTCCGCCCGGCGCGGGAACTCCAGCACCTCGCCCGGCCGCAGCTTCAGCACGTCCTTCAGCCGCACCGTCTTCTCCGCCAGCACCGCCGTCGCCGTCAGCGGCAGCCGCAGCAGCGCCTCCCCGGTCCCCGCGCCCTCCGCCGCGCCCTCCGCCTTCATCACCGTCAGGCTCGCCCGCGACGGCGCCCCGCCGCCCCCGGCCGCCGCCTCCGGCGATTCCAGCGCCGTCGCCACCATCTTGACCGCCTTCCGGTCCTTCAGGCTCCCCAGGCGCGCCAGGAACTTGCGCCGCCCCTCCACCGTCACGAAGACGGGCCCCGACTGAGGATGGTTCGTCACCAGGACGTCCCCGGGACGCAGCGCCTCCAGGTCCTTCAGGCGCATCGACTCCATCGGCAGCTGCGCCCCCAGCTGCACCTCGGCGGGCGCCAGGCGCCGCGAAATCGCCGCCTCGCGCCCCTCCCCCGATTCCTTCCGTCCCGAGAACGGGGCCGACGCGATCATCTTCTCGAAGTAGGGCTCGATCGCCAGCGACGGGAACACCACCTCCAGCGTCCCCCGCTGGTCCGCCAGCGCGATCTCCAGCGTTACCGCCACCGACGGCTCGTTCGCCGAGTCGAACTTCAGCGCCTGCGGGTCGCTCTCCCGCCGCAGCACCGTGAAGCGCGCCGGCGCCAGCGGCGCCCAGGTCTCCGCCAGCAGGTCCAGCACCCGCGCCACCAGCGCCTCCGCCACGTTCCACTCCAGCGGCGACAGCGCCCGGTCGCGCTGCGGCGGCGCCACCTTGCCCGCGCCCAGCAGGCGCTCCAGCAGCGGGTAGGCGATCGACGGGTTGAGCGCGATGAGGAAATTGCCCTCCACCGGCGCCGCCGAAAGGAGGACGAGCACGGCCGGGTGGGGCTGCGACGCGACGAATTCCCCCAGCGGGAGCTGGTGGACGCCCGACAGGCGCGTCTCCACCGGCCTCAGCAGCATCCCCGACAGCGCCGACTGCAGCGCCCGGGCGAAGCTCTCGTGCATCGAGTGGATGAAGCGCAGGGGCCCCGGCGGGATCCGGGAGGGGCGCCGGAAATCGTAGGATTCGGCCTGCGGATCGACCGGGGACTCGCCGCCGCCGCTGTCGATCGCCGACAGCAGCGCGTCGACTTCGTGCTGCGACAGGATCTTGTCCGCGTCCGGCATCGTCCGCCCCGGTCTCTATTCCACGTTCCGCTCCGACGGCCCGATCATCTTCCAGCGCCGGAGCAGCGATTCCACGTATACGGGATCCGAATCGAGCGCGCGGATCTCATCTCGCAGCGCCTGGTTCGTGCGGCGCAACCGCTCGATCTCGCGGTCCATCGCCGCCGTCTCCCGCGCCACCGTCTCGCGCTCGCGGCGGGCGCCCGCGGCCTGCGCCGCCAGCGCGACGGCCAGCCCCGCCAGCCCCGCCGAGATCGCCACGCTCCGCGCCCCAGACAGCCACGCCCCCGCGCGGACCCTGAAATGCCCCCAATCCAGCTGCATTATACTCCTCCCGATACCCCACTTGACGGGAAAACCCCTGGGTGCTACTGTCGTTATCGACATGCTGCTGCTGTTCACTAAATACGGCTGGAAGGAATTGCTCTTTTTTTCGCTGATTTGGTGCGGACTCGCGGCAGCCCTCTGGTTCGTCCACCCCGCCGCCCGCTACGTCCTCCCGATCCCGGTCTTCGGGCTCCTCTTCACCCTGAACTTCTTCCGCGATCCGCCCCGCCGCATTCCCTCGGACCCGGGCCTCATGGTCTCCCCGGCCGACGGCGTCGTCGTGGGGATCGAGGACATGAACGAGCCCGAGTTCCTCAACGTCCCCTGCACCCGGGTATCCATCTTCCTGAACGTCTTCAACGTCCACGTGAACCGCTCGCCCTGCGAAGGGGTCGTCCGCGCCACGAAGTACAAGCCGGGGAAGTTCCTCGACGTGCGCCACCCGGACTGCTCCACGCTCAACGAGTCGAACACCATCCACCTGGGCGACGTCGTGGTGAAGCAGATCGCCGGCCTGATCGCCCGGCGGATCGTCTGCGAGGCGAAGCCCAACGACACCCTGGGCCGCGGCGAGCGCTTCGGCATGATCAAGTTCGGTTCCCGGACGGAGTTGTATATCCCTAAAGATCGGGTGGCGGAAATCCGAGTCAAATTGAAGGACAAGGTGAAAGGTGGAGAGACCGTCATCGCCCGAACAAGGTAAGCGCTGGGGGTTCCGCCGGCCTCGCCGGCTGCGGACCATCGCGCTGCTTCCCACGCTGATCACCCTCGGGAACGGCGTGTGCGGCATGGTCGCCATCTTCAAGATCGGCCAGTTCATGGCCAACCCCGCCAACGAGAAGGCCGCCCAGGCGGCCGCCTGGCTCATCCTCGTCGCCATGATCTTCGATGCGCTGGACGGCTTCGTCGCGCGCATGACCCGGACCACCTCCAACTTCGGCGCCATGCTGGATTCGCTCTGCGACCTGATCACGTTCGGCGTCGCCCCCGGATTCCTCACCTATGCCATCACCCGGGGGGACGTGACGGAATACTGGATGCGTCCCGTGCAGGCCGTCTGCGTCCTCTACTCGATGTGCGCCCTGATCCGGCTGGCGCGCTTCACGGTGGAGACGACGCCCGACGAGAGCGCTCACCGCGAATTTGCCGGCCTTCCGTCGCCCGCCGCCGCGGGCGTGATGGCCTCGGCGGTGCTGCCCGCCGTCACGCTTGCCGAGCTCGCGCCGTCGCTGGCCAACGTCGTGCGCCACGCGCTCCCCGGGCTGGCGCTGGCCACCGGCATCCTCATGGTGTCGCGCGTCAAGTACGCCCACGTGGTCAACCGCGTCCTGAAGGGCCGCCGCCCCTTCATCACCCTCATCGAGCTGGCCCTGGTGATCGCCCTGTTCTTCCTCTTCCGCGAGTTCGCGTTCTTCATCGCGTTCTTCGGATACGCCGTCACCGGGCCGCTCTTCTGGATGAAGAAGCGCGTCTTTCGGAAGCCGGCGATAGCCGGACAGGCGCCGGAGGAAAAGCACGACAACCTCTTCTGATCCCATGGCCGTGTTCGCCTATATCGGTCTCGGGTCGAACCTCGGGGATCGCCGCGCGATGATCGCCGACGCCCTCGAGCGTCTCAAGCCCCGGCGGGTCTCGAGCGTCGTCGAGACCGCGCCCTGGGGCCGCGTCGACCAGCCCGCCTTCCTCAACGCCGTCGCCGAGATCGAAACCGACCTGGAGCCCGACGCCCTCCTGGACCGCTTGCTGGACCTGGAGCGGGGCCTGGGCCGCGTCCGGCACGAGAAGTGGGGCCCGCGGACCATCGACCTCGACCTGCTCCTCTACGGCGACCGCCGGGTGAGCAGCGAGTCGCTCTCGGTCCCCCATCCCCACCTCCACGAGCGCCGCTTCGTCCTCGAAGGCCTCGCGGAACTCTGCCCCGAGCGCCGGGTCCCCGGACTGGACCTCACGGTGCGTGAGCTGCTGGAGAAGATAGCGTGACGCGGATCGTCGAAAGCATGTCGGGCATCCAGGCCTACGTCGCCGCCTGCCGCAAGAGGGGCCTGAAGGTCGGCTTCGTGCCGACCATGGGGGCCTTCCACGAGGGGCACCTCACGCTCATGCGCGAGGCCCGGCGCAACAACAACGCCGTCATCGTCAGCATCTTCGTGAACCCGATCCAGTTCTCGGCCGGCGAGGACTACGACCGCTACCCCCGCCGCCTCGAGCAGGACACCAAGATGGCCGACAGCGAAGGCGTCGACGTGATCTTCGCCCCCTCGGTGGCGGAGATGTACCCGAAGGGCTTCGACACCTACGTCGACCAGACCGACCTCCCGGGGAAGCTCTGCGGCGAGTTCCGGGTGGGCCACTTCCGCGGCGTCATGACGATCGTGACCAAGCTGTTCAACATCGTCAAACCCGACACCGCCTACTTCGGCCAGAAGGACTACCAGCAGGCGCTCATCATCCGCCGCACCACGACCGACCTCAACCTCGACGTGGCCATCAAGGTCCTCCCCACCGTGCGGGAGGAGGACGGCGTGGCCATGAGCTCGCGGAACGTCTACCTGGGCCCCAAGCAGCGCAAGGACGCGACCTGCCTGATCCAGGCGCTGCACCGCGCCGAGGACATGGTCAACAACGGCGAGAGCTCCGCGTCGAAGGTCTCCGCGGAGATGAAGCGTGTCATCCGGAAGGTGAAGGGCACCCGCGTCGAATACATCGCCATCGTGAACTCCGACACCCTCGAGCCCGTGAAGGAGATCAAGGGCAAGACGCTCATCGCCCTCGCGGTCCGCATCGGCAAGGCGCGCCTCATCGACAACGCCATCGTCTAGACCGGAGTCAGCACGAGCTCTTTGTGTTGAAAAAATCCCCCGTTTCGTCTATTCAATCGGCCTAGCGATGCCACCCCGTAGCGTCCAGCTCCGCTGCCCCGCCAAGCTCAACCTGTTCCTCGAGGTGCTCGGGCGCCGGCCGGACGGCTACCACGAGCTCTCCACCGTCATGGTCCCGGTCGGAATCTACGACACCCTCACGGTCCGCGAGGCCAAGGGCTTCCGGCTCGACGTCGACGGCCCGCCCCTGCCCGGCACCAACACCGTCGAGAAGGCGTACCGGGCGGTGGCGAAGCGCCGGAAGATCCCGGGGGTGCGGGCCTCGCTCGTCAAGGGCATCCCCGCCGGCAGCGGGATGGGCGGCGGCAGCTCCGACGCCGCCGCCATGATCGAGGCGCTCGACCGGCTCTTCGACCTGGGCCTCGACCGCCACGACGTGGCCGCCGAAATCGGCAGCGACGTGAATTTCTTCCTCGAGCGGGGCCCCGCCCTCTGCAGCGGCCGCGGCGAAAAGGTCGCCCCGATCCCCTCGGGGCCCGAACTCCACGCCGTCATCTTCTGGCCGGGCTTCTCCCTGAGCACCGCGGCCGTGTACGGTCGTGTTCGAGATTTCTTGACTCCGACGCCACGCGTTGTTATAGATTTCTTAAACTCATTCGGTCAGGAAGGACCTGAGGGTTTGGGTCGGGTGTTGTTCAACCGTCTCGAGCTCGCCGCCTTCGCGCTCCATCCGGAGCTTTCCGCCCTGCGCGGAAGGCTCGCCGAGATGGTCGCGGGCGCCCGGATGACCGGCTCTGGTTCGGCGCTGTACGGGCTCTGCGCCTCAGGCGCGGAAGCCGCCAGGCTGGCGCGCCGGGTCCGCGGGCAGTTCGCGGGCTTCGTCGCGCCGGCGGCGCTGTTGTCCCGGGAGGACGCGTGGAAATCACGGAAGTCCGGATCAAGCTCATCGGCCGCCGCACGGATAAGCTCCGCGCCTTCTGCTCGGTGACCTTCGACAACGCCTTCGTCATCCGCGACCTGAAGATCATCGAGGGCCAGAAGGGCGCCTTCGTCGCCATGCCCTCGCGCAAGATCTGCGAGCGCTGCGCCCGCTGCGGCTGCAAGAACCACCTCCGCGCCAAGTTCTGCAACGACTGCGGCAGCAAGCTCCCCGGCCTCCCCGCGGGGCCCGAGGGCGACTCGCGCGTGAAGCTCCACGCCGACATCGCGCACCCGATCAACGCGACGTCCCGCGAGGCGGTCCAGAAGCGCATCATCGAGGCCTACGCCGAAGAGGTCGAGAAGTCCAAGCTCCCCGGCTACAAGCCCGTGGAGATCTACGAGTCGTCCGAGGAGTACGACCTCTAAACCCCCGAATCACGAATCACGAATTACGAATCACGGTCGGAGTCCGTCCCCCTCCCTTCCCTCCCCGCAGGGGAGGGCGAAGGTGGGGGAACCGCTCTTCCCGTGATTCGTGATTCGTAATTCGTGATTCGTTCCCCCCGCCAAAGTTCCCGCCCGCCCACGCCGATCCTTGATATAAGTAAGATATGGCCGACTATCGGAAGATCCCCAAGGTCGACGTCGTCCTGGCCCACCCCGGCGCCCAGCCCATGATCGCCGAGTCGGGCCGCGAGAGCTTCACGACCTGCCTCGACGAGGTCTTCGACGGCCTCCGCGCCCGCATCAAGGAGGGCAAGGAGACCGCCGTCGACGTCACGGCCATCCTGGCCGCCGTCCAGGAACGCCTGGCCGCGCGCCGCGCCCCCCGCCTCTGCCGCGTCATCAACGCGACCGGCGTCATCCTCCACACGGGCCTCGGCCGCGCCGTCCTCTCGAAGGCCGCCCTCGACGCGATCGCGTCCGAGCAGAAGGGCTACTCCCTCCTCGAGGTCGAGCGCGCCAGCGGCGAACGCTCCATCCGGGAAGTCCACGTCGTCGACCTGATCCGGGACATTACCGGCGCCGAGGCCGCCACCGTCGTGAACAACAACGCCGGCGCCACGCTCCTCTGCCTCGCGGCGCTCGCCAAAGACCGCGAGGTCATCACCTCCCGGGGCCAGCTCGTGGAGATCGGCGGCTCCTTCCGGATCCCCGACGTCATGAAGCAGAGCGGCGCCGCCCTCGTCGAGGTCGGCACGACCAACAAGACCTACCTTTCCGACTACGAGTCCGCGATCACCGAGCGGACCGCGCTCCTCATGCGCGTCCATACGTCCAACTACCGCATCGTCGGCTTCACCCACTTCCCGTCCCTCGAGGAGCTCGTCGCGCTGGGACGGAAGCGCTCCGTCGCCGTCATGGACGACCTGGGCTCCGGCGCCTTCGTCGACCTCGCGCCCTTCGGCGTCAGCGACGAGCCCCGGGTGCAGGACAGCGTCAAGGCGGGCGCCGACGTGATCACGTTCAGCGGCGACAAGCTCCTGGGCGGCCCGCAGGCGGGCCTCATCGTCGGCCGCAAGGACACGGTCGCCCGCATCCGCAAGAACCCGCTCTTCCGCGCGCTCCGCGTCGACAAGCTGACCCTGACGGCCCTCGAGGCGACGCTGAAGCTCTACCAGGACCGCGAGCGGCTCTTCCGCGAGCTGCCCACGCTCCGGATGATCTCGATGTCCCTCGACGAGTGCGAGAAGCGCGCCCTGACCCTGGCGGCCAAGCTGAAGGGCATCCCCGGGCTCTCCCTCGAGATCCTCGACGACTCCAGCGAGTTCGGCGGCGGATCGGTGCCGACCCAGCAGATCCCGACCAAGGTCGTCGCCGTCCGGCACGCGACGCTCTCGCTCGAAGCGCTCTCCTCGCGGCTGCGCGCGGGCACGCCCTGCTGCTTCTGCCGCGTCCAGCGCGAGCGGGCCCTCCTCGACGTCCGCACGCTGCAGGACGGCGAGGACGACGAGATTGCCCGCTCGCTCCGCGCGATTTGCGGGTAAACGACCCCGCGCGCGTAACAAATCCCCGACTCTCCCATCTATCAGACCGCTCGGAGTGTCTGGGGTCCTGGTATTGGGGGAGATCTTGTGAACAACTTCACCCTTCGCCCTTGGATGGTCTGCCTGCCGTTCGCCGCTCTCGGGCTGGGCGCGTTCGTCCAGCAGCAGCAGCCGGAACCCAACGGCAAGGAACACCGCGACGCGGTCGTCGACGGCCAGACGCACAAGTCGGTGCCGCCCGCCCGGCCGGAGCAGCGGAAGACGGAGCACGACCGCTCTCCCGTCTTCGAGTCCAAGAACGCCCCCGCCAACTCCGCCGACCTCAAGGCCCAGCCCAAGGAAGGCAAGAACCCCGGCTTCGATTTCTACAAGGACGCCCTCGGGAGCGAGCGCCCGAACATGACCTTCGAAGACATCATGGCGAAGGACCGGGAGCAGAAGCCCAAGGTCATGGACCTGCAGCGGAAGCTTCTCGAGGCCCGCTTCGACCTGACGCCGAAGCTCGACCCCGACGCCAAGATGTCACGCGGCAAGCCGCTCTGCGTCGGCCCCACCGCCCGGCTCCCCAAAGGGCAGACCCTGCAGGCCATCGGCGCCATGACGCCCGAGCAGATCCGGGCGAGCGGCGCCTTCCCCTACCCGGCCCTGCCCCACCCGTTGCAGAGCACGGGGGGCCAGGTCTTCCCCCGCATGCAGATCGACATGTTCCCGCGCCTGGAGCGCTTCGACGTGGACTTCGATCTCCCCGAAGCGTTCCTGCCGGAGTTCCCGCCCGCGATCTTCCTGAACAACCGCCCGGACCTGGGCGACGTCTCCCGCGGCGAAGTGGTCTCCATCAACAACTACTACCGCCTCTTCAAGGACATCCTCACGCCGGTGCAGCTCGACGGGCTGCGCCTGCTGCTGACGCCGTTCCCGCAGGAGGAGTTCAACCCGACCGACGACCGGAAGGTCAGCCAGCCCAGCCTGGGCGTCACCTGCTTCGACTGCCACGTCAACGGCCACACGACCGGGCAGTTCCACCTCAGCCCCGACCTCCGTCCGCAGGAGCGCCGCTTCCGACTGGACACCGTGAGCCTGCGCGGCGTCCTCAACCAGCAGATCCACGGGTCCAAGCGGAGCCTGCGCTCGGTGGAGGACTTCACGGAGTTCGAGCAGCGGACGGCCTACTTCAACGGCGACCAGATCCACGCCATCAAGAAGGGGATGAACATCCTCGACCGCATCCAGGTCAGCCACATGGCGCAGCTCCAGAACATGATCGACTTCCCGCCCGCGCCGAAGCTGGACCCGATCACGGGCACGCTCGACCCCACGAAGGCGAGCGAGATCGAACTGCGCGGCGAGAAGCTCTTCTTCGGGAAGGCGCAGTGCGCCTCCTGCCACCCCGCGCCCTTCTACCTGGACCACCAGATGCATGACCTGCACCTGGAGCGTTTCCTCAAGGACGAGCCGGGCGACGGCCCGATCAAGGCGTTCACGCTGCGCGGCATCAAGGACAGCCCGCCCTACCTCCACGACGGACGCTGCCTCACCCTCGAGGACGTGGTGGAGTTCTTCAACATCGTCCAGGGACTCAAACTCACGGACGATGACAAGAAAGCGTTGGTGGCATTCCTCCGCTGCCTGTAATCCCTGCAGGAAACAGGAAGCAGGAAACAGGAAGCAGAAGAGCCGCACCCCCTCCCCATCCCTCCCCTTCGGGGAGGGCGCTCAATCTCCCCTCCCTCCGAGGGAGGGGCAGGGGGTGGGTGATGGTTCTTCTGTTTCCTGTTTCCTGTTTCCTGCTTCCTGTTTCCGGTCTAGAAGAGATGGAAGGCGCTGAGTCCGATTAAGACGCTTCGTTCACTGGGATCGATGAGGTCGTTGCTGGCGCCGTAGACGTCGCGGTGGAAGCTGTAGCCGCGGGCCCACGCGTAGCCGACGCTCACGGCGAGCCACTTCAGGGGGAGGAAGCGGACGCCGGTCTCCAGCCAGCTCCCGCCGTCGCTGTTCCGGTAGCCTGAGCCCTCGACCATGAGGAACGGGAAGATCGGGGCGCGCACGGCCGTCCCCCACTCGCCCATCGACGCGCCGTCGACGAAGAGGTGTTCGTAGCCCGGCTGGAAGAACACGCCGTAGAGCTTGAACGGGATCGACGAATTCAGGGTCGGCCCGAAGAGCGACAGGTAGTTGTCGAACTCCGGCGCGTAGACGCTGAAATGCTCGCTGACCGGGACCCGCAGGGGCTCGACCAGGCCGCCGGCCCTGCTCGTCAGGCCGAAGAAGACGCCGCGGAAGGCCGCCAGCGAGCTGCCGCTCAGCAGCGTCGCCGCCGAGAGCGCGTGCAGCGTCCCCGCCGACGTCCGCAGCCCCAGGCCCCGGAGCTCCGTGATGTAGTCCCCCGTGTCGCTCATCTGGACGCCCACCGGGTACTTGAGCACGGCCGCGCCGCTGATGAGGAACGGGATCGTGTCCAGGTACGAGAGTTCGCCGTCGAAGAGGCGTTCCGCGTAGCGGTTGAGGTTCACTTCCTCCTGGTTCAGGCCGCCGGCCTTGATGGCCACCGTGAAGCGGCTCACGAGCACCGGATTGTTGCCCAGGTCGCCCACGATGCCGTCCCAGTCGGACTGCGACACCGAGACGGCCGAGTCGTCGAACGGGTTGAACCCGCTCATGAACATCTTGCCGATGCTGGCCTTGGGCGCGGTGCTGTTGATCCGGTCCTTGTCGCCGAAGATCGCCTGGCGGTACCCCGCCTTCGAGAAGGTGGAGAGGTGGCCGTACTCGTGGCTGACGTAGCGGATCGCCGTGTCGATCGCGAACGCGGCGCCGTACTTCGGGACGCGCAGGTACCACGCGTCCTCCGCGGCGTCCTGCAGCGCGAAATGGACCGCGTCGGACGCGGTCATCGTGAGCGACGCGATGTTCTCGCGGTCGATGTGGCGCGGGTACGACAGGTTGAGCCGGTAGCTGAGATCGATCTCCTGCGGCCGCGGCGGCACGTCCCGCGCCGCCGGTGGGACCGTCTCGGGAGGCGGCAGCTTCTCCTGGTCCTGCGCCCGCAGGAACGCCGGGCTCAACACGCCGATGACGACGCAGAGCCCCGCGACGACCGCCCTTCTGTTTCGCCCCTCTGACCCGCGCACTGGCACTTCCCCAAAGACCGTGTCTGGTAGAGGCGATGCGAATCGAAATGTTATGTCGAGCGATGAATTGGCCGCAAAGACACAGAGACGCAGAGCGGATCTGTCTTTTCTGCTCCGTGTGCCGCACTGTGCCTCCGTGTCTCTGTGGTTCTCTTCTGAGGATCGCGGTTCCCTTTTCAAGGCCAAACCACTAGAATTCACCCCTCCATGGGCAAGATCTTCATCGAGACCTACGGCTGCCAGATGAACGCGCTGGACAGCGACCTCATCCTGTCCCGCATGCAGGCGCAGGGCTATTCGCCGACCGAGACGCGCGAGGAGGCGGACGTCATCCTCTTCAACACCTGCTCGGTGCGCGAGCACGCCGAGGAGCGCGCCCTCTCGAACGCCGGGCTGGTCCGGCGGCTCAAGAAGCAGCGGCCCGAGCTGGTCGTCGGCATCGTCGGCTGCATGGCCCAGAACAAGCAGGACCGGCTCTTCCAGCAGCTGCCCCACGTGCAGCTGATCGTCGGGCCGCGCCACATGGGCGCGATCCCCCGCCTGGTCGAGGAGATCCGCAGCAGCGGCCAGCGCCGCATCGCCGTGGAGGACTTCGACGACGAGTTCATCGACGGCGCCGAGGCCGTGCAGTCGCGCAGCTCCCGCGCCCAGGCCTACATCAAGGCGATGGAGGGCTGCGACCTCTCCTGCACCTTCTGCATCGTGCCGACCACCCGGGGCTCCGAGGTCAGCCGGCCGCCGGAGCGCATCGTCGAGGAGGTGCGGCGCCTCGCGGCCGAGGGCACCGTCGAGGTCACGCTGCTGGGGCAGACCGTGAACTCCTACGGCAAGGGGCTCAAGCCCTACTGCGACCTCGGCGGCCTGCTGCGCCGCGTCAGCGAGGTCGACGGCATCCGGCGCATCCGCTTCATCACGTCGCACCCGTCGTTCGTCCGCCCCAGCCTGGTGGAGGCGATGCGCGACCTGCCCAAGGTCTGCAAGTACCTGCACATCCCCGTCCAGTCGGGCTCCGACCGCGTCCTCAAGGCGATGCGGCGCGGCTACACGGTCGAGCGCTACCTCGAGATCTGCGACACGCTGCGCTCCCAGGTCGCGGGCATCGAGCTCGCGAGCGACTGGATCGTCGGCTTCCCCGGCGAGACCGCCGAGGACTTCGACAAGAGCGTCGCGCTCATGGAGCGCGTCCGCTTCCAGAACTCGTTCATCTTCAAGTACTCGCCCCGCCCGGGCACCGACGCCGCATCGCTCGCGGACGACGTCCCCGAGGAGGAGAAGAAGCGGCGCAACCAGGTGCTGCTCGACGTGCAGGAGCGCCTCTCGCTCGACGCGAACCGACGCCGCATCGGGCAGAAGATGGAGGTCCTGGTCGAAGGACCCAGCAAGCGCGACCCGCGGCGGCAGACGGGGCGCACCGATACCCACCAGATCGTGAACTTCGAGGCCGGCCGCGACCTCGCGGGGCAGTTCGCCACGGTCGAGATCACGGGCGCCAGCGCGGTGGCCCTCTCCGGCACGCTCCAATGACCTCGCCCGACGAGAAGTTCATGCGCCGGGCCCTCGAGCTCGCCGCGCTCGCCGGGAACCGCACGGCCCCCAACCCCCTCGTCGGGGCCGTCGTCGTCAAGGGCGGCCGGATCGTCGGCGAAGGCTACCACCGCGCCTACGGCGGCCCGCACGCGGAAGTCTTCGCCGTCAAGGCCGCCGGCGCGAAGGCGAAGGGCGCCACCCTCTACGTCACGCTCGAACCCTGCTCTCCGCACCCGAAGAAGACGCCGCCCTGCACCGACCTGCTCGCCCGCAGCGGCATCGCCCGCGCGGTCGTCGCCCTGAAGGACCCCAACCCGCTCGTCCACGGCCGCGGCCTGGCGCTCCTGCGCCGCGCGGGCATCAAGGTCGCGACGGGTGTCTGCGCCGCCGAGGCGGCCGAGCTCAACGCGCCCTTCATCAAGGTCCACGAGCGTGGCCTCCCGTACGTCGCCGTCAAGTGGGCCATGACGCTCGACGGCAAGATCGCGGCGCGCAGCGGCGACTCGCGCTGGGTCTCCAACGAGCGCTCCCGCGCCTGGCTCCACCGCTGGCGCGACACGTTCCACGCGATCCTCGTGGGCAGCGGCACCCTGCTCCGCGACGACCCCATGCTCCGCGGCGCGAAGACCGCGCCGACGCGCATCATCCTCGACACGGACGCCAAGACGCCGCTCGACGCCAAGGTCGTCCGCACGGCCCGCGAGCAGGCGACGATCCTGGCGGTCGCCCCCGGCGCCGCTCCCGGGCGCCTGCGGCGCCTCCGCCAGGCCGGCGTGCAGGTCCTGGAGCTCGACATCCGCAACCTGCGCCTGGTCTTCGAGGCGCTCGCCGGCGAGGGCCTCCAGAAGATCCTCGTCGAGGGCGGCGGCGAGGTCCATGCGAGCGTGCTCCGCGAGGCCGGCCTGGCCGACGAGGCCTGCGTCTTCGTCGCCCCCAAGATCGTGGGCGGCCGCGGCGCCAAGACGCCCGTCGAGGGAGAAGGCTTCGAGACGATGGCCCAGGCGCTGCCGCTGTCCGATCTCCGGATCGAGCGCCTCGGCGACGACGTGATGATCCGCGGCAGGTTCAAGGCATGACCAAGGCAGTCTTCTTCGACGCCGGCCACACGCTGCTCTACGCGCATCCCGACATCGGCACGGTGTACTCCGAAGCCACCGCGACCTTCGGGGTCTCGCTCGGCCCCGAGCGCTTCGCCGAGACCTTCGTCCCGGTCTTCAAGGAAACGACCAGGATCTATTCGCAGACCAAGACCGCCAGCGACTCGCAGGACCTGGAGATGTGGCGCGACATCACGCGCCGCATCTACGACCGGCTGCCGGCGCTGGCGGGGATCCGTTTTGAGTCGTGGTTCGAGAAGCTCTACCGCCGCTTCGGGGAACCCGACGTCTGGCGCTTCTACGACGATGTCGAGGCGGTGCTGGGCGCCCTGCGGGCGAAGGGCCTGACGATCGGCGTGGTTTCAAACTGGGACACGCGGCTCAAGATCATCTGCGACGGGCTCGGCCTCACCCGCCTCGTCGACTTCATCGTGATCTCCGCCGAGGTCGGCGTGCGGAAGCCCGACCCGGGCATCTTCCGGATGGCGCTCGAGAAGGCGGGCGTGCGTCCCGAGGACGCGATCCACGTCGGCGACCTGCCCGAGGAGGACTGCGAGGGCGCGCGCCGCGCCGGCATCACGCCGCTGCTGATCGATCGCCGCAAGCGCATCACGCCCGCCGCCCTGCCCTCCGACGTGCGGGTGGTCAACTCCCTCTCGGACCTCCTGTCTCTCCTCTGATTGGCCACAGAGCCCTCCGAGCCCCCAGAGCGGATCGTCTCTGAGGGCTTTGTGGGCTCCGTGGCCAATAAGAGAGTTGTCCGCTAGTTGCCGAGGAGGCCCTTGAGGCGGCCCCACATGGACTTCGAGCGCGCGCCGCGGGGCTCCTCGTTGAGCGGCCGCGAGCCGAGGTAGTTCTCGATGTCCTCGGCGAGCGCCTTGGCGACGGGATAGCGCTTCGACTTCTCCCGCGACATCGCCTTCTCGATGATCGAGGCCACGTCCGCGGGCAGGCTCGGCACGTGGGAGAGGAGCGGCTCCGGCGCCTCCTTGACGAGCGCCGCGAGGACCTCGTCGGGCGTCTTCCCCGTGTAGGGGCAGTAGCCGCTGACCATCTCGTAGAGCACGGCGCCGAGCGAGTAGATGTCGCTCAGGTTGTCGACCTGCTCCATGTCGCCCAGCGCCTGCTCGGGCGGCATGTAGTACGGAGTCCCCATGATGACGCCCTTCACGTAGGCGCTGTCGCCGATCTGGGTGACCTTCGCCAGGCCGAAGTCCATCAGCCAGGGCTTCGCGTTGCGGTCGATGATGATGTTGGCGGGCTTGATGTCGCGGTGGTAGACGCCGCGCTCGTGCGCGAAGTCCACCGCGAGGGTCAGGTCGCGGATGAGCTCCAGCGCCTTGCGGAGCGGCATGCCCTTGCCGCGCACGATGCGCGCGGTGTCGCGGCGCATCTCCTCCTGGACCTTGGAGATGTCGGTCACGAAGGTCGTCTGGAACGCGCGCTCGTCGATGCCCTCGCGGACGACGCCGTCCAGCGTCACGCCCTCGATGTACTTCATCGTGTAGTAGAAGTGGTTGTCGACGGCGCCGAAGTCGAGGATCGGCACGATGTTGGGGTGGCTGAGGTCGGCGTGGGCGCGCGTCTCGTTGTAGAAGCGCTTCACGTCCTCGACGTCGCCGAAGGGGGTCTTCACGCCGGCGGCCGTGTCGCTCTCGTGCGGCAGGATCTTGAGGGCGACGACCTTGTTGAGGTCCTGCTGCCAGGCCTTGTAGACGATGCCGGCGCCGCCGCGCCCGATCTCCTTGATGAGGACGTAGCGGCCGAAGCACTTCGAGGGCTCCGCCGCGGCCAGGCGCACCTCGTCGGGCAGCTCCACGTCGTGCTCCCGCGAGGCCTCGTCGAGCGCCTCCTTGACGGCGGTCGCCATCTTCGCGAAGAGGAACGGCACGCCGGCGCCGCAGGCCTTGCACTTGACCTCTTCGCGGGGCGTGGCCGCGTCGGTGATCTCGATCGCGGCGTTGCATTCGGGGCAGGTGTAGAGCTGGAGGTTCTGAAGCTGGAGCGCCGTCTCGAGCGCGGCCTTGTCGACGTAGTTGCGGCGGAGCAGGATCTCGCCGAGCTGCGGGACGGGGTTGATGCCCAGCTCCGACATGCGGCCCTGGAGCCGGAGGCACTCGTTCACCTGGTACTCGGTGGCGAGGCCGCGGTCGACCAGGATCTTGCCCAGCAGGATGCTGCGGCGGCCCGGCTGCGGGGACCCCTCGGGGCCGCTCTCGAAGGCCTTTTTCTGGATTTCGACCAGCCGATCGACGTCCTCGTTCCGGAGGTAGCCCCGGGCGACCATGATGGACCCGATGGATTTCGAGGGATTACGCTCCTGGGCCTGGAGGCAGTCAAAAAGCTGCTCCCGGGTGATGAGCCCCTCCCGCAGTGCGATCTTTCCCAACAGAAGATCGCCTCGTCCGGTCGACATGGCGCGCGGATTATAGCGGTGGGGTTCCCAGAATACTAGACCATGTTTTCGCTGGGGAATTTCCGGATCCCGAAGCTCTATCCTTCCAGGACCCGGGCCGCGCCCGCGATCAGGTGGGGAATGATCTGCGCGGAATCCGCAGCGGAGAATTTCCGGGCGGGCGAGAGGGCCGTGCTGATGTCGAGATCGACGTTGGCGGTGAACGCGACGAGCGGTCCGGTATTGGGCCCGGCGGGCAGCTTCAGTTCGGCGAAGTACCACCTCTGCAGGTAGTGGATCTCCAGCGGGATGTCTTCCACCTCTTCCTTCAGGGGGTGGTTGATTTGAAAGACGAAGTCCGAGGACTTCCTCAGGTTCCGGGTCAATTCCGGAAAGACTTTCTCCAGCGCCCGGAGCGCATCGCTTCGATTGAAGGCCACCTGGAACAGGGTCACCCCGAAGGCCAGTCGATCGGCCGCCGGGTAGTCCTTGATCGCGGTCAGTTTCAGCGCCAGTTGCGACATCCGCTCGCCGACGGCGTCCAGCGTCCCGATGGGGGGCAGCGGCATCTCCGGCGTCGCCTTGCGCGGGTCGGGGGTCACGACGATATCGAAGCGGTTGGGCTGATCCGACAGCAGAAGATTCAGGCCCTCGATCAACCCCGTCTCCTCGACCACCGCCCCTCTCTTCTCTCTCCGGAGGGGCCGGACTCCGTGCAGGAGCTGCCACCAGGACGTGATGCTGGACTTGCTGCTGCGAAACGTCGACAGTCTCGCGGAACGCACCCCCCACGACAGCGCCAACGATCCTTCCATCTGTTCTCTAGATCGGCTGGAGTTGCTCGACCCCTTCAGCGTCGACCGCGGCTGCCCGAGGCCAAGTTGACGATGTTCATGATGAGAAAGACCGGCGTGACGAAGAAGGAGATCGTGCCCCACCATCCGAGGACCAGGGTGGTCAGGGTCGTGCTCCAGAAGAGCGAACGGACGCACGCCTTGCAGAAGAAAGCACTGTAGGTCCTTGACTGGCGGACCACCAACATCCCAATGTTCTGCCGGAAGGTCGCCAGGCGCGTGGGCCCGGGCCCCCCGCAGCGCTCGCAGTCCTTGGGCGCTACCGGATCGGAAATCCGGGGCGCCGATTTCAGGACCCTGTCCATGCGCCGGCGTTCATAACTCTCCAAACTCATTGCTGGGATTCTACCCCGTCCCGGAGCGGCGGGGAGCCGCGCGCGGAATCGGACCCGAAGAGCGCGCCCGTGAAAGTCCTTGATGGGCCCGACGCACCCAAGTCTAATTGAACCATCAGGGAGGGAAATCATGCGAGTCATCGCCATCCGGATGGCCTTCGTTTCGCTCCTCCTCGCGGCTCTGGCGGCCGGCGCCTCCCCGGACGACACGATGATCCTCGCCTCCGGGATGCGGGCCCGATTCGACCCCGACGGGATGTCCCTGACTCCGCGCTCCGGCGCGTGGACCTTCCGGACGCGGCTCTCCCGCCTCGGACGCGGAAGCGAGCGATCCTCCGACGTCTCCGCCCCGCTCCGGCGGGACGGAGCCAGGATCCTCTACGAGCGGCCCTGGGGCGAAGAATGGTATGAGGGCGCCCCCGGCGGCCTCGAGCAGGGCTGCACGGTCCGCCGACGCCCCGACGGCGACGGCCCGCTCCGCCTCGAGATCGACTGCTCCGGCCTCGACTTCGTCTGCCGGCTCGACGACAAGATCGCGTTCATGAGCGGCGGCGTCCGTGTCCTCGAATTCGGCAAGATCCAGGTCCGCGACGCGGAGGGACGCTACCTGCCGGCGAAGTTCGCCGGTCCCGACCCGGGCGTCGCCATGGAGATCGACGACCGCGGCGCGCGGTATCCCATCGAGGTCGACCCGCTCTTCGCCGGTCCGACCGATACTCCGGTGCCCGGGACGGCCGAGACGAACGGCGTCGTCAGCTCCCTCATCCCCGCTGCGGGCGGGGTCCTCTATGTCGGCGGGACCTTCACCCGGGTCGGCAGGTCGTCCGGCGGCGGAGCCTCACTCAGCGCCAGCACCGGCGCGCCGGACGCTCCCAATCCCGGGATCGCCGGGACAGTGGATGCCGCGGTGTCCGACGGTTCGGGCGGATGGTTTGTCGGTGGCCTCTTCGACACCGTGAAGGGGACGACCCGACACAACCTGGTTCACCTGCTGGCCAACGGCAATGTCGATCTTCCCTGGGATCCCGCTCCGGACAGCCGGGTCGAGAGTCTGCTCCTCTCCGGCGGCGTGCTCTACGTCGGCGGACAGTTCGCCACCATCGCTGGAGCGCCTCGCTCCGGCCTCGCGGCCCTCACGGCGTCCACCGGAGCGGCGACCCCCTGGGATCCGGCTCCCAACGGCGACGTGATCGACATGCGCATCGCCGGCGGGACGATCTACGTCGCGGGCAATTTCTCCACGATCGGAGGGCAGGCCCGGAACGGGATGGCCGGCCTCGATCCCGCGACGGCGCTGGCCACGGCATTTGATCCCAGTCCGGACGGCCTCGTGGAAGATTTCTCGATCGTGGGCACGACGGTGTACGCCTGCGGAGAATTCACGACCATCGGGGGCCAGGCGCGCAACGGCGTGGCCGCGCTGGACAGCAGCAGCGGGATCGCCACCGCCTGGGCGCCGGCCGCCGCGGGCGCGCTGAGCATCGATGCGTCGGCCACGGCGGTCTATGTCGGCGGATTCTTCACGTCGGCCGGCGGACAGGCCCGCAACAACCTGGCCGCGCTCGACCCGGGGACGGGTCTCGCGCTGGCCTGGAACCCGGATGCCGCATCGGGGGTCCGCTGCGTGAGGCTCTCGGGGTCGACCGTCTACGCCGGCGGCGATTTTGCGACGATCGGCGGCCAGGCGCGGGCCGGCGTCGCGGCCATCGATGCCACGACCGGAGTGCCGACGGCCTGGTCGGCCTCCACGACGGTCTTCAACGAGGTGTTCAGCATCGCTCCGGCGGGGGCCTCCGTCTTTGTCGGCGGCTTCTTCAGCCTCACCGGCGGCGTGACCCGGAACAATCTGGCGGCGATCGATCTGTCGAGCGGCCAGCCGACCTCCTGGGATCCGAACGTGGATACGTCGGTCAATGCGCTCGCGCTCTCCGGAACGACGCTCTATCTCGGCGGTCAATTCCAGAGCGTCGGAGGCCAGCCGCGCAGCCGCCTGGCGGCCGTCAGCTCGACGACCGGCCTGACGAAGGCCTGGAACCCCGGCGCGTCGGCCATCGTCCGAACGATCGCGGTCGACGCTTCCCTGGTTTATGTCGGCGGAGATTTCACGACCGTCGGCGGAGCGTCCCGGAACCGCATCGCAGCCCTCGATGGAACCAGTGGCCTGGCGACGGCCTGGAATCCGGACTCCGACGACACGGTCTTTTCGATCGTGGTCGCCAGTCCGCGCGTCTACGCGGCCGGAACGTTCCTGAACATCGGCGGCGCGGCGCGCAACCGGATCGCCGCGCTCCTGGCGTCGAACGGCACGGCGGATGCCTGGGACGCCAATGCCAGCAACACCGTCCGATGCATCACCCTTTCCGCATCGACGCTCTATGCCGGAGGAAACTTCACGAGCATCGGCGGGGCCGCGCGGACGAAACTGGCCGCCCTCGACACGACGACCGCCCTGGCCACGGCGTGGGATCCGTCCGCCAATTTCACCGTGCGCTCGATCGTGGTGTCCGGATCCGACGTGGTCGTTTGCGGCGACTTCAGCACCGTCGGGGGACAGTCCCGGCTGCGCCTTGCCGCCGTGGATGCGACGAGCGGGCTCGCCACGAGCTGGAATCCCTCCATGAACGGGAGCATGTTCATGCTGGCCCTGGCGGGCGCGGACATCCTGGCCGGCGGACTGTTCAACACCGTCGGCGGCTCCCTCCGGAGTGGGCTGGCCCACTTCAGCGAGAACTCCGTCCAGCAGGTCACGTCGACCTCCCCCGATGCAACGTACGGAGTCGGGGCCGTCCTGACTCTCCAGGTCAACTTCGTCAAAGCCGTCACCGTCACGGGCAATCCACGCTTGCTCCTCGAAACAGGGACGACCGATCGCGCGGCCGTCTTCAGCGGCGGCAGCGGCACGAGCACGCTGACCTTCAGCTACACGGTCCAGGCCGGGGACGTGTCGGCGGACCTGGACTGCGTCAGCAGCGGCGCCTTCGATCTGAACGGCGGGACCGTGACGACGGTCGGCGGCGGCCCGACCCCCGTCGGACTGCCGACGGGATCCACGACGGGATCGCTCTCCTCGCTGAAGCAGCTGGTGATCGACACCCAGGCGCCCGCGGCGCCCGTCATCACGTCGCCGGCGGACGGCTCGAACACGGGTCCCCTCGCGGCGGCCCTGCTCGCCGGGACCTCGGAGGCGTTGGCAACGATTGCCGTCACGGTGGACGGAGTCGCCGTGGGAACGACGACCGCGACGGGCGGCGGAACCTGGTCCTTCACGACGCCGGCGCTGGTGCCCGGATCGCACACGATCAGCGCCACGGCGACCGACCCGGTGGGGAACGCGAGCGGCCCCTCGACGGGAATCACGGTGACGGTTCTGGGCGGCGGCGGAACGACGATCGTGAACAAATCGAGCGGCGGTTGCGGCCTCACGGGTCTCGAAGCGGGGCTCAGCTTGCTGCTTCTGGCGGCGCTCCGGCGGCGGAGATAGCCTACGTCCCGCCGCCGCGGGCGGCATGCCGAGCCAGGAGCTCCGCGCGCCGGTCCTCCGGGATGAACCAGGTGTCGCGGCCGCTCGGGAAGACCTTGACCCGGTGCGCCCACTTCCCCATCTGATCGAGGAGCGGCTTCGTGAAGCCGCTCGGATCCACCGCGCCCCAGTCGTCGTCGTGCATGCGGACGTGCCACTTGATCTTATGCTTCTTCGCCCAGCCGGCGAGGCGCTCGAGGAGGAAGGCCGCGTCGGCGAAGGCCATGAAGAGGTCGTCGGCGTCGGGGATGCCGCTCGGGTGGAAGAGCTTCGTGCGTCCCGACAGGGTCGAGGGCCGCTCCTCCTCGGTCGCGTCGAACCCGAGCGCCCCGCGCCACCAGTCGCGTTGAATCTGCGCCACGTCCTCCAGGATGGCCCGGATGGAGGACACCTTCACTCGACCGGTGGACTCGTAACTAAGCATCGTCGGACAGACTGGAGATTCGCAGGCCGCCGCTTTGCGATTCTCTATTCTTTATTCTCTATTCTCTCCCGACGCCGTTCTACGCCCGGAAAGCCTGGATGGCTTTGATCGTGCGGTCGATGTCGTTTTTGGTGTGGGCATTACTGACAAACCACGCCTCATACTGCGACGGCGCGATCGCGATCCCGCGCTCCCTCAGGTGGCGGTGGAACTTCGCGAACTTCTTCGTATCGGACTTGGCCGCGCTGTCCCAGTCGCTGATCGGGCCCTTGGCGAAGAACGGGGTGAACATCGAGCCGACGCGGTTGACCGTGACGCCGCGGAACGCCGCCGCGAGCTCCGAGGTGCGCGCCTCGAGGGTCGCGTAGATGCCCGGGTTGTCGCGGAGCGTGCGAAGCTGGGCGATGCCGGCCGCGACCGCCAGCGGGTTCCCCGAGAGGGTGCCGGCCTGGTAGACCGGGCCCTGCGGCGAGACCATGGCCATGATGTCCCGGCGGCCGCCGTAGGCCGCCGCAGGCAGGCCGCCGCCGATGATCTTGCCGAGGCAGGTCAGGTCGGGAGAGATCCCGTAAATCGACTGCGCCCCGCCGTAACAAAGACGGAAGCCGCTGATCACTTCGTCGAAGATGAGGACGATGCCGTGCTCCGCCGTCAGCGCGCGCAGCTCCTCCAGGAAGCCCGGCGCCGGAGGCACCACGCCCATGTTGCCCGCCACCGGCTCCACGATGACGGCCGCGATGGTCTTCCAGCGCTTCTTCAGGAGCGAGCGCAGCGCGCCCAGGTCGTTGTAGGGGAGAACCAGCGTATGCTTCGCGAGGTCCGCGGGCACGCCGGGGCTGGTCGGCACGCCGAAGGTGGCGGCGCCCGAGCCCGCCTGCACCAGCAGGCCGTCCGAGTGGCCGTGATAGCAGCCCTCGAACTTGACGATGTCGTCCCGCTTGGTGAACCCGCGCGCCACCCGCAGGGCGCTCATGCAGGCTTCCGTCCCGCTCGAGACCAGGCGGACCATCTCGAGCGACGGCAGGGCCGCCGAGAGCAGCTCCGCCAGCTCGACCTCCGCGAGCGTCGGGGCCCCGTAGGAGGTCCCCCGGCCGGCGGCCTGCGCAACCGCCGCAAGAACTTCCTTCGGCGCGTGTCCCAGGATCATGGGGCCCCAGGAGCCGACGTAGTCGAGGTACTCGTTGCCGTCGACATCTTTGATCGTCGCCCCCTTGGCGGAGGCCACGAAGAACGGCGAGCCGCCGACGGCCCGGAAGGCGCGGACGGGGGAATTGACGCCGCCGGGAATGACGGCCTTCGCGCGGCGGAACGCCGCTTCGCTGCGGGAATCAGGGAGTCGCTTCACGTCCTAGGTAGTGTAGGGACGAACCGGAACCTGTCAACCGACGTTTAATGTGGCAGGGGCGGAGCCCCGCCGGGTGTGATAAAATATGGGAGCCGGCGAGCCGACCGCCCCGATGGTGGAGACGTTATGACTTACCGGGCAATCCAGAAAGGCGACCGCATCTCGGAGTACGCCCTCCTCGAGAAACTGGGCCAGGGCGGCTTCGGCGAAGTGTGGAAGGCCGAGCACGCCCAGATCCCGGGCAAGTTCGTCGCCATCAAGATTCCCACCAGCGCCGAAGCCATGGACTGCCTCAAGCAGGAGGCCCAGTTCCAGCACGAGCTCGACCACCCCAACATCGTCAAGACCATCGGCCTCAACACCCAGAACGACCCGCCCTACTTCATCATGGAGTACGTCGAGGGCAAGAACCTCCGCCAGCTCATGCTGGACGACGGCATCCTGCCCCCGCCCTACGCGATCGACATCGCCGTCCAGGTCTGCGAGGCCCTGGGCTTCGCCCACAGCAAGGGCATCATCCACAAGGACATCAAGCCCGAGAACATCCTCGTCGAGAAGAAGAAGATCGACGTCTCCAAGAAGGGCAAGGCCCTCCTCCACTACGTCAAGCTCACCGACCTGGGCCTCGGCATGTTCCCCGCGCGCAGCCAGAGCGAGATCATGATCTCGGAGCACGCGCGGACGAGCGGCGTCCGCATCCTCTCCGGCACCCTCTTCTACATGGCCCCGGAGCAGATGGTCCCCGGCCGCCAGGTCGACCCGCGCGCCGACATCTACTCGGTCGGCGTCGTCCTCTACGAGATGCTCACCGGCGAGCTGCCGCTGGGAATGGACCTCCCCAGCGAACTCAACCCGGTGGTGACGCCGGAGCTCGACGTCATCTGCAAGCGCGCGCTCTCGATCGACCGCGACGTGCGCTACCAGAGCGCCCGCGAGCTGGCGGCGGACCTCCAGAAGGCCAAGGAAGCGCTGCTCATCAAGCTCGTGTCCTCCGGCGCCCCGGCGCTCGAGGTGACGGGCCAGGGCGAGTCGCGGCGCCTGACGCCGCGCGGCCTGCCCCTCCCCCTGCCCCACACGTCCGTCCCGGTGACGAGGCCCTCAACGCGGCGCCGCTGGGCCTCGGGACTCGAGTGGGGTTTCGCGGCCTTCGTGATCGCGCTGCTCGCGGTCTGCGGCTACGGCTTCCAGCGGATCCGCCACGCCGTCCAGGAGCGCAACCACGGCCAGAAGATCGAGGACATCAGCATTCCCACCCTGGGCGGGCCGCTCTCGATCGACAGCAAGCCGGCCGAGGCCGAAGTCTGGGTCGACGACAAGCGCGTCGGCATCGCCCCGGTGCAGGTCCAGGCGCTGACCTACGAGCGCCACACGGTCCGCCTCGTCCGGGAGTTCTATCAGGCCCGCGAGCTGATCCTGCAGCCGCGCACCCTGGACGGCCGGCACTGCTTCGCCGTGATCGACCGCGCGTCGCAGAAGGAGCTGCGCGTGCGCGACTGCTCCGGCGGGCTGAGCCTGGAAGGGATCGAGCTGCTCCGCCAGAAGGGCAACATCACCATCACGACGCCCCGCGTCGAGAAGGCCTCGGTCTACATCGACGGCGCGTTCTACGGCGTGACCCCGCTCGAGGACACGCTGGACGCCGGCGTCCACCAGTTCACGATCTCGAAGGAAGGCTTCGTGGACCTCTCGTTCTACGAGAAGGTCGACGGCGGCGCGAAGGTCGAGAAGCCCCTCACGCTGTTGCCCCAGGGCGCGGCGGAGCCCGCCGCGAACCCCGGCAAGGTGTCGGTGCACCTGACGTCCGCCCCCTCCGGCGCGAGCGTCTACGTCAACGACGAGGAGCGCGGCATGACGCCGCTGGACCTCGAGGTGCTGCCCGGCAAGTACGAGCTGCGCCTCACGAAGAAGTACCACGAGGCGCGGGCCGTGACCCTGATGGTCGACAGCCCCGCGTCGCGCGAGTACGAGCTGCTCAAGGTGCACGCGCGGGTGGCCTTCGAGTCCGAGCCCCAGGGCGCGACGGTCTACGTCGACGGCGCCAAGATCGGCGTCACGCCGATTGCGGTCGAGGCCGTGGAAGGCGGCCCGCACCGGGCGCGCTTCGTCCTGGACGGCCACTTCGACCAGTCGGCGTCGTTCGAGATCGTGAGCCGGGAGGCGATGGACCGGCCCATCAAGGCGACGCTGCAGAAGATCCCCCCGGCCCGCCTGGTCGTGGAGACCGAGATCGCGGGCTCGGAGGCGTACCTGGACGGCAAGCCGATCGGCCGCCTGCCGTTGGCCTCGCGCACGGTCGAGAGCGGCACGCACAAGCTGCGCGTGCTGGGCGTCGAGAAGACCGTGACGCTGGAGGCGGGCGGCGAGCACCGCGTGCACTTCAGCGCGAAGGACCTCGAGATGGTGCGGGTGCCCGAGGGCGAATTCACCTACGGGTCGGCGACGCCGAACCCCGGCGAGGTGTCGGCCCGGACCGAGAAGACGGGCGCGTACTTCATCGACCGGACGGAGGTCACCAACGAGCAGTACGCGATCTTCTTCGCCCAGATGAGCGCGACGAACGACCACAGCCGCTGCCATCCCGACGAGGACGCGGGCACGAAGCAGCGGAACCACAAGCCGGCGTTCTGGTCGGAGGCGTCCTACAACGGCCCGAAGCAGCCCGTGGTGGGCGTGACCTGGTACGACGCCTACGCGTACGCGGCCTGGGCGGGCAAGCGGCTGCCGACCGAGCGCGAGTGGGAGAAGGCGGCGCGCGGCAAGACGGGCTGGACGTATCCCTGGGGCAACGACTGGGCGCAGGACGAGAAGCGCTGCAATTCGTCGGGCAAGGCGGACGGCTGGGAGTTCACGGCGCCGGTGGGCGCCTGTCCCGGCGTGAGCCCCTACGGCTGCTCCGACATGGTGGGCAACGTCAGCGAGTGGTGCCTGGAGGACTATCCCGGCAAGTCCCCGTCGAAAGTGATCCGCGGCGGCAGCTTCCGCGACAAGGAGTGGGTCACGACGACGTCGCGCTGGTACGAGCGTCCGGACGTGAACAACATCACGGTCGGCTTCCGCTGCGTCACCGACGACAAAAAGTAAGCGGATTCAGCACCGATACACCGAGGCCACAGAGGTCTCGGAGTCTAATTGGATCATGCCGGAACGGAGGCACCTCCCCTCGTGGGTCCTGGCCGGGCTCGGGGCGACGCTGCTGGTCATCGTCGCCCTGGCCTTCGCCGCGTGGGCACCGGCGCTCCCCTGTCCCAGTTGCGTCGACCTGGGTTGCGCCGTCTTCCGCTGCGAGATTTGTGGCGGCCAGGGTGGTCCCGGAGCGGCCAGGAGCATGTCGCTCTGGAAGCGATGGAACGCCATCCAGGCCCTGGAACGGGAGGGCAACCGGAAGATCCGCTGGATGCCCTAGACGCGAACGGCGCTTCGGATCAGGAAGCCGCCGCAGTAGCGGCAACTCTGAAGCGCCAGCGGTCGTCCCGGATCCTGGATCGGCGTCAGGCAGTCGATGCAGCGGACTTGAGGCGAGACTCGAGTCTTCGCCTTACGGCGACGTGTTCTGAACGGCATCCCCTCTCTCTCCATTCCCCCCGGCCGGAAGCATTGTTTCAGGCGCGACGTCGCAGATCAAGAGATCATTTTCATCCACTTCTTGACCCCGTCGGCATTCACGAACTTCACGGAAAGGCCGAGGGATTCGCCATCCTGGAAGAAGCGAACCGGGAAGCCGCGCACCTCGAGGCGCTCGGCGGGTCCGAGCTCGAAGACGATGCCGATCGTATGCGGGGCGATCGGGATGACCTGCTTCGAGAGGATGACGCCTTTCAGGATCGCGCCCGAGAGCGAGACCTCGCGGATCGTGGCCTGGCCCGAGCTGAACACCGAGCCGTCCGGCCGGTAGATGCTCATCTGGACGGGCCGGTTCACCTCCAGACGCGGGTGGTCGCGGGTGTGGGCGAACTTCAGGCGCTCGAAATTGTAGCCCAGGTCGCGCGCCGCGCGGAACACCTTGCGGACGGTCGCCTCGCTGAACTTCGGGCCGCCGGTCTTCCGGAGGATCTTGTTGACGCTCGAGACGTCAAGCCCGCACTTCCGGGCGATGTCGGTCTGCGTAGCCAAACCTGCGCCTCCTGCAAAAGGGTGAGTCTACAGTCTCGACGCCGGGGTGTCGAGCAAGAGGAGGTGGCCAGCCTTCAGAAGTGCACCCCCGCGCCGAACTCCAGTCCGACGACCACCATGGTCTTGGGGTCCACGGGCAGGTCGCCGGCGTCCGGCGCAGCCTGGCTGCGGAGATCGAAGCCCGCGTCGAAAAAGAGCGGACCCGCCAGGATGTTGAAGCGGATGCCGAAATCGAACGCGAACTTCGTGGATGCGGCGAAGACGCTGCCCTGTTGCGGCGCGGTGGTGGTGAACGTTCCTTCAAGCTTCGAATAGTGGACCGCGCCGAACGCGAGATGGAGATCCAGCTGGGCCACGCGTCCCATCGAAAGGAGGAAGCGGGGCCCCACGAGAACCGTCCTCTGATGCATCGTCTCGGGGAGAAGCTCGGTGGGGCCCGAGTCGAAGCGTTCGCCCTCGTAGCTGTCCCAGACCAGCGACAGGTAGGGGCCGATGTGCCACTTCCGTCCCAGAGGAAAGAGCAGCGTTCCTTCGACCGCCAGCCCCAGGCCGGAATGGAACAGTTGGGAGTAATCAGCGATATCGCCGGGGAGGTCCACTTGGCCAAGAGGGTTGGAGTAGCGACCCTGGATGCTGACGGAACCTCCCAACCCCTCCGACTCATTCGATTGGAAGAGTTCCAGCACGGGTTCGCCCAGGGACATCCGGCGGACGTCCTGCGCGGACGCGGCCGGGACTGCCGCGGCGATCAGCATCGCCGCCAAGAGGCCACCGATGAGCCAGCGATTCACAGGGCCCCCCGTTTCAGACGGCGGCGGCCGGCGACTCTAAGGTTTTGCCGGATATCCGCCCGCCGTGTTCACGATGATTAGAACGCCGGGGCTTGACCCTGTCAACTCAGTTCCAGGGAGGCAACGATGGCGTCGACCGTGGCCCGCTCGCGGTCCTTGTCCTCCTCGCGGCAGGCATAGGTGAGGAAGACCACGATGTCGTGGTTCGTCACCATCCAGGAGCGCCAGACGACGTTCCCCTCCTCCGGGGACTCGGCCATGTACTCGTAGAAGGCCCGGTCCAGGCCGCGCTCCGTCGTGCGCGTCGCGCCCTCCTCGATGAAGTCCACGCCCGTCTGCTTCAGGAACGCGCGCAGCATCAGGAAGACGTCGATCTTGCCGCCGGGCGGCAGCGGACGCGGCGTCTCGGCCGTCAGCTGCAGCGCTCCCGCGCCCTCCGGGTGGTAAATCGCCACCGGGCTCTCGTCCTCGTCCGCCTCCCAGCCGTCGGGCAGCGTGAGACGGTACCAGCCCTTCTTCTCGAAGACCGTCACTGGAGCACGCCGTCCTTCATGTGCAGCATCCGGTCGGCGCCCTTGGCGACGTCCGGGTTGTGCGTCACCACCACGAGCGTCGCGCCCGAGGCCTTCCGCGCCTCCTGGATGCAGGCCATGATCTGGTCGCCCGTCTTCGAGTCGACGTCGCCCGTGGGCTCGTCGCCCAGGATCAGCGCCGGCTTGTTGGCGAGCGCCCGCGCGATCGAGACCCGCTGCCGCTCGCCGCCCGAGAGGCGCGTCGCGACCGAATCCAGCCGGTGCGAGAGCCCGACCTGGCCCAGCAGCTCGACCGCGCGCTGCCGGCGCTCGCGGCGCGGGACCCCGACCGCCATCATCGGGATCTCCACGTTCTCGATCGACGTCAGCGTGGGGATCAGGTTGTGCAGCTGGAAGATGAAGCCCACCTCGCGGGCCCGCACGGCGTCCAGGTTGCGCTCCTTCGACAGCGAGCGCCCGTTCAGGATCACCTCCCCGCTCGTGGGGGTGTCGAGCGCGCCGACCAGGTTGAGAAAGGTCGACTTGCCCGAGCCGCTCGGGCCCATGATGCAGAGAAAGCTGCCGCGCTCGACCTCGATGGACACGCCCGCCAGCGCCGTGATGCTCGCGCCCTCGTAGCGCTTCACCAGCTCGACCGTGCGGATGGCGGGGTCACTCATACTTCAGCGCCTCGATCGGCGACAGGCGGCTCGCCTGGACCGCCGGGTAAAGGGCCCCGAAGAAGCCCAGCGCGAGCGCGATCCCGAAGCTCTGGATGAAGAGCAGCACCGAGTAGCGCGTGTCCAGGCCCCGCGGCGCCCACTGGATCAGCGTCTCGGCCCCGAAGGCGCCGATCAGGAGTCCCAGCGCGCCGCCCACCACGCTGATGAGCATGCCCTCCGTCAGGATCATCCGCAGCACCTGGCCGCGGCTCCAGCCCACCGCGCGCAGCGTCCCGATCTCGCGCGTCCGCTCCGAGACCGCCATCAGCATCGTGTTCAGCACGCCCAGGCCGCCGACGATGACGCTCACCAGCGAGACGATCCACACGAACCAGTCGATGTAGTCGAGCTGGTTGTAGTACTGCGTGAAGCTTGAGGTCTGGATCGCCGCGACGTTGGGCACCTTCTCCTCGATCGTGTCGCGCACCTTCTTCCAGTCGGTCCCCGGCTTGAGGTAGAGAAAGGCAAGCCCGATCGAGCTGCCCATCTTGAGCTCCTGCTGGACCGTCGAGCTGGGCACCACGCAGCCGGCCGACTCGAACTTGATGTCCGACTGGTAGATGCCGACGATCGTGAAGGTGTGGTTGAGCAGCGTCAGGGTGTCGCCGCGCTTCAGTTCCAGGTCGCGGGCGGCATCGCTCCCCAGCAGCAGCTCGTCGTCGGTCTTCATCAAGCGGCCATCGAGGCCCGGCCTGAACTTCTCCACGAGGCGGTCCCCCGGAGTGCGCCCGAAGACCGTGAGGAACTTCAGCTTCGTCCCGGGCTTCACCTTCTGGAGCACGCGGCCGGCGATGATGGTGAAGGTGCCCGGCGAGACGTGCTCGATCCCCGGGACCGCAGCCACGCTGTCGATCTCCTCCTTGGTGATGCGGCTGTACTCGGGCGCCATCGCGGCGCGGTTGACCACCAGCATCTCGGCGCCGCTGCTGTGCATGTAGCGGTCGAGGCTCGCCTTGAAGCCGCGGGCGACCGCGTTGAACGCGATGATGGCCGCGATACCGATCGCGATGCCGAGGAGGGACAGCAGCGTGCGGGTGCGGCGGCGGAGCAGGTTCTTGAGGATCAGCACTGCTTCAAGGCTTCCCGGAGATCGTGGATGATGTCGCCCGCGTCCTCGATGCCCACGGAGAGCCGTACGCCCCCCAGCGACAAGTGTCCCGCCCTTTGTACCGCCGCCGGGAGCGCCGAGTGGGTCATGCCGGTGGGCTTCTCGATCAGGGTGCGGATCTGCCCCAGCGAGACCGCCAGCGTGATGGTGTAGGCGTGCTTCGAGCAGTGGTTCACCAACCGCGAGGAGGCCTTGTCGCCGCCCTTCACGACGAAGTAGATCATGTTGGACGGCGCGAAGGTGCCGTCGAAGTCGGTCATCTGCCGCCGCGCGAGCTCGCGCTGCGGGAAGCTGTCGAGGCCCGGATAGGCCACGCGCTCGACCTTTGGATGGCTCTCCAGGAAGCGCGCGATCTCGAGGGCGTTCTGCTCCTCCTTGCGCATCCGCAGCTCCAGCGAGGGGATGCCGTAGACGAGGATCGGCCAGGCGTTCTTCGGGGAGAGCACGCCGCCGAAGTCCTTCCGGTAGAGGAGCAGGTCGCTCTCGCGGGCCGCGTCGGCGATGACGGCGCCGCCCATGTCGGTGCCGAAGCCGCAGATGTTCTTCGTCAGGCTGTGGCAGACGATGTCGGCCCCGAGCGCCAGCGGCCGCTGGCAGAACGGGGTCGCGAAGGTGTTGTCGACGATCGAGACCACGCCGCGCTTGCGGCAGACCTCGCTGACCGCCTTGATGTCGATCAGCTCCAGCGTGGGGTTGACGGGCGACTCGTAGATGACCGCCCGAGTCTTCTTCCCGATCATCGACTTCAGCGTCGCCGGCCGCGTGAGGTCCACGTAGCGGACCTTGACGCCCATGCGGGGCATCCAGTTGGTCAGCAGGCTGTAGGTGCAGCCGTACAGGGCGTGGTGGGCCACGATCTCGTCGCCGGTCCGGACCGTCACGCCCAGCGCGGCCGCAATGGCGGCCATGCCGGTCGCGAAGGTGACGCCGCAGCCGCCCTCCTCCACGAAGGCGAGGCGCTCCTCGAGCATGCCCCGGGTCGGCTCGTCCAGGCGGTCGTAGATGAAGATGTCGCTGCGCTTGTGGGCGCGGTCCTGGGGATCGCAGAACCCGCAGAAGCCCGCGGCGCCCCGCTCGGCGGTCTCGAGCCGGTAGGTGCTGGAGGACGAGATGGGCGGGACGACGTGGTGGGCGAAGTCCCACTTCGACGTCATGAACTTCCCGTGGACGAGGTAGCTGTGCTTCGAGTACGGCGGCGAGTAGCTGCCCTTGCGTTTGGCCATGGTAGAGACGCGATTATCCGGCCCTTTGAGAAACGTGTCAACCGGAGACTCTCACTTATTGGCCACCGAGCCCGCAAAGCCCCCAGAGAAGAACCGCTCTGCGGGCTCGGAGGGCTCTGTGGCCAATCGCTCTTCCTCGCCCGCCCCCTCCCTGCTATAATTCATGCTTTATGAATCGGGACAAGGGCCGGGAGATCCTCAAGATCGAGGCCGAGGCCGTGCTGTCGCTGGCCGGGCGCCTCGGCCAGGAGTTCGACGCCGCCATCGACGCGATCGTCGGCTGCAAGGGCCACCTCGTGGTCACCGGCATGGGCAAGGCCGGCCTCGTGGGCCAGAAAATCTCCGCCACCTTCGCCTCGACCGGCACGCCGTCGATCTTCCTCCACCCCGCCGAGGCCTACCACGGCGACCTGGGACGCGTCCTGGGCTCCGACGTGGTGCTGGTCATTTCCAACAGCGGCGAGACCGAGGAGGTTGCGCGGCTCCTGCCCTCCCTCAAGCAGATCGGCGCCCGGCTGATCGCCATCACCGCCGCCAGGACGTCCACCCTCGGGCGGACGGCCGACATCGTCATCGAGCTGGGCCGCATCGAGGAAGCCTGCCCCCTCAAGCTGGCGCCCTCCGCGACCACGACCGCCATCCTCGCGCTCGGCGACGCGCTCGCGCTCTGCGTCCTCGAGTCGCGCGGCTTCGACAAGGAGCAGTTCTCCTTCTACCACCCGGGCGGCGACCTCGGCCGCAAGCTCCTCAAGGTCTCCGACGTCATGCGGACCGGCGAGCGCAACCCCGTCGTCCGCGAGGAGACGCCGCTGACCGAGGCGATCGCCGCCATCACCCGGGCCCGCGCGGGCTCGGTCACGATCGTTGACGTCTCCGGCAAGCTCAGCGGCATCTTCACCGACGGCGACCTCCGCCGTGCCATGAGCCGCGACGCCAAGCTCATCACCTCCCGGATCGGCGATCTGATGACGCGGAAGCCCCGGACCATCACCCCCGACCGCCTGGCCAGCGAGGCCCTGAAAATCCTGCACGAGAAGAAACTCGACGAGCTCCCTGTCGTGAACGAGAAGGGCGAGCCCGTCGGCTTGCTCGACGTCCAGGATCTGCTCGACGTAGGAGTGGTCTAGATGCGGTCGCTGTGGCTGCTCGTCCTAGTGGCCCTCCCCCAGGCGCCGCAGCAGCAACCCAGCCCGCTCCCGAAGGACCCCATCAAGGACTTCAAGCTCCGCCGCACCGAGCTGCGCCGCGACCCGAAAACCGGCAAGGACATCGAGGAGATCACCTTCATCCTCCGGGCCGACGAGGCGATCCCGCTCCGGGTCGAGAAGAACAAGGAGCAGTGGGAGCTCCACGGCATCACGGCCAGCTACTTCACCGAGCCCGAGAAGGACAAGATCTCCAAGGAGATCGGGGTCACCGCGCGGCGGGGCGTCCTGGATAACGAGGCCCGGACCCTGAAGCTCGACGACCATGTCCGCGTCGTCCGCAAGAACGACGACGAGACGCCGCCGCGGAGCGACACGGTCCTGACGGCCTCCACCGTGCTGCTCCGCTTCAACCGGATGTACGAGTGCCCCGCCTGCCGCAAGCTCGGCGTCAACAAGCCGCAGAAGCGCCCGGGCCGCTGCCTGGAGCACGACGCCGAGCTCAAGGAAGTCACGATCACGAGCGTCGAGGCCGAGAAGGACTTCGAGATCATGGGCCCCGAGGGCATCCTCTCGGGCGAAGGGCTGGTCACCGACGACGCGATCGCCAAGGACTACCACATCGAGCGGAACGGCTTCGTGGAGATCGAGTCGAACGCGAACCCGACGGAGACCGAGACGAAGCCCCAGGCCCCGACGACGCCCCGCTTCTCCCAGATCTTCTCGCGCGGCCCCCTCGAGATTACCGGGCCGGAGACCCACCGCACGATCAAGGGCCACGACGGCATGCGGATCGACCGCATCGACTCCAGCGGCACCATGACGACCACGGCCCAGGAGATGACCATCGACACCTTCACGCCGGAGGAGAAGCCCGGCGCGAAGAAGCCCGCCCCCGAGGTCGGGAGCGTCGACGCGCAGGGCAAGGTCATCCTGGAAGGCGTCCTCTTCGCGGACGGCACGTCCTTCCACACGACCTCCGACACGCTGGCGCGGCGCCTGGACGCCGAGCGGAACATCGAAACGACGGACCTGAAATCGACGGGCGAGAGCCTGGTCCACGTGAAGGCCGGCCTGAGCACGATCGAGTCGCGCTCCGTCCGGATCACGCGCGGCATGGACGCGCTGGGCGGCGAGGCGGACTTCGAGGACGTGGGCCGCTCCGACCTCGTCGCCGGAACCCAGCACTTCAACCTCAAGTGCGGCAAACTGCACACCGTCGCGGAGCCGGACGCGGCCGGCCGGACGAACCTGCGCCGCATCGTCGCGACCCAGAACGTGCGCCTGGGCGGCCTGATGGCCGCCGCCGACCCCAAGCAGGACCCCGGCAGCGCCGATGCGGACCGCTTCGAGTGGGACGTGGCCCAGCAGCGCGGCTTCATGGAGGCCCGCCCGCTCGTGCGGGTCGTCCAGGGCCCGAGCGTCATCACGGCGCCGAAGATCCTCCTCGAGTCGCCGGACATCTTCGTCCTCAAGGGGCCCAAGCAGGTCCACCTGGTGCAGGAGCGCGAGGGCGTCAAGGAGGACTACTTCGCCACCTGCGAGGGCGACCTGGTGATGGATCAGAAGAATCACCGCCTGACGATGCGCGATCGCTGCGTCATCCGGACGAAGGAGATGCTCGTCCACGCGGACCGCGTGAACGCCAAGCTGAGCGAGAACGCCGGGAGCAACCAGGGTCTCGAGACCCTGCAGGCCCTCGGCCGCGTCAGCGCGCTCAAGAAGACGGACAGCACGACGCTCTACGGCGACCGCCTGGCGTACGAGTTCAAGAACCAGAACCTCCAGGTCTACGGCGCGCCCTACGCGGTCGCGGACGCCGGCCGCGTGGTCACGACGCAGGAGCAGATCCGCATCTACGACAAGATCAATCCCCGGACCAAGCAGCTGACCCGCTACACGGAGCTGATCGGCGGCGCCGACGGCGTCCGCATGGAAATGGAAGAGAAGGTCTCCGAGCAGCACCCCGGCGGCAAGAAGAAATGAGAACGGTCACCCTCATCCCCGGCGACGGCACCGGCCCCGAACTGACCTCGGCGATGCGCCGCGTCATCGACGCCTCGGGCGCGAAGCTCCAGTGGGAGGTCGCGGAAGCCGGCGAGGAGGCCGCCGCGAAGCACGGCACGCCGCTGCCGCCCGCGACGCTGGAGTCGGTGCGCCGCAACCGCGTGGCCATCAAAGGGCCGATCTCGACGCCCATCGGGTCGGGCTACCGCAGCGTCAACGTCGCGCTCCGCAAGGAGTTCGACCTCTACGCGGGCATCCGGCCCTGCAAGTCGATGGACGGGGTCCCGTCCCACTACGAGCACGTCGACCTGGTGCTGGTCCGCGAGAACACGGAAGACCTCTACGCCGGGATCGAGCACTGGGTGGGCAAGGACGCGGCCGAGTCGATCCGGATCATCACCCGCGAGGGGAGCAAGCGCATCGCCCACGCGGCGTTCGAGTACGCGGCGCGGAACGCACGGCGGAAGGTGACGGTCGTCCACAAGGCGAACATCCAGAAGTTCACCGACGGGCTCTTCCTCGAGACGGCGCGCGACGTCGCGAAGGATTACCCGCAGATCCCGGTCGAGGACCGGATCGTCGACAACATGGCGATGCAGCTGGTCCAGCGCCCCGAGGAGTACGACGTCCTGCTCTGCCCGAATCTCTATGGGGACATCCTCTCGGACCTCTGCGCGGGCCTGATCGGCGGGCTCGGCGTCGCGCCCGGCATGAACCTGGGCCGCGAGGTGGCGATCTTCGAGGCGGTGCACGGCAGCGCGCCGCAGTTCAAGGGCCAGGACAAGCTGAACCCCACCGCGCTCATTCTGTCCGGCGCGCTGATGCTGGAGCACCTGAACGAGCACCGCGCCGCGGACCGGGTGGTCCAGGCGGTGCGGAAAGTCATCGAAGAGGGGCAGACCGTGACGGCCGACCTGCGCGGGACGGCCTCGACGACCCAGATGACCAACGCGATCATCGCGGCGATGAAGTCGTGATCGCGCTGCTGATTGCCCTTCTCCTCCAGGACCCGCCCGACCTCTCGAGCGTCCCTCCGGACCTCACGACTCCCGCCATGGTCGAGGGCGAGCCCGCGGCCGGGCGCCGCGTAAAGCAGACGATGGCCGGCTGGGAAGGCACGGCCGTCCACCATGCGCTCTACCTGCCGCGCGACTGGAAGCCGGGCGGCCGCTACCCGGTGATCGTCGAGTACGCCGGCAACGGCAACTACAAGAACGCGTTCGGCGACGTGTCGAAGGGGACGGTCGACGGGAGCAATCTCGGCTACGGGCTCTCGGGCGGTGAGGGCTTCCTCTGGGTTTGCATGCCCTACGTGGCGGTCTCGGGCGACAAGAAGGAGAACGCCGTCACCTGGTGGGGCGACGTCGAGGAGACCAAGCGCTACTGCCGGAAGACGGTCGCGTTCGTGTGCGAGACCTACGGGGGCGATCCGAAGAAGGTGCTGCTGGCGGGCTTCTCGCGGGGCGCGATCGGCTGCAACTACCTGGGCCTGCACGACGGGGAGATCGCCCGTCTCTGGCGCGCGTTCTTCACGTTCAGCCACTACGACGGGCAGTTGGTCCACTGGGGCTATGCGGGGGTTGATCGCGCATCGGCGCTCGAGAGGCTGAAGCGCCTGAACGGCCGTCCGCAGTGGATCAGTATGGAGAAGAGCGTCGAGCCGCTCCGGAAGTACGTGGAGGAGACCGGCGTGAAGGGCGCGTTCACGTTCCAGACGATCCCGTACCGGAACCATTCCGACCAGTGGGTGCTGCGCGACCTTCCCGAGCGGAAGGCCGCGCGCGACTGGCTCCGCAAGGTCATCGCCGACTAGGTTCTTTCAGCGCTGACCCAGCGGGATCGCGGTGACCTTGTAGCCCAGCCGTTCCCACATCTCTACGGCCGCCTCGTACTGGGATGGCGTGGCGCTGGCCCGATCGCCAAAGCGGCCCGAATGCCCGTTGATCGTCACCCGGCCGGACCCCGTGAACCAGGCTTCTCCGGCGAAGCGCGCGACCAGACTGATGTTGGTGTGGGTGATGTGACCACGGGCGCTCGCCATCGGCGTCTGCTCCAGCGCGCAGTTGACCCCGCGATCGTCGATCGTCCAGAGGTACTTGGTCGCCTTGTCGCCGTGCTTCCCCTGCACGACGTGCGCAAACGCCCCCTCCCGCCGGGATTGCAGGCCGTCCTTCGCGGTGATCGGGACGTCCTCGTTGGCCTGCACGGCCTTCGCGGACGGGTGGAGCTCGCCCAGGTCGGCCATGAGCTCCGCTTCGGGGCGCGGAGGATGGGAGGGACGCTCGGCGCTCGACGAGCATCCCAGATAGGTAACCGCGGTCAGGATGGCTAGCGCGGTGGCGTTACGCATGCATCAGTCCTCACGTCCGAAGGTCTGATGCAGCGGCGGCGGCCGCCGTTATGACGCGCGCGAAGCACCGCCCCGATTCGCATTCCTGCGAAACGCCGCCCGGGACCGGCGGGACGCTCCCACCGGCCCCGGGCTTTGCGTCTACGCGTCGCTCATTCCAGCTTCTCGATATAGACCGACGCGTACCTCTCTACCTCCACCGAGCCCGGAAGGGGATACCCGAGTCCCCAGTTGATCGGGTCGGGGCTCTCCGCGAAGTACTGCAGCTCGAAGGTCTTCTGCGTGGCGAGCACCAGAAGCGTCTTCGGAATCGGACAGACGACCGTCGCGCTCTCGTTGACCTGCTCGTGGATGCGCACGCTCAGGCTGACCGCGACCGTCACGTCGTCGCTCACGTTCCGGATCCGGCCCTTGAACCCCATGGGGTTCCCCACATCGCCGAAGATGCACTGATTGGCCTCAATCAGGTAGCTGCCCGCCTTCAGCGTGAACTGGTTGCCGATGAACGTGACGATGTTCCCAGGGTCGTAGATCTCGGCGTTGAGCTCGCGGGTGGTCCAGGCGCCGCCCGGGTGGGACCCGCCTCCCGTCCCGGCCGGGACGTCGTAGGTCAGCAACGCGATCTTGGGACCCGTGAAGGCCGAAGGCACGGCGGTGGCGCGACTGTCATTGTGAAAGGTCGCCCAGCCCAGGGCGCAGAACGCCGCGACAAGCGCGAGAGCCGAGAACTTGTGATGATGGACCATAACAACCTCCCTCAAGAAAAGAGAACCAGACTCATGGATGCGGACGGTCAGCTTCTTCCCTCAGGGCGGCACTCCGGAACGAATCACACCCTCCTTAACCGGGAAGCTGTGACATCCAGGGACACGGAGGGCTCAGCAGCGTTTCGGGGGTGAAAAATAAATCCGGGGCGGATGGCTCCGCCCCGGATTGGGGATTCTACTGGTCGCTTACTTGTTCGCGCGGAGCAGGTCGAGGAGGCGGCGGACCTGCTTGTGGACCTCGGGCGTGTTCTTGATCACGAGCAGGCCGTTCTGCATCTTGATCGACGCCTTCGGGTTCTCCTCCCAGCTGCGGCCGCCCGTGTGGGCCCGCACCATCTCCTCGATCGGCATCTCGCCGCCCGTCACGTCGTCGGCCGGCGTCGCGACGACCCCGGAGATCGTCGAGAGGTCCAGGTCGATGCCCGGGAACTGCTGGATCGGGTAGAGGATGTCGCGGCAGTCGTAGATCTCCATCTTCATCGTCTTGTCCGCGATGTCCGACTCCAGCATCACCTGCAGGACGCCGTCCTTGAAGAGCACCCCGCAGCCGTGCGGCTTGAGCATCAGGCTGAAGATGCTCTTGAGCGTGATCTCGGTCACCTTGAGCGACACCACGATGTTTTTGTCGCGGGCCTTGGCGTCGACGAAGATGTTCAGCCCCGAGATCTCGCGCAGGTAGTCGACGACCTGGTCGATCGGCGCGTTCTGGAAGTCGAGCGTCACCTTGATGCTGCTGAGCTTGCTCTCGTATTCGCTCTTGGTGTTGTCTTGACTTGTCCCGAGCGCAGTCGAGGGAGCGAGCGCCAGAACCGCGGCCAGCATGAGCGTCATCATGGTCCTCTCCTCTTGTGGTGAGCTTGTCGAACCCCTACTTACCGATCGCCTTCAACCAGGCCTGCTTGTCCTTGCCGAAATCCTGCTTGGTCTCGTGGCGCAGGAAACGCAGGGCCTCTTCCCCGAGCTCGGGCGAATCGATGAGGTCCACCACCGCCGACAAGGGGAATTCTATATCAAGCTTCTTCACGATTTCCAGGGCGTGGCGCTGCACGTCCACGTTCGTCGAGTGCAGGAGCGTCACCACCGAGTCGACGACCTTGTGCTGCGCCGTCAGGTTCAGGTGGTTGAGCTTCTTGAGCACGTTCATGGCCCAGCGGTCCTGGCCGTCCACCGCCAGCGAGACCGTGATCGGGACCAGCTCGTCGTCGCTGTCGTCGGTGCCCGGCTCGCTCAGGGTCCAGGTGCCGTTCGACTCCTTCTTCTGCTGATACTGGGCCAGCACGCGCTCGCGGGTGGGCCCGTCGGCCAGCTTGAAGAGCAGCGTCGCGACCGCGAACTGCTGGCGGCCTTCGGAGGTCTGCAGCATCGACTCCAGCATCTCGATCGCCACGGGGCCGTGCTTCCGCAGGTCCTCCTCGAGGGCCGTGGAGGGCTTCTTCGAGTACTCCCGGACGATTTCGGGGACCGCGCGGAAGGCTTCGGGGCCGCTCATGGTCGCGATCCGGACCGCGACGACAACAAGAATCGCGGCGGCGGCCGCAAGTCCCAGGGGCCACACGGGCGCGCGGCGGCGCGAGCGCGCCCGGATCGACGCCACGAAGCGGTCCTCATTCGGGAGCGCCCCGGAAGGGACCGAGCGGAGCACCTTCTCGAGCTTCTTCGAGCGATCCAGCTCCGCGCGGCACGCGGCGCAGGAGGCCAGGTGGGCCTCCACGACCGCGCGCTCGGCCTCGGCCAGCTCGCCGTCGAGGTACTCGTCCAGTCGCAGCTCGGCGCAGTTCATAAATATCCCTTCAACTCCTCTTTCAGGCGCTTGCGGGCCAGCGAGAGGTTCATCTTCACGTCGTCATAGGTGCAGCCCAGGGCGGCCGCGATCTCGCGGTAGTCGAGCCCCTGGTACAGGTGCAGGGTCAGGACCTCGCGCTGCCGGTCCGGCAGGCCCTCGATCCGTCCCTTCACGACCTCCTCCAGCTCCGAGGCGTGGAGGGAGGACTGCTCGACGTCGACCGCCTGCCGGCGCTCGGCTTCCTCGCGGACCACGCTCAGCCGCGCCTCGGCCCGGCGGGTCCGGCGCAGCCGGTCCCGGTACTGGTTGATAAAGATCCGATACAGCCAGGACTTGAACGTCGACTCCCCCCGGAAGCTCCGCAGCGACCGGTAGGCGTTCACGAAGCCCATCTGGGAGAGCTCCTCCGCCTCCGAAGCGTCGTGCGTCAGTCTCAGGCAGAAGCTGTACGCGTCCTTCATGTACTTCCGCACCAGGGTCTCGAAGGCCGATTCCTCGCCCCCCTGGAACTTCAGAACCAGCTCCGCGTCCACCATCGCGTCGCCCTCGCTCATCCTTCCTCCGATTCGACGCCGGGCGCGGGCGACGGTAAAAGGAAAAGCGAAAAGGTGAAAAAGGGGCCTTGGATCGCGTGCGTAGGATAGAAGGGAGGAGAGAATAGAGAATAAAGAATAGGGAATCGACGCACGCCGGGCCTGGCGGTTTCCATTCTCTATTCTCTATTCTTTATTCTCTCGTTCAGGCGCCGCAGGCGCCTGAACAACGACTTGTCGACCGGCCCCCGGAGACGTAAGATAGAGCCCAGCTATGGAAGGCTTCTCGTTCAGCGAGATCATTCTCATTATCATTATTGCCATCATCATTTATGGCAAGGACCTTCCGCAGGCCGCGCGGAAGATGGCGACGATCTACGCCAAGTTCAAGCGGCAGCTCTCCGACGTCCGCGAGGAGATCGCCCGGCAGATCCCCATGGACGAGATCCGGGACTCGGTCAAGCTCGACCTCCCCAGCGGCCCGGGAGGAGAATACCCCACCACCCCGTCGTCCCTGATCGCGTCCCCCTCGGAGAGCAACGTCCTCCTCACCTGGAACTCCTCGATCGGCGCCACCAGCTACACGATCCGCCGCTCGACCGGTCCCCAGGACCCCTGGCTCATCATCGCGATGAACATCGTCGAGCTCGCCTGGACCGACACGGACGTCCAGCCCGGAAAGACCTATCACTACGTGGTCAGCGGCGTGAACGGGACCGGCGAGAGCGGCAATTCCGACGAGACGGTGGCCGTGATGCCCCCCGCGCCGGGGACGGCGGTCGAGACCGCCGCCGCCGTGCCCGCCCCCGCGCCGACGCCCGAGGCTCCGGCCCCGGCCGCCGCGGCGCCGACGAACGGCAACGGCGACTACCCCAAGGAGCCCCCCGTGCCCGAAGAAAAGGGCGCGCCCGCTCCGAGCCCCGCCCCCGAAGCCAAGCCCTCCTGATCTAGTCCCGCTCGTCGCCCAGCACCGCCAGCCGTTCGCCGACGGAGAGCCATTCCTGCTCGATCGGGGACTCGACGCGCAGCTCCAGCGCTTCCTGGAGCCGGTTCACGCGCTTCTCCAGGTCCCGCAGCAGCTCGCCCAGCGCCTGAGCTTCCAATTCGGTCATGCCCTTGCCTCCCTGCATGACCGGAGTCTTTCACACCCCTGTGCCATTCGAGGTCACATAGGCGCCCCGAGAATTCAATCCGATTGATTTCTCGGATTACTCAGAGAGCTGTTTGCGAGCCTCCTGGAGGGAGGTCTCGGCGAGGGCGCGCGAGTTCCAGTCGGCGGGGGCCAGCTGGAGGGAGCCCTGGAGGTCGGCGACCGCCGCGGCCGGCTTGTTCTGCGCCAGGCGGGTCATGCCGCGGTTGAAGAGGGCATCGTAGTATCGGAAGTCGCGCCGCAGCGCCTCGTCGTAGTCCTCGATCGCCTTCTCGAGCTCGCCCTTGGATTCCCACGCGACGCCGCGCGACACCAGGGACGGGAGGTGGCCCGGATCGAGCCGGATCGCCTCGGACAGGTCGGCGATGGCGGCGTCGAGGTCCCCCTCCTCCGCGTTGAGCGAGCCGCGGTTGAACCACGCGAGCGACAGCAGCGGCTGCAGGCGGAGGGCCGCGTCGAGGTCCGTGCGCGCGGCCTGGCGATCCCCCATCGAGAGCCGGGCCGCGCCTCTTCCGGCGAACGCCTCCGCCATGAACGGGCTGAGCTTCAGCGCCTGGTCGTACTCCGACAGCGCGGCCGCCCAGTCCCCCTGCGCCAGGCGCACGCCGCCGCGCAGGACGAAGCCCCGGCCAGACGACGGCTCGCGCTTCTGAAGCAGGTCGGCGTCGATCAGGGCGCCGTCCAGGTCGCCCAGCATCACCCGATGAAGCCCGCGGTTGCTGATCATCGCCGCCGGAAAGGGATACAGCTCGATGCCGCTCGTGTCGTCCTCGATCGCCCCCCGCAGATCTCCTTTGGCCGCCCGCGCCAGCGCGCGGCTGCCCCAGGCCAGCCCGTTCGCGGGGTCGAGACGGATCACCTCGTCGAAGTCGACGAGCGCCGCCTCGATCTCGCCCTTCGCCAGCCGGGCGATGCCGCGATCGTGCAGCGCAAAGCCCAGCTCCGGCGTCAGCGCGAGCGCCCGGTCGAAATCCTCGATCGCCGCGTCCCACTGGGTGGCGACGAGGCGCTGCGAGCCGCGCTGGAGGTACGCCCAGGGGTAGTGCGGCCGGAAGTCGATCGCGCGGGTCAGATGAACGACCCGCTCCTCGGCGGGCGACAGCACCCCGAGCAGCCGCGAAAACTCCTCCACGCCCAGCTTGCCGGCGAAGCGGATAAGCCCTTCCCGGCATTTCCGGTTCGCCTCGACCGGGTCGCCTTTCGCGAGCGTGAGGCAGGCCTCCGCGAAACGGCGATCCAATTCCGGCGCCCCCTCCCACGTCGTAGCCCGGCTCAGGTGCTCTTCGGCCTTCCGCGCCCAGGCCTGCGAGCGCTCCTGCCGCTCCGCGTCCGGCCGGCCGGGCGGCGTCAGCAGCTCGATGATCGCCCGGTCGAGGTAGAGGCGGCCCAGGTAGAACTGCGTGGCGCCGTCCTGGGGCGCCACCGCGGCCGCCCGAAGCAGCGACTCCTCCGAGCGAATCAAATCGCCGACGAAGTACTGCCCCGTCCCCAGCGCTCTCCAGAGGTCCGCGTGGGCGGCGAAGCGCGGGTCCGCCGACAGCGTCTCCAGCTCCTTCAGGGTCGCACGGACCTTGGCCAGGCGGCCCGCGACGTCCGCGTCCTTGATGTAGAAGAACGGCCGCGTCTCCAGGATCAGCGCCTCCAGCGGCTTCACCCGCTCTTCGAGGCGGCGGTAGATCTCCTGCCCCTGCCGCTCCCCCTCGGCGCGATAGTGCGAGAGGAAGCCGATGCCCAGCAACGAGGCCGCGATCGCCACGCCCATCGCGATCCATCCCCGAGAGAGCTTCGGCCGGCCCTCGATCGCGCGATCGAGATCCGCCGCGAAGGCCGCCGCGCTGGTGGTACGCCGCTTCGGATCGGCCGCCATCGCCTTCAGGCAGATCCGTTCGAGGTCCCGCGAGATCTGCGGACGCAGCACGCGGGGCGGCACGAAGCTCCCCGCAAGGATGCGATCGAAGATGATCTGCGACGTTTCCCCCTCGAAGGGTCTCAGCCCGGTCAGCGCCTCATAGAGGCAGACGCCGAGCGCGTAGACGTCGACCGACGGGCCGCCCTCGCCGCGGATCTGCTCGGGCGCCATGTAGGCGGGCGTGCCTTCCGGACCGCGAGCGCCGCGCCGGCCCAGGACGCGAGCGAGGCCGAAGTCGATGATGCGGGGCTCGCCGGCCTGGTCGATCAGGATGTTGCCGGGCTTGAGGTCGCGGTGGACGATGCCCTGGGCGTGGGCGTAGGCGAGCGCGTCGGCAACCTTGCGGAAGAGGGGCAGCAGCGCGCGGGGCGACGCGCCCGAACGGAGCGGCCGGCCCTCCACGAACTCCATACAGAGAAAAGGCGTGCCGTCGATCTCGCCCGCGTCGTAGACCGCGACGATGTTCTTGTGCGAGAGGCCCGCGAGGGTCCGCGCCTCGCGGACGAGGCTCTGGACGTCGGCCAGCGCCGACGGGATCGTCTTCACGGCGACGATGCGGTGCAGCGTCGTGTCGTAGGCCTTGTAGACCGTGCCGCTGCCGCCCTTCCCGACTTCGCCGATGAGCTCGTAGCGGCCGAGGCGCCCGCCCGGCGCGGGGACTTCGGAGGGCGACGCGAGCACCTCGTCAAAAATCGGCCAGAGGGGACCGCCGGCGTCGACGAGCCCGAGGCGGGTCAGCGCGTGGACCAGGGACGCGTCGGCGCCCTCCTCCCGCAGCCGCTTCTGCTCGTCGAGGCCGCGCCGAAGCTCGGCGGCCGAGAGGACGCCGCGGGAGACGCAGAGCTCGCCGAAGCGCTTCTCCAGGTCCTCGCGGACCGCGTCGCGCAGCTGGAGGGCCAGCGGCCCGTAGAGCTCGGGGCGCTCCGTCATACGAACCCCAAATGCCGGAGCTCCGCGTGGAGCTCCGAGACGTCGTTCACGCACTTGCGGACCTGCTCGATGACGCGCTCGCGCAGCTTGCCCCGCACGAACGCGAGGGCCCCGCGCACGTCGCTCTCGGAGAGCTTGTGCTCGCGCCCCAGCTCCTCGTAGGTGGCCTTGGCGGCGCCGGGGTCGCGCAGGTCGTAGGCCTGGAAGAGCGCCCATTCGACGCTGCGGCCGCGCGCGAGCAGGTCCTCGCGCAGCGCCTCGACGGCCGCCTCCATCATGCTCTGCAGCCAGGCGCGGTCGAACTCCTTTTCGGCCTCGGGCTCGACCGCGACCTCCTCGGCGCCGGAGCCCGTGCGCTCCATGCTCCGCTTGCGGGTCGCGCGGCCGCGGAACTCGTCGGTCAGGAAGTTCTTCAGGCAGGCCTTGAGGTAGACCCGGAACGGCGCGCGCGCCGGCTCGTAGCGGGCCAGCGAGCGGCTCTCCACGAGGCGGAGGAAGAACTGCTGGGCGAGGTCCTTCGCGTCGTCGTTCGAGAGCCCGCCCACGGTGCGGAGGTAGAGGTAGACGGGCTTCCAGTAGATGCGGGAGAGCTGCTCGAGGGCGTCGGTCCAGGGAGCGGCGTCCTGCCCGGGTCCGGGCTTCAGGAAGCCGGGGGTCGGGGGAAAATCCTTCCCGGCCCCGCCCATGCTGGTGTCAGGTCCCTTCATGGTTCCCCGCCGGTCGGACCGTGGGGTTGGACACTGTACCACACTCCGAGAACGGAGTTGAGCCCAATTGCGCCGGGGCGAGGCCAGGAGGCTCATTTCGACCCCTGGATCTGCCGCTCCAGCGCCTCCAGCCGGGTCCAGGCGCGCGAGCGGCGGAGCCCCTTGGGAAAGGTGCGCAGATGGGCGATCGCGTCGGCCGGGCGGCCCTCGCTCGCCAGGGCCGTCGCGGCTTCCGAGATCGGGTCGTAGAGGGCGTCCGCCATGGCCTCGTAGCGGGTCCGGAAGGCTTTCTGCCAGTCCAGGATCTCCCCGCGTCGTTCGGGCGCCAGCCTCGGGGCCACCTGCAGCGCGTCGGCGAAGAGCGTGAGCAATTCGTCCGCCTGCTCGGGATCGGACGCGGCCTCGGACTGCTCCTTGAGCGCGTCGAGCTGCTTCAGGAACTCCGTCCTCAAGGAGTCGGGGGGCGGCGGAGGCGTGGGAGCCGCGAGCGCCGGCGCGACCGGCAGCAGCACCGGGGCCACGACCACCGGGGCCGGCGCTTGACGGGGTTCGACGGGGGCCGGGATTCCCGGCAGGCCGAAGACGACGGCGACGGCCACCACCGCCACCGAGACGCCCGCCAGAAGGGCTATCTGGGACGTTTTCCGCGGTCGGAGGTCGGTGCTCCGGGGCTTGGTGGTGACCGTCGCCAGCGTCCCCGACGGGGGCTTCTTCAGCGGGATAGAGCTGCTGCTCGACACCCGGCGGATCCGGGTGGAGGCCTGGCTCACCGGGGGGAAATCCTTGCGGATTTCGATGCCCTGGCAGCGGGCGCAGCGGCTACGGTCCCATCCCTCGCCGATCTGGGCCCCGCTGACCCGGATCCCACACTGGATACAGTAGTAGATCTCGTTCCCCAAATACCACCTTCCCACCCCGACTACGAGAAGAGGGCCGGAGAATCAGAAGAAAAATCAGCGAGAAATTAATCCGGTTTATTTTGTCGGAGCACGGCGGGCGATTTCAGTGCGGGCCGCGTTGCGGACGGGCTGGCAGTCCAGGAGCTCCGGGCCCCGCCGCTCCTCCATCGGCCCCCGGAGGACCTACGACTTCTTGGGGCTCAGGATGGAGACGGCGTAGTTCTGCTCGTCGAAGTGCTCGCGCAGCCGCTTCTCGAGGCCGCCCGCCGTGAGCTTGGAGATCACCTGCGGGACCTGGAAGAGGTCGACGTTCCGCTGCACGCAGCCCATGATCAGGAAGGCGGCGCCGTCGGGCGTGTCGAACGAGCGGATGAACTTGCCCAGGCGCTTGCGCTTGGAGCGCTCGAGGTCCTTCTGCTTCAGGTGGCCCTTCTTGGCCTTGTGGAGCTCCAGGAGGATCTCCTCCGCCAGCTTTTCGGGCTCGTCGGTCTCGGCCCCGATGAGCGAGAAGCCGAACGCGTCCTCGCTGTTGTACGAGAACGAGAAGCTGTCGTCGATCAGGCCGGACTCGTAATGCCGGGTGTAGAACTCGCTGGAGCGGCCGAAGAGCTGGTCGAGCACCACGGACGACTGGATCTCGCGCTCGAGAGCCTTCGCGCCCGCCATTTCCAGGTCCTTGAAGCCCACCAGGACGCGCGGCCGCGAGACCGCCATCTCGGCCCGGACGACGCGCTCCTTGACCCCGGCGGGTTCGGCCGGCCAGTGCCGCTGGATCGGGCCCTGGGCCTTGAAGGCCTCGGGCTTCAGCGTCTTCTCGGCCACGTCGAAGGCCGCCTGCGGGTCGAAATCGCCCGCCACCACGAGGACCATATTGGACGGGTTGTAGAACATCCGGTAGCACTTCTCGAGCAGGTCGCGGTCGATCTTCTGGATGTCCGAGACCTCGCCGCCGATGTCGATCCGCACCGGGTGCGTGGTGTAGAGGACGCCCATCAGGTTCTTGTAGAGCCGGTGGTCCGGGGAGTCCTCGTACATCCGGAGCTCCTGCTCGATGATCAGCTTTTCCTTCGCCACGTTATCGGCTTCGAAGTACGGGGCGGAGACGAAGCCCGTCAGGAGCTCCAGGTTCTTCTCGAAGGCGCCGCTGCCGGTGAAGTAGTAGGCGGTGGTGCAGTAGTCCGTGAAGGCGTTGGAGGAGGCGCCGTACTTGCCGAACTCCATCAGGATGTCCTCGCCCCCCGCCTTCTTGAAGAGCTGGTGCTCGAGGAAGTGGGCGATCCCGGGGGGCGTCTCCAGCATGCCCTGCCCGTCGGGCGTGAAGGTGAGATCGATCGAGCCGTAGCGCGTCGCGAAGATCCCGACCTTCTTGCTGAACCCTTTCTTGGGGATCGCGTAGCAGGGCAGGCCGCAGGAGAGCGTGGTCGAGACGATGTCCTCCCGCAAAACGGGGCTGGACCGCTTTCGGAGATTCATCTTGACCGCGCTTCTGGAGGCTTCGATAATCTGCATCATAGGTTTTATCAGGTTCTTCTGACAAACAAATCCGGCGACGGCTTCCCGGCGGATCCGTATAATCTGTGCACGTTAAGGAACGTTCCATGACCCGCCCTCTCCTCGCCCTGGTCGCCGCCGTCGCCTTCCTTGCACCCGGATTCCCGGCCCTGCCCCAGGACGAGGACAAGCCCAAGAAGGACGACTACAAGGAGAAGACCGCGCGCCACAAGGAAGACGTCGTCAAGCTGCGCGGCCTCGAGTTCACCAAGGACGTGACCGTCGGCGCCTACTCCAAGCAGGAGCTGCTCGACTTCCTCAAGGCCGAGTTCGAGAAGGACCTGCCCAAGGAGAAGGCCGAGCGCTACCAGCGCGGCTACGCCAAGTTCGGCCTCATCCCCCACGACCTCGACATCTACGAGGCCTACCTCGAGCTCTTCGGCAGCTCGATCGCGGGCTTCTACCATCCCAAGACCAAGGAGCTCCGCCTGATCCGGCCCGGCGAGGGCAAGGATGCCGAAGAGGACGCCCTCAAGGCGATGGGCATCGACATGGAGCGGATCACGCTCGTCCACGAGCTCACCCACGCGGCCCAGGACCAGAACTTCGAGCTGTCCACCCTGCCCATCGAGGACGAGACCAACGACGACATGGTCATGGCGCTCAAGAGCGTCATCGAGGGCGACGCCTCGGCCGTCGGCTGGAAGTACCAGTTCAAGGAGCAGTTCGACCTGGTGATCGGCGGCATCAACCAGACCTACAAGTCCGGCATGCTGCCCGGCAAGGCGGGCAAGCTGCCCGCGTACCTGCGCCAGACGCTCACGTTCCCCTACGGGTACGGGACGGACTTCGTGGTGAAGTACCTCAAGGGCACGAAGAGCGAGATGAAGGACATCAACAAGCTCTTCAAGGACTTCCCCCTCTCGAGCGAGCAGATCCTGCACCCCGAGAAGTACTACGACAAGGAGAAGCGGGACAACCCCATCCTGGTCACGCTCCCCGACCTCGAGAAGATCTTCGGCGCCCCCTGGAAGGAGAGCTTCAACAACGTCCACGGCGAGTTCGCCCTCAAGCTGCTCCTCAAGGAGTTCCGCAGCGACAAGCTCCGCCTGGGCGCAATCGACCGCGCCGCCGACGGCTGGGGCGGCGACCGCTATGTCGTGATGGACGGCGGCGCGGCGCCTGCCATCGAGAACAAGTTCGTGTGCCAGGGCTGCGACCTCTGGCAGGACGACAAGGGCAAGTGCCCCCGCTGCGAGCGGAAACTCAAGCAGATCGAGAAGTACGAGCGCCACAACACCGCGATCGTGTGGTTCTCCACCTGGGACAGCGAGAAGGACGCGAAGGAATTCTACGAGGCCTACTGCCTCGCGCTCGAAGGCAAGTACCTCCAGGAGTCCAAAGAGGGCGACCGGGAGGACCGGACCGTGTTCAGCACGCCCCAGGGCTCGGTGCTGGCGGAGCTCAAGGGCAAGGACGTGCTGACGATCGACGGCGGCACGCAGGCGATGCTCGACAAGGCGGGCGCGATCTGGAAGGGCGTGAAGAAGTCCGAGATGACCGGCATCGAGCGGCTGAAGAAGTTCGTCTGCGAGAAGGACGGCGTCAAGGAAGCCTTCTCGGGGAAATGCCCCAAGTGCGGCCAGGAACTGAAGTACAAGGACGACGACGACAAGGACAAGCCCGCGACGCCCGACAAGAAGAAGAAGCGGGACTACTCCCTCGAGAAGTAGCCCCCGCAGCGGCGGCCCTTGCCTGAGCCCGGGGTACCGTGTACTGTGTACTCCCCAATGAGCAAGGCTTCGGGCGTCGTCGCGCTCCTCACCGACTACGGGCTCCAAGACCCCTACGTGGGCGTCATGAAAGGGGCCCTCCTCTCCGCCAATCCCGACGCCCGGATCGTCGACCTGACCCACGAGGTCCCTCCCCAGGACATCCGCGAGGGCTCCCGCGTGCTGGCCGCGGCCCGCGGCTACTTCCCCGATGGCACGATCTTTGTCGCCGTCGTCGACCCGGGCGTCGGCAGCGAGCGGGACATCGTCGGCGTCGAGACCGACCGCCAGATCTTCCTCGCGCCCGACAACGGCCTCCTGGGCTTCCTGGGCGACTCCATCCAGCGCATCGTCCGCATCAGCGAATCGGAGTACTTCCTGAAGCCACTCTCGAGGACCTTCCACGGGCGCGACATCTTCGCGCCCGTGGCCGGGCGCCTCTCGCGCGGCGCCGACCTCGGCCAGTTCGGTCCCGCGCTGAAGGGATTGAGCAGCCTCGAGACCTCCGAGCCGCGCCGCGGCTCCGACGGAGGGATCCGGGGGGAAGTCGTCGCGATCGACCGCTTCGGCAACCTGATCACCAACATCCCCGCGGCCATGCTGCCCGAGGGGTCCGAGCTCCGCATCAACGTGGGCCGCAAGATCCTGAGGAAGCTGTCCCGCTCCTACGCCGACGCCCCCAAGGGCGACCTGCTGGCGCTCGTGGGATCGACCGGCCATCTCGAAATCTCCGTGAACCAGGGCGACGCCGCGAAGGCCGCCCGCATCCGCCGAGGAGACCGGGTCCTCGTGACCCGCAGCCGCCGATGAAGATCGCCTACTTCGACCTGTTCTGCGGCCTCAGCGGGGACATCACCCTGGGGGCCCTGGTCGACGCCGGCCTGCCCCTGGCGGAGCTCAAGCGCGGCCTCGCCAAACTCCCGCTCAAGGGCTACTCGATCTCGTCCCGCCGCGTCATGAAGCACGCCATCTCGGCGACCAAGGTCGACGTCACGATCGCGGGCCAGCGGCAGAAACCCCACAGCCACGAACACCACGATCATGATCATGATCACGGGCACGATCATGGACACGATCACGACCACGGACACGCCCACGAGCACCATGAGCGTGGTCACTCGCACACCTCGCTCAAGGAAATCCTCGGCCTCATCAAGAAGAGCGGGCTGCCGGCGCCGGTCAAGGAGACGGCCTCCGACTGCTTCCTCCGCCTCGGCAAGGTCGAAGGCGCGATCCACGGCGTCGATCCGATGAAGGTCTCCTTCCACGAGGTCGGTGCCGTCGACTCCATCGTCGACATCGTGGGATCCTGCCTCGGGCTGCACCTGCTCGGCGTCGAGGAGATCTACTGCTCGCGCGTGCCGATCGCGCACGGCGAGATCCAGACACGCCACGGCCGCCTGCCCAACCCGGGCCCCGCGGCCCTTGGCCTGCTCCGCGGCTTCCCCATGATGCCGGTCGACATCGACCGCGAGATCCTCACCCCCACCGGCGCCGCCCTGCTCGCTACGTTTGTGCGCGAGCCGGGACGCTTCCCCGACATGACCCTGACGGCGATCGGCTGGGGCGCGGGAGAATGGGACCTGCCCCAGCGGGCCAACGTGGCCCGCATCCTCCTCGGCGAGCGTGCCTCCTCCGACGAGAGCGATTCCATCTGCCTGATCGAGACGAACCTCGACAACGCGTCGGGCGAACTCGTGGGCTACCTGTTCGAGAAGCTCTTCGCGGCCGGCGCCGTCGACGTCTACACCACCGCGATCCAGATGAAGAAGTCGCGCCCCGGCGTGAAGGTCTCGGTCCTGGCGGCGCCCTCCAAGCGGGCCGCCGTCGAGGACGTGCTTCTGCGCGAAACGCCGACCTTCGGCGTGCGGCGGGTCCTGATGGAGCGCAGCAAGCTCGGGCGCCATGAGAAAAGCGTCGCGACTCCTTACGGCAGCATCCGCGTCAAGGTCGGGCTGATCGACGGCGAGGAACTCAAGGCCTCGCCGGAGTACGAGGACTGCCGCGCCGCGGCCGAGAAGCACGGCGTCCCGCTGGCCCGGGTGGTCGACGCCGCCCGCCAGGCATACCGGAAAGCCGCCCGGAAGACGATATAGTTAGATCGTGAAGCTGTTTCTGGCGCTGGGGCTGCTCCTCGGCCTCCCTCCGGCCGACGATCTGGTCGAGGACTTCGAAACCCCGGTCCTCGACGGCTGGGAGCGCGACGCCTCGGACCCCTACCCGCCCTACAACAACGCCCGGACCGTCCCGGATCCCGCCGCGAAGTCAGGCCGCCAGGTTCTCCGGATGACGACGATGGGCGGCCCCACGGCGATCACGCGCCACGCCTGGCCCGTCGATCCTTCCCGCCCCTTCCGCCTCCGAGTCTTCGTCCGCCTGACCGGGACGAAGCGCAACAGCGCGTCCGCAACGATCGTGTGGCTGAACGGCGACGCCGAGCGCGTCGCCTCGTCGAAGTCCGCCTCCGTCACTCGTCCGGGCGCCTGGACCGAAGTCCGCGTCGACGTCGCGAAGGTTCCCGCGGGGGTCGCGGCGGCATCGATCCGCCTGGATTTCGACGGCGACGACGTCCGCGGCGACTGCGATTTCGACGACCTGCGCTTCGGCGCGGTCGAGCTGCTCCAGGTCCGCCCCGTCGGACGGGCGCACGCCGTCTTCAGTCCCGACGAGGAGATGCGGGTCGAATTCTCGCTTCTCGGCGCCCCCACCGGCGAGGTCCCGGTCACGCTGCTGCTGAAGTCGTCGGAAGGCTCCGAAGAGCGCCGCTCCTTCGTCCTGGACGGCGACTCGGCGGCAACGTTCGACCTCCGCCCCCTGAGGCCGGGCGTCTACGAGCTGGACGCGTCGGCCCGCGGCCGGCGGGGGACGATGACGCTCCTGGTGCGGCAGCCCTCCACGCCCGAACGCGTCCCCGAGATCCCGCCCGCGCTGCTGCAGGCGGTCCTGCGGGGCGACGTGAACGACGGCGAAGGCCATCCGACGAAGTGGTGGTATGCGCAGGAGACCCTGCGGCAGGCGCTCGATGGCTCGGTTCCGGCCGCCGACCCCGGCTTCTTCCCTCCCAGCGTGCGCGTGGCCGCCTTCCGCAAGGCGGACTCGGCCGTGCTGGCGCTCTGGAGCGACTCCGAGCGGGACCTTCCGCTCTCGCTGAACGAGGGGGCGACGCTCCGGCCCCCCTTCGGGGCGCCGCGTTCTCTCAAGCCCGGCGAGCGGATTCGCCTCGGCCCCGTCCCGGTCTTCGTCACGGGCGTCGACCCGCTGCTCTTCGACCTCAAGCTCACGATCTCCGGAGGGGAGCTGCCCCTGCAGCGGAACCCGTCGACCCGGACCCTGCGGATCCACAATCCCTACCGGGGCCAGACCCTGCGCGACGTGCGGGTCCGCCTGACCGAGCTCCCCGACGGGTGGCGCGTCTCGCCCCGGAGCTTCTCGGTCGCGTCGCTCGCGGGCGACGGCGACGCGAGCGAGGACCTGCAGTTCATGATTCCCGCCGCCGAGACCGAACGGGACCAGGAGCTCCACGTCGAGGTGACGTTCCTGAAAGGCGGCCGCGAGCAGGTCGCGCAGCTCAGCCGCGTCGTGCATCTGAGTTCCCCGCTCCGGATCGACGCCGCCGTGAGCGACGGCCCGCAGCCCGAATCCCGGAAGATCTCGATCCGGGTGAGCAACGCGTCCGATCGCCCGATGACGCTCGTGCTGCGCGCGCGGCTGCCCTTCCTCTCCGAGCAGGTGGAGCTGCTGCGCTCGCTCGCGCCCGGCAGCACGTCGGCCCCCTTCGAGTACGTCGTCAAGGACGTCCATCTCGTCGACCCGACCCACCTGCAGGCCGAACTCGACGTGCAGGAATCCGTCGGCGGCCGCGCCGCCGCCCACAAGGTCGTCTCCCTTCGATAGGTGGAGAAAGTAACCAGGATGTTTTCTCCACCCCCACCGTTTGCTACGATCCCGCCGTGCCCGAGTTCGCCGAAGTCGTTCTGAACCTGCCCCTCGACCGCTCCTTCACCTACCGAGTGCCGCTCCCGCTGCGCGACTCGGTGCGCCCCGGCATGCGGGTGAAGGTCCCCTTCGGCCCGCGCGAGCAGACGGGCTACGTGGTGCGGCTCGCCGACAGCGCCACCTTCCCCCGGATCAAGGACCTGAAGGAGGCGTCGGACGAGGTGCTGGCCGACGAGCGGCTCCTCGAGCTCACGCGCTGGGTGGCGGCGCGCTATGCCTGCTCCTGGGGCGAGGCGATCAACGCGGCCATCCCCGCCGGGGTGAAGACCAAGAACCCAGGCCAGGTGATCCGGATGATCGCCGCGGGCGCGGGCGAGGCGACGACGCCCAAGCAGAAGGCCGCCCTCGAGGTCGCGCGCAAGCTCAGCAGTCCGCTGCCGCGGGCCGCGTTCGTGAAGGCCGCGGGCGTGTCCTCGGCCGTCGTCGTCGCGATGGTGAAGGCCGGGCTGCTCGTCGAGACGCAGGTGCGGCCCGAGATCGACTCGATGGCCGAGGCGCTCAAGGAGGCGCCCAAGGACATCCGCCTCACCCCGGCGCAGGAGGAGGCGCTCCGCATCATCGAGCAGGGCGGCGTCGTCTTGCTCCACGGGGTCACCGGCAGCGGCAAGACCGAGGTCTACCTCCGCGCGATCGCCCGCGCGGTCGACCAGGGGAAGCAGGCGATCGTGCTCGTCCCCGAAATCGCCCTCACGCCGCAGACGGTCGCGCGCTTCAAGTCGCGCTTCCCCCGCGTGGCGGTGCTTCACAGCGTGCTGACGCAGGCCGACCGGGCGCGGCAGTGGCGCGCGATCCGCAACGGCGACGTCGACGTCATCGTGGGCGCCCGCTCGGCCGTCTTCGCGCCCACGAAGTCGCTCGGCCTCATCGTCCTGGACGAGGAGCACGAGGGCGCGTACAAGCAGGACAACGACCCGCGCTATCACGCCCGGGAAGTCGCGGTGCAGCGCGCCCGGCTCGAGGGCGCGACGGTCATCCTGGGCAGCGCGACGCCGTCGCTCGAGTCGGTCCACCGCGCCCAGACCGGCGAGTACCGCCTGGCGCGCCTGCCCGGGCGCGTCGAGGGCCGCCAGATGCCGGAGATCGAGGTGGTCGACATGGCCGCCGAGAAGATGGAGCTCAAGCACCACCCGATCATCTCCCGCCGCCTCGAGCAGCTGATGCGCCTTTCGATGGAGCGCGAGGAGCAGGCGATCCTCTTCCTCAACCGCCGCGGCTTCCTCACCCACGTCTCCTGCCGGCGCTGCGGATGGTTCTTCTCCTGCAAGCGCTGCGACGTCGCGATGACCTGGCACCGGCAGACCTCGCGGGCGGTCTGCCACTACTGCTACGAGTCGCAGCCGATGCCGCCCACCTGCCCCGACTGCGGCGCGGGCGCGCTGGCGCTTTACGGGATGGGGACCGAGCGCGTCGAAGACGAGCTCAAGAACCTCTTCCCCGGCTTCGCGGTCTCGCGCATGGATTCGGATTCGATGAAGACGCGCGACGACTACCGGCGCTCGCTGGGGGCCCTCTGGGGCGGCGAGACGGACATCCTGGTCGGCACCCAGATGATCGCCAAGGGCCTGGACGTCCCGGACGTGACGCTGGTCGGCGTCGTCAGCGCCGACACCGCGTTCCACGTCCCGGACTTCCGCTCCTCGGAGCGGACCTTCCAGCTGATCACGCAGGTGGCCGGCCGCACCGGCCGCGGCTCGAAGGGCGGCCGCGTCGTCGTCCAGACCTTCTACCCGAAGCACGACGCGGTGCGGATGGCGGCGACCTACGACTACGACGCCTTCGTCCGCAAGGAGCTCGACCAGCGCCGCGAGCTGGGCTACCCGCCCTTCGTCTCCCTCGTCCGCGCGATCGTGCAGGGCTGGAACGAGCAGCGCGTCCACGACGCGGCGAAGCAGCTGGGCGAGAAACTGCGGGCCACGTTCGATGAATCGAAGCTGCGCGTGCTGGGCCCGGCCGAGCCGCCCCTCTACAAGCTGAAGGGCCGCACCCGCCTGCACCTGCTCCTCAAGTGCCCGGAGCTCGAGGCGGTGCTCCCCGACATCCGCCGCGTGGCGGGTACCTTCCCGAACGACAACAACCTGCAGGTCGTGCTGGACGTCGATCCGCTGAACATGCTCTAGGCCGACGTTTCCGGAGCAACGATCCTCACGGCGATTCCGGTCACCCTCGGAGCCTCCCTCGACAATCTCTTACAGGGTTACTTTCTCTGCGGAATCGAGCACTCATCTAACAGCGAGGAGGAAGGTCCATGAATTGGATGATCGCTCCCCTGGCGCTGCTGGTCTTCGCCGCGCCCGCGGCGTCCCGCGCCGCCGACGAGGCCTGGGTGGACGAGATGAAGAAGGTCCACGCAAAGTTCAGTGGCAAGAAAGGGACGTTCGCCCAGTTCGGCGACTCCATCACCATCACGATGGCCTACTGGTCCTCGCTCCGCGGGGGCGGCAAGAACATGAACGCCGAGACGGCGGCCGCCTACAAGCGGGTCGAGGGCCACATGATCCCGGACTGCTGGAGCGGGTGGAAGGGACCCGAGTTCGGCAATAACGGGACCATGACGATCCGCTGGGCCCACGAGAACGTCGGGAAGTGGCTGGAGAAGCTGAATCCCGAAGCGGTGCTGATCATGTTCGGGACGAACGACCTGCATTCGGTCCCCATCGAGGAGTACGAGACCAAGACCCGCGAGGTCGTCCGCAAGTGCCTGGACAACGGCACGGTCGTGATCCTGAGCACGATCCCCCCGCGGCACGGCATGCTGGAGAAGGCGCGCAGCTACGCCGAGGTGGCGAAGAAGATCGCGATCGAGCTCAAGGTCCCGCTCTGCGACTATTTCGGAGAGTGCCTCAAGCGCCGCCCGGACGACTGGGACGGAGCGGCCGAGAAGTTCAAGGAGTACAAGGACTACGACGTCCCGACCCTGCTCGCGCGCGACGGCGTGCACCCGTCCAACCCCAAGGCCTTCGGCGGCGACTATTCCGAGGAGGGGCTTCGGAGCAACGGCTTCGTGCTGCGCAACTACGTCGGGCTCCACGCCTACGCGGAGGTCATCCGGGCGCTGCTCGCGAAATAAGCCGACTTTTTTCCGATTCGGCGCCTAATTCCGCGCCCGTCGCGCACCTTCTAACGGATGAGTTCCCTGTTGAGAAAGCGCGGGGGTTGGGATAGCGTGGACCGCGAGGCCATGAATCCCGCAGAGCGGATCCAGCTGGTGCAGGCGGTCACCCGCCACCAGTCGATGATCCAGGCCTTCGCCTACGCCGTGGTCCGCGACTTCCATGTCGCCGAGGACGTCTTCCAGGAAGTGGCCGTCATCGTCGCGGAACGCTGGGAGACCGTTCCCGCGGGCGAGGGCCTGGTGCCGTGGCTCCGCGAGACCACGCGCCGCAAGGCGCTCGAGGCGCTCCGGAAGCAGCGCCGCGCGTCCTGCGTCCTCTCCGACGGCGTCCTGGAGAAGCTGGGGGAATCGTTCCACGCCGCCGGACCCGCGCCGGACCTGAAGGACGCGCTTGCCTCCTGCCTCTCGAAACTCGAAGGCCCGTCGCGGGCGATCCTCGAGGCCCGCTGCGGCGACGGGCTGGCCGGCGAGGCCATCGCGCAACGCTTCGGCCGGAGCATCCAAAGCGTCTACTCCGTGCTCAAGCGCACCCGCCTGATCCTGGCGCAGTGCGTCGAGCGGACCCTGGCGGGAGGCTTCCGATGAGCGCCGATTCCCGCCTGGACGAACGGATCCTCGCCTACCTCGACGGAGGCGCGACGCCGACCGAGGTGGCCGAACTGGAAGAGCTGCTCGACCGCGACCGCTCGGTCCGCGACCGCTTCGCGCGGCTCTGCGAGCAGGACGCGGCGCTCCGGCAGATTCTGTCCTGCGCGCCGGCCGCGACCCGCACGCGGGGCCGTCGCGGCAGCCCGCGGCCGGCGTCCCCGGGGCTCGCCCCGTGGATCCCGATCGCGATCGCCGCCGCCGCGGCCGTCTTCATCCTGATCCTGGCCGGCGCCCTGAGTTCCGGTCCCGAGCCGCGGGAGCCCAAGGTCGCCCGACCGCGCCCGCTGCCCCAACCGGTGGTCGAGCATCCACAACCCGAACCCCGGCTCGAACTGCCCAAAGCGCCGTCGCTGCCGAAGCCCAAAGCGCCCGCGCCGCTGACAGCGCCCCTGCAGCCTCTCCCGCGGCCGGAGGCTCCCCTCCCGAAGCCCGAGCCGCTCCCGGTGCCGGCGCCGAAGCCCGAACCGAAACCGGAAGCGCCGACGCCTCCGCCCCCGGCTCCTAAAGCGACGGAAGCGGCGGTCGTGGTCGCGCGCGTGGACCGCGTCAAAGGTCAGGCCGTGCTCCTCAAGGGAGTTGGATCGACGGAGGACGCCAAGGAGGCCGCGGAGCTCCTCAAGGGCTACGGCATCCAGACCAATACCCCGGAGAGCGCCGTCACCTTGCGCTTCCCCGATGGGACGACGGTCGACTTGGGCGGCGAGACGCGCTTCTCCCAGATCAGCAACGGGACCGGGAAGCGGCTCGTCCTCGACTTCGGCACGGTCACGGCCCAGGTCACGCGCCAGCCGGCCGGACAGGCGATGGTCTTCGTGACGCCGCACGCCGAGGCACGGGTGCTCGGGACCAAGCTCACCCTGAGCGTCAGCGCGAGCGAAACCCGCCTCGAGGTGAAGGAGGGCCGAGTCAAGCTGACGCGTCTCTCCGACCTCGCGTCGACCGAGGTCGCTGCCGGCCAGTTCGCCGTGGCGTCCGAGGCCCTCAAGCCGGTGGCGAAGAAGATCGCGGCGCCGAACCCCCGCGTCCTCGCCGAGGACTTCGATGACGCCGCGGACCTGCGCTGGCAGAAGCTGGAGGGCGGCTTCCCCACCAGCACCAAGGGGTCGCTCGAGATCGACCTATCGCCGAGGCCCGGCGAGCCCTACGGGACGGGCTGGCACGCTTCCGGCGGCCTGCGCACGAAGCAGTCGTTCGCGGTTCCGTTCCGGGTCTCCTTCGACGTCGAGATCTCCCACAAGAACCCGTCGCTCAACACGCTGGTCGTGCTCTCGCCCCGGATCGCGGGGCCGCGCACGGTCAAGAACGAGCTGGCGATCCGGCTTCGCGACGGCGAGTACAGCGTCATCGTGGAAGAGAAGCACCTGAAGCAGGCGGAGAGCGCGTCCGCCGCGCCGATCCACGAACGCTGGACCGTGGAGTTCGGGCCCAAAGAGGTCGCGCTTTCCGTGAACGGCAAGCCGCTGCTGCGCCAGGCGCATGGGCTGACCGTGACCAACGAGTACTGCGTCGAGCTGCAGGGCAGCGCCAAGATGGACGTCCCTGCCGGCGCGCGCGTGCGTTTCGACAACGTCAAGATCGAGCCGTAACCGGCTCCTTCTTCCATTTCGGGGCGAGCCCCTTCGACGGGCTCAGGGCGAGCCGCTTCGACGGGCTCAGGACGAGCCGCTTTTCCGCTGATTCCCTGGACTCTTGGAGTCCGCCTTGAATTGGAGGATCGAACATGCGTAGGTCCCTCTTTACGCTGGCGTGGCTCGTCTCGCTCAGCGCGGCCGCCGCCGCGCAGCAGTTGGTGCTGGACGACTCCCTCAAGGGAGGGAGCACGAGCGGCACCCGCAGCGGCGGCGCCTTCCAGGCCGACGGCTGGAGGGTGACCGGGAAGAACGACTGCATCTACTGGCACATCCCGACCGTCTCGAGCGGCGCGGTGGAGTTCTCCGTCCGCGGTCTCCGGCCCAACGACACGCGGCCCGAGGGCGCCGACAAGAACGAGATCTTCCACATGTACGACTGGACGTGGAGGAACGCGGACACGTCCTACAGCCCGGGTTACCGCGAAGACCCCTTCAAGCACTACATCCGGAAGACCAACGGCGACGTGGGCAAGATCGACTCCTGCGAGTTCGTCTGGGCGATCGACCCCAACTACACCGAGCCGGACAGCTCGATCATTCCCTGGGATCAGAACGCGACCTATCGCTTCCGCGAGGAATGGGGTCCCGACGGGACCGGCAATTCCTACCTCAAGTGTTTCCGCGACGGCGCCCTGATCCTGCAGACGTCGATCCAGGGCAGCTGGACGCCGGCGGGCCACGCGGTCCGCATCGGGGCGAGCCCGCGCGCGCCGCTCTACCCGGATTTCGGCGCCTGTGTCGACGCCGTCTACAGCGACCTCAAGGTCTGGAGCGGGGGGAACGGCGCGCCGCCTCCCCCGCCGCCCCAGGCCGGCCCCGTCTCGGTCGGGGTTGCCGGCGACAAGTTCACGGTCAACGGCCAGCCGAAGTTCCTCCTGGGCGTCAGCTACTTCGATGCCTCCAACTGGAGGACCTCGGACCTCGACGACCTCGCCGCCCGCCGCTTCAACCTGATCCGCATCTGGCTGGACTGGGGCACGGCCGGCGACGGGCGCAGCTTCTTCGACGGCTCGGGCGCGCTGATCCAAGGATCCAAGCTGCTCAGCCTGGTGCGATACGCCAAGGGCCGGGGTATTTGCGTCGACGTCACCATCCTCGACCCCGGCCTCACCTTCGGCGACACGACCCGCGCGCTGCGGGAGGTCGCCACGGCCCTCAAGGACGAGTCGAACGTGTTCTTCGACGTCATGAACGAACACGACCACCCCGCCGGGCCCCGGAGCCACGCCGAGGTCGCGGGCTTCGTCTCGACGGTGCGGACCTATGCGCCCAACCGGCCGATCACGGTCTCCAGCACCGGCGGGCACCTCCTGGACGCCACGATGATCAACGAGGAGATCGATACGGGAGTGAATCTCATCACCCCGCACATGCCACGGACCTCGGACTGGTGGTCCCAGACGGCCTCCCGCGTGGCCTTCGTGAAGAACGCCATCGCGGCGCGCGGCCGGTCGATGCCCGTGTACTTCCAGGAAGAGGCACGCCGCAACAACAGCGGCCTCAACAACAGCAAGGATGAGTTCGTGCAGGCCGCCACGCAGGCCCGCGACGCGGGCGCCGCGGGCTGGATCTTCCACACGGACGCCGGCTTCGAGCTGGGAACGGCCAGCTTCTTCGCGTCGCTGGATCCCATCGAACTCGACACGGTGAACAGCCTGGCCGACGCGATCTACGGTCCCGCCGGCCCCGGTGGCGGCGGGGGAGGCGGCGGCGCCCCGCCCGGCAACCTGAAGGGCGAGTATTTCGACAATATCGACTTCAGCGGCACCAGGGTCGAGCGGAACGACGCCGCGATCGACTTCGACTGGTCCACGGGAAGCCCCGTCGCGGGAATCGGTCCGGACACCTTCTCGGTGCGCTGGACGGGGCTCGTGAAGGCGTCGCAGAGCGAAACCTACACGTTCATTACGGAGTCCGACGACGGCGTCCGGCTCTGGGTCAACGGCCAGCTGCTCGTCGACAACTGGACCGATCACGGCGTCACCGAGAACAGCGGCTCGATCGCGCTGCAGGCCGGGAAGTACTACCCGATCCAACTGGAGTACTACGAGAACACGGTCGGCGCACTCATCCGGCTTTCCTGGCAGAGCCCAAGCACGCCGCGGCAGGTCATTCCCGCCTCGGCCTTCCTGCCGCCGGCGATCACGGCGCTCGCGACCGGCTGGGAGAGCGGCGAGCCGCAGGGCCTGAGCGACCAGGTGTTCATCATCCGCGAGGTGAACGGCTTCTTCAATTCGTCGACGCCGCCGCCGGAGTGTTCCCCGCGGAGTGGCGAGACGCAGCACACGGGGAGCAGCGCGCTCATGGTCGCCGGGTATTCCAATGCGGCCTACGCCTACTGCTACTACAAGCTCTTCGACGAGAACATCCTGATCCTCCCCGGCACGAAGCTGCGCTACTGGATCTGGCACGTGGGCTCCGGGAAGCTCGCGATGGACGGCCACTTCACGGACGGCACGGACATCCGCGATTCAGGCTTCGTGGACCAGAACGGCGTCCCCTTCCACCCCGGCCGGAGAACGGATCCGGTAGGCGCGTGGACCTATGTGGAAGTCGACCTGTCCGCCGCGGCGGGCAAGGTCCTGGATTTCCTCCTGGTCGGCTTCGACAACGGCAACGACGGGTACGTCGGCCAGTACCGCGCCTACATCGACGAGTTCTCGATCGGGGTCGCCGCGAGCGGCGGAGGGGCTCCCCCTCCGACGCCGACGCCCACCCCGACGCCGACACCGACTCCCAGTCCCACTCCAACCCCAACCCCGACGCCGACTCCGACGACGTCGGCCCCCGCCGGGAGCGGCTGGACGGGCGGCGGGAGCGGCGGGGGCGGCTGCGGATTGACCGGGCTCGAGGCGCTGCTGCTTCTGGCGCTGGTCGCGGTCCGGCGCCGCACGCGCTGACGTCAGGGCGGGCCAGGCAGCCCCCGGATCCGGAACCGGGGGCTGCCCCACCCTTTCGTCAAGAATCCTGAAACCGGCATGTAGTATACTACGTACTACATAGGTCAGCGGAGGAGGACCTATGCGGCACTGGATCCGGACGTCGGCCCTGGCGATGCTTCTGGCGGCACCCGGCCTCGCGCAGGACAAGCCGGCGAAGCCCGCTCCCGAGTTCGCGGACGTGGCGTACGGCCCGCACGAGCGCAACGTCTTCGACCTCTGGCGGCCCAAGGGCGAGGGGCCCTTCCCGCTCGTGCTCTACATCCACGGCGGCGGCTTCATGGCGGGCGACAAGAAATCCCTCGGCGCCGCCGCGCTCCAGGGCTACCTCAACGCCGGCTGGGCCGTGGCGGCCATCAACTACCGCTTCACCAACGTCGCCCCCGCGCCGGCCCAGTACCTCGACTGCGCCCGCGCCCTCCAGACCCTGCGCCATCGCGCGAAGGAGTGGACGCTCGACCCGCGCCTCGTCGCCTCCACCGGCGGCTCCGCCGGCGCCGGCACGTCGATGTGGCTGGCCTTCCACGACGACCTCGCCGATCCCAAAAGCGACGACCCCGTCGCCCGCCAGTCCACCCGCCTGACCTGCATCTCCGTGAACGACGGACAGTGCTCCTACGACCCCCGCTTTGCCGAGAAGATCGGCATGCCCCGGCCCAACTTCGACCGCCATCGCTTCTTCCTGGCCTTCTACGGGATCAAGGCCGACGAGATCGACACCCCCAAGGCCTACGCCCGCTACGAGGAAGCCGCGCCCATCACCTATCTCACGAAGGACGACCCGCCCGCGATGCTCAGCTACAGCTACCCCAACGAGGAGGTCGACGCGAAGTCCAACATCGAACTGGTCGTCCACCACCCGAAGCTGGGGCTCGCCCTCAAGCAGCGCATGGATCAGTTGGGGATCGAGTGCCGGGTGTTCTACAAGGGAATGCCGGAGGAACAGCGGATCTCAACGGTGGACTTCTTCCGGAAGCACTTCGAGAACGCGCGCCAGGCGAAGTAGGCGGCTATTTCGGGACCTCGAAGTCGGCCCGGTAGCGGCGGAACCAGACCTCCCACTCTTTGACGGTGGTCCACTTCTCCTTGGTGATGGCCTGCAGGGAGGCGATGACCGACTTCATCAGGTCCTCGAGCCGCGCCTTGCGGACCGCGTTGTCGCCGATGACGGACCCGTCGATGTAGCCGCCGCCCTGATTCTTCTTGAGCCAGGTCTGGATGTCGCCCATCAGGTCGTTGATCACGTCCAGCGATTCCTTGGCCCGGTACGTCCCCGCCGCCGCGAGCGCCGCCTTGGCCACGCGGACCTGCGGGTCCCGGAAGCCCGAGTGGATCACCTGCAGGGAGAGGGGATCCTCGATCTTCCCCAGAGACTCGTAGATCGCGCACTGGACCTCGATCTCCTTGGAGTTCGGCGCCAGCGCGTTGATCAGCGAGGCCACCGCCATCTTCTTCTGCTCCGTGAAGCCCACCAGCCCCTTCGACGCGGCGATCCGGACTTCCTTCACGTCGGAGGTGAGCAGCTGGACCAGCTTCCCGAAGGACTTCTCGTGGGGGACGCGCGCCAGCTCGGACACCGCGGTCACCCGCACCGAGGTGTTCGGATTGGCGTAGCCTTTCCGAAAGCGCAGCAGCGCGCCTTCCACGTCCAGATCCTGCGGCGAGACGGCGGCGATGAGCAGAGCGAGACACGAGGTGATCACGGCGGCTCCTCCCCAGATAAGGCCCTATCTTCCTGTTGAGACACCGGCAGACGGCCCTCTTTGCATTAATTGGCATAATGGGAAGCAATATGGGGACGGAATCCAGTACACAGGACACAGGCAGAGGGGTCCCCATCCCCCCTTCCCCGGGGGAAGGCGTTCGACTCCCCTCCCTCCGAGGGAGGGGCCGGGGGTGGGTGACGCTTCTGCCTGTGTACTGTGTACTGGCCGTGTTTTAGTCGTAGCCGACAATCCCATCGGGGGCGCCGTTGGGTGAGTAGCGGCGGCTGAAGCCCTCGAGGGTCGCGCCCGGGTCGGAGCCAGACAGGATTCCCGCGGCGATCCGGCGGGCCGTCAGGATGTCCTCCACGTTGTTCGTGAAGTACGCCCCGACCGTCTTCGACAGCTTCCGGTACTGCGGGTCCGCGCTGGGCGCGATGCGGACGACCTTGCGGATCAGGTCGTCGACCGCCTTCGGGGATTTCTGCCTCGCCTGGACGAGGTAGTCGTAGTCGTTGGCCGAGGTCCGCAGGAGCTTCACCCGGCGGCTCGCCAGAATCCCGACGAAGCCGAGATCCTTCCCGCTGTAGAACATGCACGAGTCGTTCACGGCCGAGGGAGAGAGAAAGGCGGCCTTGTAGAAGACGCGCCCCTCCAGCCCCAGGAAGGCCGCTTCCCAGCAGGTTCCGGCGATCGAGCCGAAGTGCGACGCCCCTTCCCCGGAGCCCGTGTAGTCGTCGAAGAGCACCTGCGGCGTGTTGTACCCGGCGACCAGCGGATGCGCCGCCGCGACGTGAACGTGCCCCGCCACCCAGCGGTCCACCACCGGCTTGAGGATCTTCTCCGCGTCTTTCGAGTTGTAGTCCTTCTTCTTGTAGCAGGCGGTCGCCGCGCCCTCGAGCGTCACGAAGCGCTCGCACTCCCAGTGGCCGATGTCGACGCGCGTGAGGACGTGGACGTCCTTCTTCTCGGCGCCCTCGAAGGCCCACTTGGCGACGCGGAACAGGTAGCGCAGCGCCTTGTAGTCGGCCCCCTCCACCGGTTCGTCCAGCTTCCACGGGCTGCGGTTGCTCTTGCCCGGCTTCTGGTTGAAGAAGACCTCGAAACGGGTCCGCGTCCAGCCTTTCCGGGCGAAGTGCTCCACCGTCTGCTGCGCCACGGCGCGGAAGGTCTCCTCGAATTCGGCCAGGCCCTTGTGGAGGCCCGGGCCTTCCGGAAGGCTGTCCTTGAACGGGCGGAAGTCGAACTGCTTCGCCGGATCGTCCTGCATCGTGAAGGGATAGTTGAGGTTGAACGCCAGCGTGAAGCAGGCGGGAGGCTGGCCGTACTTGCTCGTCTTCCCGTCCAGCACCGGCCCGAAGCGCTCGTCGAAGCCGTCGAACGAGACGATCGTCGCGTTCCGGCCGCTCCCCTTCACCGGGTAGGCGTAGGTCGGGCAGCCGCGCTGCGAGCGGTACGGAAGGATGTTGAGGAAGCCCCGGTGGTCCTGCGACAGCGCGTAGGCCTGATGCTCGATCTCGATCGCCCGCGGATCCGTCCTGAAGTCGCGGTCGCCTCCGTCCTCGAGCCGCGCGTCCAGATGCAACTCGTTCAGCGGGCTGCCGTAGCTGAGGTAATCGAGCCGGAAGGTCGCCTGGTCGGGCAGCGCAACGTCGACCACCGTCAGCTCGACGTTCAGGGCCGCGATCTCCTCTCCGGCCTGGAGGATCGACACGATCCCCTTCTGGACGCCGGCCGGGACGGTCTTGGGAATCCACAGCTCCATGAGGACCATCCCCTGTCGGTTGCCGGGTTCGGGAAGTCCTTTGATCCGGAGGGGGACGTCGAAGCCGCGCAGACCGGCAACCGTCCCATCCAGCGGGATCATCACGTCGGGCTGCAGCTTCGTCCCCACCTTGTCGTAGGCGATCAGGCTGAAGCGGACGCGCTCCGCCGGGATGACGCCGATCGGATGCGCCCGGCAGGAGAAGTTTTCGCCGGCGAAGGGGATGACGATCTGCACGGCCACTTCCTCGTTCCGCGCTCCGTAGAGCTTCACGGTCCGCGTGCTCCCGTCGAAGTGCCCGTTGCTCCGCCGCAGATCGCCCAGATCTCCATTAGCGAGCTCGCTGACGGAGCCGTCGGGCTGAATGCTGTAGACGGCACTGAGCGCGTAGATCTCGTCGGCCCGACCCGGAAGCCCGAGGAGCGCCAGGGAGGCCACGAGGATGCAGCGCATGCCTTCTCCTTTTAATGCTGTTGGTAAAACCCGGCTCGGGCCGAAATCTTCGGCGCGCGCCGTAAATTCACATTTCAGCGAAGGTTCTCCGGAGGGTCGGGTTCATCCACCGGGGGTCACCCTTCATGCAGACGCTTGCGATCGGCAGCGCACTCGACCGTCGCCCCGTTGCTTGGCGCGGGAGCCCACAGCGGCTACAGTGGACGACCGACATGGCCGAGCGACCGGACGGCGAGCTGTACCTGGAGGCGGGCCGGGGCAACCGGGGGGCGTTCTCCACCCTGGTGGGCCGCTACAGCGACGAGCTCCTGGGCTATTTCCGCCGCCGCGTCGGCGACGAAGCGGCGGAGGATCTCCTCCAGGAGACCCTCCTCCGCCTCCATAAGGCGGCGCCCCGCTTCGTCCCGCAGGCGACCTTCCGGACCTACCTGTACACGATCGCCCGCAACCTGGCGTCGAACCACCACCGCGACGCCCGCCCCTCCGTCGCGCTCGACGCCGAAACGTCGGCCGGCGCGCCGGGCGCCGATCCCGATCCGCTGGAAAGCGCCGAACGTTCCGACCGCGTGCGCCGCGCCGTCGAGGGGTTGTCCGAGGCGCTGCGCGACGTCGTGATCCTGCGTCACTACCAGGGGCTGCCGTTCCGGGACATCGCCGAGGTCCTGCAGATCCCCGAGGGGACCGCGATGCGCCGGATGTCCGACGCCCTGCTCCAGCTCCGCGATCGGCTGGGGGATTTGTGAGAACGAGCGAAGGGAATCCCGGCATCCGGGTTAACCGGTCAGGAGACATGAACCCGTGGCGCTGAACGACTGCGACTCGGTCCGGGGCCTGCTGGCGGGATACCTCTACGACGAGCTGTCCGCCGCGGACAAGCGTCTGGTCGAGGCCCATCTCGCGGGCTGCGGCGGCTGCCGCGAGGCGCTGGCCACCATGAAGAAAACCTCGGGCCTGCTCGACGCCTGGGTCCTCACCCCGATGCCCCGGCGCGCGGCACCCGCGCCGACGAGGCGGGCCTCCCGGCCCCGCGCGGCGTCGCCGGCGGCCGCCTCCTTCCCGGCGATCGGGTGGGCGGCGGCTGCGGCCGTGCTCCTCGTCGCCCTCGCCTACTCCCTCGTCTCCAGCTCCACGAAGTCCGACCCGGCGCCGGCGCAGGCCTTCCGGCCCGCGCCCGAGCCGTCCCCGCTGCCCTCGACGCCCGCGGCCCTCGAGACCGCGAAGAAGGAGGCGCGCGAGGAGATCGATCGCCTCGAAGCCGAGCGCCTCCGCAGCCGCGAGCGGCTGCGGCAGATCGAGCGCGAGTTCGAGCAGATCCTCAAGGACAAGAAGGACGAGGCGCGGCGCCAGGCGATCGCCAAGATCGAGGAGGAGCGCAAGACGACCGAAGAGGCGCTCGACCGCGCTCAGGACTCCCAGCTCAAGGCCGAGAAGAAGCTCGTCCAGGCCGAATCGAAGGGCACGGTCGCGGTCGTCGCCCAGCTGGACTGGGTCCAGGGCGAGGTCAATTTCCTCACCCCCTCGGGCAAGGTGCCGGCCAAGTCCAAAGTCTTCGTCTCGGGTTACGGCCTGGAGACCGTCGGGGCCAACAGCATGGCGGTCCTGACGTTCCCGGATGCCACCCGCATCGAGCTCTCGCCCGCCACGACGATCCGCGAGCTCTCGGACGGCCCGGGCGGAAAGGTTCTCGACCTCGTCGCGGGGAGCATCCGGGCCGAGGTCGCGCGGCAACCGGCGGAGCGCCCGCTGACGCTCCGGACCCCGGACGCCGAAGCGCGCGTGCTGGGCACCCGCTTCCGCCTCTCCTGCCAGGAGACGACCCGGCTGGACGTGCACGAGGGCAAGGTCCGCCTCAGCCGCCCGAAGGACGGCGCCAGCGTCGAGGTCAGCGGCGGCAGCACCGCAACGACCGGCGCGCCTCGAATGTACTCGAAGCCGCTCCGCGAAGTCGCGTTCCAGGACGGCGTCAGCCCGCTCGCCACCTACGCCGGCACCCGCGACTCCTTCATCGAGGAGTCCGTCCCCGCCCACAACTACGGAACGAATCCCACGATCCAGGTCGACGGCGACAATCCCGGCGGCAGCGGCCGCGAGCTCCGCATGGTGCTGCGCTGGGACACATCGGCGATCCCGCCGGGCAGCAAGGTCCAGTCGGCGACGGTCGTGCTGCACCTCCTGAGCCGTGCGGTGCCGCCCTACGAGGTCCACGGCATCCGGAAGTCCTGGACCGAGACCGACGTCTGCTGGCAGAGCACGGCGGCCGATCAGGGGGCGCCGGTCCTGGGCTACGCGCTGCCCGTCACTCCGGTCGAATACGCCTTCCCGCTCAACGCGGACGGGATCGCCCTCCTCCAATCCTGGATCGACGCCCCCGCGTCGAACTTCGGACTCATGCTCAGCGCACCGAAAAACTCCTACGGCCTGCAGGCTCACGCGCGCGAGACCGCCGACCCGTCCAAGCGACCCAAACTGGTCGTCACGTACACCCCTCGGTAACGGAATCCGGACTTCTTAGGGAGAGGCTATGAGATACTCTGCGCTCGCACTGCTGCTCCTGACCCCGGCCTGGTCGTTCACGCCGCCGGCGGCGACGACCGTTGTGCTGACGCCGTTCCACGACACGTGGGTGAGTTCGGCCACGCCGGACCTGTCCTACGGCAACTCCGCGTATCTCTCCACCGAGGTCGACAGCGGCGGCGTCGAACGCTGCTACATGCAGTTCGACACCGCCACCCTCGCGGGCACGACGATCTCGTCGGCGGTCCTGTCCTTGTGGGTCGTCCGGGAAAACGCCGGCGGCGATCCGAGCGACATCTGGGAGGTCTACCCGATCACCTCGGCCTGGACCGACGCGCTCACCTGGAACCTGTCGCAATCCCTGACGAAGGGCGCTCTGGTCACGACCGTGCCGTCGACGGACTACGGCACGACCAACTCCGTCGCCCCACCGAAGAAAGTCGACTTCCCCATCACGACCCTGGTCCAGGCCTGGGCCTCCGGCGCCGTCAACAAGGGCCTCATGATCCGGCTCGGCGACAGCGCCAACGCCGACATCCGCTTCGCCTCGCTGGAGGACCCGGACTCGACCCTGCACCCCAGCCTCTCGGTCACGTACACGACCGGGACCCCTCCCCCGCCTCCTCCGGGGCCCACGGCGTCGCTCTCGCCCTTCCACGACACGTACGTGAACTCCGCCTCGCCCGACCTGTCGTACGGCAACGCCGCGTTCCTGCTCGCGGAGAACGACAGCAGCCTCACGGGCCGCAGCTACATGCAGTTCGACACCGCCAGCCTGGCCGGCGCGACCGTCTCCGCGGCGACCCTGAAGCTCTGGGTCGTGCGTGAGAACGGCGGCGGCGACGCGAATGACGTGTTCGAGGTCTACCCGATCAATACGCCCTGGACCGACGCGCTCACCTACAACCAGTCGCTGTCCCTGGTCAAAGGGACGCTCGTGACGTCCGTCGCCTCGACCGACTACGGCACCACCCTCGCGGTGTCCCCCGCGAAGGAAGTCGACTTCGACATCACCTCGCTCGTCCAGACCTGGGCCAGCGGGGGAGCGAACCACGGGCTGCTGGTCCAGCTCGCCACGAGCGCGAACGCCGACATGCGCTTCGCGTCGCTGGAAGAACCGAACGCCGCCTATCACCCGATCCTCGACGTCACGTACACCACGGGCACCCCGACGCCCACGCCGACTCCCACGCCCACGCCGACCCCGACTCCGACGGCCGGCGCGGCATCCTCCGGCGGAGGCGGCGGTGGCCACGACGGCCGTTGCGGATGCGGCGTCGTCGCGGGGCCCTGGAGACTCGGGGGAACCTGGGTCGTCGGGCTCCTGGCGCTCTCTCTCCTGCTGCCGGCGCTGCGCCTGCGGCGCTGAGGCTCTCCCCGAAACGCGAAAGACCACCCGGGAGGGCGTCCCGGGTGGTCTTTTTATTTGGGGAGGAGAGACCTAGAAGCCGACGTCGTTCCCGCCCTTGAGGCGGAGGATGCGGCGGGCGTCATCGGGGGTGGCGATCTCGAGTCCCAACTCGACAAGGATTCGGCGGATCTTGGACACCTGCTCGGCGTTGCTGCGGGCCAGCTCGCCCTTCCCGATCCACAGGCTGTCTTCGAGCCCGACGCGAACGTTTCCGCCCATGACCGCGCTCTGGACCGCGATCCGCATCTGGTTCCGCCCCACGCCGAGTACGGACCACTGATAGTCCTCTCCGAAGAGGCGGTCCGCCGTCCGCCTCATGTGCAGCACGTCCTCGGGATCGGGGCCGATGCCGCCGCGGATGCCGAAGACCGACTGGATGAAGAGCGGCGGCCGGAGCAGGCCGCGGTCGACGAAGTGGGCCGCGGTGTAGAGATGGCCGATGTCGTAGCACTCGATCTCGAAGCGGGTGCCGTTGCCCCCGCAGGACTCCAGGATCTGCGCGATGTCGCGGAAGGTGTTCCGGAAGATCAGGTCGTGGCTTCCCTCGAGATAGGGCCGCTCCCAGGCGTGGGCGAAGACCTTGGTGCGATCGAGCATCTCGTAGAGCCCGAAGTTCATCGAGCCCATGTTGAGCGAGGCGACCTCGGGCTTCAGCTGCAGCGCCGGCCGGAGGCGCTCGTCGACCTTCATGGTCGGCGCCCCGCCGGTCGTGAGGTTCACGACCACGTTCGTGGACGCCTTGATCCTCGGCAGGAACTGCAGGAAGAGCTCCGGGTCCTGGCTGGGCCGGCCGTCCAGCGGATCGCGGGCATGGAGGTGGACGATGGAGGCCCCGGCCTCGGCGGCGCCGATCGCGGCGTCGGCGATCTGCTCCGGCGTCAGGGGCAGATAGGGGGACATCGAGGGGGTGTGGATGGCGCCCGTCACGGCGCAGGTGATGATCACTTTGCCGGACGTGGCCATGCTCATCGCTCCTTTCGTTCGCAGTCGCGCCGGTGGGCCAGGAGGGCCATGAGCCGGGAATCGCGCCAGGCTTCCCGCGCCGCGCGCCGGTCCCGGGCCAGAAGGGCTCGTCGTTCGCCCTCGACCCGGGACACCAGCGCGTCGCCCCACGGCTGATACTTCACGCCCTCGAAGAGCGCGTGGAAGACCGCCCCGTACCTCCGGGCGTAGTCGGCGATCCCTTCGGGAGCGTTCAGGTCGATGGTTTCGAAGGGCCCCATGAAGGCCCAGCGGAGGCCCAGACCGTCCTTCACGCAGCGGTCGACGTCCTCGACCGAGACGTAGCCTTCGTCGACCAGGCGCCAGGCCTCCCGGAGCAGCGCCGCCTGAAGGCGGTTCAGGACGAAGCCCTCCACTTCCTTCTGGAGGAGAATGGGCGTCTGTCCCGCTTCGTGCATCAGCTGGCGGGTCCGAGAGACCACGTCCGCGCGGGTCCAGGGCGCCGGCGCGATCTCGACCAGCGGGATGACGTGCGGGGGGTTCACCGGATGGGCGACGATGCAGCGCTCCCGACCCTTCAGGCCCTCGCTGAACTGCGAGGCGCGGAAGGTGGAGGTCGAGCTGGCCAGGATGCAGTCGGGCGGCGCGACTTCGTCGAGCTGACGATAGACGCCGATCTTCAGGTCGAGCTGTTCGGGAGTGTTCTCCTGAACGTAGTCGGCGTCCGCCACCGCGGCGGCCAGCGTTTCCGCCGGGCGGACCCGGGCGGCCACCTTGTCCGGCGCTTCGGCGAGCAAGCCGAATCGGCGGAGTTCCTTGAGCCCCTCGACGACGAACGGGAGCGCGGCGGCCGCCACACCGGGAACGGCGTCGACGAGCGCCACCGAGTGCCCCGCCCGGGCGAACGTCATGGACCACGCGCGGCCGATCTTGCCGGCCCCGATCACGGCGATCTTCATCATTCCTCCGTTAAACCCCCGACCCGGACACTTCTTCGGCGCCCAATGCTTGACCCCGGGAATGCCGGTAACGTACAACTGGTCTGACCACTACTAACGCAATAGACGGTCTTCTTTGTTCATGGAGTAGCGACAATGCCGCGCTGGCTCTTCTACAGCCTGCTGGCGATCGCGATGTGGGGCGGCTGGGGGCTGATCGGCAAGCTCACCCGCCTCGACGAGTGGCAGATGACGGCCCTCTCGACGATCGGGGTCTGCGGCATCGCCCTTCTCCTGCTCTTCTCCCCCCGCCTCCGGCAGGGGACGAACCTGCCGCGCGGCATGGCCGTCGCGTTCGTGACCGGCATCTTCGGCAATCTCGGAAACCTGGCGTACCTCAAGGCCCTCAAGGTCGGCGACGCGTCCCTCGTGGCGCCCTACACCGCGCTCTACCCCCTGGTCACCGTGGTCCTCGCGCGCGTCCTCCTGCGGGAGCGGATGAACGGCGTCCAGGGCGTCGGATTCCTTCTCGCCGTCGTCGCGGGCGCGCTCTTCAGCTTTGTCGGCGGCGGGGGATCGACGCAGTCCTTCACGTTCGGCCCCTGGATGGTGTGGGCGACGGCCACGGTCGTCTGCTTCGGCATCGCGGCCGTCACCCAGAAGGTGGCCACGAACTACATCTCGAACGAGTTGTCCCTCGTCTGCTTCGCCGCGGCGTTCGTCCCGGTGGGCGTCGCGATCCTCGTCTGGGGCGGCCCCTTTGGCTGGACCCTCCCGCGGCAGGAATGGATCTATGTGCTCCTCTACGGATCCGGCATCGGCCTCGGGACGCTGGTCCTCTTCGCCGCGTACCGCTGGGGCAACGCCTCGGTCGTCACGGCTTTGACGGGGCTCTACCCCGCCCTCACGGCCGTCCTGGCGATGGCGATCCCGAGCTTCGGCGAGCGCTTCACGACCCTGAAAGGCGTCGCGATCGTCCTCGCGGCCGTCGCGGGCGCGGCCCTCACCTACGAGAAGAAACCCGATGCTTGAGATCGTCGCGCAAGACCGCAACCTCTGCGGCGAGGCGCCCGTCTGGGACCCCGCGTCGAAGCGGCTGCTCTGGGTCGATCTCGGCGGCAGCCTCGTCTACGAGTTCCTTCCCGCCGCCGGCACCCGCCGTGTCCTCCACCAGGGACTCATGGTCTCGGGGCTCGCCCTCAACGCCGGCGGCGGCCTGGTCTTCGCGGGCGCGACCGGACTGCACCTCCGACGCGACAGCGGCGACGTCCGGACTCTGCTCGCCGAGCACGCCGGCGAGTCGCTCTTCTTCAACGACATCCTGCCCGACCCGAAGGGCCGCCTCTACGCGGGCACGATCTACTGGGGCGCCAACGGCATGGAGAAGCCCGGAAAGCTCTACCTCATCGAAGGCGCAGGCCGCGCCCGCGTGGTCGACGAGGGCATCGACATCGCCAACGGACTCGGGTTCAGTCCGGACGACCGGACACTGTACTTCGCGGATTCCGCGCGCCGCGTGATCTTCGCGTACGACGTCGACCCCGGGAGCGGCGACCTGTCGCGGCGCCGCGTCTTCGCGCGGATCCCGAGCGAGGAGGGGCTCCCCGACGGCCTCACGGTCGACCGCGAGGGATTCGTCTGGTGCGCCCAGTGGTACGGCTCTCAGGTGGTCCGCTACGATCCGGAGGGGCGCGTCGAGCGCCGCATCGCCCTGCCCGTCCGCCAGGTCTCGAGCGTCATCTTCGGCGGCGACGACCTGAGCGACCTCTACATCACGACGGCCGCCGATCCCTGGCCGAGCCCGCTTGCGCCGCCCGGCTACGACGCGAGCGCGCCCAACCAGGGAGGCTCCGTCTACCGGATCCGGCTCGACATCCAGGGCCGCCCCGATTACCGCGCCGCGCTGGGCCCGGATTGATAAACTGAGCCGGTGGACCGATTGACCCGGCATCTTCCCTGGGCCGTTCCGGCGCTGCTCTCCCTTCTGCTGTCCGCCTTCACGGTCGGGAACCGCGTCTACTGGCAGGACTCGGGTTTCTACCTCTCGGCGGTGAAGGAGCTCGGCGTCCTCTACCCCCACGGCTTCGTCCTCTTCCTGCTCCTCTGCAAGCTCTGGACCCTGGCGCTCTTCTTCGTCCCCTTCACGCTGGCGGTCCACCTGTTCTCCGCCGCCTGCGCCGCGGGCGCGGCCGGGGCCCTCGCCTCCGCGGCGGCCTCCCTGCTCCGCTCGCGCGGCCCGATCTTCCAGGTCTCCGCCGAGGACCCCGGTGCGGAAACGGCCGGCTGGGTGGGCGGCGCCGTCGGCTGCCTGGCCGCGGCGGGATTCACGTTCTGGTCGGCCGCGATCTACGCCAAGACCTACGCGTTCCTCTACCTGGTGCTGGCGCTCCTCCTGAGGGCGCTGATCCGGGCGGACGACCTGCGGACGCCGCGGAGCTTCGGCATCGTCGCGGCCCTCATCGGGCTCGCCTGGCAGGCCCACCCGTCGTCCGTCCTGCTCGGGCCGGCCCTCATCCTGTTCCTCGTCGTCCACCGGAAAACCCTCGGCGCTCGGGGGCTGCTCCGGGGCCTGGGCCTCGCGGCGGCCATCGCGCTCGCCCCGACCCTGCTGCTCCCCGTCCTGGCGGCGCGCGACACCGACATCGCCTTCGGTCATCCCGTGTCGCTCCGTGAATGGCTGCCCTACATCACCGGCTCGGGTTTCACGTCGATCCCCGGCGTCTTCGGCCTCGACGAGACCCGGGTCCTCAGCGTCGTCCGCTTCTTCTGGGAGGAGACGCTGGCGGCGTCCTTCCTGGTCGTGCTCGGGCTCGTCCGCCTGGCCCGGGTCGGCCGCCGCGCGCTGCTCGGGCTCGCGGTCTGGACGCTGCCGCAGCTCGTCCTCACCGTGCTCTTCAAGCTCGAAGGACAACATGATTACTGGTTCGGCGCGTCGTGGCTGGCGCTCTGGCTTGCGGCGGCGGTCGGGCTGGCCACGCTGGTCCAGCAGCGCCGCGCGCTCGCGGGAGCGGCGGCCGCCGCGGGCGTCCTCTGGGCCGTCCTCGCCAATCCCCGGGACCTCGCGGGCCGCGGCTACACGCTGGCCGAGGATTTCGGGAAGCTGCACTTCGCGCCGCTGGAGCAGAACGCCATCCTCATCCTGCTGTCGGACGACGCCACCGCGCTCTGCCGCTACCTCCAGATCGTCGAGAACTACCGGCGCGACGTCCTGCTGATCCACGAGACGGACCTGGAGGAGGGTACGAGCGGCCGCCCGTCCTTCAAATTCGCGCGCCTCCAGCAGCGCGAGCCGCGCCTGAGGACGCCGGACCTCCAGGGGATGCGGGCGAAGTTCCCCACGGCCCAGGCCAGCTTCCCGGGCGTCCTCGCATTCCTCAACGCCAACGCCGACCTGCTGCGGGAGCGCCCGATCTACCTCCAGCGGGTGCCGTCGACGACCTCGGCGTTGCGCCCGGACGTCGCCCTTGTCCCCAGCGGCATTCTGCAGAGGCTCGTGCCCCGGGGCGGCGAGGCGGCAACTCCCTTCGAACGCTCGATCCCCCTGGAGCCCGCGGAGCTGCTGCCGCGGCGGCGCCGGGAACGGGGCCAGCAGATCCTGGCGGGTCCCGACGGGCTCCACGTCCAGCCGGAGGCCTACGAGGACCGGCTCTTCTCCGCGCTGGTGAAAGTCCGCCGCGGCGAGGCCGAGCGTCTTTCCCGGAGCGCCGTCCCCGCCGACCTGGAGCGCGCGGTCGCGATCTACACGAGCCTCCGGCAGGTCGACCCGCTGTCGCGCTCGAATCGCAGCCTGGCGCTCTCGCTGATCGGATGCCTGGTCCGTCTGGGCCGCGGCGCGGAGGAGTTGGAGCTCCTGGACGCCCTGCTGCGCTCGGACCCGCCGGCGGAGCTCCGCGCCGAGGGGGCCTGCCTGCGCGGCGAGATTCTCCGGGGGCTGGGACGCCGCGCCGACGCGGAGCGCAGCTTCCAGGAAGCGCTGGCCGTCCCCGGCCTCGATCCCGCGCAACACGCGGACCTGGAGCGACGCGCCAAGGCGCGGTAGATCCCTTTTCGATACGGGCCTGTATCCCCGCCGATACAGTCCGACCCCGCCGTTTTCCTGTGACCCCGAGGCACGCCGTTTGCGTCAAAGGGGGCAGGAGGTGACTCATGAAACCCATCACCGTCGGATTCTTGCTCGCGCTGGCGCTCGGCTGCTCGTCGCAGCCCGACGCCTCGTACGCGCAGCTCTCGGCTCCTTCGGGGAACCTGAAGATCTTCGGGCCCTTCGTCCACGAACACCTGGCGCTCTACGTCGTCGAGGACCCGTCGGCGAAGAGCGCCGGGGAGTTCGTCACGCTCGCGGAAGGACTCGCGTCGGGCGACGTCAAGGTGAGCGAGAAGAAGAACGCGCAGGTCAGCGAGCTCCTGATCGAGAACGCCTCCGGCAAGCCCTGCTTCGTGCAGGCCGGCGACGTCGTCAAGGGCGGCCAGCAGGACCGGACGATCGCCCGCGACTTCGTCATTCCCCCGCACACGCCGCCCTCCCCCATCGCGTCCTTCTGCGTGGAGCAGTCGCGCTGGCACGGGAAGGGACAGTTCGAGTCGTCCACCCAGAACGCCTACGGCAAGGACCTGAAGCTCGCCGTCCAGCAGACGAAGGACCAGGGCGCCGTGTGGCAGCAGGTGGCGGGCAACAAGCAGCGCCTCGTCGACAACAACGGCCTGACGGCGTCGAAGTCGACCAGCCTCAACGAGGAGCTGGAGAACTCCAAGATCCAGGAGCGCATGAAGGCGTTCAAGGAGTCGCTCGCGAAGATCGTCGAGAACCGTCCCCAGGCGGTGGGCCTGATCGCCGCCGTCAACGGCCGCTTCACGTCGGCCGACGTTTACGCCGACCCGGCCCTCTTCCGGAAGCTCTTCCCCCGCCTGCTCGAATCCGCCTCGCTCGAGGCGCTGTCGTGGAAGGGGGAGGCCAAGCCCGCTCCCGCCGACGCGCAGGCCGCCTCCTTCCTCGGCGAGGCCGAGAAGGGCAAGACGACGAATGAGAAGATCCGCCCGGGGCTCGAGGCGAACACGACCGACAACGACAAGAGCGTCCAGTTCGACTACCGCTGGAAGAACGAGAGCCTGCATCGGCAGACGCTGAGCAAGTAACCCTCCGTGCTCCCCCCGGGGGGCCATCCCCCGGGGGGATTCCTCTGGTTGCCGAGGCGCCGGCGCGCGTATATTAGGCAGCCATGGTCACCTTCCTGATCCTGCTCTGCCTGCCCGCCCTCACGCCGGAGCAGGACGATCCCGCCGGCGCCGCCCTCCGGAGACTCCAGGACGTGCTGGGGAACGCCAAGACCCTTTCCCTGAGGGCCGAGACCGACCTCAGGGCGGCCGACGAACGGGTCCGGATCACGACCACCGCGCTCTTCAAGGACGCTCGGGTCCGCATCAGCGCCCATCAGAAGGTGCGGGACACCGAGGAGGACGTGGCGACCGTCGTCGACGACGGCAAGCTCCAGGTCCGCCAAGGCCCCATGGCGTCGAGCACCGACGTCCCGAAGGAGTATGCGGCCGATCTTCGGAAACTGCTCGTGACGGTGGGTGTCGTGCCGCTGTCGGCCCTGACCCAGTCCAAGACCGGGCGCAGCCAGATCGGGACGCCCGAAAAGTTCATGTCGATCTCGGAGTTGACGCTCTCAGAGGACGGCGGAAGCCTCCGCTACACCCTCAAGCTCAATGGGGTGGACACCCTCGCCATGTTCGGAGAGCAGGTCGCCTGCACGCTGCGCTTCGACCGCATTTCGGGGAAGATCACCGAGCGCAGCATGGTTTTCGCATCGCAGGGAATCCGCTGCACGATCACCGAGACCTACGAGCTGACGCTGGACGCCGAGATTCCGGACGCCTCCTTGAAGATGCCCGAACGGACACCCGCCCCACGAAAGATCTTCAGGCCGGCGCTGTGCTGGTCTACCCAGTGTCCCGTGGACCTCGCGGACGCCAAGGAAGGACGCTGGATGACGTACCGGATTCACGCGAGCAGGGGGGACACCGTCTACTCCCTGAGGGTCGTCGGCAAGGTCGGCGCCGACTGGCTGATCGAAGCCTGGTTCGAGACGGAGGCTTCGAAATACGCCTGGCTGTACCGGGTGGGACCCGATCGCCTGGTCCGCAAGGCGTGGGTCGTGGCGGAGGGGGATACGGCGTGGACGTCGGTCCCGGTGAAGGAAAACGAAAAGCCCGAGGCGCCGAAGGCCGACACCAAGGTCTCCCGCGAGACGAAGCAGGTCAAGGCGGGCTCCTACGACTGCGAGCGATTGGACGTCGAAACGGCCTCCGGCGGCGGCACATTGAAAAGCACTTCCTGGGTCTCGAAGGACCTCTGGGCCTTCATGCCCACCAAGGACCACCCGGGCGGCCTGGTCATGATGGAATCGGGATTCGCGACGACGACTCTCGAAGCCAAGGGCGAAGACGGGAAGCCGACGCTTCCGCTTCCGAAGGAGTGATGAGATGAACCCGATCAGCCGACGCGCGTTCCTGGGGACGGCGGCCGCCCTGGCCGCTTCACCGGCGCTTGGACTGCAGGACAAGGTCACCTGGAAGATCGGCGGCTTCACGAAGGTCCTCCAGGACCTCTCGTACGAGAAGACCGCGGAGGCGGCCGTCGAGGTCGGCTGGGACGGCATCGAGTGCCCGGTCCGCGCGAAGGGCCACGTCCTGCCCGAGCGGGTCGAGGAGGACCTGCCCCGGATGGTGGAGGCCCTCAAGGCGAAGAACCTCGAGGTGCTGGCGCTGGCGACCGAGATTCGAGGCGTCGACGAGGCGCACACCGAGAAGGTCCTGCGTACGGCCCTGAAGCTGGGCATCCGGCTCTACCGCCTGGGCGGCCTCAAGTACAAGGAAGGGGTCTCCATCCCCAAGCAGCTCGACGAGTTCCGCGCGCGGCTCAAGGACGTGGCGGCGCTCAACAAGGACCTGGGCATCACCGGCCTCTACCAGAACCATTCCGGCAACGGCTACGTCGGCGCGTCCGTCTGGGACATCCATGAGATGGTCAAGGACTTCGACCCGAAGCAGATCGGCGTGCACTTCGATATCGGCCACGCGACGGTCGAATCCGGGCTCTCCTGGCCCACGACGTTCTCGCTGGTGAAAGAGCGGATCGGGGCCGTCATCGTGAAGGACTTCTACTGGAAGCACACGCCGGGCGAAGCGGCGAAGGACGTCTGGGTGCCGATCGGCCAGGGCTCGATCCAGCCCCGCTTCTTCGGCATGCTCCGCGCCTCGGGCTTCCGGGGACCGATCACGATGCAGTTCGAGTACGACGGTTGCCGGGAGCGGGACAGCCTCGAGACGCGCCTCAAGGCCATGAAGCAGGACAACCTCAAGCTTCGGGAGTGGGTGAAGGCCTGAGAAGGCGGACGACATCCTCAAGCGTGAAGCGTTCGTCGACATCCCGCTGGAATTCCGCCCGCAGCCGATCTTGGGACTCGTCCCGCAGGAGCTCGATCCGTTTCAGGGAATAGAACCTGCCGAGGTTCCGCGGGTCCTTCCGGCACTCCGCGTCGAACGCCGCCAACTCTGCAAGGCGGGCGCGGGCGACGGCCTCGTCGAGGGACGCGGACGACGGATACAGAAAGCGGCCATCGCCAAACCGGGTCTCGTACTCGTCCTCTTCCAGGATCAGCCACGCGGCGGCGCGCGTCCCCGGCAGGCTGCGAAGCGCCGCGAGCAGCGGGCGGGTCAGCGCCGACAGCGGGAGCGACTCGGATTCGCTCATCGCGATGATGATTCCATAGTGAAACTGTTTTTTCAACGGGTCGCGTTACCGCTGGCCCTGCCGCGTCTCTAAGAGGAGAATGATCGTCGATCCGGGAGGGTGCATGGGGCGCTCCATCGTTCCCGTTCTGCTGGCCGCGCTGATCGGATGCGGTTCAACCAGCGACGACCCGACCGCGGCCGCCGACGTCGAAAAGCCCGTCGACGCGCTCAAGGCGCTCGCCGCCGCGGACCCCATGCTGGGCGCCAAGCTGGAGCTCGACCCTTCCGTCAAAGGCACCTGGTGGACGAGCCGAGGGCGTTGGGACGACCCGTCGCGCCGCATCAAGGTCGAATGGGGCCCCCCGTTCTGCTTCATCCTCTACCCCTCCACACTCCTGCAAATCCCGGCGGCCCTGATTGAGATGCCGACGTCGCTCCTCGAGGCCATCTTCAAGCCCCAAGACACCGCCACCAAGGAGCGGCTCCAGCGCCTCGGCGAGGAGTCGGCGGAGCGGCACTACCCGGCGGAGCAGCGGTCCCCCCGATGAGCGAGCGAGGGTTCGATGTCACGGTCATCGGCCTCGGCGTCATGGGGAGTGCTACCGCGTACCAGCTTGCCCGCCGCGGCCTCCGGGTTCTGGGCCTGGAGCAGTTCTCCCCCGCCCACGACCGCGGGTCCTCCCACGGCCGGACGCGCGTGATCCGGCAGGCGTACTTCGAGCATCCCGACTACGTCCCTCTGGTGCTGCGGGCCTACGAGCTCTGGCGCGAGCTCGAGGCCGAGACGAAGCGCCCGCTTCTGGTGAAGACCGGCGGCCTCATGATCGGACCCGCCGACGGCCCCGTTTTCCGCGGGTCCCTGGAGAGCGCCCGACGGCACTCGATCCCCCACCGCCTCTTCACCCGAGAGGAGCTGGCCCACCGCTACCCGTTCATGAGCTTCGCGGCCCGCGACGAGGCTCTCTGGGAGGAGGAGGCGGGCGTCCTCTTCGCGGAGGACTGCGTGCTGGCGTTCCAGGACCGCGCGCGCGAGCTCGGCGCGGAGCTGCGCTTCGGCGTCAAGGGCGCATTGCCCCCGTCGGGCAAGGCCGTGATCAGCGCGGGGGCCTGGCTCCCGGAGCTCGCGCCGGACGTGCCCGCCCGAATTGAGCGCCAGATGATGCACTGGTTCGACCTGCCGGCCGGCCACGCGCCGACGCCGCTCTTCATCTGGGACCGCGGCAATCCCCCGTTCTACTCGATTCCCGACGTCCGGGGCGACGGCGTCAAGGTGGCGTTCCATCACGGAGGGGAGTTCACGACGCCCGACGCGATCCGCCGCGACGTGAGCGAGGACGAGGTCCGGGCGATGCGGGAGCGGCTGCGCGAAACGATCCCGGTCCTCGCGGAGCGGCATCGCCGCTCCATAACCTGCATGTACACCAACACGCCGGACGAGCACTTCGCGATCGGCTTCGCGGCCGGCCGTCCCGGGACGGTCCTTGCGTCGCCCTGCTCCGGCCACGGCTTCAAGTTCGCGTCGGTGATCGGCGAGATCGTGGCGGACCTGGTGATCGACGGGAAGACGCGGCACCCCATCGCGCCCTTCGGCCTGAATCGCTTCCGCTAGAATCGGCGTATGGTAGGCATGAGAAATGGAGCGGGAGTCCTGGCGATCCTCATCATCCTCAGCGGCGGCACCGCCTCGGCCCAGCAGGGCAAGAAGAAGGAGCCGCCCCCCGGCAACGCCCCCATCAAGGAGGTCATGCTCCGCACCCACAAGGAAAAGGGCGCGCTGGTCTTCAAGGTGCGGGACGCGGAGAGCAGCGAGGAAGAGAACAAGAAGCTGCTCGCCGAGTATCAGAAGCTCGCGACCTACAAGCCGCCCGTCGGCGACGAGAAGAGCTGGAAGAACCGCACGACCGCAGCCATCACGGCGCTGCAGGAGCTGGTGGACAAGAAGTCGGGCGCGGTCGAGCGGGTCCGCTCCGCCACCGAGTGCTCGGGCTGCCACAACGCCCACCGCGTCGGCGGGAACAAGTAGCCGCTACTTCTCGCCCTTGGGCTTTCGGCCCGCGAGGGCCATCAGCGTCACGCCCATGCCCTGCAGGGCCTGGGTGTCTTCGGGGGTGATGGCGCCCGCCTTCAGGATCTCGTCGACCTTCGTCAGCCCGGCCTTCAGGACCCCCAGCTCCTCTTCCTTCACGTCAAGATCCTCGGGATGCTCGAGGAAGCGGCGGACGGTCTCCGAGATCGCCTTCAGGTCCTCCAGGCTCGTCCCCTGCTGCCGGATGTAGCGGGGCCGGGCTTCGAGGGCGGCCAGGTCCAGGAGCAGGCACTGCACGAACGAAGCGCCCTTCTCCATCTTGACCAGGTTCAGCCGCTCGACGTCGTCCTCGGGCTTGTGATAGGTCCAGGGCTGGCCGCTCGAGAGGAAGACGAACGGCACCTTCTTGAGGCGGAAGCTGCCGTAGTCGCTCCGCGCGGCGATATCCCCCAGGGGCTCGATCAGATTGACCCCCATCGGGCGGACGTCGAGGCCCGGGATCGTCGCGACCTTCTTCAGGACCCCCGAGATCTCGGGACTGTTCTCGGCGCCCAGCGCATAGATGCTCGTGGTGTCGCGCGGAAAGAAGTTCCCCCCCATCATGTCCATGCAGACCAGGGCGACCACCTTGGACAGGTCGACGAACCCCGAGCCGACAAAGAACCGCGAGCCCATCAGCATGCGCTCTTCCCCATCGAAGGAGCAGAAGAGCAGGGAGCGCTTCGGCTTTCCCCTCAGGGCCGCGCAGGCCCGCGCGACTTCCAGGAGGACGGCGCAGCCCGAGGCGTTGTCGTCGGCGCCGTTGTAGATCTTCCCGTTCCGGGTGCCGACGTGGTCGTGGTGGCAGCAGAGCGCCACGAACTCGTCGCTCTCGCCCTCGATCATCCCGATCACGTTGAAGCCCTGGGGCGCGGCCTCCCCGGTCTTGAACTTCTGGAGGTACCCGTCTGGCGAGACCTTCTTCAGGCCCAGCTTCTCGAACTGCTCCGCCATCCAGCGGCCGGCCTTCTCGCCCTCGGGCGTGCCGATCGCACGGCCCTTCATCTCGTCGGACGCAAGGAAGCTGACGCTGGCTTTCAGGCGCTCCTGGACGTCCTTGGGGCTGTCCTGGGCCGCCGGGGTTCCCGCGAGGAGGAGGCACGCGATCAGGACACGAGACATCGGTCGTTCTCCGAAGGTGATCCTTGAACGACGCGAGTCTACCGAAGGTTGCGGGCGCCGCGATAGGGGAAAATCAGCGGACGATCTCCAGGTCGGGCCGCGAGGCGCGGAGCCGCGCCAGGGCCGCCTCGCCGACCTTCGGCTCGTGGAGCGTCAGCTTCTTGAGGCGGGCCGCCTTCGACAGGGCCGCGAGTCCCTCGTCCGTGACCCCGATGTTCTCCAGGATGAGCGTCTCCAGCTCGGGGAGCGCCGCCACGAGCGAGAGCCCCTCGTCGCCTCCCCCGCCGCCGTAGGCGCGGAGCACCTTGAGGGTCTTGACGGCGGCGACGTGGCGAAGCCCCTCCAGATTGAGCATCCCGTCGTGCACGTCGAGCTCGCGCAGCTTCGACAGGTCCTTCAGGAAGGCCAGCCCGGCACCCGTCGCCTTGCGGCTCCCCAGCTGCAGGCGCTCCAGGTTGATCAGGCCGGACAAGTGCGGCGTGCCGGCGTCCGTGAACTGCGTGTGCACGATCTCGAGCCTCTTCAGGCTCGAGAGCTTGCCGACCCATTCCAGGCCCGCGTCATTCACGGGCGTGGAGTGGAAGTTCAGGTTCTCGAGCTTCCGCAGCTCCCCGAGCTGCTTCGTCCCCGTCCCCGTCACCTTGGTCGACGCGAGGCCGAGCACCTTGAGCGACGTCAGGCCGGCGAGCGCCGGGAGGGCGTCGTCCGTGATCGGCGTGAGGGTCAGGTTGATCGACTCGAGCGAGCGGAGGCTGCCCGCGTGGCGCAGCCCGGGGCCCCGGACGTCGGCGTTGGCGACGTCGAGCGAGCGCAGGTCCGGCAGGCCCGCGACCCGCTCCAGCCACTCGTCGTTCACGCGCGTGTTAAGCTTGTAGTCCTTGAAGTGCGGGTTCGTCTTGTCGTTGAGGCTGACGACGACGAGCCGGTCGAAGAGCTTCATCGCCGCGTCGCCGGCCGCGCTCCGCATCCAGGCCGGGCCGCCGGGCTCGACGTTGACGAGCCCGCCGAGGGCGACGACCTCCTTGACCAGGGCGTCCACCCGTCGGCGCAGGCGGGCCGCCGCCACGATCTCGTCGAGCGCCGAAAGGGTCCGGGTCTTCAGCTCGGCATCCGGGAGCTCCCGGGCCTGCGCCTCCACGCGGGATCGCAGGCCGTCTTCGGGTCCCTCGGCCGCCTCCCGGAGGATCGCCTCGAGCGTCGTGGCGTTCGCGGAGCCCGGCGCGGGAGCGGCGCAGGACGCGGCGGCCAGGAAGAGCAACGCGTGAAGTCGGATCATGAAGGGTAATAGCCGCCGATCCGACAATCTTACGGCGAATGCCCGCTCAGGCACCGGCCACGGCATCCCGGGGCTGCTGGGACTCCAGGTAGCGGTGGGCCTGCTCGGAGTTGAGCCGGCTCAGCATGTCGAGGTGCTCGTCGTCGATCGACGTGAAGGTCCCCATCAGCACGTAGTCGTACTGGTGGTCCTTCGAGGGCTGGACGGCCCCGACCCGGAAGGTCAGGAGCTCTCCCATCTGGATCGCGGGGGACTGCCCGAAGCAGACGCGGCGGCTCATGTGGCGCTGCCGCTCCATGAGGTTGAGGGGGACGGGCTTGCCGGGAGCGCCGCTGTCGAGGCTCCAGCGGCGGATCTCCCGCATCCGGGCCATCACGCGCTGACCGTTCACCGACAGAAGCTGCCCCTGGTACTCGGCGTCGCCGTCCCAGAGCCAGAAGGCCTCGTTCCCACTCCCCCGCTTGGACATGGCTTTTCCCGGACTGCGGCCGGGCCTCTAGGTTTTCTCGGATCGGTACCGGGGACCAACAACCCCCACACAGACCTAGAAAACCGAAGGGGGGAAGAAGTTACATAAAATCTGGGTTGCCGGTTCAGGTCTTGAGGGCTTCCTGCTGAAGCGCCTTGAGCTGGCTGCAGCCCTTCTCGGCCAGCTTGTAGAGCGCCATGAGGCGCGACGTGTCGAAGGGGGTCTTCTCGGCCGTCCCCTGGATCTCGACGATCAGCCCGCGGCCCGTCAGGACGACGTTCATGTCGACCTCCGCCTTCGAGTCCTCCTCGTAGCAGACATCGAGGAGCAGCTCGTTGCGGTACACGCCTACGCTGACGGCCGAGACGGAGTCGCGGATCGGGGGCGCGGCGAACTTGACGCCCTCCTTCTCGAGGGCCTTGACGGCGTCCATGAGGGCGACGTAGGCGCCCGTGATCGACGCGGTGCGGGTCCCGCCGTCGGCCTCGAGGACGTCGCAGTCGAGCCAGATCGTCTTCTCGCCCAGGAGCTCCATGTCGACGATCGCGCGGACGGCGCGGCCGATGAGCCGCTGGATCTCGCTGGTGCGGCCGTCGACCTTGCCGCTGCGCTCGCGCTGCTTGCGCTCCTGGGTGGAGCCGGGCAGCATGCCGTACTCGGCGGTGATCCAGCCCTGGCCCTTCCCCTCGAGCCACTTCGGGACCTCGTGGGCGATGGAGGCGGTGCAGAGGACCTTGGTCCGGCCGAACTCGACCAGCACCGAGCCGGGGGCGCTGCCCGTGTAGTGGCGCGTGAAGCGGACCGGGCGAAGTTCATCCGGCTTGCGACCATCGATGCGGGCCATCTTTATTCCTCTTCTCCCTTGGGGGTCTCGGCGGCAGCTTTTTCTTCGCGGGCCTTCCGCTCCCGCGCCAGCTTGTCGATCGTGTTGCTGATCTCGAACGCCTTCTCGATCGAGTCGTCGAGCTCGAAGTGGATCTCGGGGAAGGAGCGCATCTGGATGCGCCGCGTTAGCTCCTTCTGCACGAAGCCCTGCGCGTGGCGCAGGCCGCCCATCGTCAGCTTCTTCTCCTTGGGCGTTCCCATGATGGAGACGAAGATCTTGGCGTAGCGGTAATCGTCGGAGACCTTGGCACGGGTGACGGTGACGAAGCCCTTGCGGGGGTCGCGGAGCTCGTAAAGGATGATCTTGCTCGTCTCCTTCACGATCTCGCTCGCCAGCCGGTCCTTTCGAAATCCCTGTCCCATGACGCTAAGCTAGTCTCCGTAGATCTCTTGTTCGCTGTTGACCAGCTCGACGCCGCCGAAGAAGCGCACGTAGTTGACGACGTTCGTCAGCACGCTCTGGACGAACGGGGCGTCGGTCCCGACCGAAGCCACCCCGATCTCCGCCGTCTGCCACACGTCCTGCTCGTCCGTCTCGGCGACCGAGATGTTGAACTTGTTGGACAGCGTGTCCTTCAAGCTCTTGAGGACTCGGCGCTTGTCCTTCAGGGAGTGCGACTCGCGGAGGACCAGCCGGATCTTCAGGGTGCCGACGATCACTTCTGCTTCTTCTCGAGCTTCCGCGCGACCTTTTCGATCATGTATCCCTGGATGACGTCGTTCTTCCGGACGTCATCGTGGTTGGCGATCTTGATGCCGCACTCGTAACCTTCCACGACCTCTTTGACGTCGTCCTTGAAGCGCTTCAGGCTCTCGATCTTCCCCGTGTGGACGATCTTGCCGTCGCGGATCAGGCGGCACTGGTTCGTGCGCTCGATCTTCCCCTGCGTCATGATGCAGCCGGCGATGGCGCCGACCCGCGAGATCCGGAAGACCTCCTTCACGGTCGCCACGCCGGTGTTCTTCTCCACCAGCTCGGGCTCCAGAAGGCCCTCGAGGGCCGCCTTCATCTCCTCGATCGCCTGGTAGATGACCGTGTAGGTCTTGATCTCGACGCCGCGATCCTTGGCGGCTTCCGCCGCGCGCGGCTCGATGTCGACGTGGAAGCCGATGATCAGCGCGTCGGAGGCGTCGGCCAGCAGGACGTCGCCCTCGGTCACCGCGCCCACGGACGAATGGAGGAGCTTGAGCTTGACCTCCTCGGTCGAGAGCCCGGGCAGCGCCTCCTTGAGGACCTGGAGGGAGCCCTGCACGTCCACCTTGAGGACAATCCGGATTTCCTTGAGCTTGCCGCTCTCGATCTGCTTGAAGAGGCCTTCCATCGTGACGTGCTGGCGCTCCAGGAGCTGCGCCTCGCGGGCCTTGCTGGAGCGGCTTTCCGCGATCTCCTTCGCCTGCTGGATGTCGTCGACGACCTGGAAGACGTCGCCGGCGTCGGGAACGTCGAGCAGACCCATCAGCTCGACGGGGGTGGCCGGGCCGGCGGCATCCGACGACTTCCCGAGGTCGTCGTTCATCGAGCGGACGCGTCCGTAGCCCTTGCCGGCCAGGATCACGTCGCCCTTCTTGAGGGTGCCGTTCTGGACCAGGATCGTGGCAACGACGCCGCGATCGTCGGTCTTCCGGGCCTCCAGGACGACGCCCGACGCCTTGCGCTTGGGGTTCGCCTTGAGCTCGAGGAGGTCGGCTTCGAGCGCGAGGGTCTCGACCAGGTGGTCGACGCCCTGCCCCGTGAGGGCCGAGACTTCGCAGCACTCGGTGTTGCCGCCCCAGTCGCCCGCGGGCTGCAGGCCGAGCGCCGACAGCTGGCCCTTCACCTTGTTGGGGTTGGCCTGCGGCTTGTCGATCTTGTTGAGGGCGACCACGATCTTGACGCCGGCCGCCTTCGCGTGGTTGATGGCCTCTTCCGTCTGGGGCATCACGCCGTCCGCCGCGTCGACGACGATGACGGCGACGTCCGTCGCCTTGGCGCCGCGCGAGCGCATCTGGGTGAACGCCTCGTGGCCCGGCGTGTCCAGGAAGACGACGGACCGTCCGTCCTTGGTGGCGATCTTCGACGCGCCGATGTGCTGGGTGATGCCGCCCGACTCGCCCTTGGCGACGTTGGTGTTGCGGATCTTGTCGAGCAGCGACGTCTTGCCGTGGTCGACGTGGCCCATGAAGGTGACGACCGGCGCGCGCGTGACGAGGTCCTTGGGGTCGTCCTTCACCTCGGCGGTGTCGGCCTTCATCTGCTCTTCGGCCGTCTTCTCCTTGACGATCGTGATGTCGCGCTTGAACTCGGCCGCCAGGATGCCGACCATGTCCTCGTCGAGCGCCGCGTTCTGGTTCAGCACCATCGCGCCCTGGTCCATCAACTTCTTGATGACCTGGGAAACCTTGATGCCCGTCTGCTCGCAGAAGCTCTTGATCGTAATCGGCACGGTAATCTCGATTTTGCGCTCGGCCATCGGGGTGATGACCGGGCGGGGTTTCGGGGGCTGAACCGTGGGACGATGATGCTGCTGGTACGGAGCCGGGCGCGGGCGGTACCCCTGCTGGGACGGCGGCATCGGGGGCCGCTGGCCGGCGTACTGCGGGGTCCCGGGGCGCATCGGGGTCGGGGTGGGACGCGGCGGCATCACCGGGGCCGCGGGCTTGGCGGGACCCGCCACGGGCTTGACGTGCTGCCGCTTCTCCTTGGACTCCTCCGCCTCCTTGTCGCGGGTGAAGACCTCGATCTCGATCGGCCGCATCGCGTGGAGTTCCTTCGCCTCGCCGATGACCTTGTCGACGTCGATGAGCGGCGTGGCGGCGGCCTTCTTGATCTCCTCCTGCTCCTCGGGGGTCAGCTCGACGTGCTTGTGCTCGCCGGGCTTGCCGGCGCCGGTCTTGGCGTCGGTGGCGCCGAGGCGGAACTCCATCGCCACCTTGGCCTTCTTGACGGGGGCCTTGGCGGGCGCCTTGGGGTCTTCCTTCTTGGCAGGGGCCCCGGCGGCGCCGGCGGCGGCGGGCGCGGGGGCTTCCTTCTTCTTGGTCACGCGCTTGGTCTTGGGCGCCTCCGCCCCCTCGGCGGTCGGCTCCTTCTTGGGCTTCTCGACCTTGGGCTCGGCCGCCTTGGCGGCGGCGCGGGCCGCCTCCTCGGTGACCACGCGGGTATAGATGTCCATCAGCGGGCCGGAGAGCTTCGAGCGGTGCGGGACCTGCGCCCGGACCGCGGCCGCGAGACGCGCGTCGATGTTCGCGCGCGCGTCCTCGACCTTGATGCCCTTGGCCTTCGCGAGCTCGACGAGCTCGGCGGCCTTGTAGCCCAATTCCTTGGCGAGTTCGCTAACCCTCATTCTTCTTCTCTTCCTGCTGTTGCGCGGGGACTTCGGGGGACGGCGTCCCCGAGGACTCTACCTTCACTTCGCCTGCAGACTCCGCGGCGGGGGCCGTCGAGGTCGACGCCGGGGTGCTCGTGTCACCTCCGAGTTCGTAAATATCGATCTCCCAGCCGGCCAGCTTGGACGCCAGCCGAACGTTGCGGCCGCCCTTGCCGATCGCCTGCGAGAGCTGATCCTTGAGGACGTAGACCGTCGCGCGCTTCTGCGCCTCGTCGAGCTGCACCTCGGCGATCTCGGCCGGCTTCAGGGAGTTCTTGATCAGTTCGTCGGGCTTCTCGCTCCAGCGGACAATGTCGACGTTCTCGCCGTTGAGCTCGTCGACGACGTTGCGGATGCGGCTGCCGCGGACGCCGACGCAGGCGCCGAGGCAGTCCACCCGGTCGTTGGTCGAATGGACCGTGATCTTCGTGCGGTAGCCCGGTTCGCGCGCGATGCCCTTGATGACGACGGTGCCGTCGCCGATCTCCGGCACCTCAAGCTCAAAGAGACGACGGACGAAGTCCTCGTGGCCGCGGGAGACCATGACGCGGACCCGCGTGCCCCGCCGCTCGACCTCGGAGACGTAGGCGCGGAGGCGATCGCCGATGCGGTAGTTCTCGCCGGGCACCTGGTCGCCCTTGAGCATCGTGGCCTCGGCCTTCTCGCCGATCTTGCAGACGAGATGGGGGCCCTCGAAGCGGCTGACGGTGCAGGTGACGATGTCGCCCTTCTTGTGGGCGAACTCGCTGAAGACGCTCTCGCTCTCGACCTCGCGCAGCTTCTGGACGAAGAGCTGCCGCGCGGCCTGGTAGGCGATGCGGCCGAGGGTGGACGTCTCGATGGGCTGATCCCCGTCGAAGGCGCTGATGTCGCCCTTGACGCGGTCGATCTTCACGACGGGGTGCTCTTTGGTATTCAGGTGCTTCTTGGCGGCAAGAGCGAGAGCCTGCTCGATGGACTCGAAGATGAGCTCCTTATCGATGCCCTTCTCGCGGTGAATCGCGTCCACGATTCTGAGAACTTCGCCGCCGTTCATAGTTTTTCCATTTCTGGGGTACCCCGACCGGGGACCCCGCCGAGACAAAAAAAAGTGGGTTAGAGCCCACTTTTATGCGCCTTGCCCAGATTGTGGTGTCTCGGCTCCTTCTACATTGCCACCATCATATAAAACTTCATGGGCTCGAGTCAAGGCTGGGCTCTCCGGCCCTCCCGGAGAACCGTTCTAATAACGTGTAGAACTTTACGGAACGTCCTGATTTCCAACACCTAAGACGAATCTCGAAGGGCGAACCCCGAATCGCGGGAAGACGGGGTTCCCCCACCCCCGCCCTCCCCCGGGGAGGGCGGGGAGGGGAAAGCGGTCCGGCCGCAATTCGCCCTTCGCGATTCGCGATTCGGGGTTCGGAGGCTTGATGCCCAACTGCACTTTGTTATAATCCGCGCCGTTGCGAATCCGGATGGTCGCGCTCTCCTTGATTCCCGGGGCGGCCCATATCGACCTGGGGCGGACGATACAGGGACTGCTGTACTTCCTGCTTTTCGCCCTCAGTCTCAACGGGGCCCTGATGGCGCCCTTCCTCTCCTCCGACCCCGACCTGAGGCTCCGCTGCGCCCTGGGGGCCGGCGTCTTCTGGGTGATCGCGTTCGTCGACGCCCTGCGGATCGCGGGCCTCGTGAAGAAGCCCATTTGCGCCGGCGGAGATACCTTTTCGGCCGCCGCCCCCAAGGCGCCGGACGCTCCGGCAACCGAGAGGCGTTAACGGATTGTTCGGGCGAACCTGAGAATAAGAATAAACAATGAAGAATAGAGGGCCGGAAGACCACGACGCCCCGATCCTGCACTCCAAGCTCCGGGAGGAGTCCTGGGGCCTGAACAAGCAGGTCAAGGACCACTGCGGCCTCTTCGGGATCTACGGGTCCCCCGAAGCCGTCCGCCAGACCTACACCGGCCTCTTCGCCCAGCAACACCGCGGGCAGGAGTCCGCCGGCATCGTCTCCATCCAGAACAACGCCCTCGTCTACCATAAAGGGATGGGGCTGGTCTCCGACGTCTTCACCCGCGAGAAGCTCGACACCCTGAAGAGCCACGCCGCCATCGGCCACGTGCGCTACTCCACGACGGGCTCCTCCAACCCGGCCAACGCCCAGCCGCTCGTCGTGACGTCGTCGCTCTCGATGATCGCCGTGGCCCACAACGGCAACCTGGTCAATTCGCACACGCTCCGGCAGCAGGTGGAGTCCCAGGGGCACTTCTTCCCCATCTTCCACACGACCACCGACACCGAGATCATCCTCTACATGGTCGCCCGCGAGCCGAACCTCGAAAAGGGCCTCAAGCACGCGATGACCCTGATCAAGGGCAGCTTCTCGCTGCTCTTCCTCACCCCCACCGAGATGATCGCGGTGCGCGACCCCCAGGGCTTCCGCCCGCTCGTGCTCGGCAAGAAGGGGAGCGCGTGGGCCGTCGCGTCCGAGACCTGCGCGTTCGACCTCCAGGGCATCGAGTACCAGCGCGACATCGAGCCGGGCGAGATCGTCTTCATCGACAAGAACGGGCCGCGCTCGGAGCGCTTCGTCCCGAAGAAGGAGATCCATCCCGCCCACTGCATCTTCGAGCACGTCTACTTCGCCCGGCCCGACAGCCGCGTCCACGGCGACGTCGTCCAGTACGTCCGCCACAAGCTCGGCGTCCAGCTCGCGAAGGAGCATCCGATCGACGCCGACTTCGTGACGCCGATCCCCGACAGCGGCCTCTATGCGGCGCAGGGCTACGCCGAAGAATCCAAGATCAAGTACAAGATGGCCTACGTCCGCAACCACTACGTGGGCCGCACGTTCATCCAGCCGTCGCAGGACCAGCGCTCGTCGAGCGTCGAGATCAAGCTCGCCGTGCTCAAGGACATGGTCAAGAACAAGCGGGTCATCGTCGTCGACGACTCGGTCATCCGCGGAACGACGTCGCGCTCGCGGATCCGCCTGCTCAAGGACGCCGGCGCCAAGGAGGTCCACCTCCGGGTCTCCTGCCCGCCCACCAAGCACGGCTGCTACTACGGCATCGACTTCCCCAACGCCAAGGACCTGATCGCCTCGAACCACACCATCGAGGAGATCCGGAAGCACATCGGGGTCGACACGCTGGGCTACCTGAGCGTCGAGGGCATGCTCTCGGCGGTCACGTCGCCCAAGGAGAGCTACTGCACCGCGTGCTGGACCGGGAAGTATCCCGTCCCTCCCGTGGACGACATGGACAAGGGAAAGCACGAGAGGAACTGCTAGTGGCCCTCACCTACGTCGACGCCGGCGTCGATCAGACCAAGAAGGACAAGGCGATCGACCGCATCCTCCAGATGATGCAGCGCACCCACGACAAGGGGGTGATCGACCTGCCCTGGGGCTTCGCGGGCCTCTACTCGCTCGTCACCTCGCCCCTCTTCAAGAAGCCGATGAAGCACCCCGTCCTCGTCGCCTGCACCGACGGGGTCGGGACGAAGCTCAAGCTCGCCCGGACGCTCGGCATCCACGACACGGTCGGCATCGACCTCGTCGCCATGAGCGTCAACGACCTCATTGTGACCGGCGCCTCGCCGCTCTTCTTCCTCGACTACGTCGCGATGGGCAAGGTCGACAAGGCCGTGCTCCTCGACCTGGTGAAGGGGATCGTCGACGGCTGCGCCCAGTCCGAGTGCGCGCTGCTGGGCGGCGAGACCGCCGAGATGCCCGGCATGTACGCCGACGGCGATTACGACCTCGCCGGCTTCTGCGTCGGCATCGTCGAGAAGTCGAAGATCATCAGCGGAAAAGGCGTGAAGGCCGGCGACGACGTGATCGCGCTCGCCTCCAGCGGGCTCCACTCCAACGGCTACTCCCTGGCGCGGAAGATCGTCGAGAAGTGCGACCTGGGGGCCCCGTTCAACGGCTCGACGCTGGGCCGGACCCTGCTGGCCCCCACCCGCATCTACGCCCGCACGGTCAAGAAGGTCCTGGAGCGCCACCCGATCAAGGCGATGGCCAACATCACCGGCGGCGGCATGGTCGAGAACATCCCGCGCGTCATCCCGAAGGGCTGCTCCGTCGAGATCCGCGAAGGGACCTGGAAGGTGCCGCCCATCTTCACGTTCCTCCGGCAGACCGGCGACGTCCCCCGCGACGAGATGTTCCGCGTCTTCAACATGGGCGTCGGCATGGTCCTCGTCACCGCCCCCCGCGACACGGCGGCCGTCATGAAGGCGCTGTCGAAGGTCGGGGAGAAGCCGTCGCTCGTCGGCAAGGTCGTCCGGGGCGGCGCCGGCGAAGTGCATATCCTGGAGTCCTGACAGGAAACAGGAAACGGGAAGCAGGAAACAGAAGAACGTACCCCTCCCTCCCCTTCGGGGAGGGCGCTCACGAAACGGACGCACAAATTCGTAGTTCCAATCGAAGGGTCGTACCGATATATTGTTGACCCGCGCAGGGTTCGTTTCCGCGCGTGCGTCCCTTTAACTGGAGGCGAACCGACATGAACATCCTCAAGCTGGCGATCCCCGCGCTCGTCGCCCTCGCGGCGGTGGGATGCGTCGACCTCGTCGAAAAGGAAGACCTCGACGAAGTCACCAAGCGGGTCGACAAGCTCAGCGCCCAGGTCGCGCAGAAGAACGACATGCAGGCGCTGCTCTACGAAGAGCTCGTCAAGCGCACCAACGGCCTCGAAAAGAAGGTCGGCGAGATGGACATCCTGCTCAACACCATGAAGGCCCAGGTCGCCCGGCTCGAGGATCTGCAGCGCACCATGCAGGGGCAGATCGACGCGCTGGGCAAGGCGCCCGCGCAGAATCCCTCCAACCCCTCGAACCCCGCCCAGCCGGGCGAGGCGGCCAAGGCGAAAATCGAGGACATCCTCCTCGAGGTCGAGACCGTCATCACGCAGCTCCGCGGCGGCAAGCTCAAGGTCGACGACGCCGTCACGCGGCTCAAGCCCTTCGCCCAGCACGCGGCCCCGAGGATCCTGACCGAGCTGCGCGAGTCCCTCGCGCGCTACGACTACGCCAAGCAGTTGGAGTACGTCATGGGCAAGATGCCCCCGGGCGAACTCAAGGTTCCGCTCCAGGGCGCCCTCAAGCGGCCCGGCCTCCGCGAAGCCGCCGCCCGCATCGTGGGCGCCACGGGCGACAAGGAGCTCTCCAAGATCCTCGAGGAGTATCTCGCCGAAGGCGACGAGGACTTCAAGCTCAACGTCGGCGACGCGCTCGTGCGCTGCCGCAACGGGTCGGGGATCCCGCTGCTCCTGCAGTGCCTCCGCAGCGACCAGGGCGCGACGCGGACGATCGCCATCTCCGCCCTCAAGAAGCTGAACCGGGGCGAGGACCTGGGGTACAAGGCCCAGGTGAGCGTCGAGGCCAACGCGAACGCGATCAAAGCCTGGGACGAGTGGTCCGACAAGTTCGCGAAGACCCTCTTCGACTAGCGCCGGCTGGACGGCCCTCCGGGGGGTCGATATACTTCCCCGGAGTCAGGATTCTATGAATCCCTCCGCCGCTCCAGGGCCGCGCTCCTTTTCCGCCGTTGTCCTTCCGGGCATCGTCGCCTTCGTCGCCTTCGCCGCCTTCACCCCCGCGCTCGGCGGCGAGTTCACGAACTGGGACGATGACCTGAACTTCCTCAACAACCCGCACTACCGCGGCCTCGGGGCAGCCCAGCTCCGCTGGATGTGGACCAGCTTCTTCTCGGGCCACTACCACCCGCTCACCTGGATGACGCTCGGGCTGGACTACGCGATCTGGGGGATGAACCCCCTCGGCTACCACCTGACAAACCTGCTCCTGCACGCGGCCAACGCCGTGCTGCTCTACTTCGTCCTTGCGGCCCTCCTGCGGCTCGCCGGCCGGCCCGAGGCGCGCTGGCCCGCCGCGGCCGCCGCGCTCCTCCACGCGGTCCACCCGCTGCGCGTCGAATCGGTCGCCTGGATCACCGAGCGCCGGGACGTGCTCTGCGGCTTCTTCGCGCTGATCTGCGTCCTCGCCTACCTGAAGCACGCCGAGACAGCCGAGCGCCGCTGGCTGCTGCTCTCTGTTCTCGCCTTCGCGGCCTCCCTGCTCTCGAAGGCGCTGAGCATCACGCTCCCGGCGCTGCTGCTGATCCTCGACGTCTATCCGCTGAGACGTTTCCGCGAGGGACAGCGGCGGCGCATCCTCCTCGAAAAGATTCCCTTCGTCCTCCTCTCCTGCGCCGACGCGGGCGCCATGCTGCTGGCGATGCGGGACATCCGCGCCGTCCACTCCGTCGCCCACTACGACCTCCTCCAGCGCGCCGCCCAGGCGGCCTACGGCCTCTGCTTCTACCCGCTGAAGACCCTCTGCCCCTCGCGCCTGGCCCCGCTCTACAAGATCGAGGCCCAGCTGCGGCCCTGGGACGCGGTCTACCTGGGCTCCATGCTCGGCGCCCTCGCGGTCACGGCGCTCCTGCTGTTCCGCCGGAAGCGCTGGCCCGGACCCCTGGCCGCCTGGGCCGCGTACGTGATCCTGATTTTCCCGGTCCTCGGCGTCGCCGTCACGGGCCTGCAGATCGCGGCCGACCGCTACACGTACCTGGCCCTGATGCCCGCCGCGGTCCTGGCCGCCTTCGCGCTGGAGCGGGCCCTGCGTGCCGACGCCCCGGCCCGCCGCTGGGCGCCTATCCTGGCGACCCTCATCGTGGCGGCCCTCTCGGTCCTCACGTTCCGCCAGGCGGGGATCTGGAAGGATTCGATGACGCTCTGGACCCGGGAGATCGAGCTCGACCCCGAGTGCGCGATCGGCTGGCAGAACCGGGGCTTCGCCCGGCACGAGCAGGGAGACCTGGCCGGCGCGCTCGTCGACTACAGCGCCTCCATCGACCTGGACCCGATCTGGATCCGTCCCCGGCACAACCGCGGCGTGATCCTCGCGCTCCGCGGCGACCACGACGCCGCGATCGCCGATTTCACGGAGGTCCTCCGGCGGTCCCCGACGCACGTCGACGCCTACTACAACCGGTCGCTCTCGCGGTCGACGCGGGGCGACCTGCCGGGCGCGATCGCCGACCTCACGAGCTACCTCGAGCTGAATCCCTCCTCCGCTCCCGCGACGCTGCTGCAACGCGCGTCGCTCCACGGAAGGTCGGGGAACTTCCAGGCCGCGATCGCCGACTGCACGGAAGCGCTCCGGCTCAACCCCGACAACGCCGACGCCTACTCCCTCCGCGGCCGGGCCCGGCTGGCAGGCTCGGATTCCGCGGGGGCGGCGCAGGACTTCCGCCGCGCCCTCGAGATCGCTCCGCCCAACTGGCCGCAGCGCCGGCAGGTCGAAGTCTTCCTCATGCAGGCGCAAAGCCCGAAGTAAGCGTATACTTCACTCCGCCAGGGAGTGACGCCGATGAACACCTCGCGTTGGGCGATCGCGCTCTCCCTGACCCTCATGTCGTGCAACGAAACCCGAGCCCCGCTGCCGCTACGATCCATCACCCTCCATGGCATCCACGGGCTCTGGGGCGGGGAGGACATTTTCCTGACGTCCGACGGATCTCTCTGGGTGCGACGACTGACACCGAGAAGCGGCAGCGGCTTCGACGAGCGACGCTACGCGGGTCGACTGCCGATTGGAGACGTCCGGGAGCTCGAGGCGCTCCTGGGGAAGCATGATTTCCCGTCGCTCCGCATCGCCGCGCGAACGGGACTGCCGGACGAACCCCTCGTCGGGATCGATTTGCGGCTGGGGGATGGCCGGGTCGTTTCTCTGACGGCCTTCGAAGGGGACGTCCACGAGGGATTCACGCCCGTCTACCACTGGCTTCGCAGCCGGGCGAAACGGATCGACGGATCCAAGCCCACGTACGAGGGATCCTCCGTGGAATCCTGGAAGCCCGAAGGGTTCTGACGCCGGTTCAGCGGAAGCGGGCGATCACGCGGTCGCGGAACTCGAAAGCCCGAACGCCGCTCGCCTCGAGGATCGCCTTCTCGAAATCCCCGTCGGGCCGCGCCTGCTTCAGGATCTCGCGGATCACCTCGGGCTTCCGCTCCTTCAGGAGCTCGTCGACCATGTAGCGCGCCATGGCATAGCGGAGCGCCGGGTCGCGCTCGTAAAGGCGGCGGGAGAGATCCTCGTAGCTGGGTGCCGTCGACGCCGCGAGGGTCTTCCGGATCTGAAGCGCCGAGGACTCGAAGAGCTCCTTGTAGTAGTCGCGGGCCACGAAGTCGGAGACCCCCTCGTCGAACCACTGCGGCGCCCGGCGCAGGTAGCCGTCGCCGTACAGCGTGTGGAGCAGCGCGTGGCCGTACTCGTGCAGCACGTCGCCCAGCGCCCGCGGAGCGCCCGGCGCGGCGACCGGCTTGCCCTCGCGGTCCTCCTGGCAGAAGACGACGACGTTGGAGTTCCCCGTCCCGTTCTGCCAGGCCGTGGGGATGTCGACGCCGAAGAGCGACTTGTAGAAGTCCTTGAAGGGCAGCCGCGAGCGGAACAGGTAGACGTCGACCACCGGCAGCTCGACCCCGAAGACCTCCTTCGCGCGGCGGACGTAGGCCGGCAGGACCTGGATCACGGCGCGGATCCAGGGCGTGTCGTCGGCGAAGACCCGAAGCGACTTCAGGGCCTCATCGTCGGGAAGGTCCTTGGCGGGCGGCGGCCGGAGCCGCTCGACCCAGTCGATGCGCTTGAGGAGCGCCTCGGCGGACTCCCAGCCCGGGTACCCCGTGAAGCCGCCTTTCGCGGCGGCCTGGAGGAGCGGCTTGGCGAGCTCCGGCCGGTGCAGCCGCAGCCACGAATGTCCGGCGAGGTACTGGGCCTGCGCGTCGGACTTCAGCAGCTCCGGATGCTCGTCGAAGATCCGAAGGACGGCGCGGTGCCGGCTCTTCGAGGACTCGGCCGCGGCGTCGCGGACGGGGTCGCTCGTGTCCTGGGCCGAAACCAGCAGCAGGAGGAGCAGCGCCTTCATGGAGATAATCCTAGCCTATGAAGGGCGCCCCGCCGCGCCGGACCGCGGATCAGCGCCGGATCTCGTTGCGGACGGGCGCCGGCGTCGCCTGCTCGGAGGGCGCCATGAGGCCCTTCGCGAGGCTGACGATGCCCATGACGAAGAGGATCGGCGGGTAGAAGAAGATGCGGCCCGCCATCCAGCCCACCACGAACCACACGACCGCGCCGACCATCATGCCGATGCCGGCCCAGATCGCCTTGCCTTTGTCGCCCATGGTTACCCTCCCGTTCCCCGATCACGGAACCCTGACCGCCGAAGTCTATCACGCCCGGGCCGGAATGGTTCAAAATTGCATTGCCCCGAAGGGATGTTCCGCGCCCCCGGAACTCTGGCGAAAGCACCGTTCCGTCGCTAAGATAGGCGCTTCCTTTGAGGGAGGAGATGTCGATGCACCCCACCCGCTTCGGCCTCGCGCTGCTGGCCTGCGCCCTCGCGGCGGCCTGCGGACCCAGCGAAGCGAAGAAGGTCCATTGCGCGAACAACCTCCGGGAGCTCTGGGTCGGCCAGATCCAGCTCGCCAAGAAGGAAGCCGGCCGCACCGTCCTGCCCTCCGCGACGGGCTCCGCGTTCTGGCTCGCGATCCAGGACGCCGGCGCGGCGGCCAACCCGCCGCTCGACGCCGACGTCTTCGTCTGCCCGCTCTCGGGAAAGTCGGGCGGCAAGGGCGTCACCACCTACCGGGGCCCGAAGAAGGACGTCAACACGCTCCACGAGAGCGCCGTCGTCGGCGTCTGCGCGGGCATCCACGGCGACTCCAGCCTCTGCGTCCTGAAGAAGGACGGCAGCGTGCGCGTCGTCGAGAGGAGCAACCCCCTCCACCAGAAGGCCCTCGACGAAACCCAGTTCTAGCGGGCCCGGATTAGGTATACTCCAGCCCTGGTGGTGAATTTCAACTTCGAGTTCGACCTCTTCGGCGAGGGAAAGAAGGACCGCTCCCTCCAGGGCCAGATCAAGGAATGGGTCCGGGCCCACTTCACGCTGGCCAACGACATCACCGTCCTCGTCGCCGAGATCTACTGCGACCAGCCCGGCTGCGCCCCCATCGAGACGCACGTCGCCGTGCTGAAGCAGGGCGGCCGGGAGCAGTACCGGATCATGCGCCCCATGAAGGAAGTCATCAAGCAGGACATCCCCCGGATGATCCCCAATCCCGACGGCCACGGCGCCCGCATCGACCTGGACAAGCTGGGTGACGGGAGCCAGTGGAAATGAGCCAGATCCCGGTCTCCGTGCTCACCGGCTTCCTGGGCGCGGGCAAGACGACGCTGCTCAACCGCATCCTTACCGGCCGCCACGGCTGGAAGGTCGCCGTCGTCGAGAACGAGTTCGGCGAGATCGGCGTCGACAACCAGCTCGTCATGACGACCGAGGAAGACCTCATCGTCATGAACAACGGCTGCGTCTGCTGCACCATCCGGGGCGACCTGATCAAGACCCTCAACGACCTCCTCCGCCGTCCGGAGAAGTTCGACGCGATCCTGATCGAGACCACCGGCGTCGCGGACCCCTCGCCCGTGATCCAGTCGTTCTTCATCGACGAGGACCTGAAGGCGAAGCTCCGACTCGACGCGGTCATCACGCTGGTCGACGCGCGCCACATCTGGCAGCACCTGGACGCGAACCGCGAGGCGCGGGAGCAGATCGCCTACGGCGACGTGGTCCTGCTGAACAAGACCGACCTGGCGACGGCGGACGAGCTCGACCGGCTCGAGAAGCGCGTGCGCGGCCTCAACATCCTCGCGAAGATCTACCGGACCAAGGACGCCGTGATCGCGCTCGACCGGATCCTAGACGTCGGCGCCTTCGACCTCTCGCGGCGCCTGGAGGTCTCGCCCGGCCTGATGACCGCGGACCAGCACCACGAGCATTCCGACATCCGCTCCCTCTCGCTCCGCCAGGAAGGCGCGCTCGACGGGAAGAAGTTCAACGCCTGGCTCGGCAAGCTCCTCATGACGCGCGGAACGGACATCTTCCGCATGAAGGGCATCGTCGAGGTCCAGGGCGAGGCGCGCCGCGTCGTCTTCCAGGGCGTCCACATGATGTTCGACGGTCGCCCGGACCGCCCCTGGCACGACGGCGAGGACCGCGCCGCCATCATGGTCTTCATCGGCCGCAACCTGCCCGAGCAGGAACTCCGCGACGGCCTCCGCGCCTGCCGAGCCTCGGTTTAGAAATCCACCGTCATCTGCAGGAAGAACCAGTTCATGTCGGTGTCCGTGCCGGCGGGCGTCACCGTCTGGCGCACGTAGGGGCCGGCGAAGAAGTGCGACCAGCCGCCCCAGAACTTCACGAACTTGCCGACGGACAGCCGCGCGTGGAGGTCCGTCTCCCATCCCACTTTGCGTTCCGGGTTGCCCGCCGCCCGGGGCCGGATCGCGGTACCCGCAAAGTTGTACCAGGCATCGTGGTTGTCGGCGAGGATGAACTGATGCACGTCCAGCTGAACCGACAGCGTGTCCGCCGGCGCCACCTTGAGGGTCGCGACCATATCCTCACAGTTCCGGAATCCGAAGATGTCCGCGAATCCCTGGTAGAAATGGCCGAAGGGGTACAGCGGATCGAAGGTGCCCTTCTTTCCGTCGCCGTTGGTCCGATCGCCGCTGGCGAAGTCGTACTCCACCCCGATCCGCGGCTTCCAGCTCATGTCGAAGGTATAGCCCAGCGTTGCCGCGTACGCGTACGCCTCGACCCGGTCCGTGGCCTGGTGTCCGCTTTGACTCATGACCTCGGCGGTGTAGTCGAACCCAAGATCCTTCCCTTTGATCCGCGCGCCCAGCGTTCGATCGACCAGGTGCCCGCTCGGAGGGTTCGCCGGGACCGGCAACGCTTCGGTTCCCGCCGAGTTGTCCAGAAATTCGCGGAAGAATCCGTAAACATCGAACTCGTGGTCCGGTACGCCGACATAGGAGAAGTACACTCCGAGGAAATCCTGGTCCTGTGCCGCGCCGTTGGCCGCCGTCGGCGCGTTCGAAAGGGGCGCGGTCGTTCCCGCGGGCGTTGGAGCAAACGGGTCGCGAATCACGGTGTAGAACCCCTCGATCCACCAGTCCTTCGGGGCGTAGCGGACCTTCACGCCGTCCCACGCGCGGGCGATGTTGCTCCAGTCGAGAGGGCTCACCAGGCGCTGGTCGCCGTAGGAGAGCTCCATGCGGCCGGCCTTGATCGAGAGCGGCTCGCTGAAGAGGTTTCGAATCTCGACGAAGCCTTGGTGCAGGTCGAGGTTCTTGTCGTCGTAGAGCACCGAGGGCTCCTGCCCCCACACCCGCTCATCCTGAGGCTGGACGAAGACGTCGATGTCGTCCGTCAGGCTGAACTTGAAGTTCAGCCGAATGCGCGTCATGAAGAGGTCGTCAGAGCGGGTTGACGCCGGGGCGAGGGCGTTGGAATAGGACGTCGGGTCGCGATATTCCCCGCGAACGCGGATCTGGCCGCCCAGCGTAATCTGCTTCACGATCGACTTGACCAGCGACTCCGCCTGGGTGGGCGGGGGCGCCGGGGCCGCCTCCTTGGGCGGGGGCGGCGCCGGGGTTTTGTCCTGGTTCGCCGCCGGGGCCTCGGACTTCGCCGCGGCGTCGGCGGTCTGCTGGGAAGAGGCGGGCGCGAACACCATCAACAATCCCGCGGCAAGTAGGGTCAACATGGCGCTCTCCTTCGATTATTTGGTCGGGACGATGGACCGGGAAAGAGGGAGGGCCGGTGGGGCCGACCCTTCCTCTCTTCCGGGCGACGACGGCTGCGGCGGCACGGACGGCGGCGCCGCAGGCTTCTCTCCCCGATGCTCCTGTCCCTCCAGGAAGCCGATCATCTTCTCGCGCAGCGTGTAGTACTCCGGGTGTTCGAGCACGTCCGTGCGGACCCTCGGGCGCGCGAAGGGCACGTGCAGGATGGCGCCGAGCGTCGCGGCCGGACCGCTCGTCATCATCGCGACGCGGTCCGACAGATACAGCGCCTCATCGACGTCGTGGGTCACCATCAGGGCGGTCTTCCGGTCCTGCGCCCAAAGGTCGAGGAGTGCGTCTTGGAGTTCGAGGCGCGTGAGGGAGTCGAGCATACCGAACGGTTCATCGAGGAGAAGCATTTTCGGATTGAGCGCGAAGGCCCGCGCCAGGCCGACGCGCTGCCGCATGCCGGCGGAAAGCTCCGCGGGCTTCTTGTGCAGGGCGTCGCCAAGCCCGACGAGCTTGAGATAGCGCTCCGCGATGGCGCGGCGCTGCGAGGGCCGCTCGTTGGGCTGGACCTCGTCGACGCCGAGCAGCACGTTCTCGAGCGCCGTCATCCACGGGAAGAGACAGGGCGACTGGAAGACGACGCCGCGGTCGGGTCCCGGTCCGTCGATCTCGCGGCCGGCCAGGATGATGCCGCCCCTGGTCTTCTCGTTGAGCCCCGCCACCATCGACAGCACGGTGGACTTGCCGCAGCCGGAGTGTCCGATCAGGCAGACGAACTCGCCCTCGGCGATTTTCATGGTGAAGTCTCGAACGATCACCGCTTCCCCGCCCGGGGTCGGATACGTCTTGGTGACGTTCCAGATCTCGAGATAGCTCTTCGTCGTCATCGCCTCTCTCTTCCCAACAAAAAAAGCCGACATCCGAATCTCGGATGTCGGCTTGAGTCCGTGTTCGCTCCGTGCCGGACGCGCCTAGCAATTGCAAAGGCCGTGCCACGCGCTCTAGGGGAAGGCCTGAGAAGCAAAGATACTCGTAGGTGCGAATGCCTAGGATTGGGTACCCGATGGTAGCTATTCAAAATGAAGTAGCGATGTGATCGGACGCGGCGCTGGCATCAGGCTTGCTCTGACATGCGCGTGGACTCGCCGGACATCGTTGAAGAACTGCGGCTCCTGCACGCGCTGACGCTCGCGCTCGACAAGAGCGAAAACCTCCCGTCGGCGCTCGCGATCGTCCTGAAAGAAGTATGCCGGGCGACCGGCTGGGTGCTCGGCGAGGCCTGGCTCCCGGCGCCCGACGGACGCACGCTGGAGATGGGGCCCGTCTGGCACATCGGCTCGGACCGCCTGCGGGAGTTTGTCGCCGGCAGCCGGACCTACGCGTTCGCGCCCGGCCAGGGGATGCCCGGGAGGGTCTGGTCCTCCGGAAAGCCCCTCTGGGTCACGGACGTCCGCGCGGATGCGAACTTCCCGCGCTTCCAGATGGCCCGCCGCATCGGCCTCAAGGCCGGCTTCGCCATCCCCGTGAAGGCCTCCGGCAAAACGATCGCCATCATCGAGTTCTTCGTCTTCGAGCAGCGGCGGGAGGACCGGCCCCTGATCGAGCTCGTGTCGGCCGTCGCGCTCCAGCTCGGCGGGATCATCCAGCGCAAGATCGCCGAGGAGGCCTTCAAGCGCTCCCGCTATGCCCTGGAAGCCGAACTCCGGGAGCGCCAGCGCGTGGCGCGGGAGCTCCACGACGGCGTGACGCAGCTGCTCAGCTCCACGCTCTTCCGGCTGCGGGGACTCGAGGAGGACAAGGATCCGGCGGCGCGGCGCCGGGAACGCGTGAGCCCCCTTCTCGAGCAGGCCATCAAGGAGGTGCGGAGAATTTCGCTCAACCTCGGCCCCTGCGTCCTCGAGGAGCTGGGCCTGAGCGCCGCGCTCCGGGCGCTGGGGAACGACCTCGGGGCCAGGACAGGCCAGGACGTCACCGTCTCGTGCCTCGAGGTCCCCGCCTCGCTCCCGCCCCCTCTCTCCTGGACGCTCTACCGGATCCTTCAGGAGGGCGTCCAGAACATCGAGAAGCACGCCGCCGCGACGCGGGTGCGCCTCACGGTCCGCTGGCGGCTCCCCTGGGTGATGGCGACGCTGCGGGACGACGGCAAGGGATTCATGCCGCCGAGGGCGACGTCGCTGGCCCGCGACTGGCAGCCGCAGCTCGGGCTGCGCAACATGGCGGAACGCGCCGAGGCGCTGGGCGGCTCCGTCCGGATCCGCTCCGCCCCCGGCGAGGGGACGCTCCTCCTGGTGCGTATCCCGTGGTGGAGCGCCGCCGACCCGTCGGCGGCGGCGGGCGCCCCGCGACGCCGGCAGGTGACCCCGTGACCCTCATCCGGCTGCTCCTGGCCGACGACCACCCAATCGTCCGGGAGGGCCTGCGGGCCTATCTGTCGACCCAGCCGAGCCTGTCCATCGTGGGCGAGGCCTCCAACGGGATGGACGCGATCGAGAAGATCGGAGCGCTTTCCCCGCACGTGGCCCTGATGGACATCGCCATGCCGGGCCTCAACGGCATCGAGGCGACCCGCCACCTCCAGAATTCCGGAAGTCCGGTCAAGGTCCTGATCCTCAGCGTCCACGACGAGCGGGAGTACCTCCTGGAAAGCTTCCGAGCCGGCGCCAAGGGGTATCTCCTCAAAGACTCGGCCCCCAGCGACGTCCTCCGCGCCATCGAGGCGGTCCACGGGGGCGATCCCTTCTATACGGTAGGGACCGCGCGACTTCTCCTGGAGCACGTGGACGGCGCGACGCCCGCGACGCCTGTCGCGAGGGAAGACCTGACCTCGCGAGAGCGGGAGATCCTCCGCCTGGCCTGCGAAGGGCTGAAGAGCTCGGAGATCGCGCAGCGCCTCGTGGTCAGCATCCGCACCATCGACGCCCACCGCCGGAACATCAAGCGCAAGCTCGGGGTCCATACGATGGCCGGGCTCACGCGCTACGCGTTGATGAACGGGCTGATCAAGATTCGCTGACGAGACGGCCCTCGCTCCTCAACCTAGCGGACGGCCGCAGGCTCCGTCACCGTGCGACGCTTCCCGCGCTGGAGGAGGAACTCGAGGACCCCGTTGCGGACTTCCTTGAAGCGCGGGTCGAGGTTCAGCGCCTTCCGATTGCGCGGCCGAGGGATGTCCACCGCCACCGAGGGTCCCAGGGTCGCCCCCGGGCCGGGCGTCAACGCGAGGATGCGGTCGGACAACAACACCCCTTCGTCCACGTCGTTGGTGATGAGGATCACCGTCTTGCGGTCCTGCTCCCAGATGCGCTCGATCTCATCCTGCAGCGTCGCGCGCGTCAGGGCGTCCAGCGCCCCGAGCGGCTCGTCCATCAGCAGGATCTCCGGATCCATCGCCAAGGCTCGCGCCACGGCGACGCGCTGGCGCATGCCGCCCGAAAGCTCGTGAGGCTTCTTGTTCCGCGCGGCGGACAGCTTGACCATGGCGATGTACTTCTCCACGTGGGCACGGCGACGATCGGCCGGCCAGTCGGAGAAGGCCTGATCCACGCCCAACGCGACATTTTCATGGACGCTCATCCACGGCAGGAGCGAGTAGTTCTGGAAGACGACGGCCCGCTCGCGGCCCGGGCCGCTCAGCGGCTTGCCGTCGAGCAGGACCTCTCCCGAATCGGGCGCCAGGAGCCCCGCCAGGATCGAGATCAGCGTGGTCTTCCCGGAGCCGGAGAAGCCCACGATCGACACGAACTCGCCCTTCTCGATCGAGAGGTTGATGCCGCCGAGCACCTCGGTGCGCTGGCCGGCGGGCCCGTATCCCTTGCGCACGTTCCGCAGTTCGAGAAAGGCCATGGCTCAGGCCACCTTGAAGCGGGCTTCCACGAGGCTCATCATGCGGTCGAGCACATACCCGACCACGCCGATCGTCCCGATGCAGAGGATGATGTGCTCGTAGATCAGGCTGTTGTATTCCTGCCAGAGGAAGCCGCCGACGCCGGGCGTACCCGTCAGCATCTCCACCGCGACGATCACGAGCCACGCGATGCCGAGGCTGAGGCGGAAGCCCGTGAACATGTAGGGGAGCGTCGCGGGCAGGAGCACCTTGAAGAGCGTCTTGCTGCGCGAGAGCCGCAGCACGCGGGCGACGTTCAGGTAGTCTTGCGGGATGGCGCGCACGCCCAGCGCGGTATTGAGCACCGTCGGCCACATGGCGCAAATCGCGATGGTGAAGATCGCCGCCGGGTGGGACTTCCCGAAGAGCACGAGCCCGAGGGGCAGCCAGGCCAGCGGCGAGACTGGCCGGAGGATCTGGATGATCGGATCGAAGGCCTTGGTGAAGAGCTTGGAAAGGCCGAGCCAGAAGCCGAGCGGCGTCCCGATCAGGATCGCCAGAGCGTACCCCTTGGCCACGAGCACCAGGGAGTACCATGTGAAACGGAGAATCCCCTGGTCCAGCTCGCCCCGCTTCTCGAAGGGCGACACGATGTAGGGCCGGCTCGCGTCCCAGGTCTTGAGCGGCGAGGGGAGATTCTTCGAGAGCGTCGAGCTCGTGATGGCCCAGAGGATGAAGACGACCCCGATGCCGACCAAGGGCAGGAGCAGCACGTCCCAGCGCAGCTTCCTCCAGACGCGGTCCCAACCCGCTTTCTCCATGCCCGCCTCCTTATCCTTTCACGCTGCCGACCGCGAAACCCCGGGCGTACTCCTCCGGCTTGGCGGGATCGAAGACCGCGCCGTCGAAGAACTTCTCCGGCTCCATGTTCGGCCCGCCGTGCTGGTAGCCGATCTCCTTCATCGCCTCTTCGTAGATGTCCCCGCGCATGACCTGCTTGGCGATGCCGGCGTAATCGGGCGCTTCGTCCACCATGCCCCAGCGGCGGTACTGCGTGAGGAACCACATGGCGTACTTCGCCTGGGGGTAATTGCAGTTTCGATCGTGGAAGATCATGTAGTTCGGATCCTTCTTCTTCCGTCCGTCGCCCAGGTCGTACTCCCCGAGCATGCGGCCGAGAATCAACTCCTTCGGACAGTTGATGTAGGTGGGCCGGGAAACGATCTCGGCCTGCTCGGGACGGTTCTCCAGCTTGTCCAGCCAGACGCTGGCCTCGTGGAGTGCCTTGAGGACGGCCTTGACCGTCTTGGGATTCTTCTCCGCAAACTCCGCCATGAAGGCGCAGACTTTCTCCGGGTGGTCCTTCCAGATGTCCTGCGTGTTGAGCGAGGTGAAGCCGATGTCGTCGGCGATGGCACGGGCGTTCCAGGGCTCGCCGACGCAATACCCGTCCATCTTGCCGATCTTCATGTTCGCGACCATCTGGGCGGGCGGGATCGTGATGAGGGCCACGTCCTTGTCCGGATGGATTCCGCCCGCGCCCAGGTAGTACCGGATCCACATGGCGTGCGTGCCGGGGGGGAACGTCATCGCGAAGGTCATCGGGGTGCCCTTCGACTTCGCCTCGTCGACCAGCGGCTTGAGGGCCTTCGGGTCGTCCTGGACCTTCCCCTTGAGCGCCTTGGCGAGGGTAATGGACTGGCCGTTGCGGTTGAGGATCCAGGGGATGACCATGGGCTTCTTGGGCGCGCCCAGCAGCCCCATCGTCGACGCGATCGGCATTCCTGTCAGCATGTGGGTGGCCTGGATGTCGCCGTTCGAGAGCGCGTCGCGGATGGCTGCCCAGCTCGCGCCCTTGCTCACCGTCGAGTTGATGCCGTACTTCTTGAAGAAGCCCTTCTCGTGGGCGATCACGATGGGCGAGTTGTCGGTCAGGGCGATGATCCCGAACTTCAAATCCTTCACCTCGGGACCGTCGTTGGGCGAGAGCGGCCCGGTCGACGCGGCCGGGGCCGCGGCCGTCTCGGTCTTCGGGTCGCAGCCCCCCAGGAACGTCGCGCCCGCCAGCCCCGTAGCGGCCGTCGACAGGAATTTGCGTCGGCTGATCATGCTGCCTCCCCGCGGCGGTCCAACAAAAAAAGCCGGCATTCCACCAGGAACGCCGGCTTGAGTTCGTGTTGGCTCCGTGCCGTCGCGAGGAAGAAACGCAAGCCGCGTGCCACGGCCGCGTGGGAGAGGCTGCGCTAGAACTACCTAGAAAAGGGTACCGGGGGGTAGGAATGAAAGAGTGAACCTACCCCCCGGAACAGCTAGCGTTGTGGACCCGTCGCCGCGCGGACCTGGTCGCGCAGCTCGAGGAAGCGCTCCTTCAGGCCGAACTTGCCGCCGTCGAAGCCGGGGCGGTTCCCCTCGAGGAGCGAAAGCGCCGCGGCGGCCCCCTTGATGTCGCCGCCCTCGCCCCGCTCGAAGAGGCTGCGGATGCCGAAGTACCTCGCGATCCACCACGGCTCCGACTCCGCCTCGGTCAGCTCGACCACGTCCCCGAAGACGGTCAGCGCGTTCCCGAACTGGAACTTCTGGCCGGACCTGCCGAGCTGGTAGAGGTCGTGGCCGTACTCGAGGTAGATCCCGAGCACCCACTTCTTGGTCGTCAGCACGTTCCGGTTGAAAGCCCCGTTCTTCAGCGCGCCCTGCCCTTCGAGAACCTTCTCGCAGGACTCCTTGGCCTTCGCCCAGTCGGCCGGCGTCGTCGCCATGAAGCCGGTGCACCAGGCCAGGCGGGTGGCGGCCAGGGCCGCGTCCTTCTCCGTCAGATCCTTGGCCAGCAGGAGCATCTCGTGGGCGCTCGCGGCCGTCTTCCAGGCCGCGCGGTCGACCGGCGCCTTGCCCTTCAGGTCCATCACGGAGGCGACCTTGTCGTCCAGGCCGTTCAACGAGCGGGCCGCGCGGTAGAGACCGTCGGCGACCTGCTGGAGCTCGCCCGTGGTGTACGGCGTCGTCGAGGAGCGGTCGAGCCATGCGGCGTAGTACTTCGCCGCCCGGGCCGGGTCGCTCGCCTCGAAGCGCTGGGCCAGGCGGCGGCACGAGCGCGTCGTCGAGACCGAGTCGGGGTACGCGCTCAGCATCCGGTCCAGCAGCGCCGCGGCTCCCTCGAGATTCTTCTCAATCAGGCAGGCCTGGAACTCCAGCTCCGCCAGGCGCGGGTGCATCTCGTTCTCGGGCGGCAGCAGGGCGACGCACTTCTTGAGGGCGATGATCGCCTCGGCGGGCTTTCCGACCGCCTCGTGCAGATAAATCGACGCGAGCTCGTAGTAGGCGCTCGCGAGCGTCCTCGCCCGGTCCCGGCCGGCGGCCTCCAGCCGCGGCAGCGCCTTGCGAAGCATCGACTCCGCCAGCGTCATCTGCTTCACCAGCTCTTCCCGGGCGGCCGGAACCCCGCGCGCCTTGTCCCAGCGCTGTTCCGCGTCCCGGCGGTAATCGTGTCCGCCGGACACCTGGGCCTCGTCGAAGACCGGACAGCTCTCGCCGATCTGCCGGAAGAGGTCCGCGGCCGCCTTCACTTGTCCCTTGCGCTCCAGGAGTTCGGCGCGGATGTACTTCAGGAAATCGTCGCCGCCGAGCCCCCGCTCGTCGACTTCATTGAGCAGCTTCTCCATCTGCTCGTCTTCTCGGCGATCCCCCGTGGAGTTCCGCATCAGGGCGCGCACCGCCTCGAAGGCCGAGCGCTGGGCCAGCTCGTGCTTCGGGTACTTCCGGAAGACCTCCTGGTAGGCGAACGCGGCCTCGGCCTCCTGACGGAGCAGGCGGAAGCATTCGCCGCGCTTGAAGGACGCCACGGCCTCGTACTTCTGGCGCTCGGTCTCGCTCTTCATGGCCTCGGCGAGGCGCCGCAGTTCGATGAGCGCATCGCGGTACTTCCCGCGCTCCATCAGATCGTCCACGAACCTCAGGACGCGCTCCGGGGAGACCGGACGATCCTTGGTCCATTCTTTGATCAATTCATCCGCCCGGCGGCCCGCGGGTCCCCCGGAGTTCTCGCGGGAGACGGCTTCGGCGACCAGCACGGCCGCGTCCCGGTCTCCCCCCGCATTCAGGGCCTCGGCCTTCGCGAGCCGGATCGCGTATCCGATCGCCGAGCCGGCGAGCTTCGGGTTCTCCCGGAGGAACTCGTCGCAGGTGCTCACGGCGTCCTTGGTCTTTTTCGCCTGGGTCAAGGTCTTGGCCAGGAGCAGGACGCTCTCCTGGAAGATCGAATTCATGTACTCGCTGGCGGGATAGCCTGCCTTTCTCAGGGAGCTCCTCGTCCTGGCCACTTCCCGGAAGCAGCGCTCGGCGCGGGCGAGGTCCTCCAGGTCGGCGCGGCTGCGTCCCTCTTCGAGGAGCGCTTCGAGCAGGACGGGCTGCAGGTTGATCCACTGGAACTCGGACAGCAGGCGCACAGACTCTTCGAGCAGCTTGCGGCGGAGGGCGGGGTCGATGGACGGGACGCGGGCCTGGGCCCCCAACGCCTTCGGGATCTCGAGTTTGGCGTCGAGCATCGCCTCCTCCACCGCGCGGTTCGCCGGCATCTTCTCGAGCTCGGCCAGCGAAAACTTATAGTAAGCGGCCGTCCGCTCCCACGCGTTGACCGCGAAGGGGCGGCGTGCGGCGTCGTCCTGCGAGGCCGCGGACAGGATCTTGGCCTTCTGGACGTGGAGCCAGCCGATCATGCCGCGCTCGTCGAGGGTCGGGGCCTGGCTGGGCCGGTTGAAGCGCTCGATCGCGGTTTCGAGCTCCTTGGTGGCCTTCAAGACGTCCAGCTCGACCCGCGCCCGGGCGACGGCGACCTCGGCGAGCACCATGGGGATGCCCGCCCGCGCGGCCGGGCTGGCGGCCGGATTCCTCTCAATGCGGGCGCAGAGCTCCTCCGCGAGCTCAACCCAGCCGCGCCGCGCCAGCGCGGACGCGAGCTCGAGATCGGAGTCGCCGTTGGACGGAGCGGAAAGCCCGACGAGCAGGAGCGCGGTCGCGAGCAGCATCGTCAACCCCCACAGAAAGCGGTCTACTCACGAGACGCCGGGGGATCCGGGCGTGTTCAGGAGAAGAGAGCTATAATGGCGCGACTCGGAGGCGATTCATGAAGACCCGACCCTTGGGAGCCAGCGGCATCCAGGCCTCGACGGTGGCGTTCGGCGCATGGGCGCTGGGCGGCTGGCGCTGGGGCGGCAGCGACGACAAGACGTCCGTCGACGCCCTGCATGCCGGCATCGACGCCGGAATCAACTTCATCGACACCGCGCCCGCCTACGGCTTCGGCCACGGCGAGGACGTGGTCGGCAAGGCCATCAAGGGCCGTCGCGACCGCGTCGTGATCGCCACGAAGTGTGGCCTCTCCTGGAACACCACCAAGGGCACGCTTTTCTTCGTCTCCGACGAGAAGGGTCGCAACGACGCCGGGCAGTACCGCATCCACAAGACCCTCGACCCGGACATCGTCCGTGCCGACCTGGAGGGCAGCCTGCGCCGGCTGGGCACCGACTACGTCGACCTCTACCTGACGCACTGGCAGGACGTCACGATCCCGATCGAGGACACGATGGCGCTGCTGCTCGACCTGAAGAAGCAGGGCAAGATCCGGGCGATCGGCGCCTGCAACGCGAAGGTCGAGGACCTGGAACGCTACCGCTCGAAGAGCCCGCTGGACGCGAACCAGGAGCGCTACAGCATGCTCGACCGGGGCCTCGAGCAGGGCCAGCTGCCCTGGTGCAAGAAGAACAACGTCGCCGTCCTGGCCTACTCTCCCCTCCACCACGGGCTGCTGACGGGCAAGATCACGCCCGAGCGCGAATTCAAGGAGGGCGACCTGCGGCGGGGCCACGCGTCGTTCACGCCCGAGAACCTGAAGAAGACGGGCCTGCTCCTGGACCGGATCCGGCCGATCGCCGAGCGCCACGGGATCACGATCAGCCAGCTCGTGATCGCCTGGACGCTGTCGCAGCCGGGCCTGACGCACGCCCTGGTGGGCGCCCGCACGCCGCAGCAGGCGCTCGAGAACGCCCGCGCCGGCGACGTGACGCTCGACCCCGGCGAGCTCGAGTCCATCACGGCCGCCCTCGCCCGCTGACCATCAACAAAACACAGCGTCTGTTTTGTTCATGGCGTCTCCTGCTAATGGGTTGACCCTAGGGTGGGGACCACTATAATCGAACCGTACGATGTCGGACGAATCCACCTACACCGTCCTCGCTCGACGCTATCGGCCCCTCACCTTCGATGAGGTGGTCGGGCAGGAGCACGTGTCGGCCAGCCTGAAGGGCGCCATCGCCGCCAAGCGGGTGGGGCACGCCTATCTCTTCTGCGGCCCCCGCGGGGTGGGCAAGACCTCCATGGCGCGGCTCTTCGCCAAGGCGCTCAACTGCGTCAACGGCCCCACCGATACCCCCTGCAACACCTGCGAGATCTGCGTCGCCGTCCACGAGGGGACCGACACCGACATCATCGAGATGGACGCCGCCTCGAACCGCTCGGTGGACGACGCCCGCGGCCTCCGCGAAGGCATCCGCTACGCGCCGCTCCGCGCCCGCTCCAAGATCTACATCATCGACGAAGCCCACATGCTCACGCGGGAGGCCTTCAACACGCTCCTCAAGACCCTGGAGGAGCCGCCTCCCCACGTGAAGTTCTTCTTCGCCACCACCGAGGTCCACAAGCTTCCCGATACGATCGTGTCCCGCTGCCAGCGCTTCGACTTCCGCCGCATCACCACCGCCGACATCGTGCGGCGCCTGCGGCAGGTCGTCGACGGCGAGAAGCTGAAGGTGGACGACGCCGTCCTGTCGGCGGTCGCGCGCTCCTCTCACGGCGGGATGCGCGACGCCGAGAGCCTCCTCGACCAGCTCATCTCCTTCAAGGCGAAGGGGCTCTCCGAGGAGGACGTCGCGGCCGTGATCGGCGAGGCCCGGGGCTCGCACCTGAGCGAGCTCCTGGCGGCGATCCGGGGCGGCGACGCCGCCAAGGTCTTCACCACCCTCGCGGCGATCTTCGCGAGCGGCGTGGACGTCGCGGCGTTCACCGACCAGCTCCTCGAGCGCTTCCGCGCGCTCCTCGCCGTCAAGGCGGTCGGCCGCAACGCCGACATCATCGACCTCCCCGACAGCGACCTCGCCGAGGCGGAGAAGCAGGCCGCGGGCGTGACCCTCGAGGCGCTGCTCTACTTCATCCAGCTCACCCTGGAGGCCAAGCGGAGGATCAAGGAGGGGGCGAACCCGCGCATCGTCCTCGAGGTCACGCTCGTGAAGATGTCCCGCAGCGCGGACCTGGTGACGCTCTCGGAGGCCCTGAAGGGCTCCGTCTCGGTCGCCCCGGCGGCGCCCGCCGCGGCGCCCCCCGCTCCCGCGCCGCGCCCGGCGGCCGCGGAGGCGTCGGAGGACGCCCCGGACGACGAGCCGGTGCCCCTGCCCCCGGCTCCCGCGGCCCCGGCGGCTCCCTTCGCGGGCACGCCGACCACGCTCGAGGAGGCCCAGAGCGCCTGGCCCCGCGTCATCGCCGCCCTCAAGGAGAAGAGCCTCCTGAGCGCCACGCTGCTCAAGGAGGGACGCGTCACCCGGCTCACGGCGGGCGAGCTCGGCTTTTCGCTGCCGTCGAAGTTCAACGACGGCCACCTGAAGCAGCTGGCGCACCCCAAGAACAAGCCCGTCATCGAGGCGGCGCTGCAGTCCGTCTTCGGACGGAAGCTGGCGCTGGTCGCGTCGCTGGAGTCGGGCGGGAGCGCCCCGGCGCCGAAGCCCGCCGCGCCGACGGACACCACGGCGGACCCGGGCGTGAAGAAGATCCTGGAAGCCTTCGGCGGATCGAAGGTCGTAGGCATCGAATAGACGAGGACGAAGCTATGTTTCCAGCCGGCGGAATGGGAAAATACGGGAAGACGTTTCAGGACATGCAGCAGAAGCTGCAGAAGCTCGACGCCGAGCTCAAGGAGCGCGTCGTCGAGGCGGCTGCCGGCGGCGGCATGGTGAAGGTCAAGGTCAACGGCGCCGAAGAGATCGTCGACATCAAGATCGAGAAGGACGTCATCAACCCCGACGACAAGGGGATGCTCGAGGACCTCGTGCTCGCGGCCGCGAACGAGGGCATCAAGAAGGCCAAGAAGCTCCGCGAGGCGGAGCTGGCGAAGATCACGGGCATGGTGATGCCCGGGCTCATGTAGGACCTTATGCCCGTCAGCGAACCGATCGTCCGGCTGATCCAGGAGCTGTCGAAACTGCCCGGCATCGGGGAGAAGACGGCCGAGCGGCTCGCATTCCACCTGCTCGCGCAGCCGAAGAGCGAGGCGATGCTCCTCGCCAATGCCGTGCGCGACCTCAAAGAGCAGGTTAAATCATGCACGAAATGCTATAATATTTCCGAAACCGATTTCTGCGAGGTCTGCTCCGACGAGAAGAGAGACGCGGGACTGATCTGCGTCGTCGAGCAGACCCGCGATCTCTGGGCGATCGAGAGAACGGGGGAATTCCGGGGCGCGTATCATGTGCTCCACGGCCACCTCTCCCCCCTGGACGGAGTGGGCCCGGAGAACCTGACGATCCCCGGCCTGCTCGATCGCGTCCGAAAGGGAGGAGTCCGCGAAGTGATCCTGGCGACCAACCCCACGACCGAAGGCGACGCGACGGCCTTCTACATCCAGAAGGCGATCGGCAACGGGACGCGTGTTACCCGGATCGCCCGCGGCATCTCCGCCGGCAGCACCCTCGAGTATTCCGACCGCACCGTCGTCGGCGACGCCCTCACGGGAAGGCGGGAGTTCTAGCCATGCGTATGGAAGTCCATCTCCAGCAGCGGATGGAACAGCGCATGCATCTGTCCCAGCAGATGCTGCAGAACCTCGAGCTGCTCCAGCTCCCCATCATGGAGCTGCGCGACCGCATCCAGCAGGAGCTCGAAGAGAACCCCACCGTCGAAGAGAAGCCGGACGTCGAGGAAGCCGAGCCGGCCACCACCGACACGGTCGAGGAGACCATCGAGGAGACCGCCAAGCGCGAGATGCTCGAGACGGTCGAGGACCAGTGGATCGACAGCGAGCGCCGCACCCGCCGCAGCGACTCGGCCGAGGACGCCGAGCGCCGCATGGAAATGATGAACAACCTCTGCGAGAGCTCGACGTCGCTCCGCGAGCACCTCGACGGGCAGCTCGTGGGCCTCGAGCTCCCCGAGGACGTGAAGGCGTTCTGCGAGCACGTCATCGAAAACGTCGACGATTCGGGCTACATCAAGGTGTCGATCGAGGACATGGTCGGCTCGCTCCCCGAGCCGCTGCGCCAGGAGCCGCCCGAAGTCCTGGCCAAGAAGATCGATCGCGCGATCTCGATCATCCAGACGCTGGAGCCCAAGGGCGTGGGCGCGCGCTCGATCAAGGAGTGCCTCATCCTCCAGCTCGACGTGGGCGACCCGCGCTACCCGATCCTGCGCAAGCTGGTCGAGAACAACTTCGAGGACGTCACCGCCAACCGCCTGCCCCGCATCGTCAAGGCGTTCATCGCCGACCCGGAGATGATGAAGGACTTGGGCTACAGCGGCGAGCCCGACCCGAACCTCGTCCTGGAGGACGTCAAGGTCCTGATCGCCGAGATCGCCAAGCTCAACCCCAAGCCGGGCGCGAGCTACTCCGCCGACAAGGTCCCCAAGGTCTACCCCGAGGTCGAGATCAAGGAAGTCGACGGCAAGTACGAGATCATCCTCCAGGACGGCTGGCTGCCGTCGATCTCGGTCAACCGCAACTACGAAGATCTCCTCAAGGATCGCAAGCTCACCGCCGAGGAGCGCGAGTTCGTCGGCCGCATGGTGAAGGAGGAGAAGTTCGCCCGGGAGGAGCGCGACTTCCTGGCGGAGATCGCCCGCGGCAAGCGCATCCTCCCCAACGACCGCGTGAAGTTCGCCGAGATGGTCAAGGGCGGCAAGCTGACGCCGGACGAGGCCAAGCTCGTCACCGAACTCTCCAAGGATCCGACATTCTCGAAGGACGACCGCGAGTTCATCAAGCGCAAGATGGACGCCGGCCGCAAGCTGATCACCGCGATCGAGCAGCGCCGCGGGACGATCTACCGGATCACCAACGAGATCCTCAAGCACCAGATGGACTTCTTCGAGCAGGGCATCGAGCACCTGCGGCCCCTCAAGATGCAGGAGGTCGCCGACGCCCTGGGGATCCACCTTTCGACCGTGTCGCGCGCCATCTCGGAGAAGTGGGTGGAGACGCCGCGCGGCATCTTCCCGCTGAAGTTCTTCTTCGCGTCGGCGGCCCCGAAGTCGGATCCGGCGCCCGCGACGTTCGGCCTGCCGCCCTTGCTCAACAGCGACGGCAGCGCCAGCGCAGCGCCCGACGAGCAGACCCGCCTGGCCCTCATGGAGAAGATCCGCGAGATCCTCGAGGGCGAGGACAAGAAGAACCCGCTCTCGGACCTCGAGATCGTCCGCATCCTGAAGGACAAGTACCGCATCACCGCCGCCCGCCGCACCATCGCGAAGTACCGCGAGGAGATGGGCGTGCCCAGCTCCCGCCTCCGGAAGCAGTACTAAGCCCCCGGCTCCCCGCTCCGTGGTATAGTTCTCCCGGCATGAAACGTCTTCTGCTGCTCCTCTGCCTCGCGCCCCAGGCCCAGAACGCCGAGGCGAAGAAGCTCCTCGACGCCCTCGCGCCGCCGCTCAAAGACCCGCCCTACGCGCAATTCGAGTTCGAGCGCGGCTCCGTCAAGGGGGTGGGCTTCTTCGAGCGGCAGAAAGCCTGGCGCCTCGACACGAAGAACGGCGAGTCGGAGATGGTCTTCGTGTACGACGGCAAAGCCACCCTCAACTACATGAAGAAAAGCAACCGCTTCATCAGCTCCCCGGGAGATTCCTTCCAGCACCTGCAGATGCAGGCGGGCGGATTGGCCGAGATTTATTACAGCGGGAACGCCGACCGGATCCTCAGAGACGCCCAGAAGGTGACGCTCAAGAAGGAGAAACTCGACGACCTCGAGTGCACTCATGTGACGATCGTCCCGAAGAAGGAAATGAATGTCGACTTTGAGCTGCATTTCTGGATCGACGCGGACAAGACCTGCAAACGGTACCAGTGGAAGCAGACGTTCCAGGGAAAGGTGAGCGAACTAACCTGGAACTACAAACTCGTCGCCTCCCCGACCATCACCGAGGAGACCTTCGCCTTCAAGCCGCCCGCCGACGCGAAGAACATTAGGGACCGTTAATCTTCAGCGGAATTCCTTTGTGTCCCGCGCCCCTTTGTGTTGAATTATTCACTCCATATGACGATCGAAGAACAGGCGAAGAAATTCCGGGACAACGTCGAAGCGCTGACGCGCGAGATCGGCAAGGCCATCGTCGGGCACCACGAGGTCGTCCGGCAGGTCATCGTCGCCATCCTGGCCGAGGGCCACGCGCTCCTCGAGGGCGTCCCCGGCATCGGCAAGACGCTGCTCGTGCGCAGCATCTCCCAGTGCCTCAGCCTGAAGTTCTCGCGCATCCAGTTCACCCCCGACCTCATGCCCGCCGACATCCTCGGGACGAACATCGTCGTCGAGGACGCGCAGGGGCGGAAGCAGTTCGAGTTCCAGCGCGGCGCCATCTTCGGCAACCTGGTGCTGGCCGACGAGATCAACCGCGCGACCCCCAAGACGCAGTCCGCGCTCCTCGAGGCCATGCAGGAGAAGTCCGTCACGGTGAGCGGCAAGCGCTACCCCCTGGAGGAGCCGTTCTTCGTGCTCGCCACCCAGAACCCGATCGAGATGGAAGGCACCTACCCGCTGCCCGAGGCGCAGGTCGACCGCTTCCTCTTCAAGGTCCAGGTCCCCGCCTCCAAGCTCGACGAGCTCATGGAGGTGATCGACCGCACGACCGGCAAGGAGACGGCGGGCCCCCAGCCGATCCTGACGGGCAAGGAGATCCTGGAGATGCGGGCGCTGGCGAAGGAAGTCCCGATCGCGACCCACGTGAAGGAGTTCGCGGCGCGCCTCGTGCTGGCCACGCACCCCGCCGAGGGCAGCGCCGTCGCGAAGAAGTACCTGCGCTACGGCTCCAGCCCCCGCGGCGCCCAGTCGCTCGTCCGCGCTGCCAAGATCCTGGCGCTCATGAAGGGCCGCTACAACGTCTCGTTCAGCGACCTCAAGGAGGCCGCCTTCCCCGCCCTGCGGCACCGGATGATCCTCAACTTCGAGGCCGAGGCCGAAGGCATCCGCGCCGACTCCATCCTGGAGAAAATCCTGAGCGAGATCCCCGAGGTCGCCGCCGTCAAGTGACCCCCTGCGAGCAGTGCCGCACGGCCGAGGCCCGCGTCGCGATGACGTGGCAGGTCCGCTGCACCACGCTGGTCCGGCGCCTCTGCGATGACTGCGCCCGGGAGATCAACCTGAACGTTCCGTTCACGCTCACCCCCCTCCGAGAAATTGATCCGGTTGATTTCTCGGACCCGAGAAAAGAACAGGATTAATTTCTCGGGCCGTTCATTTTGTCACGAATGCTTGATGGGCCGCTATGGATGGGCTAGACTTTATGCATCCGACCCCCATATGGGGAGGCCATGGGTTGTGGGCGGGAGGTGATCCGTGGTGTTCGTCTGTGAGTGCGGCAAGCGCTTCCGGGCCCCGGAAGGGACGCCGCATAACGGGCACATCTGTCCGCGTTGCGGCGGCATGCTGCGGCTCGCCGGCACTCCCAAACCCGGCACCGACGTCCACGTCCTGACCGAGCAGAAGAAGGCCCTGCGCGACGAGCTCCGGCTCCGCGACCGCCAGCTCCGCATCGCCCAGAACGAGATCGTCCGCCTCCAGATCGAGAACGGGAAGCTCCGGGAGGAAATGAAGCGCGTCGCGCCCACGGCGCCGGGCTTCGTGAGCATCTCCGAGGCGCCCGTCGTGGTCGACCGCTCCGGCGGCGCCATGCCGCTGGAATTGCCCACCGAGCGACTGGACCTGAGTGTCGTCCCGCTCCTGGAAGAGCTCCCCGACCTGTCCGATGCGCCGCAGCTCCCCTCCGACCGGGTGCCGCTCCGCTCGTCCGAGTAGGCTCAGATCCAGCGCCGCTTGCGGAAGAAGTACAGCAGCGCGCCCGAGAAGCCCGCCATCACGCTCAGCAGGATGTAGAACGACGCCTTCGACTGCGTCCCCGGCAGCGGGACGTTCATCCCGTAGAGGCCCGCGAGGAAGGACGCCGACATCAGGATGATCGAGAACACCGTCAGGACCTTCACGACCTCGTTGGTCCGATTCGCCACCACCGTGAGGTAGACCTCGAGAGAGCTCGACAGCACGTCGCGGAACGACTCCAGCATTTCCGCCACGCGGTAGATGTGGTCGTACACGTCGCGGAAGTAGATCGTCTCCTCCTTCGACACCGCCTTGTGCTCGGCGCGCGCCAGGCGGTTGAGCACCTCGCGCTGCGGGTTCACCACCCGGCGCAGGCGCAGCACGTCCTTCTTGAGCGAGAAGATCTCCCGGAGCGCGGGCTTCGACGCGTGGCGGAAGAGGCGGTCCTCGAGCGTGTCGATCTCGGTGTCCAGGCTCTCCATGACGCTCATGTACTCCTCGGCCACGTGGTCGAGGATCTCGGCCAGCACTCGGTCCGGCCCCTTGCCCATCAGGCGGTCGACCTCCATGCACTTCTTCCGAACCCCCTCGATCGCCGAGTTCGCGCTCGCGTGGTAGGTCACGAGGACGTGCTCGCCGAGGAACCCGTCGATCTCCTGAAGGCGGACCCTCGCCTCGCCCTGCAGGGTGCCGGCGCCCGTCGCGGTCACGCCGTGGACCACGAGGTAGAAGTAGTCGCCGTAGTCGTCGATGCGGGGGTGGTTGCTCTGCAGGAGGCAGTTCTCGATCGCCAGGCGGTGGAACGCGAAGACGCGCTCCAGGATCCCCCGCTCGACGTCCGAGGGGGCCTCGAGGTCCACCCAGAGGCAACCCTGGCGCTCCTTGAAGAAGGCCGCGATCTCGGCCTCGCTGGAGGCCTCGACGGGCCGCTGCCCCGGCCGCGCGTAGATCGCTTTCAGCATCGGGCCGCTACTTTCCCTGGAGCACGCGAAGGCGCTCCTCGATGACGGCTTTCTTCTTCTTCGAGACGAAGTCCGTCTCGCCGTAGTCCTTCATCAGCCTCCGGTAGAGGGCCAGCGCGCCGGCGTTGTCCTTCACGGCTTCCGCCTGCTGCGCCTGATTGAAGGCCTCCTCGGCCTGCTGCTCCCGCTTCTTGTTCTTCAGCAGACCCGTGAGCAGGTCCCCCGCCTTCTCGGCCAGAACGCCTTCCGCGGCCCGCTTGGCCAGGTCCGTGAGCATCTTGCCCAGGTCCAGGCGCGGGCTGTTCACCGTCCCCTGCAGGTCGACCCAGAAGCTCGACCCGATGTATTTCTGCAGGTGCGGGTGCGCCTTGATCATGCCGGGGGTCATGGGCATCAGGACGCGCAGCTGCATCCGCTTGTCGAAGCCGACCCAGCCGGTGAACTTCAGCGAATAGCGGAAGGGCAGGTCCTCTTCCCGCTGCTTCAGCTCCTCGGACCGCTTGGCGTATTCGCGCTGCTGCAGCTGCGGCTTGTCGGTCTCGAGCTGCGCCCGGTCGTTCGCCAGCTGGTCCTGGTCGCGCTTCAGCGCGGCCGCGTCCTTGCGGCTTCCCCGGAACGTCATGTTCTCGTATTCGCAGCGGCCGTTCGCGATCCGGATCTGGGTCCCGACCAGCTCGCCCTGCAGCGTATTGCCCTGCCCGATGGCGGACAGGATCTCCCCCACGGCCGGCGACCCGGCGATGTTCAGGTTCTGGACCCCGAAGGACCCGCCGCCGCTCAGCAGCTTCGACGCCGCGGCCGGCCAGTCCTTTTCGTCGGGATCGATCGGGCCGCCCCAGATCAGCTTGAAGTCCGACTGGATCTGCCCGTCCACCTTGGCGTCGAGGCCGCTCGTGTGGAAGATCGGGTTGATCTTTTCTAGGATCGGCCCCATCTGCCCGTTGGCATCCACGTCCTTGGCCCGGAACGTCATCACGCTCTGCGGCTTCTTCTCGGCGGGATTGAAATCGAGCACGGCGTCGAGGTCGGTCTTCCCCTTGTTGACCGTCAGGGGCGTGGCCGACGCCAGCCGGCCGTCCTGCAGCGTGAACTGGGCCTTCCCGGAGACGCTCACGCCGTCCGCGGTGAACTTCGCCAGATCGAGGTCGATCCCGCCCTTCGTCCCCCGCAGCAGCGCCAGCGGCGCCGTCGAGGCCGCCTTGCCGTCGAGCGTGACGTCGAGGGTCTTCTCATCCGCTCCCTCCAGGGTACCGGGCAGCCAGGGCTTCAGGACGGCCCCCAGCTTGTCGGGAACGTACTTGAAGGCCAGGTGGAGCTTCTGGAACTCCATCGCGGGATCGAGTCGCAGCACCTTTCCCGTGACTGTCCCCTTCAGGAACGTCGAGCTGACGTCGGTCTTCCGGATCTCGATCGTCCGGTTCTGGTCGGCGAGGCCGATGTCGTGCACGATCGTGAGGCCGGGGTCCGTCACCACGTTCTTCTTGTCGTCCCGGATCTCGAGGTTGCTCAGCTTCGTCGTGCCGGTCGTCCCCTTCCCGGTATAGGAGACCTGCGCGCTGAGTCCGCCCTTGGCGACGTAGCCCTTGTCGACCCACTCGAAGCTCGGCGTGCTCAGCGACGCCGCGAGGTTCGGCTCCTTCAGGGTGACGTAGAAATTGATCGGCCCCGTCTTCGCGGTCTTCGTGACCGTGGCGCCCGTCTCGTCCTTGCCGGTGATCGTGAGGCCCTCGATCTTCGTCTGGCCGTTCACGGTGATGACTTTCGGCTTGAGCGTGACCGCCGTCCCGAGCGTGATCTCCGGCCCGCCCAGGTTCAGGTCGGGGACCCACTTCGACAGCTCCACCGGACGGGCGACCGCGTCCAGCCGGAGTTCGCCCTCCCGTCCTTCCTCCATCACCTTCCGGATCTCGCCCGAGAGGGTGAGGTCCGCCGCGCTCGACGTCACGCTGCCCGTCTCGATCCGGAACACGCCCTCCTTCACGGTGGAGAAGGTGCCCTTCTGGGCGACGACGGCGTCGATCGGGCCGATGGTCTTGCCCTTATTGATGATCTTGATGCCCTTGGCCTGCAGGTCCAGGGAGTATTTCTCGCCGGCGTAGGAGGCGTTCGCGCTCAGCGCGCCGGCGAGGCCCGGCGCGTCCGCCATGAAGAGCCCGAGCTTCGAGCCCAGCTTCTCCAGGTCCGCTTCGAGCTGCAGCGACGACTGCTGCACCGACATCGGCGCCGCCAGCGACACCCCGCCCCGCGCGTCGGCCGTCGCGAACGCCGACGTTAGCGCGAACGTCTGCACGCTCAGGGCCTTCTTCGTGCCGTCCCAGGCCCCCGCCGCCTTGAGGCGGATGGCCTTGTCGATCTCCTGGTGTTTCGCGTTCTCCACAGCCTCGAGCCGGTCGACGTTCAGGGAGACGTCGAAGCTGGCCCAGTCCGACCCCCGGGCCTCGGCGCGGCTGCTGATCGCGACCGTGCCGGCGAGCGTCGTACCGGGCTTCAGCTCCACCAGACCGGGCAGCATCGTCGAGAGCGCCGCGAGGTCGGAGTCCAGCTTCAGGTCCGCCTGCAGCGCGCGCGTGTCCTTGTAGGCGTCCTTCAGGTCGGCCGTGACGGCGAGCGCGAGGGCCTTGCCGGAGTCCAGCCGGATCGTGTGCCGGCCGCTGCCCTTGGCATCGAGCGTCCCCTCGTGCTTGAGCATCGCGTCGAAGGGGCCGTACTTGTCGAAACGGATGCCCTTGAAGTCCGCCGTCGTGGCCATCTTCTCGCCCGTCGCGAGGGCCCCCAGCGTCACGCGGCCGCCGAGCAGCGGGGGCTTCTCCATGAAGCTCTTCAGCTTGCCGGCGAGCTTCTCGAGGTCGGCCTCCACCTGGAGGCGCGTGTCGCGGATCTCGGGCGCCTCGCCGGCCAACGACGCGCCGCCCTTCCCGTCCACCATCGCGAAGGACGACGTCAGCCGCAGCACGTCGGCCGTCGCGGTCTTCGTCTTCCCGTCCCAGGCGCCCGAGAGCTTCAGCTCGATCCCCTTGTCGATCTCATGGCGCTTCCGATCCTTCACCTCGACCGCGACCAGGTTCGAGGCGAGCAGCGTCAGGTCGGCCCGGGCGGAGTCGGCCCCCTTGGCCTCAACCGTGCCCTTGATGCCGGCCGCGCCCTCGAGGGCCATGTCCGGCTTCAGCCCGATCAGCTTCTCCAGCAGCTTCCCGAGCTCGCCAAGGTCGCTGTCGGCCTTCAGGTCCGCGTTCACCAGCGGCGTCTTCCCGAGCGCGTCTCGGACGTCGACCTGAACGGTCGCCGCGATCGCCTTGCCCGAGTCGAGCGTGATGACGTTCTTCCCCGTGCCGTTCTCGTCGAGGGTGCCGCGATGCCGGACCCGGAAGCCGTCCAGCTGCATCGGCTTGCCGTCCATCGTGATGTCGAGGGAGGTCCCCACCAGGCTGAAGTCCACATCCGCGCCGACGCGGAGCTTCCGGGCGTCGAGGTCGGCCTGAGTCGGGCCCTTGGAGTCGCAGGAGCCGCGGAGGCTGATCGCGCCCGACAGGCTCATGCCCTTCGGGAGCTTCCCCGTGCCGCGGAGGATCTCCGTCAGGGCCGTCAGGTCGGAGTCGACCTTGAGGTCCGTCTTCACGAGGCGGGCGCCGAACGCGTCGCGGACGTCCGCGGTCAGCGTCGCCGCGAGGGCCTTCCCGGAGCTGAGGGTCAGGACATGCTTCCCGTTGCCCTTGTCGTCGATGCCGCCGTCGTGGCTGAAGGTCAGCTCGCCGAGCGTCAGCTTCTGGTCCTGAAGGGCGACGGCGAAGTCGTTAATCACGAGCTTGCCGTTGCCCACGAAGCGAGGCGCGCCCTTGAGCTGGTAGTCGAAGGTGCCGCTGACGGTGCCGTCGAGCTCCAGCACGTCGCTGTAGGCGCGCGCGGCGCCGGTCAGGTTCTTGAGCGAGAGCTTGTCGAGCGTCAGCGTCGCGGGGCCGGAGATGGTGTTGATGTCGATGGCGCCCTTCACCTGGAGGGTGTCCTTGAGCGGGCTCTGCAGCGAGAGGTCGTAGCTCAGCGGCTTCTCCAGGGTGTCGACCTTGGCGTTGACCGTGAGGCTCTGGTAGATGGTCTCCCGTCCTTTCCCGCGGATCCTCACCTCCCCATCGCGGACCCGGAGGCTTGCCTGCACGAAGGGGGGCTTCCCGGGCTCCTTCTCCTTGGCTTTCGGCTCTCCGGCCTTGGGCGGCTTCGGCGGGAACTCGTAGTTGAACTTCCCGTCCGCGCCCTTCTCGACGATCACCTTCGGCGCGACGACCTCGACGTCGGCGATGTAGCTCCCGCCGATGGCGGAGCCCACGTCGACCTTGACGTCGATCTTCTTCACCTCGACGAGGGGGTCGGCGAAGTTCTTCGGGACCAGGCGGAGGTCGTTGATCTGCACGTGGCCCGACCAGCTGACCGACACGCTGCCCACCGTCGCGGTCGCCTGCAGCTGCTCGGCGAGGACCGCGGGGATCTTGGAGGCCGCGACCGAGCCGATGATGGCCGGGCCCAGGAGTAGGACCAGGAGGATCAGGCCCGCGAGCGAGCCGCCGGCGATGATCAGGATCTTCTTCCAGCGCTTCATGCGGGGCTTCGCGGCGGGCGCGGTGGCGGCCGGCGCGGGCGGGGGCTGCGGGGACGGTCCCGGAGCGGGAGCAGGGTCGGGAGTAGTCATGGCTTCGACATTCTACTTTCGGGGGACGCGGTTTCAACGCCCTCGTTCGAGCAGCGCTTCCAGATCGAGTACGCCGGAATCCCGAGCAGGAGCACGCCCAGCCAGGGGAGCGACGTCTTCCAGTCCCGGGCGATATAAAGCACGGTCATGATGACGGAAACTCCTATAAATACGGCGGGAACCCAGGGGTATCCCCAACATTTATAAGGACGTTCCAGGTCCGGTCGTTTGACTCGGAGCACCATCACGGCGCTCGCGATCAGCGCGTGGAAGATCCACATCATGAAGCCGTACCCTTCGGAGAGGTCCTTGAAGCGCCGCAGGTAGAGGATGGCGGCGCAGGCCGTGGCGGCCTGGACCCAGAGCGAGACGGCGGGCGTCTCGGAGCGGGGATTGATGCGTCCCAGGAACCGGAACAGGAGCCCGTCGCGCGCCTGGGCGAAGGTCACGCGCGCCCCGGTCAGGATCGCCCCGTGGGTGGCGCCGAGCGTGGAGATCACGATGATGGCGGTGACCACGACGGCCCCCGGCTTCCCCAGGAGCCGGTCCATCACGACGGGGGCCAGCGTATCCAGATCGCGCATCTCCACGATCGGGACCATGGAGAAGTAGACGGCGTTGACGGCGACGTAGAGGGCGATGGTCGCGGCGGTGCCCGCCAGGAGGATGCGCGGGAGCTGCCGCTGGGGCTCCACGACCTCGCCCGAGATGGCGGAGACGTCCGCCCAGCCGTCGTAGGTCCAGAGGATGCCGTACATGACGGGGGCGAACGCCATCCAGATCGGCTTGGAGGGGACGGAGGCGAAGTTCGCGGCGGAGCCCTTCATCAGGCCGGCGCCCAGCGCCACGATGCCCACGAGCGCCAGGACCTTGAGCGACGTCAGGACGATGGCCGTGGCGGAGCTGCCCCGCAGGGTGACGGCGTTCAGCGCCGTCAGGAGCACGACCATGGCGCAGGCGACCATGTGGGGGCTCCAGGAAACGCCCAGGAGGGAATCAAAGTGGGTGGCGAACGTGAGGCCGACCGCGGCGGCCGCGAAGGGCTTGATCAGGAGCGTGTAGGTCCACCCGAAGGTGAAGGCGACGCGCGCGCCCAGGCCTTCGTTCAGGTAGACGTACATCCCCCCCGAGCGGGGAAACATCGTCGCCAGCTCGGCATAGACGAAGGCGCCGAAGAGCGAGAGGACGCCGCCGACGACCCAGAGGAGTAGGATCGCCGCGGGACTCCCCAGTTCCTTGGCGATGGGGGGCGGCGTCTGGAAGATGCCGCTGCCGATGATGATGCCGACCATGATGGCGGACCCGCCCCAGAATCCGATCCGCCGCGGAAGGTCGCCGGGCATGAGGGCAATTCAAACAGAAAGCTCCGGAGACACCAAGAGCTTGTCGATATGACTAGTAGAAGGATTTTTCAGCCCCTGAGCGCCGGAGCGGGCGCCACGGGATAAGATCTATTTTGCATGAATAAGGATAAGCCCGGGGTCCTCGCCGTCGGGACCCAGCTGATCCCGGACCATCCGGACGCGGTCCTGCTGACCGTGAACGGATCGATCGATCCCAAGACGCAGAACTACTTCAAGGACACGATCCAGGCCCTCCTCAACGGCGGGAAGATGAAGTTCTTTTTGGATTGTACCGGCCTGACGTACGTCAATTCGTCGGGCCTCGCCTACCTCCTGAACATCGTGGGCACCGTGAAACCCAAGGGCGGCTGCGTCGTCCTGGGAGGTATGGACTCCAAGATCCAGGTCATCTTCAAGATGATGGGCATCACGGAGCTCTTCCAGTTCCACGCGACGATCAAGGATGCGCTGAAGGAGCTCGACGAGAAAGTGGCGCGCGAGCTCGCGGACGTCGGACCGGCCCTCAAGCTCGAGGAATCGCCGAAACCCGTCCCCATGCCCACTCCCCGGCCCTCGCCGAGCCCGGTCCGGCGCTCGGGCCAGACGGATCGGATCACCCGGAAGATCCGGACCTCGGTGCCGCCCCCTTCGGAGAATCCCATCGCCCAGTTCTTCCGCTGGCTCTTCGGCGGCGGCGAGACGCGGAGCAAGCCCTTCTCCTCGGCCAAGCGGTTCCGGCGCTAGCGACAAATTTAACCGTTTGTTAAGTCGCGTGCCGAGCGCAGAATAGACGTTCCGCAGGCGAACAAAGTCCCCCTCCGGGCGGTCATGGAGAGGGCGTAAATATTCGCCGATTAAGTGGAATAATGGATACCCCCGCCGATCCAATTCACAACGGGAAGACGGTGCAGGAACCCGAACTGATCCGCAGGTCCAAAGGCGGCAGCCGCGAGGCCTTCGGCCAGCTGGTGTCCCGCTACCAGATCCCCGTCTATCGAGTGGTCCGAGGGATCCTTGGGAGCCCCTCGGAGAGCGAGGACGTCGCTCAAGAGGTCTTTCTCAAAGCGTACGCCAACCTGGCGAAATTCCGCGGGGAATCGGGGTTCTTCACCTGGCTGTACCGGATCGCGGTGAACGAAGCCCTCCGGGCCCGCAAGCGTCGCGCGTTCGCCAACGCCGACGCCCTCCCGGAGGTCGAAGCACCGCCCCCGGCGCCGTCCGAAGAAGACGCCCCCACCCTCGCGACGCTGGAGAAGCTTCTCCGGAAGCTCTCCGACGAGTTCCGCTCGATCGTGGTCCTCCGGGACGTCGAGGGCCTCTCCTACTCGGAGATCGCCGAGACCCTGGAGATCCCGATCGGCACGGTCGAGTCCCGGCTCTTCCGCGCCCGCCAGGAACTGCGCGTGCTCTGGAGAAAGTCGAAGGAGGCGAAGAATGCACTGTGAGGATGCCGCCCGCGCGCTGTACGCGGGGGAGAACCCGCCGGAGCTCGACCTGCACCTGTCGGCCTGCGACGAGTGCCGGCTCCTCTCCGAGGACCTGGCCCAGATGAACGGCGCCTTCGCGCGCGCCCGCGCCGAATGGGCCCCCTCGCCCGCCTTCCGCGTCGAGCTCCCCCTGGCCCCCTGGCGGCGCCTCGCCATCGCGGCCTCGCTGCTCCTGATCCCCCTGGCCGGCTGGGCCATCCTTTCGGTCCGGGCCCCGAAGCCCGATTACGACGTCAGCGCGCTGCTGGAGCCGCGCACGCCGTCGGTTCCATCCGACCGCGAGATCCTGGGCAGTCTCTTCCTCGGGGAGGCCCAGCAATGAAGATCTGGATCCTGATCTTCTCGGCAGCGCTCTTCGCCGGCGGCACCTGCCTGGGCGTCGCGCTCCAGCCGAAGATCGCCCCGCCTCCCCCGGTAGTCCCCGTGTCCGTCAAGCCGCCCGAGATGCCCTGGGACAGCCATCGCAGCCCCCAGTTCTCCGTCACCCGCTTCCGCGAGGAGCTCAAGCTCACGGACGAGCAGGACCGGGACCTGGACGCCATCCTCACCGACAGCCAGGAGGAGATGCAGGCCCTCGGCCGCGCCATGCACGCCGCGCAGGAGAAGTCGCGCGACAGCATCGTCAAGCTGCTCAGCCCCGAGCAGAAGAGCCAGCTCGAGAGCCTCATGGCCGCCGAGCGCAAGAAGCGGAGCGACGCCGAGCTCGCCCGCAACGTCGGGTCGTGGCAGAAGATCCTGACCCTGAGCGACGAGCAGACCGAGAAGCTCCGCTCCGTCCTCGCCGAGGGCCGCAGCCGCCGGCACGACTACAAGCCCGGCAGCGACTGGCGCCAGATGCGCAAGGACTCCCGCGAGCAGCAGAACAAGGCCATCGAGAAGGTCCTGACGGCGGAGCAGTTCAAGCGGTACCTCGACGTCTCGGAACTCGATCGGTACGAGCGATAAGCGGCACTCGAGAAAGATTCACCACAAGGAGGAGAGATGAAGACGTGGGTTGCGGTTGGGGTGGTTCTCCTGGCGGCCGGACGCGCGATGGCGCAGCAGCAGCAGGAAGATCCCGTGGAGCGCCAGGTCCAGCGCCTGAAGGAGCAGCTGACACTCTCGGACGAGCAGGTCACCAGGGTCCGCGAGGTCCTCAAGAAGAGCCATGAGGAGGTCAAAGGCCTCCTGAACGATACCCAGAGGTCCACCTACGACCAGGGCGGCGGCCGCGGCAACCGCGGCAACGGCAATGGGAACGGCGGCGGGAACGGAAACGGAAACGGGAACGGCAACGGGACCGGCGCCTTCAACGTCCGCGGCGGCGCCTGGCTGCCTTCGACCAACGACCTCAAGACCCAGCTCTCGCTGAGCGACGACCAGGTCACCAAGATCAACGAGATCCGGGACGCGGTCCGCCAGCAGATGCGCACCTTCTTCCAGAACCGCGGCCGGGGCCGCGGCAACGGCGGCAATCCCGCCGAGGACTTCAACGCCTTCATGGACAAGAGCAAGGAAGAGACGACCAAGAAGATCCGCGAAGTCCTCAGCGACGAGCAGAAGCCGAAGTTCGAAGAGGCCCTGAAGGCCTTCGCGGCCAATCAGCCCGCCACGCCCGACTTCGGCGGCCGCGCCCGCGGCGGCAGCATCGACGAGCGCGTCACCCGGGCCATGGAGCCCCTGAAGATCGAGGACGCCAAGGAGTCGGAGGCGGTCAAGGGCCTCGTCAAGAAGGTGATGGAGCTGATGGACAAGCTCGACGCCTACCAGCGCGAGTCGCGCACCAAGATCGATGAGGCCATCAAGGACAAGGACCTCTCCGACGCCGCGGTCGGCGACAAGATCGCCGAGCTCATGAAGGGCCACAAGGACATCGAGAAGGAGCTGACGGGCGCCCGGAAGGAGCTCACCGACGTCGTGACCAACCGCCAGGAGCTGGAGCTGCTCCGGCGCGGCATCCTGCGCTAGACGACGACTGATCCCGAAATCCCGGGAGAGGGACACCTCTCCCGGGATTTTTTTTACTCAGCGGCGGAGGCCCAGGTCTCGAACCTCGTCGCGAAGCGAGAGCTGGACGCTGTGGCGCGAGATGCGGTCCACCCGGATCTTCGTGCCCGAGATGCTGTCGCCGACCCGGTAGACCTGGCCGTTGATCTCGGCCCACGCGAACGTGCGGACGAACGGAACCTCTCCCTCGCCGCCGATCGCCGGCAGGGACTCGACGCTGACCTTCTCCCCCGTCATAACCCCGCTCAGCCGGAGGGGGGCCTGCGCCAGCTCGCGGCGCGTGCGGCACTTCAGCGCGAGGGTGCCGACGTCGGCGGCCATCGCGGAAATCGCCTCCCGCTCCGGACGGCGTTCCACCTCGATCCGGTCCCGCAACGCCAGAAGGTCCGTGTGGGTCCGTTCCACCCCTTCGCAGTCGAGCCGCGTCATCAGGTCTTCGACCCGGACGTAGAGGCTCCGCGCCTCCTGCGCCACCTGGGCCGCGCCGTCCCAGGCAAGTTCCGCGTCCTCCCGGACCTTCTCGATGTCCGGGAGCATCTCGGGCCGGCGCTTCGCGGCGAGCTCGCGGATCACCTTCAGGCGGACGAGCGCCTGAAGGTAACTCCGACGCGCCTCGTCGAGGTCGCCGTCGGCCTTCTGCGCGCGCACCTGCTCCAGGAGCTTCTGCACCCCGACGAGGTCCGAGCTCAACGAATCAAGCGTCGGCGGAGCGATTCCGAGGTCCGGCTCGCCCGTCAGTGCGCGCCGCCGTTCCAGCGAGGAGTTCTTCATCGCGGTCAGCTTGTCCATCGGGTCGCGGCGGCCGTGGCGGTGGACGGGGCCGATCTCCGCGAGCGCCTGGGCGCGGTCCGACGCGATGACGATCCGCGCCCCGCCCGCCAGGGTCGCCTCCAGAATGCGGCCGTATCGGTCCACGAACGCGTCCCGAAGCTCGGTCTCCCGCCTGGGAGCGGGAAAGGGCTTCAGGAACGTGACCGGAGTCCCGAACACGTCGGCGCCCAGCAGCGGCCGCCGGACGCTCTGGCCGACCTCGAGGATCACCTCGATCCCGTCCTTCGACTCGCCGCGCGGGTCGATCGCGCGCAGGCTGATCCGCCCCGGCCTGCCGAGCATCTCGCTCTGCCGAAGACCGTAGAGCGTCAGCGTCGGAAGCGTGTGGATCTCGTCGCGCGTCGCGACGGACCAGACGACCGGCTCCTTGGAGGACGCCGGCCGCGCCTCGATCCGCCGCTCGTCCCGGGTGGAGTAGAGAGTGAGCGACGACCGGTCGTCGTTCGCATAGGCCTCGAGCGTCAGGTCGACCGGGGAGAGTGTTTCGTCCAGCAGGGCCGTGACGGCGTGGTCCTCCTCGTGGGAGACGCCGCGCAGCGTCACTTCCAGCTCGCTTTCGCGCGAGTACTGGTAGCGCCAGGGGAAACCTGCCCACTCGATCGTTTCGTGGACGTAGCCGACCTGCCGCTTGCCCTGGACGACGCGGTACCAGGTATCGACGGTTTTCGGCAGATCCGCCCGATCCTGCGCGGAAGCGGCCAGCAGGAGCGCCGCGAGAAGACGGCCCATCGTGCCCTCCGAATCAACGACTCACCTTCTCGGACGGGGAGAGGGGGGAGTTGTGTCGGAGTTTTCGGAACCAAGAACTAAGAACCAGGAACCAAGGGAAGAGGATCCCCCTCTGCGCCTCCCCCGGGGGGAGGCAGGGAGGGGGAACGATCCGCGTCTTGGTTCCTGGTTCGGGGTTCTTGGTTCGGGTTAGAGGCTGTCTTTGGCGCCGATGCCCGACGCCGCCGCGGCCCCCAGGTAGAAGACCCCCAGGGGGAGCAGAAGCCAGCGGGAGAGCTGGACCGTTTCGGGGTCGAAGATCCCGACGATGATGAAGAGCACCCCGAAGACCGCGAAGACCAGCGCGCTCGTCGCCCAGCGGCGGACCGTCATCTCCTGCATCATGCATTCGATGGCGAAGACCAGCACGACAAGGGCGAACATCGCCGTCACGGGGACCCGGAACCACCAGGGGGTGATCCAGCGGAGCCGGTCGTAGGTTTCGATGTAGAACTCCTGCCAGCCGAGGAAGAGGACGAGGCCGATCCAGCCGATCGACGCGACGGTGCGGGTGGCGGGCGATTCGCTCATTTCAGCAGGGCCTCGAGCTCCGCGGGATCCGTGACGGGCTTCTTGCACGCCATACTTTCACAGACGTACGCCGCGGCCTTTCCATTCACCGGAGTTCGCGACTCCAGCAGGGGAATCGCCGCCTTCCCGTCGGCCAGCGCGACCACCTTGTTCGGGAGGAAGCGGCTCCGCACGACCTTCAGCAGCGGCTCCGGGTCCGGTCCCGTCAGCACGATCTCCCGCGACGGCCCCTTCAGGTAGTCCAGGGCGCAGAGGAAGTACGCGTGGCCCGCCGGATAGCGGTCCAGGTGCGACTTGAACGCCCGGACCGTCTTGTCGGCGCGGTCGCGGTACGCCGCGTCGCCCGTGAAGTCGAACAGCTTGAGCAGCACCAGAAGCATCACGGAGTTGCCCGTCGGGTGCGGCCCTTCGTACTCCTCGCGCATCCGGGCCAGCAGCGATTCGTGGGACGTCGCGGTCGTATAGAAGCCGCCCGCCTCCCCGTCCCAGAAGAGCTCGACGGCCTTGGCGATCAGCGCCCGCGCCTCCTCATAGTAGGCGGCGTTGAACGTCGCCTCGTAGAGGTCGAGCATCGCCTGGGCCAGGTACGCGTAGTCCTCGAGGTAGGCGGCGATCTTCGCTTCGCCGAGCCGCGAGGTGCGCAGCAGCATGCCGTCCTTCTTGTGGGCGCGGAGCAGGAACTTGGCCGCCGCCTCGGCGGCCTGCACGTAGCGGGGCTCGCCCAGCGCCGGCCCCGCCTGGGCCATGGCGCTGATCATGAGCGCGTTCCACGACGTGAGCACCTTGTCGTCCAGGTGCGGCCGCTTGCGCTTCGAGCGCGCGTCGAACATCTTCTTCTTCAGGTCCGAGAAGTCGCCGTCCTCGAGGACGCGGAGCACGCTCTGCTTCTTGGGGATCGACTCCTCGTGGGGCTCCCAGTTGCCGCGCGGCGTCACGTCGAAGGCCTTCATGAAGCGGTCGGCGTCCTTGCCCAGCACGTCGACGACCTGCACGGGGTTCCAGACGTAGAACTTCCCCTCGATCCCCTCGCTGTCGGCGTCCTCGGCCGAATAGAAGCCGCCCTCCTTCGACGTCATGTCGCGGAGGACGTAGTCGAGCGTCTCGCGCACGATGCGAGCGTAGAGGTCCTTCCGGGTCAGCTGCCACGCCTCGAGGTAGGCCACCGCGAGGAGCGCGTTGTCGTAGAGCATCTTCTCGAAGTGCGGCACGATCCACATCGAGTCCGTCGAGTAGCGGGCGAAGCCGCCGCCCAGCTGGTCGTAGATGCCGCCGCGCGCCATTTCGACGAGCGACTTCTCCGCCATCACGAGCGCGTCCTTGTTCCCCGTCCTCGCGTGGCGGCGCAGGAGGTACTGGATCGTCGTCGAGTGCGGGAACTTCGGCTGCTGCGAGAAGCCGCCGAAGCGCGGCTCGTAGCTCTTCTCGATCTGGAAGTCGGCCTTCTCGAGGACGGCGTCGAGCTTCACCTCGCCGGGCGCTTCGGCGGCGGCCATCTTCTTGAGGTGCTCCGCGAGCTGATCGCCCGATTCGTTGAGCTCCTGGCGCTTTGTCTTCCACAGCTCGTCGATGCGCTTGAGGATCGTGATGAATCCCGGGCGGCCGAAGCGGTCCTCCTTCGGGAAGTAGGTGCCGCCCATGAAGGGCTTGAGGTCGGGCGTCAGCCACGCCGACAGCGGCCAGCCGCCGTGCGACGTCATCGCCTGCACCGCGGCCATGTAGATCTGGTCGACGTCGGGCCGCTCCTCGCGGTCGACCTTGATGGCCACGAAGCGCTCGTTGAGGACCTTGGCCACCTCCTCGTCCTCGAAGGACTCGTGCTCCATGACGTGGCACCAGTGGCAGGTCGAGTAGCCGATCGAGAGGAAGATCGGCTTGTCCTCCTTCTTGGACTTCTCGAACGCCTCGGGCCCCCAGGGATACCAGTCCACCGGGTTGTGGGCGTGCTGCAGGAGGTAGGGGCTCTTCTCCTTGGCGAGGCGGTTGGTGTATTTGTGGTCCATTTTCGTTCCGTCGACGGGCTTGTCCTGGGCGGCGGCGTCCTCCCGGCCGACGCCTCCGAAGGCCAGCAGCAGGAAGGCCGCCCAACCCTTCATGGGCGCCATCCTATCACAGCCGATCCACCCGACCAAGGAGACTCCGCCCGGGAATTCGTTACGGAAGCGGCGAAGGACCGGGGGCCCCGGGATCCCAAAAAGAATCGATTACCGTGGGATGGAGGCCCCGGATAGGTCATAATAAACCGCAACGCTAACGCTATGGTAGAGCGGACGACCGAGGTCCGGAACATCGTCATTGAGCTCCTTTCCCAGCTCCGGATGGCGCTGGGCCAGCTGAAGCTCTACCCCTCGACCAGTCCGCAGGCCCAGAAAGCCCTCCTGCCGGCCCAGGCGCTGGTCGCCACCTTCCCCGGCGGCCAGTCGGGCAAGATCATCCTGGCCCGCACCCTCCGCGGCTTTCTGGTCAACAGCAAGCGGCTGCCTGCCAGCGACGCCACCGCCCTCATCGAGGCCTACTGGCTCCAGGTCTTCCAGGACGCCCACGTCAATTCAATCATCATCCAGACGGCGATCACGCTCGATGAACTGACCGAGTTCATGGACGGCCTGAGCCGCCGCTTCTGGGACTTGAAGGACGGCAAGGGCATCAACCAGCGGCTCAAGGACGCCCGCTGCCTGCACGCCTGGGTCGAAGAGGTCCAGTTCGTCGCGATGGCCAAGGGCGACCTCCTGATCGAAGGCGCGGCCAACAAGCTGGCGGCCGCCGGCGCGCGAGTGGCCGAAATCGTCGAGACGCTGGAAGGCGTCATCGACGGCAGCGGCGACGAGGGCATCGCCGAGCAGGTTCGCCTGGAAATCATGAGGAAGCTGATCGAGCAGGACCCCACCCTCATCGCCAAGGCCCAGGCGATGTCGTTCGCCGTCACTGAGGACGAGCAGGACGAAGAGGGCAGCGTCGCCACGCGCATCGGCACCGGCGTCGGCATGGCCGGAGGCGGTGGGGGCGACGGCGACGGGGGCGGAGGAGGCGGCGGAGGTGGGGGCGGCGGCGGCGGCGGAGGCGGCGGAGGCGGCGGAGGCGGCGGTGGCGACGGGACGGGGACCGGGACGGGCTCGGGTTCCGGAACGGGCGGCGGAAGCGGCACGGGAACGGGAACCGGGAGCGGATCCGGTTCGGGCGGCGGGTCCGGGACCGGCGGTGGCGGCGGCTTCTGGTCGGACGCCACCTCCGTCTCGGGCGGCGGAACGGGAACGGGTACAGGCACGGGTTCAGGTTCAGGTTCGGGTTCGGGTTCCGGAACCGGGACCGGAACGGGGACGGGGTCCGGCTCGGGCTCCGGAACCGGCAGCGGCGACGGAACGGGCGGCGGAGGGGACGGCAGCGGCAGCGGTGGCGGCGGCGGAGGAGGAGGAGACGGCAAGGGCTACACCGGCTCGGGGCCGCGCCCGAAGCGCAAGACGCTCTTCGGCACCGGCAAGGCGCCCGGCTGGATCTCGTTCAACCAGACACGCAAGACGCTGTCCGAAATCGGCCGCATGCTCAAGGAAGCGGAGACCGAGGAAGAAAAGGCTTCCCTGCGCAACTTCGCCAACGTGCTCCTGGGCGGCTTCAAATACGATCCGCTCCTCCTCGCCCTGCTGCGGCAGTTCCTGAGCGACGAGATGCTGGACCTGATGCCGGCCTGGATGTTGGAAGAGAAGAAGGAAGAGAAGCAGGAGCCGGCGAAGGAAGAAAAGCCGCCCGAGCCCGAGGGTCCCCCTCCGGCGCCCGAACGCGCCCGCGGCATGCTCGCGATGAAGGAAGAGCAGCGGATCGAGACCCTCTGGGAGTCCGGCGTCGAGCTGATCAAGGAGCTCATCACCCTCAAGGACTTCGAATCCGTCCTGAACCTGGTGAAGTGCATCGTTGAGCACGCCAGCAACATCTCCCCCCACCATCGCCTCAAGGGGGCGAAGCTGATGAGCCTGATCTACCCCCTCTTCCGCATCGACGAGCTCCAGGAAGCCCGCAGCGTCATCGAAGGACGGCTGCTGGCCGCCGTCATGCTCGAACGGGACCGGACCGTCTACCCCGTGCTGGTCGAACTCGCGGCGGATTCGATCGAGAGCCTCATCGTCCACAACCAGATGGAGCAGGCGGCGCCGCTCCTGGAATCCCTCCGCAACGAGATGCTGGGCGAGAACAAGGACTACCCCGATCGGCGCGAGATCTCGTTGAAAGGCCTGGAGAAGGTCGTCGCGGGTCGAGGGTTCCCGGTCATCCTGGAAAAGATCCGCGGCAAAGTGAACATCGCGACCCGCATGGTCGAATGGATCGGCCTCCCGGCGGCCCGCGGCGTGATTGAGCGGATGCGCACGTCGGACAGCGTCGCCGAGCGCATGGACCTGGCCCAACTGCTCCTCAAGGCCGGCCCGGACGCGGGGTCCTTGCTGGCGGACGAGGCCCTGAACGTCAAAGCCCCCTCCGAGGCCCTGAAGCTGCTCGACCTCATCCCGCACGCGATGAACGAGACGCAGGCGGAAGCGTCGCTGGGGATGCTGCTGCGCCACCCGGCGCTCGCGGTCCGGCGCCGCGCCGCGTCCTTCCTGGGCGGCCGCGGCTACCCCCGCGCCGGCACCCATCTGGTGGAGGCGCTGCGCAAGGAGAGCGACCCCTCGGCCCGCGCGCTCTTCGTCGAAACCCTCGGCCTGCTCAAGTACGAGGCGGGGCTCGCCACGCTGGGAACAATCCTGGAATCGCGGTCGGAGTCGGACGACGTCCGCTGCCTCGCCGCCGCCGCGCTGGGCGCCATCGCGAAGCCGCAGGCGATCCCGATCCTCACCCGCTCCGCCAACAAGGGCAAGGGCTTCACCCTCGTGCTGAACGCCGCGCCCGTCGCCGTCCGCGCGGCCTGCGTCCGCGCGCTCTCGAACTTCGGCCGCTACCCGGAAACCCGCGAGTCCATCCGGCGCTCCCTGGAAGATCCCGATGCCCCCGTCCGCGACGCGGCCCGCGAGGCGCTCCTGGCGCCGATGATCAAGGCCTTCGGCGACGGCGTCAAGAAGGCCGCCCTCGTCACCTCCCTCGAGCAGATCGCCAACTACACGGATGGCGGGTTCACCGGGCTCCTCTCGGAAGTGCCGCTCGACCAGATCTGCCAGGTGCTCGACGAGGGCGCCCGGACCGGACTCCTGATGGTGCACGTCGGCGGCACGAACGCCGAAGTGTACATCGAGAAGGGCGACGTCGTCAGCGCCGAGTACAACGGCCTCCGCGGCAAGCCGGCCTTCGTGCAGTTCACCCGCTGGGAGGGCGTCTACTTCCTGTTCCTCCCGGGAATCAAGCCGCAGAAGCCCGGCCCGCCCACGAGCCTCATGCGGCTCCTCCTCGAAGCCTGTGACGTCGAAGGCAACACCGCCGTCCGCCGCCGGCCGGAGAAACGCAAGTGAGCCCCGGCGAGTCCGTCGAAGAAACGATCGTCAAGAACGCGAAGTACCAGATCACCCGCCGGAAGGAGGAGGAGTTCCACCTCATCCGCATCTCGGGCCGCTACGGCGATGAGATGCTGGACGACCTCCGCACCAAGATCTTCCTGTACAAGACGAATTACGGCGTCGACACGTCGCGCCTGGACGGCGTGACCCCCCTCTTCGCCCGGGAGCTCGCCGACACCGCACAGGCCTTCAAGGCCGGCGAGCGCCGCCTGGTCCTCATCAGCCCGCCGGACACGCTGCGCAGCCTTCTCAACTCACGAACCGGCAAGAACCCCGTGGAGATCGTCCTCTCCGAAGAGAAGCTCCGCAAGCCGCCGCCCGTGGGAGGCGACCCGTCCGCGAACGCCTTCAAGGAGCTGGGGCGCATCCGCAAGGAGTTCCAGACCAACCGGCACTGGCAGTTCATCGACCGGGAAGGCGTCTGGATCTGCCCCTTCTGCGGCCTGCTGCAGCCGGAGGTCCGGCTCACCTCGCCGCTGTCGATCCCCGAGAGCGTGATCGAGAAGGCCTACAAGCATCTGTGGTCGCGCTGCACCGTCTTCAAGCCCTCCGCCCAGATCCTGAAGCCCCTCAACGTGCTCCAGGAGTCGCTCCGCAAGGCCAACGAAGACAAGATGGTGGTGACCAAGACGAAGCTCGACAAGATGGAGAACGAGCTCGCGGTGCTGAAGGGCAAGGCCACCGAGATGGAGGACAGCGTCAAGCGCGCCTCCGAACGGCAGCGCCGCCTCCTGCCGACGAAGGCGCCCGAAGTGGCGGGCGCCGAAATCGAACTTGTCTACCGTCCGGCCGACGTGGTCAGCGGAGACTTCTACGACTTCGTCCCCCTGAGCGACGGGAAGATCGCCTTCCTGGTCGGCGACGTGTCGGGCCACGGCATCGAAGCGGGCATCCTGATGGGCATGGCCAAGAAGGTGCTCTCGATCCGCCTGCAGGACTTCCCCGACCCGAAGGAAGCGGTGATCCGCGCGAACGAGGACATCGACCGGGACCTGGGCCGCGTGAACTTCGTGACGGCCTTCGTCGCGATCTACGACCCGACGCGCCGGGTGCTCCACTGCATCCGGGCCGGGCACAACCCTCCGCTGCTCTTCAACCCGGCGCGCCAGGAGCGCTGCGTCCAGCTCAAGCCCGGGGGGCTGGGCCTGGGCATCATGAGCGAGGCGAACTTCGGGCCGACCATCCAGCCGATGGACGTGGAGATCCTGTCCGGAGACGTCCTGCTGCTCTACACGGACGGCCTCGCTGAGGCGCGCGACGAACAAGGCGAGCAGTTCGGCATCGAACGGATGACGGATATCCTGGGGACGAGCTACGGCCTTTCTTCGGCGCTCATCCTGAGCAACCTCGCCCACGCGCTGGACGACTTCGCCGCCCACCGCGTCTCCGAAGACGACGTCACCGCCGTCTGCGTGCGCTTCCAATAGCCGAACCAGGAACCCCGAACCACGAACCATGACCCGGAAGGGTCCCCCTCTGCACCTCCCCCGGGGGGAGGCAGGGAGGGGGAATGATCCGCGACATGGTTCCTGGTTCGGGGTTCCTGGTTCGGGACTAGGCTTTGAAGTGATCCAACGCCGACAGCTCGTCGTTGGAGAAGCGGAGGACCTGGCCGAGTCCGATGAGGGTCAGGACTTCCATCACCTGCAGGGGCGTCGAGGCCAGCACCATGCGGCCGCCGTTCTTGATCGCGGTCGTGAAGCCGCCGATGAGGCAGCCGATGCCGGACGACGCGATGTATTTCGCCTTCTCCAGGTTGATGACGATCTGAAAGACCTTCTTGGCGAAAATCTGGTCGAAGGCCGCCTTCAGGTGGTGAAGGTTCGAGGAATCGAGCTCGCCCTGGATCCGGATCGCCCAGATCTTGGGGCTCAACTCCAACGACTCCAGCTTCATTAGCGCCACCGCGTCCCTCGGTGCTGGATTCTACCCCGGTAAAGGAAGATCATCTGACATGGAATATATCGTCAGAAACTGGTCTGGCAATGAAGATGTGAAAGTTTTTCTTTTTGAAAACCGAAGCCCCGGTCGCGGTTAGATTTTCGCCGCCGGCTCCCACGGATGTTCAGGGCGAGCCTTCCGCTGCACGGGAGGGCTCCATGAGGCACGTCTCGATCCTCGGGCTCGTCGTCCTGCTCGGCGCCGTCGCTCCGCAGTCCCCCGAATCCTGGCCGGGCTACGAGGGCCGCCTGCACCAGAGCGCCTCGGGCGTCGACATTCCCCCGGCCGGCCTGGCGCTCGCGTGGTCCCGCCGCTTCGACGTCCTGGTCCCCGTCAACGAAGGCCGGATCTGGGGCGACCCGGGGACCATGCACTCGCGCAACCTGGTCGCCCGGAACGGACGGCTGGCGCTCGCCGCCACCGTGGACCCCGCGGCGCCCCCGAATCTCGCCTGCGTGACGGTCCTGGACGCGGCCGACGGCCGCGTCCTGAACTGCCTCAAGACAACCGAGCGGTTGGGATCGTACAAGAACATGCTCGACGCCACCGACACCGCCATGGGCGAGCAGGTTCTCGGCTGGGACCCGGACACGGGCATCCTCTTCCTGTCCATCGGCGGGGACCAGGCCTGCCGGACCGCGATCGACCCTCTCGCGAACCTCGCGACGTTCACGGGCCCCGCCCAGAACGCCGCGGCGGCCTACGCCTCCCTCGCGACGTCCTTCCCGCAGCTCCGAAGCGCCCGTCGCCTCGTGGAGTCCGATTCCTCCGATCCCGGCCGCACCCGCGCCGACGAGTACAACCCCAACACCGGGGGCCACCCGATGCCGCCGGACCAGTGGGACATCGGCTCCATGTACGGAAGCAACGACCCGAACATGTGCGGCTTCTTCGACCTTCAGGCCGGCAGCGACTACCTGACGGTCTCCAAGGACCTGGGCCACTCGGGCTCCGGAGGCATCATGCTCGTGAACAAACGCACGGGCCTCGCGGCCAGCGCCGACTGGAACCAGAGCCTCAACACGGACCTCGGATGGACCGTCTTCAAGATGTGGAACGGGGCGCTCGTGAACGGCGACCGCGTGTACTACATGGGACCCTACGACTCCGGCGTGCCGGGGAACAGCGTCGGCGCCTCGGGCGTCCAAAGCGGCCTCCGGCTCGGCGCCCTCCGCTTCGCAAACCAGAACCTGCACCCGCTCGACGGCGGTTACGCCGGACCGGGAAGCGACGAGACCGCCGTGACGACGGCCCACCTCTTCGATTACGCCCGGCCGAGCAGCGGGGCCGGGTCGTGGAACGAGGCCGACAACACGTACCGCAACAAGGCGATGCTGATCGACGGCGAAGGAGTCTGGGCCGCGTGGAAGCCGAGTCAGGCGGCGCCACTGCAGATCGTTCGGGCGACCCCGACCGTCAACCAGGCGTGGCCGCTCTCGGTCGGGGCGGGGATGCGCGGCCAGGACGTCTGGCCGAACTTCGCGCTCGCGGACCTCGGCTCGCAGGGAAAGGTCCTGGTCACCGCCGTCTTCAACGCCCGCAGCGCGGCAGGCAGTCCGCCCAACGGGCCCGCCACCCTGACCGTCTTCGACGCCGACAGCGGGACGGAGCGCTGGTCGTTCACGCTGAATACGGCCGCGGGCACGGGCCCTTACGCGACGCTCCGGCCCCATTCCCACGAACTGTATTTCGAGCTGGCCCGCATGGTGGTCGCGGGCTCCCACGCCTACGTCGCCTGGGTCGATACGCAGACAGGTCCCAACCTGCTGCTGAAAGTCGTCGCATTCGATCTCCGCGCGGCCTCGGCCCCGGCGTCGGCCCCCGCGCCCCTGAGCGTCGACCTGGGCGTCGCCCTGAACTCGAGTCCGGCCGCCGGAGTCGGCAACCTGGAAAGCCGGGTGTCGGATCTGATCGCGCTCGACGGCACGCTCTACGTGCTCGTCAACGAATCTCCCGACCTGCTGCGCAACGGCCACGTCCACGCGCAGCAGGTGATCGCGCTGACGTCGAGCGGAGGCGGCCCGCCCCCTCCCCCGCCTCCGGCCGGGAACGGGAGCGGAAGCAACGGAGGAGGAGGGGGCGGCGGCTGCGGCCTGCTCGGCCTCGAACTCCTGGGACTCGCGGCTCTTTTCAGAATCCGCGTCGGATTCTCCGAAATTCTGTTCCGGACGCGGCGACGTTCCGTCTAGTGACGGAGACCGTCACGGAGGAGAATCCCATGCTCGCGATGTTCACGACCCTCGCGTTCCTCGCCGGGTTCCAGGCCGTCGACAAGAAAGACCTCCTGGGCTGCTGGCAGCGCACGGACGAGAAGCCGGAAGAGATGATGCGCTTCGAGGAGAAGCGCTTCATCAACGTCGGGAAGGACTACTGCGAGATCATGCCCGTCGTCTACGAGAAGGGGAAGGTCGTCCTCGTCCCACAGGGGCAGCGGCACGAGATGGACCTGACGCTCAAGGGCGGCGTGCTGACCCTGAAGGGGAAGGATCATACCGAAACGTACAAGAAGCTCCCGAACGTGCCGCCGGAGCTGGACTTCTCGCCGCTCAAACTCGGATCGCCGAAGCCGCTGGCCGAGGCCAAAGTGAAGGAGATCCAGACCGAGCTAACCCGGAGGATCGTCGAGGACCAGGCCGTCCGTAAGAACCCGGACCGCCGAGGCGACATGGCCACCGTCGATGCCGACAACACCAAGTACCTGCGCGGCCTGATCGTCGACCTGGGCTGGATCGACGCCAAGCGCTTCGGGCGCCGCAGCGCGACCGACGCGTTCCTGATCGTGCAGCACAGCGGCGACCTGCGCCTCATGCAGGGGGCGCTGCCCGAGATCGAGAAGGACATGAAGGCGGGCATCGGCGACCCGCAGGACTACGCCCTGCTCTACGACCGCCTCAAGCTCAACCTCGGCGAGCGGCAGCGTTACGGATCCCAGATCGGGCAGAATGCCGAGGGAGAGCCCGTCGTGCTTCCGCTGGAAGACAAGGCCAAGGTCGAGGAGTTTCGAAAGGCCATCGGGCTCTTCCCCCTCTCCCAGTATCTGCAGATCATGGAGCAGCAGACCGGGAAGAAGGTGAAGTTCTCGGATTAGGGGGAATAAGCGCGCGACCGGTGGCATCCTATCTGGATGAACGCACGCGGACTGCGCCGGGCCACGCTGCTGTTCTTCCTCTCCGGCGCCACCGGCCTCGCGTACGAGGTGATCTGGTTCCGGCGCTTCTCCCACATCTGGGGCGCCTCCACCCTCGCGATGGCCGCCGTCGTCTCCTCGTTCCTCCTCGGCCTGGGCATCGGCGCCCATCTGCTCGGGCGCGTCGCCGACCGGAGCGCCTCCCCGCTGAAAGGCTACGCGTGGTGCGAAGCCGGCATCGGCCTCCTGGCCCTCCTGATCCCCTATGAATGCAGCCTTCTCTCGGCCGCCACCGGGGCCCTCTACCCCGCGCTGCACTCCCTTCCGCTGCTCTATACCCTCGTGCGCTTCCTGCTCACCTTCCTGGTCCTCGGCCCGCCCTGCATCCTCATGGGCGGCACGTTTCCGCTGCTCGTCCGGCAGTTCGCGGGCGCGGGGGAACTCGGAGCGACCGCGGGCTGGCTCTACGCGCTCAACACCGGCGGCGCCGCGATCGGCTGCTACCTCGCCGGGTTCCACCTGCTTCCCTGGCTCGGCCTTTCGGGCACCAACTACCTCGCCGCCGGATTGAACCTGTCGATCGCCCTGGCCGCCGTCCTCCTGGCGGGACGCCTGGACCCCGTCGGGACCCCGGCCGCGACGTCGTCTCCAGCCGCCGCCCCCGCGGCAGGCCCCCAGGTCGGCGCCCTCTACGCCGCCGCCGCGCTGACCGGCCTGGGCGCGCTGCTGCTCCAGATGGTCTGGACCCGGCAACTCTGCGTCATGCTCGGCGGCTCGACCTACGCCCTCACCTCGACCCTCTTCGTCATCCTCCTGGGGATCGGCGTCGGCAGCCTGATCTTCCGCGCCACGCTGTCCCGAATCGCCGACCCGGCCCGCGCGGCCGCTGGATCTCTGGCGCTGCTGATTGTCTCGGCCGGGGCCACCCGGCTCCTGGTCCACCCTCTCACGATGGCCGTCGGTCTCTCGAAGGACCTGCGCTCGATGGGGCTGGGCAACGCCGCTGTCTGCATCGCCGTCAGCGCCGCCCTCGAGTTCCTCCCCTCGGTCTGCATGGGCTTCAACTTCCCGCTCCTTGTCCACCTCACCCGACGCGGCGCCGCGGACGCCGGCCGCGCCGTCGGGAGCGTCTATGCGTGGAACACCGCCGGCTCCATCTTCGGCGCCGCCGCCACGGCGCCCGTCGGCCTCGCGCTCCTCGGCGGCGCCCGCACGATGGGCTACGGCCTCGCGCTCTACTTCATTGCCGGCGCCCTCCTGGCCCCGCTGCGCGGAGGGCGCAATATCGTCACCCTCGCCGTCCTCGCGCTCGTGTCGCTCGCCGGCATCGTTCTGGGAAGCCGGGTCCTCGACCCGCGCATCACCGACCAGGGCATGTACCTCTACGGGTACCGCGACTGGGAGCACCGGGGCGTCATCTACTATAAAGAAGGCGCCGCCTGCAACGTCTGCGTCACCGAGCACCTCTCCGACCGCGCCCTTTCCGTCAACGGCAAGGTCGACGCCACCAGCGAAGGCGACATGGACATGCAGCTCGGCATCGCCTACCTCCCCCGCTTCCTCCGTCCCGACGCCAAGAACGTCCTGGTGATCGGCTACGGCAGCGGCACCACGTCGGGCGCGAGCCTGCTCTTCCCCGGGACCCGCGTCACCTGCTGCGAGATCGAGCCCGCCGTCTACGGGGCCTCGGGCGAGTTCTCCCGGGTGAACCACACGCCGGAGCGGAACCCGAACTTCACGATCCTCTTCGACGACGGGCGGAGCCACCTGCAGGGGACCCGCGAGCAGTACGATCTCATCCTCTCCGAGCCCTCGAACCCCTGGCTCGCCGGCGTCGCGAGCCTCTTCACCCGCGAGTTCTACGCGCTCTGCCGCGAGAAGCTCGGCGAGCGCGGCGTCCTGGGCCAGTGGATCCAGCTCTACTCCTTCTCGGACGCCGAGTACGCGCTGGTGATCCGGACCGCCACCGCCTCGTTCCGCTACGCCTGCCTGCTCCGGATCAGCTCGAGCGACACCGTCCTGCTCTGCTCGGATTCGCCGATCCTTCCCGACCGCGCAACGGTCGACGCCGGACAGCGCCTGCTCGACGCGCTGCCGGAGGTGCGCGCCGACCTGAAGAAGCACCTCGACGCCGACGATGTCCGCTCCGCGCTGTTGGGACGCCTCCTGCTCGACGAGGCCGGGTTGCGGCGCGTGGCGGAGCGGCGCCCCTCCGCCACCGTGAACACGGACCTCAATCTCCGGCTCGAATTCGACGCGCCGCTGCGCCTCTTCAACTCGGACCTCAACCCCGAGGTCGACATGGACCCGATCATCGTGGGGGCCGTCCGCGCGGAGTGGCTGCGCGGCATGATCCAGGGTTGGGGCTGCACGCGGGCCCAGACGCCGGCGCTGCGCTCGCTGGCCGCGCTCCTGTCGAAGCATCAACTCCCCCGGATCGCCGCCGACGTGCTCGACCTCGCGCTCGCCGTCGACCCCGGGCAGCCGGCCCTCGTCGCCGACCGGGTCCTGGCGGGAAACGACCGCTCCGAAGAGGACCTGATGAAGGTCGTGGCCGGGCTGGCGGGCCCTTCCCCCGAGGATGCGCTGCGCATCGGCGAGGACCTCTACCGCAGGTCGAAGTACGCGCTCGCGGTGAGCCTCTACCAGAGCATCCTCGAGGCCCACCCCGACTCGGCGACGACCTGGCAGCGACTCGGGGCGGCCTACGAACTGATGAAGGACGCCGAGAAGGCCGGCGCCGCGTACGAGAAGGCCTGCCGCCTGGATCCGCTGAACGCGTCCGCCCGCAAGGAACGCGACGACTTCCTGAGGAAGCAGGCCGAGAGGAAGCCCTAAACTTCCGGCGCCGGGGCGGGAGCCTTGAGGTCCGCGGCCTTGCCGGCCGGGATCGAGAGGGCCAGGAGGATGCCCAGCCCCGCGAAGAGGATCGTCGCCAGGAAGACGTGGTGGAGGCCGACGACCAGGGGCGCGACCATCGTCTTGAGCTGCACCGTGTCGAACTTCGACCGGAAGTCCATGAGCCCCGCGGGTTCCGTGCCGCCGAACGGCGAGAGCAGCAGCGTGCCCATCACGGCCAGCCCGACCGCGGACCCCATCGACCGCGTAAACTGCGTCAGGGACGTGGCGGTCCCGAGGCGGTCCTTGCTCACCGCGTTCTGGGCCGCGATCAGCAGCGGCGCCACGGTGAGTCCCAGGCCCATGCCGAGCAACACCATCGCCAGGATGACCGGGGTGACGCCCGCGTCCATGTCCACCCGCCACAGCATCCCATAGGCCGCGCCCGCCAGAAGCATGCCGCCGATCGCAAGCGTGCGGTAGCTGAACCTCTTGAGCAGCGGCTTCGTCATCGCGGAGCAGACCATCCAGGGCAGCATCATGCAGGTGAGCATCATGCCGCCCTTCTGGAGGGACCCGCGCAGCACGCCGGTCACCAGCAGCGGCACGTGCATGATCGCGGCGAAGAGGCAGATCATCGCGCAGACGCCCGTCGCGGCGCCCGTCGTGAAGAGCCGGTTCTTGTAGAGGTCGAAGGCCAGGAAGGGCTCCGCCGTGGAGCGCTCCACGAAGATGAGCGCGATGACCAGGGCGAGCGCGGCACCGAAGCTCTCGAGGCTGTGACGCGTCGTCCACCCTTCCCGTCCCGCGAACTGGAAGCCCGCCAGCAACGCGCCGGAGGCCAGCGCCAGCAGGACCGCCCCCGGGAGGTCGATCCGGCCCTTCCCCGCGGCCGGCCGGTCCTGCCAGGAGGTCTGGACGAGCAGCGCCGTGACGAATCCCACGGGGATGTTCAGGAAGAAGATGTACTGCCAGCCGAAGGCCTTGGTGATCCAACTGCCCAGCAGCGGGCCGATCAGCGCGGCGATGCCCCAGACGCTCGAGATCGCGCCCTGCATCTTGGCGCGCTCCTCCAGGTCGTAGAGGTCCGCGATCATCGTGAACGAGAGCGACATCAGCCCGCCGGCCCCCAGGCCCTGGACGGCGCGGAAGCCGACCAGCGCGGTCATCGAATGGGACATGCCGCAGAGCACGGAGCCGGCCACGAGGATCAGGACCGCGGCGAGATGGAAGCGGCGCCGGCCGTAGAGGTCCGAGAGTCGTCCCCAGATCGGCATCGACACCGTCTGGAAGAGCATGAACAGGGCGTTCGGGAGGAAGTAGAGAGAGAGGCCCTTCAGTTCCGCGAGGATTTCCGGGAGCGCGGTGGCCACCACGGTGCCGTCGAGGGCGGACAGGAGGAGCCCGACCAGGATGCCGATCGTCGCGGTCTTGCGCTTCGGGGAGGCGGACACCCGCGTTATGCTAGGGCGACGGCGAGTGCGTGTCAAGCGGCCGGTTTGACTTGAATTCGCGCGAGGGAGGGCTATCATGTCCCTCTCGTTCGGTAGATTTCCCGGAAAACCCCGAGGAGACGCCATGCCCGATACCGCCGCCCTGCAGCAGATGGCCCAGAAGCTCCGCCGGCATTCCCTCACCTCCACCGCCGAGGCGGGCAGCGGGCACCCCACGACGTGCATGTCGGCCGCCGAGATCATGTCGGTGCTCTACTTCAACGAGCTCCGCTTCGACCCGAAGAACCCGAAGGCGCGCAACGTGGACGAGTTCGTCCTCTCGAAGGGCCACGCGGCGCCGATCCTCTGGGCCGCCCTCAAGGAGGCGGGCGCCATCAGCGAGGACCTGAACACGCTGCGGCGCATCGACTCCCCGCTCGAGGGGCACCCCACGCCCAACTCGCCCTGGGTCCGCATCGCGACCGGCTCGCTCGGCCAGGGCCTCTCGGCCGCGGTCGGCATCGCGATCGCCAAGCGCCTGGACAAGATCCCCGCGCGCGTCTATTGCGTGCTCGGCGACAGCGAAAGCGCCGAAGGGTCCGTCTGGGAGGCCGCCGAGCTCGGCGCCTTCTACAAGCTCGACAACCTGGTGGCCATCCTGGACGCCAACCGCCTGGGCCAGTCCGGCCCCACGATGCTGCAGCACAACTTGGACGGCTACCTCGCCAAGTGGGTCGCGTTCGGCTGGAACGCGGTCGTCGTCGACGGCCACAACGTCGACGAGCTCAAGGCCGCGCTCGACAAGGCCCGCGCCGCCAAGGGCAAGCCCACCGCCATCGTCGCCCGCACCTTCAAGGGCCGCGGCGTCTCGTTCCTGGAGGACAAGGAGAACTGGCACGGAAAGCCGCTCAAGAAGGGCGACGAGCTCAACAAGGCCCTCGCCGAGATCGGCGACCCGAAGATCACGATTCCGGTCCCCACGCGCACGCTCGACGGCGCGCCCTCGACGAACGGCAGCTTCTCGCTCGAGGCGCCGGAACTCGCGCCGAACTACGCGCCCGGCGCCGAGGCGGCGCCCCGCGAGGCCTACGGGGCCGCGCTCGTCAAACTGGGCAAGGTCAACCCCAACGTCGTCGCGCTCGACGCCGAGGTGAAGAACTCGACGTTCTCAGACAAGTTCAAGGCGGCCTTCCCCGATCGCTTCGTCGACTGCTACATCGCGGAGCAGAACATGGCGGGCGTGGCGCTGGGCCTCGCCTCCGAGGGCAAGATCCCCTTCGCCTCCACGTTCGCCTGCTTCCTCACGCGCGCCTTCGACCAGATCCGCATGGCCGGCATCTCGAAGCCCAAGCACCTGATCTTCGCCGGAACCCACGTCGGCGTCTCGATCGGCGAGGACGGCGCGTCGCAGATGGGCCTCGAGGACCTGGCGATGTTCCGCTCGGTGATCGGCTCGACCGTCTTCTACCCGAGCGACGCCGTCTCGGCGGAGCGGCTGACGGTGCTCGCGGCGGCGACTCCCGGCATCGTCTACCTGCGGCTCGGGCGCCCCAAGGGCAAGACGCTCTACACTGCGCAGGACAAGTTCACGGTCGGCGGCTCCAAGACCCTCAAGAGCTCGGCGAACGACGCCGCGACCGTCGTGGCCGCGGGCGTCACCGTCTACGAAGCCCTCAAGGCCTACGACCTCCTCCAGAAGGAGGGCATCTCGATCCGCATCATCGACGCCTACAGCGTGAAGCCCATCGACGAGGCGACGCTCCGCAAGGCCGCGTCCGAGACGAAGAAGCTGATCACCGTCGAGGACCACCAGCAGGCCGGCGGCCTCGGCGAGGCGGTCGCGGCGCTCGGCCTGGCGCCCAAGATGCTCTGCGTCCGCGAGGTGCCGCGCTCGGGCAAGCCCGAGGAGCTTATCGAGTGGGCGGGCATCTCGGCGAAGTCGATCGTCGCGGCGGTGAAGGGCTAGGCGGCTGGCCGGACCGGGGACGGATCCCCGGGGGGCGGCGTCGAGGCCGCCAGGTCCCGCTTCTGGCGGCGATAGAGGATCACCGAGCGCAGCGTCCTCACCGACATGTCCCGGCCGTTGAGCCGCAGCGAGTGCTCCACGTCGCTCAGCGCGCCGTCCAGGTCGCCCTGCTCCATCCGGATCCAGGCGCGCAGCCCCAGGGCCATCGCGGAGGGCCCGTCGCGCCGCAGCGTCACGTCGAGGTCGGCGCGGGCCCCCGGCACGTCCTTCCGCCGAAGCCGGGCCTGCGCGCGACGTAGGTACGCTGAGGCGTCGGGCAAACGGTCGTCCGTCGGCGCCTGCGGCGGCAGCGTACCCCGGTTGGCAAAGAGCCAGATCTTCCATCTCCCGACCAGGTCCCCACGCCGGGCCCCGGTCAAAACTTCCAGCGCGCCCCCCAGAATGTCGCCGTATGGCGACTTTTCCATGCGAACGATGATCAGCTCGATCGCATCGCGCTTCAGGAGTTGCGCCAGCGCCCGGGCCGCGATGCGCTCGTCGGCGTCGTCGCGCCGAAGGGCCTCGTAGAAGATCGCGGGGTCCGCGCTCCCTCCGAGCTCGACCAGCCCGCCCGCCGCGGCCTGCACGACGTCGAACGACGGGTCGCTCTCCTCGAGCACGCGACGGAGTGTCTCGAGGACACGCTCGCGGCACGACTCGTGGGTGCCCAGGCGGCCCAGGCCGACCAGCGCTTCGCGGCGCACCACCGGGTCCGCGTTCCCCAACGCCCCCCGCAGCTCGTCGAGGGCCTCCGGCACGTTCAGCGATGCCAGCAGCGCGATCGATTGGAGCCGGGTTTCCGCGTCGGGATGGTTCAGGGCCTCCGCCAGCTCCGCGAACAGTTCGGCGGCGGGACGGGCGGGAGCCCCGGAGCGCAGTGCCTCGAATTGCTTCCGGATCCAGGTCCTCCTCCGCTCGAGGGCGTCCTGGATCGGCGGGAGCGGCTCTTCGGCGACGGCCGGGTCCGCCGGCTCGACCGGCAGCGCGTCCACCGAGGCGCCGTCCGGAAGCCGGAGGGAGGGCCCCTTCCGCGCCGGAAGGACAAGGTCGCTGAAGCCTTCCGCGGGGACCCAGAACACATCCGCGGCCGAGCGGCACTTCTCCGGCGGCGTCGCCCGCAGGAGCACCTTGCCGTCGCAGGGCGGGAGCCCGAAGAGGCGGAACAGGCCGTCGGCGTCCGTCGTCGCCAGGCTGCTCATGCAGAAGACGGGCGCCAGGAAGACGTTGCCTCCCCGCTTCTCGACGCGTCCGACGTCGTTGGGCGCCGTCGCGAACACGAGCTTGTCGGTGAAGCGGAGCACGAGGACCTGGGAGATTCGGACGCCCGGCAGGGGCGCGCCGGCGGCGTCGACGACCCGGCCGCGGATTTCCGGGCGCGGCTGCAGGCGCAGCGTGTACGACGGTTCGTAGCCCGTGGCGGGCGCCGCTCCGGTCCCGCCGATCGTGGACGACGCCAGCAGCACCGCGGGAATGCCGATCGGCACCTCGAACGACCCGTCGGCGCCGGCCTTCAGGCGCAGGACCCGGGAGCCGGCCCGGAGCGAGAATCGGTGGAGGACGGCGCCCCCCTGCGGCGGAGCGCCGGAGGCCTCGAGCACCCGCCCCCGGAGCAGCTGCCCCGCCGACGCCTTCTCCCGGACCCATAGTTCAGCCATCGAGAGAAGGAGCCGCCGGACGCCGAAATGTTATCGCGGCTTCGTCGCCGGATAGAGCGCCTTCATGCGGGCGACGGCCTCGTCGTTCCGCTTGATGCCGAGGAGCCGGATCGCCTGGGCCGCCGCCTCGTCCCCGTCGCAGCCGCAGGCCTCCGCGACCGCCTGGTCGAGCGCCGCCAGGCACTCCTCGTCGCAGACGAGCTCGTGACGCCGGCTCGCGTCGGGGAGCCCCGACCGGTCGCGCGGGACGACGGGCGCGTCCTTCTTCGGCCAGAGGAAGTCCCCCCGCTTCCGGAGGAGGCCCCGCGCCGAGGCCGCCGCGATGGCCTCCTCGATAGCCGCGTCCCGCTTGCTGCCCGAGCGGGCCTGGATGGCCTCGAGCACCCGGCGCTTCACCTCTTCCGCGTGGACGGGGCCTTCGTCCTCCACGATCGCGCCGACGAACTGCGCCACCGTCTCGGTGGGAACCTCGGCCAGGTGCGTGTCGCCCAGGCTGGCGCCGACCTTCGCGGGCCGGTAGGGTTGCGGCGGCTCCGCCGTGGGCGTCTCCGCCGTGCGCGGGATGGGCGCCGTCCGGACGCCGCCCGCCGGCGCGGGCGCGGCCGCCGCCTTCGACGTCTCGATGGCCGCCACGCAGCGGCGCAGCGCTTCGTCCCGATTTCGCTGCCAGTCGGCGCTCCAGATCCGGTGCAGCCTCCACCCCAACCCGCGCAGCACCGCCTCGCGGAGCCGGTCGCGGTCGCGCGCCCAGCGGGCGCCGTGGTAGCGCGGGCCGTCGCACTCGATCCCCAGGAGGTACTTCCCCGGCGACGCCGGGTCCACGACCGCCAGGTCGAGCCGGTAGCCGCCGCTGCCGACCTGCGTCTCGACCGTGTAGCCCGCGCGCGTCAGCGCCGCGTGAACCTGCGCCTCGAACTCCGGGTCGGCGTCCCGCGGCCCGGTCCCCACCTCGAGCCGGCCCGCCTTCGCGAAGGCGAGGAACGACTTGAACGCCCGGATGCCCGCGCCGCCCGCGCGGCGGAGATCGAGATCGTCGGCCGTGAGGTTCGTGAAGACCACGCAGCGTCGGCGGGCCCGCGTGATGAGGACGTTGAGGCGCCGCTCGCCGCCGGCCTGGTTCAGCGGCCCCAGGTTCATGCTGAACGCGCCCTTGGCATCCCGGCCGTACCCGACGCTGATGAACATGACGTCCCGCTCGTCGCCCTGCACGTTCTCCAGGTTCTTTACGAAGAACGGCTCCTCCGGGCTGCCGCGGACCCACGCGTCGAAGTCCGCGTGCTTCCGCGCGAGGGCCTCGATCCGGTTCTCGATCGCGATCTTCTGGGCCTGGCTGAAGGCGACGACGCCCAGCGTCAGGGACGGCCGCGTCCGGGCGTGGTCGAGCACCGCCGCGGCGACCGCATCGGCCTCGAGGGGATTCGTCCGCGTCACGCCGCGATCGTAGACCGTCGTGGGAAGGTGGCGGAGACTCAGCCCCTCGCCGTCCTGGTTTCGGCTCGGGCTCGGGAAGATGACGAGCCCGTTGTCGTAGAACTCCCGGTTGGAAAGCGCGATCAGCGAATCGTGGCGGCTCCGGTAGTGCCAGCGCAGCATGCGCGAGAGCATCCCCTGCGCGGCGCAGAGGCCCAGGATCGACTGCACGTCCTGCGTGACGTTGGTGCCCGGCCCGTCCTCCTCCCCCTCGGTGACGCCCTCGGTCGTGACCATGGTGTCGAAGAAGCTGGTGGGCGGCAGTTGCTTCTCGTCGCCCACGACCACCAGCTGCCGGCCGCGCAGGACCGAGCCGAGCGCGTCCACCGGGCGGACCTGGCTCGCCTCGTCGAAGACGACCAGGTCGAAGGTCGGCCCGCCGGGCGGCAGGTAGGCGGCCACGGACAGCGGGCTCATCAGGAAGACGGGCTTGGCCGCCTGCAGCGCCGCGCCCGCCTGCTCGATCAGGCGGCGGATCGGAAGGTGGCGCGTCTTCTTCGCGCACTCGCGCCGCAGCGTCCCGACCTGCCCGTAGGCCACGGGGGCCGGCAGGGCCTCCCAATGGGATTTCGCCAGCCGGATCCGGTTGACCGCGAAGATCGCCTCATCCGCCTTCCGGAAGCGCTGGATCAACTGCTCGTGCGTCACGGCGTCGAACTCGCGCAGCTCCGGCCGCTCGCGGAGCGCGCGGTCCAGGAGCGTCCGGGCCCAGGTCTGCTCGAGGATCAGCGCCAGGTGCGCGGGCTCGGCCCGTCCCTCGTGCGCGATCGCGGTGAGCTCACCCAGGCTGCGTCGGGAGACGGCCTGGTGGAGCCGCCAGTAGGCGACGTAGGACGGGAGCTTGGGGAGATTCTGCCGCCAGGCCTCCGCCCGCTCCTCCGCCGCCGCGAACGCCAGAGCTTCCGGGTCTTTCGCACCCCCGGTCGGGAGGGCCAGCGCCGAGCGGACCTGCGCCGCGACGGCGCGCCACGCGGCGGCCGACTTCTCCGCGGCGCTGCGGAGGCCGCCGAGCACGGCGCGGTCCCAGGCGCCGACGACCCAGTCGCCCAGCGACGCCGGCAGCTTGCGGGCCGCCAGCAGCGCGCGGAACTTCAGCGCCCAGTCGCGGATCTTCTGAAGCTCTTCCCACGGGGCGTCCGCCCCGCCGGCCCGAATCCCGGCCAACGTCTGGACCGCCGACGCGGTTTCGGCCACAGAGGCCCGGAGGCGCTTCGCCTCGAGGATGCGGTCGGTCAGGACGACGAGCTCCTCCATGCGCGAGGGCGCCGGGACCGTACAGAGGCCCTGGACCTTGCGGCGGGCCGCCTTGTAGCGACCCGAGAGGAGGCGCCGCCACCACGATCCGCCGTCCGCCATCAGGTCGGCGCGGGCCTGAAGGACGTCGGCGTCCCAGGCCTCCGCGATCAGCTTCGACGAGTACTTGGCGACGATCGCGCGGCGCTGCAGCGCGTTGACGCACGCGGTCGTGAACGCCTGGACCGTCTCGACCCGGTCCCAGGCGGGCCCGATCGGCGGGATGCCGCGCAGGTCCGGAGCCTCGAGGGCAAGCCCGGCCGCCGCGATCAAGACCTCTACTCCGCCGATTTCGAGCGGCGCGGGCACGCCGAGCGCCGTCGCGAGCGCGGCGCCGGCCTCGCGGGCGGCCTTGCCCGCCGCGGCCGCGGCCTTCAGCGTCCCCTCGATCTTCTCGAGGTCGCCGGGCATCAGCTCGACGAGGCCGCAGCCGTCGAAAGGATGCCGGGCGGGCACGCCGAGGTCTCCGATCTTGGCCGCGAGGTCCTGAACGCCGGCGAGCGACGCGTCGTACTCCGCGCGCGTCCACTCCGACATCGGGGGGCAGGCCATTTTCGGGGGCGGCTTCGGCAGCATGCCGAGCCGCTCGAGGACGCCCACCGCGTGGTAGGGCGGGACCTCCGAGTTCCCCACCGGATCGGCCGCGGCGCGGGCGACCTTGTTGAGACGATCCCGCAGCTCGGAGAGACCCAGATCGCCCTCCGCGGGGATCGCCGGCTTGCCGAGCGCGAGCGTGCGGGCCACCTCGGCCGCCACTTCCTTCTTCGACGCTTTATTGCTGTGAAGTTCCAGGCAGAGCTCTCCGAGGCCCACCGCCTCGAGTCGCCGCTTCACGACCTCGAGGGCCGCCAGCTTCTCGGCCACGAAGAGGACGCGCTTGCCGCCGTGCACGGCCTCGGCGATCAGGTTGGAGATCGTCTGGCTCTTCCCCGTGCCGGGAGGTCCCTGGATGACGAGCGAGCGGCCGGCCGCGACCTCGGCGAGCGCTTCAGCCTGCGAGCCGTCGGCGTCCATCACCTCCATGGTCCGGCCCGGCGGACGGACGGCGTCGATGCTGACGCCGGCCGGCACCGCGCCGCCGCGATCGCGGAACCCGTCCCGGAGAATTGCCCCCAGCAGCGGGTGGTCCCCGGGCTTCATGGCCGCGGGCCAGGCCTCGGGATCGAGGTCCTTGTACATGAGGAACTTCCCGAAGCTGAAGAAGCCCAGGGCAACGCGGTCGCGGGCGACCGACCAGCCGGCCTTTTCGGTGATCGCGCCCTCGACCGTCGCGAAGACCTTCTCGAGGTCCTCGGCGGTCTCGAGCGGGGGCGACGGCGGCAGCCGGATCCCGCGCTCCTTCAGCTTCTCGATGAGCGAGAGGTTGACCCCGGCGTCCTCGTCGGTGGCGGAGAGCTGCCAGAACGAGCGCGCCGTCTTGCGTTCCAGCCGCGCCGGAACCAAGACCAGCGGCGCGAGGCGCAGGTCCTCGGATCCTTCTTCTTCCTTCCACTGGAGCATCCCCAGCGCGAGGAAGAGCGTATTCACGCCCTGCTCCTGGATCGTGAGCCAGGCGTCGGAGGCCGTCGCGAGCAGGCGGCTCGCGAGGACCTCCTTCGAGTACGGCGTGGCCAGGCTGCCTTCCGTGTTCTCCTTCCCCACGCCGAGCTCGGCGGGACCGGGGGACTGGTCGTCGAGGAAGAAGACGTCGCCCTCTCCGCCTTCGGCCTCCGGGGCCGATTTTTTCGTATGATGGATCCGCAGCGTCTTCCCTTCCAGCACGAGCCAGGAGAAGAGCTGGACCGACTTTTCGTCGATCACCTCCAGGCCGCGCCTGGTCGAGGGGCGGTAGTTGAGCAGCGGGTTCCGCAGGCTGAGGTCCAGCAGGTCGATGCGGCTGGACTTCAGGCGCGTCGTGACGGGGTCCTGGCCGGTGGCGGCCTCGTTCATGGTCGTGCCATTGAATCGGAATTCCGCGGGCCGGGCAACCTTTGCGTCTTTTTCCATCGACGATTCCTAAGACGATTCGTAAGGTGCTTGGTGTCACCCTTTATGGGGCGAGTGTGAGCGGGTCCGCGGGCCCGAATTTGGGGAGAAGACCATGCGCACGCTGATCGGCCTCGTCGCGCTCTTCGGCGTCCTGACGGCTCAGGACCTTAAGTCGGTCGAGAAGGCTCTGCAGCAGGCCCTGAAGGACAGCAACCGCAAGGGCGTCGAATCGGCGGCGGCGGCGCTGCTCACGGCGGGCTCGCCCGAGTCGATGAAGGTCCTCCTGAACGCCCTCGCCAAGCCCCCCGCCCACGACAAGAAGGACAAGGAGCCCGACGACAGCGCCGCGAGCGAATGCTACTTCACGCTCCTGAACGCCGCGTCGTCCTTCAGCGACCCCGCGGCCCTCGGCGCCTTCGCCGACTTCATCGTCGCCAACAAGGCCAAGCCCCTCGCGCGCGACGCGATGGCCGCCGTCTGCAACCACGCGAACAAGCCGCTCCTCCCGCTCTGCTACCGGGTCCTCGAGGGCGGCACGGACGACCTGAAGCTCATGGCGCTCGATCAGATCATCTCGCTCGGCGACAAGACCTCGGTCGAGCCCCTCATCAAGGCCATGAAGGCGAACGAGAAGAACACGGGCGGCCTGCTCCTGCGCCTCGGGCGGGCCCTCACGGTCCTCACGGGCCAGGACTACGCCGACAGCGTCACCAACTGGACGGGCTGGTGGGAGGCCAACAAGGACAAGGACTGGCAGCTCAAGGCGGCGTCCGCCGGCGGGTCGACGGGGACCGTGACCGACACGCTGGACCGCGCCCGAATGACGGAGGTGGAGCGGCTGCAGAAAACCGCGAAGGTCCTGGTTCTCGGCGCCGGCACCGGCTGCAAGTGCGGCAAGGACCACGACCTCGACCATATCGAGCGGGTCACCGAGCAGATGGGTCTCAAGACTGAGACGGTGAACAAGACCGAGTTCGAGAAGATGGACGAGGCCAAGCTCAACGAGTACATCGCCATCCTCGGCAACTGCACGCACATCCGGGAGCACTGCATGTGCCCCCTCTGCAAGCCCGGCGACATCGGCAAGGACCGCCTGTACAAGTGCGTCTGCCCGAAGGACATCCACGAAATCGCGAGCTACCGCCTGAGCGACAAGGCCTGCCAGAAGATCCGCAAGTACGTGGAGAACGGCGGCTACCTCTTCGCCGAAGACTGGTCCATGGAGGACTACGTCCAGAAGGCCTTCCCCGAATACGTGATCATCGGACCCGTCCGCCCGAAGGACGAGGTCGTGTCGGTCTTCCCCAAGGCGGGCTCCTCCTCGCACCCCTACCTGAAGAAGATCTTCGCCGCCCCGCCCAAGGAGCGCGAGAAGGGCGTGACCGTCACGGAGGACGATCTCGACAAGATCGCGCACTCCTGGAAGATCGACAAGGAGACGCGCTGCATCCACGTCCGCGATCAGCAGAAGGTCGTGACCTTGCTGACCAGCCCCGAGTTGAAGAAGACCGCCAACGGCGACGACGCGGTGGCGGTCACCTGGGGCGTGGACCCCGTGGCCAGCGGCAAGGCGGCGGCGAAGAAGAACGCGTCGGTCGCGTCGACGGGCGGCGAACTCTCGCAGGACCGGAAGACCATGACGGGAGGCCGCGTCGTCTACGTCCTCTCGCACTTCGGCAAGCAGGAGTCGACGGCCGACGAGCACTCGCTCCAGAACCTGCTCATCAACTTCCTGGTCGAGGCGAACGAACGCCGGGGCAGCGCCCCCGCTGCGGCGCCCGTCCCCCGATAGGACCTGCGGCCAAAAACAACCTGGACGCCTTTGGCCCCCTAAGCGAAGAACTTAGGGCAGCCATTCCCGGTTGTTTGTACAATGTCCTTTGAACATCATGGCCCAGGATTCCATCCTCCTCATGGATGTCGCCGGCAAAATTGTCTGGGCCAACCGGCTGGCCCACGAGATCGCCGGGCTTGCCCCGGGCGGCCTCCTGGGACTGAATTATCTCGAGATCACCCCCCCGGACACGCACGGCGATCTCCTCAAGCTCCACCAGCGCAAGCTGCGGGGCGAGACGGTCCGCTTCCGCATCGACCTGGGAAAGCGCCGGGCGCTGCTCACGACCAGCGGACTCGTCCACGTGGGCGAGCGCACCTACCTGTTCGCCGTGGGACGCTGGGCGGACGGCCCGCCGGCGGGCGACGAGGTCCTGGTCGGGATGCTGGCCGTCGGAGAAATGCTCCGGGAGCGCCGCAGCCGCGTCGACCTCAACTCCCTGCTGCTGAGCGTCCTCAAGGAGGACGCGAGCGCCCTGCGGGGCAAGGTGTCGCTCGAGCCGGGAAACCCGCCCGTGGTGCTGATGCGTCCCTGGCCGATCCGGACGGTGCTCCGCGGTCTGATCCGACAGGCGAGCGGCCAGGTCGGCCGGGCCCACGTCAGCTCCGGGGGTGACCGGAATCAGGCCTGGGTGAAAGTGGCCCTCGCGCAGACGCCGCGGCCGGACTCCGCCGAGCTCGCCGCCTGCCGCCGGATCGCCCGCGAGCAGGGAGGCCGGCTCCTTCGGCGCAAGCGCGTCCTCACCCTCTGCCTGCCGGTGGGCGGCTCACGCCTGCAGCAGCGAGCGAACGGCTCGAACCACGTCCGCCGGGCCCGGTAGGTAGGCCCTCTCGAGCGGCGGCGAGTACGGCGCAGGGATGTCGGGCGCCGCCACGCGCAGCACCGGGGCCTCGAGCTCGAAGAGCGACTTCTCCGCCAGGATCGCCGACACCTCGGCCCCCACGCCGCCCCGGCGGGAGTCTTCGTGGAGCACGATCGCCCGGTGGGTCTTCGCCACCGACGACAGCAGCAGTTCTTCGTCGAGCGGGACAATCGTGCGCAGGTCGACGACCTCGAGCTCGATGCCCTCGCGCGAGAGCGCCTCCGCGGCCGAGAGCGCCACCGCGACCATCGGACCGTAGGAGATCACCGAGACGTCCCGGCCCGGCCGGCGGATCACGCCCTTCCCGATCGGAACCTCGACGTCGCCGACAGGGACCGGCTCGCTCCGCTCCGGGCTGAAGAGGCCGTAGAGGCCCTTGGCTTCGAGAAAGAGGACCGGGTTGTTGTCGCGGAGCGCGGCCGTGAGCAACCCCTTCGCATCGGAGGGCGTCGACGGGGCCACGATCTTCAGCCCGGCGATGCGGTGGAACCAGGCCTCGGGACACTGCGAATGGTAGGGGCCGCCTCCGAGGAGCTTCCCGTCCGCGCCGGTCGCGCCCCCGTAAGGAAGCCGCACCACCATCGGAACCGCCCGGCCGAAGCGCCAGTGGACCTTGGCCGCATTGTTGACCAGGGCGTTGAAGCCGCAGGCCACGAAGTCGGCAAACTGCATCTCGGCGATCGGCCGCATCCCGGCAAGCGCCGCTCCGACGGCGGCGCCGAGGATCGCGCTTTCGGCGATGGGCGTATTCAGGCATCGCTCGGGGCCGAACTGCTTCACGAGGCCGCGCGTGACTCCGAAGGCGCCGCCGTAGCGGCCCCCGACGTCCTCGCCCATGACGAACACCCGCGGGTCGCGTTCCATGGCCTCGATCATCGCCTGCCGGATCGCCTCGTCGTACGCCATGACCCTGGTTTGCGCCGGCGTCCGCGACGGAGCGGCCTCCGTCCTCACCGCGAAGACCCGGCCCTGAACGTCGGCCGGCCCCGGCCAGGGGGCGGCGTCCGCCGCCTTCGCGGCCTCCGCGACGCGCGCCGCGGCGGCGTTGCGGATCTCCGCGATCTTCTTCGCGTCCAGGAGCCCGAGGTCGCTCAGCCGCTCCTCGTAGAGCGCGATCGGGTCGGCGGCCTCCCAGAGCTCCCGCTCGGCCGCCTCCTCGTAGCCCTTGATGCCGCCGGCACCATGGAAGCGGTCGTCGTCGTGGTGCGCGTGGCCGGCGCGCCGGTAGGTGACAATCTCGATGAGCGCGGGCCCCTTCCCCGAGCGGGCCCGCTCGGCCGCCCAGGCGCCCGCGGCGGCAACCTCGTCGGGGTCGTTGCCGAAGATCGTGATCCCCGGCATGCCGTAGCCCGCCGCCTTGAGGGCGAAGCGGCGCGCGGCGGACTGCTCGGAGCAGTGCGTGCCCAGCGCCCAATGGTTGTTCTCGATCACGAAGACCATGTTGAGGCGCTGCACCGCCGCGAAGTTGACGGCCTCGTGCCACTCGCCGAGCGAGCTGCCGCCCTCGCCCATGATCGAGAGGAACACTCGATCCTGCTTCTTCAGCTTGGCCGCGTAGGCCATGCCCACCAGCGTCTGGGTGCCGATCGCCAGCGGCGCGGTCGGCGGCAGCACCCCTTTGTCGAGCGCGCCGACGTGCAGGTCGCGCCCGTCGAAGATCGTGCCCTTCTTGCCCACCTGGGAAAGCACGACCGAGACCGGGTCGTCCGTGAAGAGGAGCGTCAGCGCCAGGCCCCGGATCAGCGGGCAGATGACGTCGCCCTCCTCGCCGCGGCGCTGCAGGCGCAGGCCCAGCCCCACCACGGCCTCCTGCCCGAATCCGCGGAACCCCTTCTGCGGAGACGCATGCCCCTCCCACGCCTGCTTCTTCTCCTGGAAGAGCTTCTTGAGAAGCTCGTCGAGGGCGCGGCTGAGCACCATGACGCGGTACAGCTCGACGCGTTCCGACGGCCGGAGGGAGGCCTTCAGCTGCTGGCGCCGGAAGAACCCTTCGAGGAGCTCGCGCAGGTCGGAGCCGGCCCCATCGATGGCCTCGGCCGCCGTGCTGCCCGGGTAAAGGACCCGGGACGCCTCCTCCTTGGGCAAGGCCAGGGCGGCGTCGAGCGCCTTGAGGACCGCCTTCGGCGACGGGTCCTTCCGCGCCGCCGGCAGCAGGAACGGACACTCCATCGCCAGGAATTCCAGCAGCTCCATGGACCCTATGATACTTTCGTTGACGGGTAACGACCATCACCCTAAAACAAAGACAGTGACCACGAACCAGGACACAGGACACAGTACACAGGCAGAAGGGTCCCCCTCCGTTCCCCTCCCCGGGGGGGAGGGCCGGGAGGGGCGACGATTCTTCCTGTGTACTGTGCCCTGTGTCCTGGTACTTGGGCTTTTCTCCTCGTGCTCCGGTGGGTCCTCCGATTCGAAGGCTTTGATCTGGGCCCGAAGTGCAGACTCTTCAACCCTAGATCCCGCGGAGGTCGAGTGGGGCGAGGACGCCAAGGTCGTCCAGAGCCTCTACGACACGCTCGTCACCTACAAGGGAGACAGCGTCGAGCTCGAAGGAAAGCTCGCCGAGCGCTGGTCGTGGTCCCCGGACGGCAAGACCCTGACCTTCGAGCTCCGCAAGGGCGTCAGCTTCCACGACGGGACCCCGCTGGACGCCGAGGCGGTCGTCTTCACCTTCGAGCGCTTCCTCAAGCCCGAGCACCCGCAGCGGCCCCGGACGCCCTGCCCCTACGGCTCCAACTTCGCCGACATCGAGAAGGTCGCCGCCGACGGCCCGCAGCGGGTCGTCTTCACGCTGAAGCAGCCCAGCGTCGTGATGCTCTACAACCTCACCCTCTTCGCCGCCCACATCGTGTCCCCCAGCGCGGTGAAGAAATACGGCGACAAGTTTCCCGTCAATCCCGTCGGCAGCGGGCCCTACCGGCTGGCCCGTTGGGACCGCGACGTTCGCATCGTTCTCGACCGGAACGAGAACTACTGGGGGCCGAAGCCCGCCATCGAGCGCGTCATCGTGGTTCCCGTGAAATCGCCCCAGACGGCGATCGAGAAGCTGCGGAAGGGCGAGGTGCACGTCGTGGACCACCCGACGCTCGCCGACGTGAAGGCGCTGAGCTCCGACCCGAACACGCAGGTCGACACCGAGACCTCGCTCACGGTGAGCTACCTCGGGTTCAACCTCCGGCGCCACCCCTACAGCGACCCGAACTTCCGCCGCGCCGTGTCGCTGGCGCTCGACCGCAAGACCCTGAACGAGCTGGCCTACCATGGGCTCGCGGAGCCGGCCTCCAACCTGGTCCCGCCCGCGCTGTGGAAGGACGCCTGCCCCACCCCGCCCTACGAGGTGGACCTCGAGAAGGCCAAGGAGTCCCTCTCGAAGGTGAAGCTCGAGTCGAAGGAGGTCGAGCTCATCCACATGACGTTCTCGCGGCCCTACGTGCCCGAGCCGCTCCGCGTGGCCGAGTTCATCAAGGACCAGCTGCGCAAGATCGGCCTCGAGGTGAAGCTCACCGGCTACGACAAGGCCGCCTACGACCAGAAGTACAAGGAGTCGAACCACCCCATGTACCTGCTCGGCTGGATCGCCGACATCCCCGACCCCGACAACTTCTTCTACCCGCTGCTCCACGGCGATTCGAAGGACAGCATGAACGCCTCGTTCTTCGACGACCCCGCCTTCAATGACGCCGTCAAGAACGCGCAGTCGGAGCTCGACGCCGACAAGCGCAAGTCGCTGCTGGCGACCGCGTACGGACGCTACCGCGAGGTGCTTCCCACGATCCCCCTGGTCCACGTCAAGCAGCTCATCGGCCTCTCCAAGCGGGTGTCCTACAACATGCACCCGATCGAATACCGCTTCTACGCCGCGAGTTGGGCGAAGTGACCTCGTACGTCGTCCGCCGTCTGCTGTTCCTGCCGGTGGTCCTCTGGGCGGTCTCCTTCATCGTCTTCGTGCTGATGCGCGCGGTCCCCGGCGACCCCACGACCGCCATCGTCGGCGAGAAGGCACCCCGCGAGGTCCGGGATCGCGTGCGCCGCGAGCGGGGCTTCGACCGGCCGATCCTGATGCAGTACGGCATCTATCTCGGGAAGCTTCTGCGGGGCGACCTTGGCGAATCGTACAAGCACTCCAGCGAGAAGGTGAGCGAGCAGATCGCGCGCAAGCTGCCCCACACGATCGAGTTGACGGTCGCGGCGATGGCGATCGCGCTCGTCGCCGGTCTCGGCCTCGGGATCCTCTCGGCGGTCCGCAAGGGGCGCTGGCTGGATTATGCGTCGATGACCGTGGCGCTCGCGGGCGTCTCGGTGCCCGTCTTCTGGCTCGGCCTCCTGCTGATCCTCGCGTTCGGCTCGATCCTCCCCATCAGCGGGAACATCCGCGCCGAGTACCTCGTCCCGACGCGCACGGGCTTCACCCTGATCGACACGCTCCTGTCGGGCGACCTCGCGATGTTCGGGGACGCGGTCCTCCACCTACTGATGCCCGCGGCGGCGCTCTCGACGATTCCGCTGGCGATGACCGCGCGGATCACGCGCTCGGCGCTGCTCGAAGTGCTGGAGAGCGACTACATCCGGACGGCGCGCGCGAAAGGGGCGTCCCCCGCGCGGGTGGTCCTGCGCCACGCGCTCCGCAACGCGGCCCTCCCGATCGTGACCCTGACGGGCCTCGAGTTCGGGTACCTGCTCGGCGGCGCCGTGCTCACCGAGACGGTGTTCGACTGGGACGGCATGGGCACCTACATCCTCACGTCGGTGCGGGAGACGGAGTACGAGTCGATCGGCGGCGCCGTGCTGGTGCTCGCGTTCACGTTCGTGATCGTCAACCTGATCGTCGACCTCCTTTACGCGTTCATCGACCCGAGGGTCCGCTATGGACGCCAGGAAGCTTAGGATCCTCCGGAGCCACCGGGCGGCCATGGCGGGCCTGGCGCTCGTCGCGGGCTTCGCCGTCATGGCGGCGCTCATCGGGATCCTCAGCCCCCACGACCCGGTGACCTGGAAGCCGGGGGAGCAGTATCAGGCCTCCTCCGCCCGCCACTGGCTCGGGACCGACAACTCGGGGCGCGACATCCTCACGCGGCTCTTCTACGGCGCGCGGATCTCGCTCCTGATCGGCGTGGCCTGCGTGGCGTTCTCCGCGGCGCTGGGCCTGCCCCTCGGGGCCGTCGCGGGATACTTCGGCGGCAGCGCCGACACACTGATCTCGCGCTTCCTCGACATCCTGCTCTCCTTTCCCGGCATGCTGCTCGCGATCGCCATCGCGGCGCCGCTGGGGGCGGGGCTCGGCACCGTAATCCTGTCGGTGGGCGTGGTGGGCGTCCCCCAGTTCGCCCGGCAGGTCCGCGCGAGCGTCCTGGCGCTGCGGGAGCAGGAATTCGTCATGGCCAGCCGCGCGCTCGGCGCGGGCCATGCCCGCACGCTGTTCCGGGAGATCCTCCCGAACGCGCTCGGCCCGGTCATCGTGGTCGCGACGCTCGGCGTGGGGAGCTCGATCCTGACGGCGGCCGGCCTGTCGTTCATCGGCCTGGGGGTCGAGGCGGGGACCGCCGAGTGGGGGGCGATGCTCCACGACGGGTACGTGGACCGCGAGCTCCGGCGAACCCTCGCGCTCTATTCGGGATTGGCGATCTCGCTTGCGGTGCTCGGGTTCAATCTGTTCGGCGACGGCCTTCGCGACGCGCTCGACCCGAGATCGCGGGTGGGAGGATGAAGGCGCTTCGCCGGCTCCTGATTCCGGCCGGGCTGGCCCTCGCGATCGGGATCGCGTTCGCTCCCGCCTTGAGGGCCGAGTTCCTCAACTGGGACGACGAGGCCAATATCCTCCGGAATCCCTACTACCGCGGCCTGGGCCCCGCGAACCTCACCTGGATGTTCACCACGTTCCAGCTGGGCCACTACCAGCCGCTGGCCTGGCTGACGCTGGGCCTGGATTACCTGATCTGGGGGATGAATCCCGCGGGGTATCACCTCACCAACCTTCTCCTTCACGCCGCCAACACGGTCCTCTGCTATTTCGTGTTCCTCAGCCTGCTCCGGCTGGTCCGGAACGACGACGAGGGCGACCGCTCGCCGGCGGCGGCCGTCGGCGCGCTCTTCTACGGGATCCATCCCCTGCGCGTCGAGTCCGTGGCGTGGGTTACGGAGCGCCGCGATGTCCTCTGCGGTCTCTTCTTCCTCCTCTCGATCCTGGCCTACCTGCGGATGGCCCGCGCGCAGACCGAGGGGACGCCGTGGAAGAGGTGGCTCGCGCTGTCCTGCGCCGCCTTCGCGGCGTCGCTCCTGTCGAAGGCGCTCGGCATCATGTTCCCCTTCCTCCTCTTCGCGCTGGACGTCTACCCGCTGCGCCGCTGGACGCCCGCGCTCCGCAATCGGGTCCTCCTCGAGAAGGTGCCGTTCCTGCTCCTCGCCATCGCCGACGGCGTGATCATGATGCGAGGGATGTCCCACTTCGACCAGGTTCGGGCGACCCAGACCTACGTGTTCGGCGATCGCCTCCTGCAGGGAAGCTACGGCCTCTGGTTCTACCTCTGGAAAACCGCCCTGCCCGTCCGGCTGCACGCCATGTACGCGCTCGCGGACCAGGAGAGCCTCTGGCGGACGGAGTACGTCGGACCGTTGATCGCCTCGACCCTGATCAGCACGGGGCTGCTCGCCACAAGGCGTCGCTGGCCCGCGGGCCTGGCCACGTGGGTCTGCTATGCGATCCTCCTCACCCCGGTGCTCGGGTTCTTCGTGAAGGGATACCAGCGGGCGGCCGACCGCTACTCGTACCTGTCCTGCCTCCCCTTCTCGTTCCTCGCCGCTGTCGGGATGGCGGCGCTGCTCTCCGCGAGACGCGGAGCGCGGCTTCCTGAATCCGCGTCGCGCGTCGCGATCGCCGGCGTCGCATCCGCGCTCGGACTCCTGGGCGTCCTCACCTACCTGCAAGCGGGGGTATGGAGGACCTCGATCACGCTGTGGGATCGGGTGCTCACTTACGAGAAGCGGGGAGACCTGCCGTACGTGAACCGGGGCAGCGCCCACTCCGTCCGCGGGGAGCTCGACGTGGCGCTGGCCGACTTTACGGAGGCGCTGCGGATCAATCCCCGGAACGACACGGCCCTCGTCAACCGGGGACTCGTGCGGCACGCCCGGGGGGATCTCAGCGGCGCCATGCGAGACTACACCGAGGCGCTGCGGATCGACCAGAACTCCTTCGAGGCCTGGAACAACCGGGCGATCCTCTGGACCCTGATCCAGGACTGGGACAGCGCCCTTGGCGACCTCGAGCAAGCGCTCCGGCTCCGGACCTGGGAGCCGGAGCCGTACGCCACCCGGGCCAGAGTCCGCGAGGTGAAAGGCGACCTGGACGGGGCCCTCGCGGACGCGGAGACGGCGCTGCGGCTCGCCGTTCCGAACTGGCGCCCCCGCGCGGACATAGAGGCGCTGATCGCGCGGATCCGGAAGCGAAAGAATCCGTGACGCGGCCGGCTCACGCCGAGCCGGTGAGCGCCTTCCAGAGCGGCTCCGGCACGGGCATGACCGAGAGCCGGCCCATCGTGACGAGCGGGAACTCCTTGAAGCGGACGTCGCGCTTGATCGTGGAGAGAGGGACAGGCGGCAGCGCCCTGACGGGAACGATCTCGACCGCGTCCCCTTTCGCGTCGGCGCTCGCGCGCGCAATCCCCACGACGGCCTTCACGTTCCCGGTGTGATAGATCGCGATCTCGTCGCCCTTGCGGACCTGCCGGAGGTGCCGGAGCGCGAGGGCGTTCTTCACGCCCGTCCAGTTGGTCTTCTTGTCGTTCAGGAGCCGTTCGAACGAGTAGTCCGACGGTTCCGTCTTGAGGAGCCACTTCACGAGGAGAGCTCTTTGCGCAGGACGGCGATCGGGCGTTCGAGGCCGCGCGTCTTCCCGTAGATCTGGAGGAGCTTGCGCGCCTTCTTGACGGCCTTGGGGCGGTGGGCGGCGTCCGAATCGCGCACGTTGTGGAGCGAGTCGGCGATCTTGCAGAGCCGCACGGGCAGCGGCGCGCGGGCGAGCCGGGCGAAGTAGGTCCGCTCGCGCTTCTCCTCCGGGAGGCGCTTGTCCTTCGTAAGGAGCGCGACGTAGTCGGCGACGCGCGTGCCGAAGCGTTCGGCGACCTCGTCGTAGTCGGTCGCGGTGTCTTCAATGGTATCGTGGAGCAGCCCGGCGGCGAGCGTGTCGACGTCCGTCACCTCGAACTCGTCGCGGAGGATGCCCATGACGGCCTTTGGGTGTTCGACGTAGGGCGTGATGCCGTCGCGACGGAACTGGTGCTGATGCTTCCAGCGGGCGAATTCCTCGGCAGCCGCGAGGAGGCCCTGTCGATTTCGTTCGGTCATGTTCCCCAATATCGCAACCGGCGCCGGAGAGTCAACAGTTCTGCGCCGGATTCCCGGTCACATAATATATGTGCCCGGGGTATATATCTATTAGGTATAAGGAGGGAACCCCGGTGAGCTCTGGCACCTCATTCCGCAGGGACAAGATCTTCTCCACGGAAGTCCTCGATCTCCTCGATCAGCTCAAGACCGCCGTCGACCGGGTCCGAGCCCTCTCCCTGGACGACCCCGAAACCCTCAAGGCGGGAGCCGCCGCCGTCCAGAGCCTGGGCGCCTTCCTCAACGACCACCGGAAGCTGATCCTCTCGACCGCCCCCAGCGGCCTGCTCATCAACGGCCGCCGCCTGGGCGCGAAGGACTTCCCCACCGTCACCCTCGAGAGCTCCCTCGTCTCGCTCTTCCTCGATGCCGGCGTCCACAACGTCGCGTTCCGCGGCGGCGTGACCGCCTCCGAACTGCTCCCGTTCCTCGACGGCCTGATCCACCGCTTCTGGGATCTGAAAGACGCCAAGGCGATCAACGCCCGCCTGGCCGAGCGGAGCATCACCTCCATCGGCGTCGACGAGAACACGGAAGAACTCCTGACCGCTCCGGGAAGCGACAGCGACGCGAAGGACGCGTCGGACCGTCTTCCGGGCCTCCTCTCTCTGGAAAAAGGCCGCGAGGCCCTGGCCGAGCTGCAGCAGCTCTTCGAGAAATCCCCCGAAGACCTCCGTCCCGGCCTCCGCAAGGTCGCCGGCCTGATCCTCGACTCCTACCGCCACGACGCTCGCCTCGCGGCGCAGATCCGAAAATTCGTCGCCGCCGAAGCGCCTGGTCTCACGCCGGAAGGGGCGGACGCCGAGGTCGCCGGAACGTCCGGCGCGGTCGCGCAGGCCGAAAGCCTGCTCCTGCTCTCCGCCGACGAACAGACCGAACCGCTGGTCCAGCAGGCCGCCCCCCTGGTGCGCAAGCTGCTCGCGGCGGCGCGCGGCGACCTGGCGGCCAGGATCCTGGCCCGGCTCGCCGGCGTCCTCCTGGACTCCTCCTCCGAGGGGCGCCGGGCCGCCGCCGAAGCCCTCCTGGCGCTGCACCCGACCTGGGACGCCGAGCCGTTCTCGACGACGCGCGAAGGCTTCGAGACGCTGCTGCGCTCGGCCCTCGACGACGAGAAGGACTCGCAGACCTACGCGAAGATGGCCGAAGTGGCCGCCATCCTGGCGGACGGGCGCCTCACCCGCGGCGAGCCCGAGCTCGCCCTCGAGACGCTCTCGCTGCTCCGCCGGCACCACACGACCAAGGACGCCGCGATCGCGTTCCGCCCCGAGGTCGCGTCCCGGACGCTGCAGCAGATCACCCGCAGCGCCGGCTTCCCGCCGCTCCTCGAACGGCTGCGCAGCGGCGACCCGCTCGCCCTCCGCATCGTCGAAGCCCTGGGCGAAGCCGCCGCGAAGTGCCTCGTCGACGAGCTCAAGAAGATCGAGATGGGATCGAACCGGCTGCCCCTCGCGGAGGCGATCGCCCAGATCGGACCCGCCGCGGCCGCCATGCTCTCGGACGAGCTCCAGAAGGCGACGTCTCCGATCGAGGCGCTGCGGCTCCTCGAGGCGCTCCCTCACGCGGCCGCCGAGGACATCGCCATCGTCGCCCTCTCGAGCACCCTGCACCACCGCGTGGGCGAAGTGCGGCGCCGCAGCGCGGCGATCCTGACGGAGCGCGCCTACACCCGCTCGGGGGAGCTGCTCCTGCAGGCGCTGCCCGGCGAGAAGGAGCCCACGACCCGCGCGTCGATCGTCGAGGGCCTCGGGCGGCTGCGGGTCAGCCCCGCCTTCGAGGCGCTGGCGACCATCGCGGACTCGAGGTCGGAGTCCGACGACCTGCGCGCCGCCGCCTGCGCGGCGCTCGCCGGCCTCGGCCACAAGGAGGCAATCCCGATCCTCGTGTCGATCGCGTCCAAGAGCTCGCGCGGCCTCGGCCTCCTCAAGTCGGCAAGCCCCGCGCTCCGCACGGCCGCCATCCGCGCGCTCGGCCAGTTCCAGTCGACCCCCGAGGCGCGCGACGCGATCCGGAAGGTCCTGGACGAATCCGACGACACCCTGAAGGCCGTCGCGCTCGAATCGCTCTCGAAGAACCCCACGCCGTCGCCCGCCGGCTCCGCGGCCCGCGTCACGCCGCCGCACGCCACGCCCGCGGGGGGCGTGAAGCTCGCGGGCTCGCTGCAGGAGATCTCCTTCGACCAGGTCTGCCAGCTCGTGGGAGGCTCCGAGAAGACGGGCCTGCTGGTGCTGACGTTCGGCGGCCACGTCGCGCGCATCTGGTTCGAGCGGGGCCTGGTGGTCGCCGCGGAGTACGAGCGCCGCAGGGATCAGGACGCCTTCAACGCCATCGCCCGGCACAAGAAGGGCGACTTCCACTTCCAGCCCGGGGAGCGGCCCCCCGAGAAGCGGATCTCCGCCCCGGTCCACATGATGCTGCTCGAGGCGTTCCGGATCGCGGACGAAGGAACGAAGTAACTAGACCAGATCGACGTCGATGCCCAGCCCGCGCTGGCGGGCTTCGTCGAAGATCACCCGCGCGAGGGCGAGGTCCTGGATCGCCAGGCCCGTCGAGTCGAAGATCGTGACCTCCGTTCCGACGCGGCCCGCCTTCTTCCCCGCGACGATCTCGCCGAGCGTCCCATAGATCTGCTCCCGCTTGTAGGAGCCGTTGTGGAGCGGGACGTTCACCTCGCCGCTCTCGGTCGCCTGGGCCATGTCGTCGAGCACGACGGTCGCGTCGTGCAGGAGCCGCGGGTCGAGCTCCTGCTTGCCGGGCGCGTCGGCGCCCATCGCGTTGATGTGGGTGGAGATCCCGACGTAGGAGCGGAAGAGGACCGGCGCCCGCGACGGGGTGGACGTGCAGATGATGTCGCAGCTTCCCGCCTGGTCCATCGAGCCCACGAAGCCGCCGGCTTCCTTCGCGAAGCGCTCCGCAGCCTCGGGGACCGCGTCGGCCACGATGGCCCGGAAGCCGCTGTACTGGACCCGGTGCGCGGCGAGCAGCTTGCGGGCCTGCACGCCGCAGCCGATGAAGCCCACGGTCGCGGGCGACTTCACGGCGAGGTACTTCGAGGCGACCGCCGCCGCCGCGCCCGTCCGGTACGCGGTCAGGCGCGTGCCGTCCATGACGGCCAGCGGAAAGGCGGTCTCCGGGTCGCTCAGGACGTAGACGCCCATGACGGCCGGCAGGCGGAAGCGCTTGGGATTCTCGGGATGCATGTTGACCCACTTGACCCCCGCGGCGTCGCCGAGCAGCGACGGCATGGCGCGGAAGTCGCCCTGGTACTTCTCGAGCGGCAGATAGAGCTTGGGCGGCATCACGGCCTCGCCCCGCCCGTGGGCCGCGAAGGCGCGCTCGACCGCCGGGATCGCCAGCTCCATCGTGAGGATCTTTTCGATCTCTTTACCGGCGAGGACGAGCGTTTTCATCGGAGCCGATGTAACATGCCCGCGGAGCGAGCGTCAACACAATGCGATGGAAAAGATGAACGGAAGCGCGCGCAAATACCTCTTCGTGTCCCACGACGGGCTCATCCACGACCTCGCGTGGGAAGTCCAGAAGGAGGGCCACGCGGTCCGCTACGCCATCCTGTCCAAGCAGGACCAGGACGTGGCCGACGGGCTCGTCGAAAAAGTCGCCGACTGGAAGGCCCACGCCGAATGGGCGGACGTGATCGTCTTCGACGACGTCGGCTTCGGCGACGCAGCGGAGAAGCTGCGCCGCGAGGGGCGGGCCGTGGTCGGCGGCACGCGCGCCAGCGACCGCCTCGAGGAAGACCGGGACTTCGGCCAGTCGGAGATGAAGGCGGCCGGCCTCACCACGCTCCCCAACTGGGACTTCGAGTCCTTCGACGCCGCCATTGAGTTCGTGCGCAAGAACCCGGATCGCTACGTCGTGAAGCCCAACGGCAAGGCCCAGAACGAGAAGGTGCTGTCCTTCGTGGGTCAGGAAGAAGACGGGCGCGACCTCGTCACCATGCTGGAGCACTACAAGAAGGGCTGGGGCTCCCGGATCCGCAGCTTCCAGCTCCAGAGATTCGCCTCGGGCGTCGAGGTCGCCGTGGGCGCCTTCTTCAACGGGAAGGACTTCGTGCTGCCGGCCTACGTCAACTTCGAGCACAAGCGGATGTTCAACGACGACATCGGGCCCTCGACCGGCGAGATGGGGACCACCAGCTTCTGGTCCGGCGAGAACGAGCTGTTCCGCCGCACGCTCGCGAAGATGAAGGAGCGGATCCAGGGCTACGTCGGCTACATCGACATCAACTGCATCGCCAACTCCCACGGGATCTACCCGCTGGAATTCACGACCCGCTTCGGCTACCCCACGATCAACCTCCAGATCGAAGGCGTCCTCTCCAAGTGGGGGGACTTCCTGCTGGCGCTCGCGAAGGGCGAGCCCTTCGAGCTGAGGACTAAGAAGGGCTTCCAGGTGGCGGTCGTGATCGGCGTGCCGCCCTTCCCCTTCGTCGACCCCGACGCGTTCCGGAAATACTCCGAGGATGCGATCGTGCTCTTCAAGAAGGAAGTCCGCGAAGGCCTGCACCCCTGCGACCTGAAGCTCGTGGACGGCGACTGGCGCCTGGCGGGCAACTCCGGCTACGCCCTCGTGATCACCGGCTCGGGCCCGACCATGCAGGACGCCCGCCGCGAGGCCTACAACCGCGTGAAGAACATCATGATCCCGAACATGTTCTACCGAACCGATATCGGAGAACGTTGGCAGAGGGACGGCGATCTGCTGCAGACGTGGGGATATCTGGCCTAGCGGGGGACGGCCAGGCGCACGACGAAGTCGACGCGGCGGTTGAGGGCGCGGCCGGAGGTCTCGGCGTTGTCCGCGACGGGGTCGTGGGCGCCGCGGCCGGAAGCCCGCAAGGTCGCCGGGTCCAGGCGCGAGGACGATTCGGGCCTCGTGATCCAGCGCACGGTCTCGCGGGCCCGATCAAGGGACAGCGCCAGCCCGTTCTGCTCGTCGGCCGAGGCGTGGCCCACGACGTCGATGGAGGCGACCCGCCTCTGGATCGGCTGCAGCAGGAGCGCCGCGAGGTCCGCCGCCGTCGCGCCCTGCCTTCCCGGGCGCTCCGAGCCGCGATCGAACATTTCGTAGACGAACTGGAGGCGGAAGCCGTCCGCCGCCCGGAAGATCCGGAGCGCGCCGCCGCCGGGGTGGCGACCCGCGACGACCTGGAGCTCGTGAAAGACCGCGGGAAGCTCCGCGAAGGTCAGCGGGCTGTTCGTCGTCGGCGCCGCGACGGTCACCTTCACCTCGCCGACGCCCATCTCCTCGCGCCATGCCTGCGCGATGGGGACCGCCTTCGAGCTGTCGACCGACGACACCGAGTAGAGCAGGATGAAGAGGCAGACCAGCTGCATCATGAAGTCGGAGTAGGACATCAGCCAGCGGACCTCGGTCTCGTCCTTCTCGGGCGTCGTGGAGCCCAGGCGGATCGGGGAGATGCGCCGTTTCTTCTCGCCGCGGTCGAGCGTGTTCACGTCAGTCCGCCCGCAGCTCGAGGGTGACGCGCCGAGGATCGGTTCCCGGCCGCTGCGGCTGCCCCGAGGTCGAGACGAAGCGGGCGTCCAGCCCGGCCTTCGCGAGCCGCTCGCCCACGGCCGTCGCGCGCGCCAGCGCCAGGCGCAGCGGGTCGGCGTCCGGGGCATCCTCGCCGAGGGCACTCACCGCGGTCCGTCCCGCATAGGCGCGGAGCAGGCGCGCGGCCGCGTCGAGCGCGTCGCCGCCGGCCGTCGTCAGGGCCGCGGAGCCGGGATCGAAGAGGGGCTGCTCGAACGCGAGGCGCCAGCCGCCCGGGATCGGCTCGACCCGGAAGAGCACGCCCTTCGGGACGTCGCCGCCGCCGAGCGCGCCGCCCAGGAGCGGGCGGTCGCCGACCGCCAGTCGGTCCCCGGTGCTTTTCGTTTCGAGGGCCGCCAGGTCGCCCAGGCCCACCGATGCCCGGTACGCCGCGGCGATGCGCGCCATCCGGCCCTTGTCGAAGAACGACACCGAGTAGAGCAGGATGAAGAGACAGACCAGCTGCATCATGAAGTCGGAGTAGGAGATGAGCCAGCGCACTTCGGTCTCGTCCTTCTCGCCGCTGCGCGGCGCGCCGATCACGAGCTTCCGGAGCTTCGCCATCGAGCGGGATCCCTTTCTCAGGATTTCGGAAAGGGCGGCCGCAGAGTCGCAGAGACACAGAGCAGACTCTTCTCTGCGTCTCGGCGCCTCAGCGGCTGCATTCCGCTATCCTCTCTTTTCGCGGAGGAACGACCGGAGCTTCGCCTCGATCGAGCGGGGCGAGTCGCCGGTCTGCAGCCAGATGATCCCCTTGACGATCATCTGCCGGTACAGCGTCTCGTGCCGGTGCTTGCGGTCCAGCTTCTTCGCGATGGGCGTGAAGATCGCATAGCAGGCGAAGACGCCGTAAAACGTCGACAGCAGCGCCACGCCCATCTTCGGGCCGATCTGGCTGGGATCGTCCAGGGACTTCAGGACGAACACGAGGCCCATGATGGTGCCGATCATGCCGAAGGCCGGCGAGTAGGTCGCCAGGGTGTCGTAGGTCTGCCGGGTCCGCGCGTGGCGCTCGTCCATGCTGGCCATCTCGACCGCCAGCCGCTCCTCCACCAGGTCGGGCTCCACGCCGTCGATCGCCATCTGGACCGCTCGGCTCATGAAGCCGTCGCCGATCTGGCTGATCACCTTCTCGAGGCCGAGCAGGCCGTCCTTCCGGCTGATGCCCGCGTAGGCCACGAAGTCGGCGATCAGCTTCTCATAGTCGTAGACCACGACCGTGAAGGCGATGCGCAGCGCCTGGACGGACTCGCGGAGCTCCTGCATCGAGAGCCCCGCGAAGGTCGCGATGACGGCGCCGCCGAAGGAGACGATCAACGCCTCGGGCGACCAGAGTTCCTGGGGCGACCCGTGCGCGACGCCGACGAAAATGACGGCGATCAGGAGCAGGTATCCCAGGACGAGCATCGTGTCGAGCTTCACAGGTTCTATTCTTTAATTCTCTATTCTTGCTTCTTGATTCTTCCCCACTATCCCTATCGTCATTTCCCGCGTCCACGCTCGGCAATCTTCAGTCCCGTCGCGGCCGACACCCGCTTGTGGGCGCTCACCCCCGGGGCCTCCGACAGGGGCTCGGCGAACAGCGTGTCGCCCGGGCCGGGCCGCAGCCCCGGCGGAAGGAGCAGTTCCCCGGCGACGCGCGCCAGCCCGTAGGGGTAGGTCCCCGAGGCGTCCAGGATCGACCAGGAGACCAGCGCGGAGCCGGACAGGGATGCCGGGAAGAGCCCGTCCGGATACACCTTGTAGGCGGGGCGCGCCTGGAACGAGCGCAGCGACGATACGACGTAGACGTCGATGCCGTCGGCCGGGGTCGCCCGGCCGCTCGCCAGGATCGCCAGCTCCTCCAGGCTCAGCAGGGTCCCCGACGGGGCCGCCTCGACGCCGGCCCCGGCTTCCGGCGGGAGCGGAGTCAGCGCCTGCGCGACGTCGTTCCCCTCGGCAAGCCGCTCCACGCTGGCGGGCGTGCCGTCGCGGTGCCGGACGCGGAGCACGACGGCTTCGCGATCCCCCGCGAGGCCGTCGAAGGCGTCGACCTGGTAGGCCCTGCCGATCTTCTCCGTCAGGGCACGCGCCGTCGCCTTGGGGGTCATGGGCGCGCCGTCGTTCTTCCAGCTCGCCGGAACGGAGACCTCCTTGCCGTCGAGCAGGACGCCGCAGCGGGAGGGCCGTCCCTGCCCGTCCGCGCCGGCCGCGCGGCCGCGGACCAGGAAGAGGCCCTTGCACGACTCCAGGCGCGCGATCGAGCCGCGCTTGAAGCGGCGCCCGAACGGCTCCCACACCGCGTTGGCCTGCGCGAGTCGGGCATCGAGGGCCCGTTCGATCTCCGGAGTCGGCGGCAGGCCCGTCCCGACCGCGACGAAGCGGAGCGGGATTTCGTAGATCGCCGAGGGGCCGATGCGCAGGGCGGCGGCGGAGGCGTCCCGGTAGCGGAACTCCAGCGTCCCCCCGGGGGTCGCGGCGATCACGAGCCCGGCGCCGGCCGCCGCGTCGTCGCGGTCCCCGATCAGAAGAAAGGGCCGGGTCACCCGACGGGCGGGACTGCCGGAGAGCGCGAGCACGAGCGGCGGCGCGCCGGGCCCCGCCGACACGGTCACGGACGCGGGCGCGCCCGGGAAGGGATCTTCCACCGCGACGCGGAGGCGGTCCGGCGACGAGGCCAGCGCCTCCTCGCGCAGCTTCCCCTGGGCGTCGAACGCGGACTCGCCCAAGGCGGCGAGGCGGGCTTCGCGGACCGGGCGGTCCTGGGCGTCGATCAGGGTCACGCGGGCGGCCGCCGACTCCGAGGGTGCTGCCGGGGCGGGCGCGGGGCTCGGGGCGGAGAGGGGCTTCTCCTCCTTGCGCGAGCAGCCCTGGAGCAGGGCGGCGCAGAGGAGGACGGCAGACAGAGTTCCCCTCATCCCTCGTTCCGGCACTGGATCCCCCGGTTGGTTACCCAGAGTGTAGCACGAGCGGGGGGAGCGGGACGGGGAGATCTACTTAAAGTCCTCCATCGACCACTGGTCGGGGTCGATCGGCGCCGGGGGCTCGGTCTTCCCCACGATGCGGGGGCGAACCTTGGTGGCCCCGCCCTCGACCTTCTCGAGCTTCATGAGCGTGCCGCAGGCCGGACACATCACCTTCTTTTCCAGCTGTTCGACGACCACGCGCAGGTACTCGCCGCACTGACAGAGGATGTCCTGGGCCCCCTCGGGCGCCCGGCGGCGCCGCGTCGTCCGGCCCAGGGATTTCGCCGCGATGAAGCTCGTCTCCCCCTTCGGGGACGCCGCGTCCTGGCGCCGGACTTTGGTCTCCAGCGTCAGGGGGTCCTTGTAGCGCTCGAGGGTCATGGTCCCGCCGCAGACCGGGCACTTCATCCGACGCCCCGCCTGGTCCTTGCGGGCCACCAGCACCTGGCCGCAGGCGCAGACGAGTTCCTGCGAGCCGGCCGGGATCCTGATGGCGTTGCCCTTCGCGGGGACCCGGGCCAGGATCTTTTCGCGCGTCTTGGGGTCCACCGCCCAGAGGACCTTGAACTTCGCGGAGCACGACGGGCAGGTCTGCTCGCGGTTGACCGCGTCGGCGGCGACGGAAACCCGGGCGCCGCAGGAGCAGCGTACCGTGCCCGCCTCTTTGTTCACGCCGTCCGCCATGGCCTCACATGTTGACCTGGTTCCACTGCTGCGGCTTCGGGTAGAAGCGCTGAAGTTCCTTCTTCAGGTGATCGAAGGCTTCCTTCGGGCTGTCGCAGATCTTGAAGAGGTTCAGGTCCTTGGGGCTGATGGTGCCCCAGCGGACGAGCGTCTGCAGGTCCAGGAAGTCGCCCCAGAACTTCTTCCCATAAAGGACGATGGGCAGCGGGCGCCCGATCTTCCGGGTCTGCACGAGGGTCAGGATCTCGAAGAGCTCGTCCATCGTGCCGAAGCCGCCGGGGAAGATGACGAGCGCGCAGGCCAGGTACGCGAACCACAGCTTGCGCATGAAGAAGTAGTGGAACTCGAAGAGAAGGTCGGGGGTGATGAAGGGGTTGGGCCGCTCCTCCGTCGGCAGGCTGATGGCCAGGCCCACGGTCGGTCCGCCCGCCCTCTCGGTGGCACCGCGGTTGGCCGCCTCCATGATGCCGGGGCCGCCGCCCGAGCAGATCACGAAGCGCTTCCCCTGGCCGAGCGACTTCGCCCACTGGGTAAGGAGCGCCGACAGCTCGGCCGCCTCCTCATAGTAGATGGCCAGCTTCATGTCGCCTTCGAGCTTCGCCAGCTTCTCGCGGAGGGGCTTGGGGAGCTTGCCCGTGTACTTCTTCTTCTCCTCCTGCGCCGCGGCGTACTCCGTCTTGACCGCGACCGGGGGCCGCGCGCGGGCGGAGCCGAAGAAGACGATCGTCTCGCGGACGTCCAGGCGCTGGAAGCGCTGCAGCGGCTCGAGATACTCGCACATCATCCGGATGATGCGCGCGTCGCGGCTCTTGAGGAACTGCGGGTTGAGGTAGGCCTTCTGGGCGCGCTTGGGCGGGATGAACTCGCCGGGGCCGCCCACGCCCGCCTCGGCATTGATGGGATCAGGCATCCAGTTCCTCCAAATCGGCGAGGGCCGCCTTCACCAGGGGGCCGATCGTCTTTTCGCTGAAATCGAACTTGAGGCCGGCGGCGCGGAACAGGTCGGGCAGCGGCCGGGTCCAGCCCAGCGACTCCCCGGCGCGGTACTTCGCGATGGCGCCCTTCCGGGACTTCTTGGCGTTGCGCCAGACCTGCAGGGCCCCCGTCTGCGCGATCCCGTACTCGATGTAGTAGAACGGGACCGTGAAGAGATGTAATTGCCGCTGCCAGGCGTAGGCCTTCGCGTCGTCGTAGCCGCCCCAGTCCTCCACGCCGCCGAGGCGCCGGCGCAGGTCGAGCCACGCGTTCTTGCGGTCGACGCGCGAGTGGTCGGGGTCGGTGTAGACCCAGTGCTGGAAGGCGTCGATGGTGGCCACCCACGCGTACGTCGTCAGCAGGCCCTCCAGGTGGTGGGCCCGCGCGCGGTCGGCGTCCTTCTTCGAGTAGAACTCCTCGAGGTACGGCTGTCCCAGGAGCTCCATGCCCATCGACGCGACCTCGGCGAACTCCGTCGGGTAGTCGCGGTTGAAACGCGGCTCCTGGTGCCGGCACTGGAGCGAGTGGAACGAATGGCCGCCTTCGTGGAGCAGCGTCTCGACGTCGCCGTGGAGCCCGGCGGAGTTCGAGAAGATGAAGGGAGTGCGCTCGACCTCGAAGACGGTCTGATACCCGCCGGGCGCCTTGCCCTTGCGGCTGTCGAGGTCGAGGTAGCCCTTCGAGCGGATGAAGTCGAACATCTTGGCGAAGTCCGGGTGGACCTTCTTGAAGATGCGGCCGCAGCCGTCCATCAGCTCCTTCATCGACTTGAAGGGGCGCAGCGGGGCGCGGCCCTCGGGGTCCACCGCGAGGTCCCAGGGGCGCAGCGGGTCGACGCCCAGCTTCTGCCGGCGGCGCTCCTGGCGGCGCCGCAGCGCGGGAACCACCGCCTTCTCGTTGGCGCGGTGGAAGTCGAAGCAGTGCTTCGGGGTGTAGTCGAAGCGGCCGCGCGCCTGGAAGGTATAGTCCCGGTAGTCCTTGAACCCGGCGTTGCGGCCGATCCGGGTCCGGAGCTTGATCATCTCGTCGTAGAGGTCCTCGAGGGGCTCGCGGTCCTGGAGGCGCCGCTTCGCGATCAGCTCCCAGACCTCCTGGCGGCGCGCGCGGTCGTTCTCCTCGAGGTGGCGCCCGAGCTGCTGCAGCGTCTGCTCCTTGCCCTCGTAGGTCACGGTCATGGCGCCCATGATCTTCTGGTACTTCTGGCGGAGCTCCGCGTCCTTGGCCTCGAGCTCGATGTTCTCCTCACGGTAGAGCTCGAACTCATTGGCGACGAAGCGGTCCATGACGCCGTAGACGTTCTTCGGCAGGGACTTACGCTTCGGGTGGTCGAGGTAGAGCTTCTTGAGGGTCTGCCAGCGGGGCTTGGCCAGGGGCCCGATGACCGTCTCGAGATGGAGGTACTTCTTCTCCTTTTCGGCGTTCTCGGTGTCGCAGGTCATCGCGACGTAGCGGCGGCTGGACTCCTCGTTCCAGGCGCTCTCGAACTCGCTCCAGTCCTGGAGCCAGGCCTTGAGGTCGCGGGTCGTTGCGCCCTTCTCGAGCTCGTCGAAGAGGGGCTCCAGCTGCTTCCAGTCGTCGAAGTCGAGGGTCTTCGGCACCCACTTCAGGGGAAAGGACTGGTCGAGCTTCATCCGCGCGTGTTTTCCTGAAAATGCCAGTTGTGGAGGGGAGTATACACGATTGATAGAATCCACGGCCATGAAACGATTCGTTCTGCTTCTCCTGACCCTCGCCGCCTGCAGTTCGCCGCCTCCTCCGTCGTCCGGCACGAACGTGCCCGCGACGCAGGCGCCGCCGACCGCCGCCCCGAAGGCCGCGGTCCCCGGGCTGCCCGCCGCGATCGCGACCGAGGGCGTTCCCGCGGTCCCCCCGGAAATCACGAAGCGGCTCGCACAGTACCACAGCGCCCGCAGCGCCAGCTTCGAGGACTTCGGGCCTGACGGCGCGGTCCTGATCGCCACCCGCTTCGCCGAGACCGCCCAGCTCCACCTAGTCCCCTTCCCCGGCGGTCGCCGCGAGCAGGTCACGTTCTCGGACGAGCCGATCTCCAACGGGGTCTTCATCCCCGGCACCGAGGACATCCTCTACACGCAGGCGCGGGGCGGCAACGAGAACTACCAGATCTACCGCCTCGACCGGAAGCAGGGCCGCTCCACCCTGCTCAGCGACGGAAAGTCGCGCAACGGCCTCGGCCCGATCAACCGCGCCGGAGACAAGGCCGTCATCTCCTCCAACCGGAGGAACGGGAAGGACACGGACCTCTACCTCCTCAACCTCATGACCGGCGCCACCGAGATGTTGATGGAAGTAAAGGGCGAGTTCTGGCATGCGGAGGACTGGGCGCTCGACGATTCGCAACTCCTCCTCGTCCGCGTCGTCTCCGTCAGCGAGAACTACCCCGCCCTGCTCGACCTCAAGACCGGCCGGCGCACGTCGTTGCCCCGCTACGGGGACGGCCGCTCGGCCTCCGATTCGCCCCGCTTCATGCTCGACGGTCGGATCATCCTGTCGACCGACGGACGGGCCGAATATCAGCAGCCCTCGGTCATCGATCAGGCTCGGTCGCGGATCCAGGTGCTGATCGACACGTCCTGGGACGTCACCGCGATCGAAGTCGCCAGGGACGGAAAAGTCGCCTACATCCTCAACGAGGACGGCGCTTCCAAGCTCCACGTGATCAACGTCGAGCCCCCCGTCGATGTCACGCTTCCCGTGGGCATCGTCTCGGGGCTGAAGTTCTCCCCGGACGGCAAGCGCCTCGGCTTCACGCTGAGCCGCGCCGACGCGCCAAGCGACGCCTACACCTACGAGATCGCCGAGAAGAAGCTCGTGCGCTGGACCTACAGCGAGACGGGCGGCCTGGACCCCTCGACGTTCGTGACCCCGAAGCGCTTCGCCTTCAAGTCGTTCGATGGACGCGACATCCCGGCCTACATTTATTCTCCGCGCGGCGCGACGCAGAAGACGCCGGTCGTCATCTCCATCCACGGCGGGCCCGAGGCGCAGTTCCAGCCCTTCTTCTCGCCCCTGACGCAGTACTGGGTGAACGAGCTGGGGCTGGCGGTCATCGCGCCGAACGTGCGCGGCTCGACGGGCTACGGGAAGACCTACACCACGCTCGACAACGCCGAGAAGCGCGAGGACTCGGTAAAGGACATCGGGGCGCTGCTCGACTGGATCGCGAAACAGCCGGAGCTCGACGCCTCGCGGGTCGCGGTCTTCGGCGGCAGCTATGGCGGCTACATGGTGCTGGCGTCCCTCGTCCACTTCGGCGAACGCCTCAAGGCGGGCATCGACGTGGTGGGCATCGCTAACTTCGTCAGCTTCCTGGAGAAGACGAGCGGCTACCGGGTCGACCTCCGCCGCGTCGAGTACGGCGACGAGCGCGACCCGAAGATGCGCGAGGTCTTCGAGCGGATCTCGCCCGCGAACCACGCCGACAAGATCCGCTCCGCGCTGCTGGTCGCCCACGGCCGGAACGACCCGCGCGTGCCTTTCTTCGAGGCGGAGCAGATCGCCGCGAAGGTGCGTGGCCAGGGCCGCCCGGTCTGGACCGTCTACGCGGACAACGAGGGCCACGGCTTCGCCCGCAAGGAGAACCGCGACTACCTCAGCGCCGCGATGACGCTCTTCCTGAAGAAGCACCTGCTGGAGTAGGCCCGCTCAGTCCCCGCGTCGGACCTTCTGAAGCGCCGCCGACCACCACAGCAGCGGGACGTAGTACCCGTAGCAGAAGACCGGGATCGGCCCCCAGGGGACGACGCCGAAGCCCCGACGGCTCTCTTCCATCCATGCCAGGCCGCCGAGGTCGCCCGTGCGACGCGCATGCCAGACGGCGGCCAGGACGATGATGCCGACGCCGCCCAACGCAACCGCCCAAAGAGCCCTCCGAATCCGATCGCAGGAACGGGCCCGGTCGGCGGGATCCATCGGAGCCAGAGAGGTGTCGACTCCGGATTTTTCGAGACAGGCCGCGACGATCGGAGGCAGGAATATTCCCAACAGGGCCGCCGCGAGGGGGAGGAGCCCGGTCTCGCTTCCCGGCCCGGGGAGTGACGCGACGTCCCGCTGGAAGCCGATCCCCGCCGCGAGCATGATCGGGAAGGTAAGCAGGGAGACGACCACGACGTACGTGCGAAGCTTCATCGCGTCCACCGCTAGGACGACCCGCGGCGCGTGGCGTGACAGCTCGTTTACTTCATGCAGACGGATCGGACTTCCGCCAGGTCCGTGATCCCCTTCATCACCTTGCGGATGCCGTCCTGCTTGAGCATCACCATGCCCTTCTTGATGCCTAACTCGCGGACCTTGCTGGAGAGCTGCTTGCCGTAGATGAGGTGGCGGATCTCGTCGTCGATCGTCAGGAGCTCGTGGATGCCGGCGCGGCCGCGGTATCCGGACTTGTTGCAGCGGTCGCAGCCGCGCGGGCGGCAGAGTTCGGCCTTCTCGCGCACGTAGCCCTGCTTCGCCCAGAGGGCGTCGTCGTTGAACTCGTGCTTGAGCTTCTCCCACTCCACCTCGTCGGGGACGTACTTCTCCTTGCAGTCCTTGCAGAGCGTGCGGAGCAGGCGCTGCGCGAGCACCGCCAGCAGCGAGTCTCCGAACGTGTAGGGGTCCAGGCCCATGTCCAGCAGGCGGGTGATGGTCTCCGGCGCGTTGTTCGTGTGCAGCGTGGAGAAAACCATGTGGCCCGTCAGCGACGCCTCGATGGCCGCGCTCGCGGTCTCGAGGTCGCGCATTTCGCCGATCATGATGATGTCCGGGTCGCAGCGCAGGAACGAGCGCAGCGCCTTCTCGAACGTGAAGCCGATTTTGGGCTGCACGCTGACCTGGCGCAGGCCGGCCTGCGTGATTTCGACCGGGTCCTCGGCGGTCCAGATCTTGACGTCGGGCTTGTTCAGGTAGCCCAGCGCCGAGTGCAGCGTGGTCGTCTTGCCGGAGCCCGTCGGACCCACGCAGAGGAAGATCCCGTAGGGCTCCTGCACGGTCCGTTGGAAGGCCTCCAGGTTGTCCTTCTCCATCCCGAGCTTCTCGATCGGGATGGGCTTGGAGGCGGCCAGGATGCGGAGCACCGCGTCCTCCATCATCCCGGTCGTCGGGATCGTGGCGACGCGCAGCTCGATGTCCCGCGAGCCGTAGTTCTTGAAGCGGATCTTGCCGTCCTGCGGGAAGCGCCGCTCCGCGATGTCCAGGTTCGCCATGATCTTGATGCGGGCGACCATGTTGCGGCCGAACTTGCGCGGCAGCCGCGCGTGATCGGTGCAGACGCCGTCGACCCGGACCCGAATCACGAGGTCGCTGTCGAGGTAGGGCTCGATGTGGATGTCGCTCGCGCCCTTGTCGTGGGCCTGCTCGATGATCTGGTTGACGAGCCGCACCATGCCGGCGTCGTCCTCTTTGACCACGTCATCGGTCCCGCCCTCTTCCTTCGTCTTGAGGCCGGTGTCCTCGCTCTCGATCTGGTTGACGATGTCGTTGAAGGCCACCGCGGCCGCGGGCTTCGACTGGCCGAGGAACTGATCGATGAACTCGTTGATGTCCTCGCGGATCGAGACGTTGACGATCATCTCGACGCCCAGCCGCCGCGCGATGTCGTCTCGCAGCTGGAGGTTCTTGGGATTGGCCATGAGCACCGTCGCCCGGTTGCCCGCCTTGGCGACCGGGACGAACGAGTGGTGCTTCAGGTAGTCGATCGTGAATTTTTCCAGGTACTCCACCGGCGGGACGTAGCCGGGCGAATAGGCCAGGAAGGGAACGCGGTGGAACTCGGAGAGGCTCCGCCCGATGTCCTCCTTCGGGATCTTGAAGTTGAGCATCAGGCTCTGCTCGGTGGAGAAGCCGTTCTTCTGGCCCTGGAGCGTCGCCTGGTCCACCTGCTCCAGCGTCAGCTTCCCCGAGCGGACGAGGGAATCGAAGGGCGAGGTGCGGACCGCGTTCCGCATGTGGTTGGCGAAGGACGTGCCCAGCGTCTTGGCCAGGTCCTCGACGATCACCATGTGGTCTTCGCGGAACGCCATCCCGTACGGCGCGTTCATGCACTCGATGACGCCGTAGAGCTTCGCGTCCTTCATGATCGGGACCGCGAGGATCTGCTTGGTCTTGAAGCCCGTCTTCTTGTCCCACGTGGCGTCGAACTTCAGGATCGGGTCCACCGCGGCGACGGACTTGGGATCATAGGCGTCCGAGATGCGGACGATGCGCTTCTTCAGGGCCACGTAGCCCACGATGCTGTTCGAAGCGATCGGGACCCGGATCTCCTTGACCTCGCTGCCGTCCATGGACTTGGAGAACAGCTCTTCCTTGCCGGGGTCTTTGGCGAAGATCGTGACGCGCTCGCAGCCCACCAGGCGCTGCACGTCTTCACGGACCGAAATGATGATCTCGTCCAGGCTCGCGGTGTGGATGTGGTCGGTGACTTCCCGCATCCGCCGTTCCGTCTCGAGCTTTGCGGAAAGCTCGTCGAGACGCGCCATCACGTCTTCGCCGGCTTTTGCTCCGAGGGGGTTCGGCATGCAGTTTAATGCTAACCCGCAGCATCCTCCAGTCAAGCCGATGCGGAAAAAGACCCGTTCTTACCCGTGGGGAACCGACGCTATTCGACCGATTTGGGCGGAGGAACCACTTCCGTGATCCGGATCGCGAAGTTGTCGTGGACGACGAGCACTTCCCCGCGCGCCACCAGGCGGTCGTTCACGAAGACGTTCACCGGGTCGCCCACCAGGCTGTCCAGCCCGACGACCGAGCCCGGCCCGAGCTTCAGCACGTCCTTCACGTTCAGCGTCGAGTTGCCCAGCTCCACGCGGACCTGGACGTCCACGTCGGCCAGGAAGTCCAGGCTCGCCTCCGCCCGAGGCGGAGGGGGCGGCGGAGGCGCGGCTTCCGGAGCGGCCGCGGGTGCGGAGGGACGGACCGCCGTCTCCTTCCGGGGCGGAGGCTCCGGCGCCGGCGTGTGCGCGCCGGCCGAGCCGGCGAGCACCTTCATGAGCTCGTCGATGTCTTCCTGGCGCGGCTGTTCGGGCATCGGGTTCCTATCGGCGTTCCGGCAGTCTTCTCTCGGGGAAAAGGACTCGGGAAATCAGCTCCTGTCCGTCGCGGTTTCCGGAGAGCTCCTGGTTGAGCCTCTGCCGGATCTCGCCCTTGAGGGTCTCGATCATGGCGGGCTTGCGCAGATCGGCATCGCTCTTCGGGCTGATGATCTCGCTCCAGACGATGTCGCGGAAGAGATCCCGCCGGCGCTCCACCTGCGCCTTCAGGGCACCCAGGTCGCGCGACTTCGGATTCAGGACCAGCACAACCTTCAGGGTGAAGGGGTCCCGAACCAGGCCGCCGGCCTCGGGCGCGAGCTCGCGCGTCATCTGCCCCAGGTCGACCTGCTCGTAACCGTCCTGGATCACTGCCGCGGTCCCGGCGTCCCGGAAGGCGGACATGACCGAGAAGACCACGACCATCGCGACGATCATGGCGAGGCCCAGCCCGAGGTAGCCCATCGGAGAGAGCATCCTCCGCGGGGGCGGCGCGGGCACCGTGAAGTACGGCCCGCTGGCGCCCGTCCTCTCGGGCACGGTGGCTGGGGGCATTGCCTCCTCCCTACTGCGACTTCGAACGGCGCTCGGGTTCCTGCAGCGGAACGCCCATCCGGACGCCGCGGTTGTACTCGATGACGCGCCGGATCACTTCGTCGACCTTCTCCTTGACGACGACTTTCTCGTGGTTCACGAGGGTGATAATCGTGTCCGGCGTCTCCTCCAGATACTGGATGAGATCCGCGTTGACCACGAACTCCTTCCCGTTCAGTCGGGTGACCTTGATCATGGGGGCGATCGACGCCCTATTATACCCCTTAGTTTCATCGGCGTTCAACGACCTGGACTGGAGGGGTTTAGACGACGAGGTCGAGGACCTGGCGACGGATCGACCGCGGGGCGACGGCGCCCTCCTCCGCGGAATCGGCCGGCCGACCCACGCTCACGTGAAACTCGCCGAGTCGCAATCCACGATCCTCCAGTCGCGCCCGCAGATCGTCGAGCTGCGACGCAAGGGCATCCCGCGCCGCGTCGCTTTCCGTCCGTACGGTCGCCCGGACTTCCGAGCCGTCGACGACCAGCTCGATGCGCAGCTCTCCCCACTCGGAGGAGCGGACCGAGAGCTGCATCCTGCTTCCCGGAAGGGTCGGCGTGCGGATCGCCGCGTCAATGATGCGCTCGAAGCTCCGATGCCGCACGTCGCTGCGCGGCGCCTTCTCCGTTGGCGACGCCCGCTTCTCGGCCACGGATGACGGAAGCGGGCGGGTCCCGAAGCTCCGGCGGGCTTCGGCCCCCGGGATCGGCCGCGGCGGCGGCCTGAAGTCGGTCGGGGTTCGGGATTCGGAACGACGGGACTCCGGACGATCGGGGGTCCGTGTCGATGGACGGGAGGCCGGGGCTTCGTCCGTCGGAGGCGTCTCGGATGCGGATGCGCGCCGGGGCAGACGGATCGCGCCTAGAGCGGCACTGATGCCCGCGACGTCCATCGTTCCCACCCCACCCGATCCGCCTTCAAGGCGCTTTCTTGAATTCCTCGAGCAATCGGTCCGCGCGCGTCTTCGCACCGGCCGGCGCTTCCGGAGGCAGCCGGCGGAACTCGTCCTCGAACTGGGGGTCCGTCCGGACCGCCTCGAGGACTTCCGCCGCCTTGCCCGGGCGCAGCGCGCGCAGATAGCGCACGAAACGGGCGTCGTCGCCGGCCTTCAGGACCGCGACGATGCCCGGCGCCTCCATCCGGGAAAGGATCGGCACGTTCGCGGAAAGCTCTGCATCGGAATTCGTCTGCGAGACCTCGTCCGTGGCTTTCTTCGCGGCGGCGCTCGCGGCCAGGGCGTCCTGCCGCTTCCGCTCCAGGGTTTCCTGCTCGGCGCGGATCATCGCCAGGTGCGACGCCGTCCGCTCCTCGAGCTTCTGGAGCTCCTGAGTCCGCTTCTCCAGGATCCGTTCCCGCTCCGCGAGGCCGTTCTGCGGGGGCGGCTCGACGCTGGGGGCGGGTGCCGGCGCGCGGCCGCGCAGCACCAGCAGGGACTCCCGGACCCGCTCGCGGGTCAGCGCGCCGCTCAGGAAGAGGGCCGCGACGACCATGAGGAGGAGCGTCATCCCGAAGGCCGCGAGGGCCACGTAGGCCTTCACGAGGCGGCCAAGAATCGTGTTCATCCGACCCTACGCTCCTTTCGCGAGGTTGCCCCCGATCTCGTCCAGGAACTTGCGCTCCTGGCGGTCGAGGTCCTGCCGGTACACCACGAGTTCCTTCTCCCGATGGCGTTCCAGGACACGGACGTCCTTGCGCGCCTGCGTCAGGGCTTCCTGCTTCTGCATCTCGACCTGAACCAGGTGCTGCAGCTCCTCGTACTCCCGCCGCAGCTGCCGCTCCACGGCCGCCACGAATTCGGACGCCATGCGCAGACGCTCGACGTGGACCGCCCCGCCCTGCTGCAGCTCCCGAAGATCACTCTTCGCGTCGTCCTCGCGGTCCATCAGGTCCAGGATGACCGCGTTCCGCACCTCGACCGCCTGCCGGGCGGAGGCGAGCTCGCGCTCCGCGGCGTCTTCCTTCGCCCGACGGATCTCGAGGAGCTTTTCCAGACGGAACTCGAACGCCTTGGCCATCGATCACCTCTCCTTCGCGGGGAACGACTTCGCGAGCTCGATCAGGGTCCGGCGCGCCGCGTCGAGCGTCGACGCTTCGCCGATGCCCTGCTTCAGGAACTTGAGGATCGCCGGACGCGCCTGGACGGCCAGGTCGATCTCGGCGCTGGAGCCTTTGACGTAGGCGCCGACGTGAATGAGGTCTTCGGCGTCGCGATAGGCGGCCATCAGGGCCCGCAGGCGCTGCGCCGCCTCGGCGTGCTCCGCGTTCACGACGTCGGTCATGAGGCGAGACACGCTCTGGAGCGGGTCGATCGACGGGTACTGCCCGCGAACCGCGAGGTCTCTGGAAAGCCAGACGTGGCCGTCGAGAATAGACCGGGCGCTGTCGGCGATCGGCTCGTTGGCGTCGTCGCCCTCAACGAGCACGGTGTAGAAGCCGGTGATGGAACCGCGGTCCGAGCGGCCGGCCCGCTCGAGGAGGCGCGGCATCTGGGCGAAGACCGACGGAGGGTAGCCCTTCGTGGCGGGCGGCTCGCCCGCCGAGAGCCCGATCTCGCGCTGCGCGTTCGCGAGGCGCGTGACCGAATCCATCAGGAGGAGCACGTCCAGTCCCTGGTCGCGGAAGTGCTCGGCGACGGCCGTCGCGGTGAACGGCGCACGCACCCGCAGCAGCGCCGGGCGCTCGGACGTCTCGACCACGACGACGCTCTTCTTCAGCCCTTCGGGGCCGAGGTCCTTCTCGACGAACTCGCGGACCTCGCGGCCGCGCTCGCCGACCAGGGCGATGACGGTCACGTCTGCCGCGGTGCCCCGCGCGCACATGCCCAGCAGCGTGCTCTTGCCCACGCCGGAGCCCGCGAAGAGCCCCAGGCGCTGGCCCTTGCCGCAGGTCAGCAGCGCGTCGATGGCCCGCACGCCCGTGGCGAGCGGTTCGAGGATGCGTTCACGGTCGAGCGGGCGCGGGGGACGGGCCTGCAGCGGGCGGAGCTCCCCGAGGACAGGCGGCGGGGCGCCGTCGATCGGGTTCCCCTGCGCGTCGATGACGCGGCCGAGGAGGCCGGGGCCCACCGGGACGCGCTGGAGCTGCGAGCGGCAGACGACGTCGTCGCCGCGCCGGACGCCCTGGAGCTCGCCGAGCGGCATGAGCAGCGTGACGTCGTCGCGGAAGCCCACGACCTCGCAGGGGAGCGCCTTTCCGCCGGGCAGGCGGATGTCGCAGACCGCGCCGACCGGCAGCGCGAGCCCCTCGGCCTCGACGACGAGCCCGATGGCCTGGCGGACCCGGCCGCGGACGCGGACGGATTCGAGGTCGTCCAGGAGCTCGACGCAGCGGGCCAGGCTCATCCCAGCAGCCCCCGCTCGATCTGGTCGAGCTGAGCCGCGATCGTCGCGTCGACGGATCCCTCACGGGTCTGCACGATCACGCCGCCGCGCGCGACAGAAGGGTCGGCCTCGAGGGGCAGCGCCTGCAGGTCCGAGAAGTCCCGCCGCAGCGCAGGGAGGTAGGCCTCGACCCGCGCCAGGTCCTCCGGATGGAGCAGCACGCGGAGCTCCCGGCGCCGGGCCGTGAGCTCGACCGCGCGGCGGAGATTCTCCTCGGCGACCGGGCGGTCCAGGACGACGGCCGCCTTCACGATCTTGGCGGCGACTGCGAGGGCCAGCTTCACGAGGTCGCGCTCGCCCACGGCGGCCAGCTCCGACCGCTTTGCGTCGACGGCGGTCGCGGCCTTGCGCAGCAGGTCCCCGAGGGCGGCCGTCTCGGCCGCGATCGTCTTCGACGCTTCCTCGAAGGCTTCCCGGCGCGCGTCCTCGAGGCCGTCGCGACGGATCTCGGCGCGCAGGCGGTCGCGCTCGGCCTCGAGCGTGCGGAGTTCGGCGCGAACCCGCTCGAGGTCCGCCCGGGCTTCGACGTCGGCGTCGAAGGAGCGCAGATCGAAGGGCCTGCCCTGAGCGCAGTCGAAGGGCTGGAGGTCGGCCATCAGATCACCACCGTTTCCGAGCCGCCGCGGCCCTCGATGATGAGCTCGCCGGCCTCCTCGAGGCGCAGGACCTCGTCCACGATGGCGTTCTGGGCGGCCTGGACGTCGACGACGCGGACCGGCCCCATCAGCTCCATCTCCTCGAGGACGCGCTCCTGCGCGCGCTTGGACATGTTGCGGAAGAACTTCTCGCGCAGCTCGGGGCTCGCGGTCTTGAGGGCCAGCGAGAGGCGCGAGGTGTCGATGGTCTTGAGCAGGTTCTGGACGCCGCGGTCGTTGACGCGGAGGAGGTCCGCGAAGGTGAACATCTGACGGCGCAGCTTCTCGACAAGGTCGGGCTCGTCGGCCTTGAGGCCGTCCATGATGGTGCGCTCGGTGGCGCGCGCCACGTGGTTGAGGACCTTGGCGGCGACGGCGACGCCGTCGAGCTCGCGCAGCTCGGAAGCGCCGAACGCGCTGAGGCGGCCCTGAAGGGCCTTCTCGACCTGCTCGACGACGGCGGGGCTGGTGGGCTCGATGGTGGCGAGGCGGCGGACGACGTCCTGCTGCTTCGAGAGCGGCAGGTTCTCGAGGATGCGGCCCGCGCGGTGCGGCTCGAGGTGCGAGAGAATGAGGGCGATCATCTGCGGGTGCTCGTCGGCGATGAAGCCGCCGACGCTTTCAGGGTCGGCCTTGCGGAGGAACTCGAAGGGGGTCTTGCCGACGGCGGCCTGGACGTTGGCCAGGATGCGCTTGGCCTCCTGGGGCTCGTGGACTTTTTCGAGGAGCGCCTGGGCGCTGCGGAGACCGCCGGACGCGACGGCCTGCTGCGAGGTGTGGTAGCTGTAGAACTCGCGGAGGACCTTCTCGCGCTCGGCGCGGTCCGGGGGCGTGGCGTCGAGGCGGACGATCTCGGTGGCGATGCGCTCCTGCTCGGGCTTGTCGAGCTGGGCCATGAGGCGCGCGGCGCTCTCCTGGTCGAGGGAGACCATGAGGATGGCCGCGCGGCGGGCGCCGGCCGCCTCGGCGGTGGCGCGGGGGTCCTTGGTGAGGGCCATCTCGATCTCCTACCTTCCGCTCATGAACGACTTGAGGCTGGCCGCGACGCCCTGGGGGTTGCGCTCGACCATGTCCTGGAGCCCCTGCTTGACCCGCGTGACGTCGCCCACCTCGCCGGGGAGCCCGAGCTCGACCTGGGCCTCGCGGGTTTCGGTGAGCGCGCTCGTGAGGGCCTGGAGCTCCTCGACGGTGTCCTTGGCGCTGTTGGCCTGGATGACGCGGACGATAACGACGAAGGCGACGAACGCGAAGGCGCCGAGCAGCACCTTCATCCAATTCGCGGCGATCCAGGTCGCGGCGGCGCTGCTGGTCTCGAGCGCCGCGGCCGCGACCGGTTCGAGCTTCTTAGTCGGGATGAACGACACGCTCACCGAGTTGACGGGGGCGTCCGCCGCCGCCTTGACCCAGGATTCGATCGTGGGCCGCTGCCTCTCCGCCTCGGCCAGCTCCTTGCCGTCGGGACCGACTTCGACCGGGATCAGCACGCCGACCGTGATGCGCTCGATCTTGCCGGCGGGATTATTCGTCTTCTCGTTTTCCTCATCGAAGCGATTCTTGACCCGAAGCTCTTGCTCAGACTCCTGGAGCGAATCTGGAGTCGTCGTCACGGAATCTTCGCCTTTCAGGCTTCTCCCGTTCGCCCCCGAGCCCCCCTTCTTGATGCGCCGATCCTCTTCCTGCTCCGCCTTCGGATTCGTGAACTTCTTCACTTCCTTGTGCCCCGAGGTGGCCTTTGCCGTGACTCGGACGGTGACGCTCGCCGTGCGGAAGGCCTGCTTGATTTCGTTCTTGATCCGCTCCTCGAGCTTCTCTTCGTACTCGCGGAACCAGAGCGCCCCGCCGGTCCCGCCGTCTTCCTTCGGCATCGCATAGGAGTTCAGCTTGTTGTCCGTGATGACGACCTGGTCCGCGTCGAGCCCGGGGACGGATTTCGCAACCAGGTTCGCGATGGCGACAACGTTCTTGGTGGACAGCTTGCTGCCCTCCTGGAGTTCGATCTTGACGGACGCGGTGGCGCGGTGTCCTTCGAAGAACATCTGGTCGCTCTTGGAGCCGGGCGTGATGACAACGCGAGCGTTGCGGACAAACTCCACTCCCCGGATCATCGACGCGAGTTTGTTCTCGAGAGCCTGCTTCTGGAGAGCCTCTTTGTCCCTGCTGGACATGAAAATGTTGTTGGTCGCGAGCAGCTTCTCCATGGCGTCGTCGCTCAGGGCACCTTCGCCCGCGATATCCAGAACGACGCGATCGGCGTCCTGCTTCGGGACGAGGATCTCGTTGGCGCGCACCTCGTGCTTCTGGTTGCGCTCCTGGAGCTTCCTCAGGATGTCGGCGCGCTTGGAGGCGTCAACCTCGGGCCCGGCGATGCGGACCCAGGTCTCCGTGGAGCTGACGGAGCCGAAGATGAGGAGCACGACCATGACGGCGGCCGCGGCCGAGAGGACGACGCGCTGGGTGGCGCTGAGATTGGCCCACATGCGCCCGATCTGCTCGAGGGCGCGCTT